>WNGD01002026.1_pt1 | contig 21426 bp, 22 predicted proteins | sample 5400671 | NCBI WGS metagenome assembly WNGD01 (sample SAMN13153369, study PRJNA577476) | soil metagenome | isolation source: 40 cm soil or saprolite under grassland replicate 2 | place: USA:California | collected 2016-06-15 | reverse complement strand
GTCACGACCGGCAGCATCGCGTTTCGCAGCACGTGCGAGCGCATCACGCGCCACTCAGAGGCGCCCTTGGCACGGGCGGTCCGCACGTAGTCCTCGTTCATCGTCTCGGCAACCTTTGCCCGGATCATCCGGGTGTACAGCGCCGCGAAGAGGAGCGCAAACGTGATCCAGGGCAGGATCAGATGGTACGCCCACTGCCCGGGGCCGCCGCAGGCCGCTCCGGGCTCCGGGCTGAAGAAGTCGCAGTAGCCGCCGATTGGCGCGATTCCAAGCCTGAAGCCGAAGATGTACGAGAACATCAGCCCGATCCAGAGCGGGTGAGCGGAGACCCCGATCAGGACGAAGAGCATGCCCAACCTGTCTAAGAGCGAGCGCGGCCGCAGGGCCGAGAGGATGCCGACCGGGATCGCGATCAGCAGCCAGACGATCACGCCGCCGACGACGAGCGCGGCAGTGATCGGCGCGCCCTGCGCAATCATCAAGCGGACGTCCTGACGGGTGTAGGTCGAAGTCCCTAGGTATCCGCGCGTGAGGATCCGCGAGAGAAACTGGCCGTACTGGTGGTAGACGGGACCCGTGAGCTGAGGAGGCCCGACCTGGATGCTGCTCTCGGACTGTCTGCGCCGAAACGCGCCGGTCCCGGAACTCGTCGGGATGACAAAGAAGACGATGAACGTCGAGATCGTGACCGCCAGGAACACGATCGCCGCTGCGACAGCCCGCCTGCCGAGGTAGATCAGCACCTACTTCCCATCCTACGCCCGCCGCGTGGGACCGGTTTCTCAGTTTTCGCGCACGAAGTGCTCCCACGACGGAAGCTCGATCGGATGGCCGTCGAGCAAGAGCTCGAGGCCGTCGCCTTGCTCGCAGTGCCCGATGACGGGGAATGCACCAGGCCCCGGCAGCGCTGCCAGTAACTCGTAGTCCTCGCCGAAGCCGAGATCTTCGATCGTGGCGCCTTCGGCGAGAGGAACCCGCTCGAGCTGGACCAGAATCCGGCAGCTCGACCGCTCGGCGATGTGACCCGCGTCGACCGCGAGGCCGTCCGAGAGGTCGAGTAGCGCGTGCGCCTCGCGGGCGAGTTGCTTGCCCTCCTCGATCCGCAGCGGCGGCCGCACGTAGCGCTGTTCCCGGAACGCAGCTCCGGCGGCTCCGAGCGGCCCGGTCACAACCACGACGTCGCCCGGCTGGGCACCAGCGCGGCCCGGTACGCGCTCCGCATGTCCGAGCGCCGTGACGCTGAGGTAGACGCGCTCGGCCCTCGTCGTGTCTCCGCCCAGCACGGGTACGCTGGCTTCGCCGATGCCCACGTACAGCTCGATCACGCTCTCCACCTCCGCGTCGGGCGGCAGGCCGAGACTTACGAGCAACGCGTCCGGATCCGCACCTGACGCCGCGAGATCGCTGAGGTTCACTACCGCCGCGCGAAAACCGAGCTCCCGCCACGAGATCCAGTCGAGCCGGAAGTGCACACCCTCGACGAGCGCGTCCTGCGTGACGACGAGGCCGTCACCGAGTTGTGCCGCGTCGTCCTCGATTCCCTGGGCGAGCCCACGGCGCTCCAGCTCGGCCAGCAATCCCTGCTCGCCGAGCTCAGACAGTCGCATCGTCGAGCGCCTCGCGCACGCCGGCTGCCTCAGCCGCTGCTCGCATGACCGCGACACCGGTGGCCCCGGCGCGCAGGCAGTCGGCGGCGTTGCCGGCGTCGATCCCGCCGATCGCTATGACCGGGATCGACACCGCCTCACAGATCGCGGCAAGCCCGTCGAGACCGATCGGGTCGTCGGCATCCGGCTTGGACGGTGTCGCCCAGACGGGTCCCGCACCGATGTACGACGCACCCCGCTCCTCGGCAGCCTGAGCCTCGGCGACACTTGACGCCGAGAGCCCGAGCACCAGGTTCGCGTCGAGTGCCCGTTCGGCACCTTCGTCTGTTCGCCCCAGGTGAACCCCCTCCGCGCGAAGCTCGATCGCTGCTTCGACGTCGTCGTTGACGACGAAGATCGCTCGCTTCGCGCAAAGGGCGCGGAACAGCTCGCCGCGCTCCACGATCTCGCTCGTCGCCGCTCCCTTGAGCCGAAACTGGACGACGGTCGCACCACCCTCGATCGCGCGGCGGGCTACGTCGAGCTCATTCACGATCGCGTGCAGCCTCATGCGTCCTCCACGCGGGCGCGAGAGTCGACGGTCGCAGGATCCAGGTTGTAGAGGGCGTCGTAGAGCGCGACGTGGAAGGAGCCCGGGCCCTTTGCCTCACGCGCGGCGTCCTCGCCGGCGACGCCGAAGGCGACCAGAGCCTCCGCGGCTGCCAGGAGCGGTTCCTGTGCGACGGCGAGGAACGCGCCGGTGACCGCTGTCGACATGCAACCGGTACCCGTAACCGTTCCCAGGAGCTCGTGGCCGTTCGCCAGGGCGAGAGCCGTCTCACCGTCGGAGACGTGGTCGACCGGGCCCGTAACGGCGGCGACCGTGCCCAAGGCCCGCGCCACGGCTCGAGTGAGCTCCGCGCCGCCCGTCGAGATCGATTCGACGCCTCGGATCTCCGCCTCCTGCCCCGCGAGCGTGGCCAGCTCTGCGGCGTTTCCGCGCACGACCGAGACCTCGAGCTCGCCGAGCAGCCGGCGCGCGGAGTCGGTCCGGTAGCGCGTGGCGCCGGCGCCAACCGGGTCGAGCACGATCGGAACGCCCGCTGCGTTCGCCGCGCGGCCTGCGCGCAGCATCGCCTCGACCCAGTCGGGCGAGAGCGTCCCGATGTTCAGCACGAGCGCGCCGGCCAGGGTGGCCATCTCCTCGACCTCCTCGAGCGCGTGCGCCATCACGGGCAGCGCTCCAAGCGCGAGCGTCGCGTTCGCCGTCTCGTTCATGACCACGTAGTTTGTGATCTGGTGCACAAGCGGCTTGCGCTCGCGAAGCGCGCGGAGGTCCTCGCCTGTCCGGAGGTTCACGAAGCCGCCCTCAGGTTCAACACATCGACGGGACCCTCGCCCGAGCCGAGCTCGGCGAGCCCGTGTGCGACGGCTTCCGAAGCGATGCGAGCCGCTGTCCGTGCCGCGCCGGCGAGCGTCTCTCCTTTGGCGAGCTCCGCGGCGAGCGTGGCCGAGTGCGTGCAGCCAGCGCCGTGCGTCGCGGCAACCTCGTGTCGCTCGACCGGGATCTCGACGTGCTCGGTGCCGTCGAAGAGATGGTCGACCGCTTCTGCGCCGTGGCCGCCGGTCACGACCACGGCAGCCGCACCGAGCTGGTGCAGGCGCTCTGCCAGCTCCCGGCGGGTGCCTGCGTGGCCCGCCAGCGCCTCGGCCTCGGGAAGATTCGGCGTCACGACGGTGGCCAGCGGAAAGAGCCGCGTGACGAGCGAGCCGACCGCGTCCTCCTGCAGCAGACGGGCGCCTGAGCTCGCAACCAGCACGGGATCGACGACGAGCGGCACGCGATGATCCTCGAGGTAATCCGCAACCGTCTCGATCAGCGCGCGCGAGAAGAGCATCCCGGTCTTCGCGGCGTCGACACCGATGTCGTCGAAGACAGCCTTCAGCTGAGCGGTGACGAAGTCCGGAGGAACCTCGTGGACCGCCGCAACGCCGGTCGTATTCTGCGCGGTCAGCGCAACGATCGCGCTCATCCCGTGGCAACCGGCCCGCGCGAACGCCTTCAGGTCGGCCTGAATCCCAGCGCCGCCCCCGGAGTCGGAGCCGGCAATCGTCAAGCAACGTGGTACAGACATGAACTCCCTCCGCCGGCATGACCCGGATCAGGTTCGGCGGGTGTGATCTCAGCCCGTGAGGGCACCCCGGTAGGCCAACGTTACCATCGTCGTATGGCCACAACGCCGCTCGTGAACTGGGACGAGCTCCTCACGGGGGACGAGCTCGCCTACCTCGGAAACGAGCCTGAGCAAGCGGCGCGCACGGCGCCGCTGCCGCAGGAGCTCGACCCTCGGGTGCGCGATGCGCTCGCAGCGCAGGGGATCGACTCGTTGTATGAGCACCAGGCCGAGACCTGGGACACTGCGGCTCGGGGCGAGCACGTGATCGTCACCACCGGGACCGCGAGCGGGAAGACGCTCGCCTTCAATCTGCCTGTCCTCGACGCGCTCGCCCGGGAGCCGAAGCAGCGGGCGCTCTATCTCTACCCGACCAAGGCGCTCGCGCAGGATCAAGTGCGCAGTCTCTCCGCCTTGAAGATTCCGCGCCTGCGTCCGGCGATCTACGACGGCGACACCGAGAGCGAGCGCCGCTGGCAGATCCGGAAATGGGCCAACCTCGTCCTCTCCAACCCGGACATGCTCCACTTGGGCGTGCTCCCACACCACGACCGCTGGGGGGACGTGCTCTCGAACCTCCGCTACGTGATCGTCGACGAGGCCCATGTCTACCGCGGCGTCTTCGGCTCGCACGTGGCGAACGTGCTGCGGCGGCTGCGGCGGCTCGCGAGGGTCTACGGCGCGGAGCCGCAATTCCTACTCGCCTCGGCGACGATCGCGAACCCGGGGGAGCTTGCGCACGAGCTGCTCGGGCTCGACTTCACCGTGATAGGCGACGACGCTGCCCCCCGAGCCGAGCGCACGATCGCGCTCTGGAACCCGCCGCTCCTGGACGAGGAGCTCGGGGTGCGGGCCAGCGCACTCGGCGAGGCATCCAAGCTGATGGCCGATCTCGTCTCACGCGGACTGCGCACTCTCTGCTTCGCCAAGAGCCGCAAGGCTGCGGAGCTGATCCATCGCTTCACCGTCCAACGGCTGGACGACCGGGCGCTCGCGGAACGCCTGTCGCCGTATCGCGCCGGCTACACGCCCGCGCAGCGGCGAGAGATCGAGCGGCGGCTCGTCGAGGGCGAGCTGCTCGGCGTCGCCGCCACCGACGCCCTGGAGCTCGGAATCGACGTCGGACTCCTCGACGCCGTGCTGTCGGTTGGATTCCCCGGAACCGTCGCCAGCCTCCGCCAGCAGTGGGGCCGGGCTGGGCGACGCGGACACGGGCTCGCCGTGCTCGTGGCGAGCGAGGATGCGCTCGACCAGTACTTCATGCGCGAGCCCGAGACGCTCCTGGGCCGCCGGGTCGAGGCTGCGATCCTCGACCACGAGAACCCGCGCGTCCTCGACGGGCATGTCCAGGCCGCCGCTTTCGAGGCGCCGCTCGACGATGCCGACCGCGACGTGCTCGGCGGCACGGCGCTCGAGCGCGCTGCGCAACTGCCGGAGCTGAAGCAGACCAAGGCGGGCTACGTCTGGGCCGGCAAGGACTACCCGGCGGCGCGCGTGGCGCTCCGCTCGGCAAGCCCCGACGCGTTCAGCGTCGTGGAGGCCTCGAGCGGAGCGATTCTCGGCCTGGTCGAGCTGGAGCGCGCCTATTCCACCGTTCACGAGGGAGCGATCTACCTCCACCGAGGCGAGTCCTATCGGGTGCTCGCGCTCGACCTGCCCGCCCGGAGCGCGCTCGTCGAGCCGTTCTCGGGCGACTACTACACGCAGGCGAAGAAGGAGACGATGACGGCGATCGAGCAGGCCAAACGAGCCGAGCAGCGCCTCGGGCTCGAGCTCTCGTTCGGCGACGTCGTCGTCACCGAGCAGGTCGTCGCCTACCAAAAGAAGTCGATCCGCGGCCAGGAGACCCTGGAGCTCGTCACGCTCGATCTTCCACAGACGACGTTCGAGACCGAGGCGACCTGGTTCCTGCCGGAACCGTGGATGCTCGAAGACCTGGAGAAAGAACCGCGGCTGCTCGGATCGCTTCACGCCGCCGAGCATTCGATGATCGCCCTGCTCCCGCTCTGGGCGATGTGCGACCGCTGGGACATCGGCGGGCTCTCGACGAACATCCACTTCCAGACCGGACGCCCCACGATCTTCATCTATGACGGCCACCCCGGCGGCGTCGGGATCAACGAGCGCGGTTTCGAGGCTTTCGAGGGCTGGGTCGAGGACACGGCGAAGATGTTGGAAGGCTGCCCTTGCGAGCACGGCTGCCCCTCGTGCGTCCAGTCGCCGAAGTGCGGCAACCTGAACGAGCCGCTGGACAAGTCCGGCGCGCTGACGCTCCTTCGCCGGATGCTCTCAGCCGACTAGGCCCGGCGCGGTCTGCGAACGAGCTCTCCGCTGCAGTTCGGGCACACGTGCCCGAACTGCTCGGCGCATTCGCCGCAGAAGGTGCATTCGAAGGCGCAGATGTAGGCTTCGCCGCCCGTCGCGAGCACCGCGCCGCAGCGCTCGCACGAGCTCCTCATCTCCAGAGCCATCAGATGGAGGCTAGCGCGCGCTCGACCGCCTCCGAGGGCGACGAAGCCCGCTCCAGGTCCTCGATCTCCCAGCCTGGGTCGAGCACGACGACGGGACGGCCGAGCACTCGCGCGAATCCGATCTCGGCGAGCGTGCCCCAGCGGCCTCCGACGGCGATCACGGCGTCACCGGAGGCGACGACGGCGAGGTTCCGGGCGTGCCCGATCCCGGTCACGACAACGTGGTCGATCCACTCGTTCGCACCTCTCCGCGACTCTCCGGGCAGGATCCCGATCGTCGTCCCGCCCGCGGCCTTCGCGCCCCGCGCAGCCGCGGCCATCACGTCTCCTAGACCGCCGCAGACGACAGAGCACCCGTGCTCGGCGAGCAGGCGTCCGACCTCCTCCGCGCGCTGGACATGCTCCGCGCCGCTACCGATCACGGCCACCTGAAGGTTCGCCATCGCGCGATAGTAGAGGCATGGCGAAACGCGAAGCTCGCGGCGGCACTCTGGTCCTCGGCGGGGGATTCGCCGGCGGCTACGTTGCGCGTCTCTTGAAGCGCAACGGAGCGACCGTCGTCAGCCGCGAGAACTTCATGCTCTACACGCCGATGCTGCCCGAGGCGGCGTCGGGGACGCTCGAGCCCAGGCACGTCGTCGTCCCGCTGCGAATGATGTGCCCGCACGCCGAGCTCGTGCTCGGGAAGGTGGTCGGCGTCGACCTGGAGCACCAGAACGCGCGCGTGGAGACCGACGAGGGGCTCGTCAGGATCGAATACCGGAACCTCGTTGTGGCGCTCGGCGCGGTCGCGCGCGTCCTCCCGATCCCCGGTCTCGCCGACCACGCGCTCGGATTCAAGGATCTCGCAGACGCGATCCATCTCCGCAACCACGTCCTTCGGCGCCTCGAGGCGGCAGAGACGGCGGCCAGCGAAGGGCACCGCCGGCGCGAGCTGACCTTCGTCTTCGTCGGCGCAGGCTATGCGGGCGTCGAGGCGCTCGCCGAGCTCTCCGACCTCGTCCGCGATGCGATCCGGCACTACCCAGCGCTACGCGGAGCACCCCAGCATTGGGTGCTCGTCGACCTCGCGCCGGCGATCCTCCCGGAGATCCCACCGCGCCTCGGAACCTACGCGGCCGAGCAGCTCTCCCGGCGGGGCGTCGACATCCGCACCTCAACGACGCTAAAGGCGGTCGAGGCCCACGCGGCAGAGCTCTCGGACGGCGACACGATCCCGACGAGCACCGTTGTCTGGACCGCAGGTGTCCGCGCCAACCCGGTGTTGCCCGAGCTGGGCTTTCCGGTCGACGACCGCGGTCGCGTCGTGGTGGACTCGACGCTCCGAGTCGAGGGACAGAAGAACGTCTGGGCACTCGGTGACGGCGCCCGCGTTCCGAACGAAGCGACGCCCGACCACCCCGACCCGCCCACCTGCCAGCACGCGCTCCGCCAGGCCCGGCGGCTCGCGAAGAACCTCCGCGGCGAGCCGCGGCCGTACCGGTACCGCATGCTCGGCCAGGTGGCGACTCTGGGCCGCTACAAAGGGATCGCGGACGTGCTCGGCCTACGCCTGCGCGGCTTCCTCGGTTGGTTCGTGACGCGGACGTACCACCTGTACCAACTGCCGCTTCTCTCGCGGAAGCTCAGAGTCGTCGTCGACTGGACCGTCTCGCTCTTCTTCCGGCGCGACGTCGCGGAGCTCGGAATGCTCGGCCATCCACATCGCCTTGGCGATGAGTGAGTACGAGCAGATCCTGGGGTTCATGCGTGCTGTCGAGGATCGCTCCGCGGAGCGCACCGTCGCGTCCCGCTTCGGCACCGCCGTCGTCCACGAGCGCCTCGCCCGAGTGCACGACCTGAACTTTCTGAGAGCAGACGCGACTGAAAAAGCCTCCGCCGAGGAGCTCGCCGCCGAAACGGGGCGAATCTACGGCCCGCTTGGCCTGCGCCACCGCAAGGTGACCGTGCTGGACCGAGCCGAATCCGAGCGGCTCAAACCGGCCTTTTCCGCCCTCGGCTGGCGCACGACCGCGTACGTCGTGATGGCCTCTCGGCAGCGGCCGCAGCGCGCAGCAGACCTCTCCGTCGTCCGCGAAGCAGAAGCTGTGGAGCTCCGCCACCTCTGGGCCGAGGGGATCCGTCGCGCGCAAGAGGACGAAGAGGTGGTCCAGCAGCTCGTCGCGTGGAAGGATGTGATCGCGAAAGCGGTTCCGACCCGCTACTACGTCGCCGAGGCCGAAGGCAAGATTGTCGCCTACTGCGAGTTCTACTCCGAAGGTGGCATCGGTCAGTTCGAAGCGGTGATGACCCGAGAGCCGTACCGAAACCGCGGTCTCGCCACCGCGCTCGTGCTGAAGTCCCTGGAACAGTCCCGGGCTGACGGAAACGCGCTGACGTTCCTGATCGCGCTCGAAAACGACTGGCCCCGGGGACTCTACGAGCGGCTCGGTTTCGAGCCGGTCGGCCTGTTCGACGACTTCGTCAAAAGGGGGTATCCGCCCTCCAGTAGATCCCGGCGAGGCGACGTGCCGAGAGGTTCTAGGGGCTGAGGGTTCGGAGTGCCAGGAGGAAGGCTTGGCGGTTGTCCTCTAGCCAGGCGACGAGACGGTCGTCACCTGCCTGCCCGCCCCGCAGTTCCCACGCCTCCGCGAACGCTGGCTCACCGGCGCTTGAGCGGCGCTCTACAAACCGAGTGCCGAGACGCTTGCTGGTGATGACCGCATCCACGAGCGGGCCGTGCTCTGCGCTTTTCAGGCCGTAGGTGTGTGCGAGGAGCGCGAGTCTTCGGAGCCGATCGAGATGGGCGCGTTCGCCCGACAGTTCTGGCGGCTGGAGTGGTATCCACATCCGCGCTGTCTGGGCGAGATCCCAGATGGGTCTGCCTGGTGCGGCGAAGTCGAAGTCGAGCAAGGCAACGGCTTCTCCGTTGCGGAAAACGACATTCTCGGGGCACACATCGTTGTGGCAGACGATCGGCCCGCACCGCGGGTCTGCCAGTTCATCTGACCACTGGACGTGAGGCGGCGGCGAGAACGATCGAACTGCATGGTGGTAGCGGCGAAGGAGTCTCCCGACGCTCGCCAGAGCATCGTCGGTCAGCGACCACTCCGGGTAAGGCGGGACGGGAACATCCCCCTCGATCCAGCGAAAGGTCTCCCTGCCGTCTTCATCACGACCGGTCAGCACCGGCGCCGGAAAACCCTCGACGGCAAGGTGCTCAAGCAGAAGCGAGCTGGCAGCAGAATGATCGCCGACGGGCCTGCGGACGGTGTCGCCGACGCGGAGCACCTCTCCGCTGTTTCCCATGCCCCCTGCGAGCGGTTCTTCGCCAATCCGGGTGAGCATAGGATCGCCCGTCGTGCGTTGCCGATTGTTGGAACGCAGCATCAAGATGAGGGTGGTCTCTCACGAGCGAGGCGACGCGATGCCCGTTCCTGAAAAGCCCCGCGTAGACTCTCTGCAATGCCCGCTGCTCTTGTTGTCCGCGGGCTCCAGAAGCGCTATGGGTCGGTCGAGGCGCTCGCCGGGGTCGATCTCGAGGTCGCGGAAGGTGAGCTCGTCGGGCTGCTCGGGCCCAACGGAGCCGGCAAGTCGACCCTCGTCAAGATTGCCTGCGGGCTCGTCCGCCAGTCGACCGGGACAGCCGAGGTCTGCGGGGCGCCCGCCGGGTCGATCGAAGCACGTCGCGCCCTGGGTTACCTCGCCGAGCTCTTCCGCTTTCCGGGCTGGTACAGCGCCGACGAGCTGCTCGTGCTCCACCAAAGGCTCGCGGGCTCGACCAAGGGTGAGGCAGAGCGGGTCGAGCTGCTCGAGCTCGTCGGTCTGACCGACGCCCGCGAGCGCCGGGTCGAAGAGATGTCGAAGGGTATGCAGCAAAGGCTGGGGATCGCCCAGGCGCTCGTTGGCTCGCCGCGGCTGCTCCTCCTGGACGAGCCGACAAGCGCGCTCGACCCCATCGGGCGGCGCACTGTGCGCCGGTTGCTCGAAGAGCTGCAAGGACGCGGGGTCTCCGTCCTCCTGAACTCGCACTTGTTGAGCGAGATCGAGCTCGTCTGTGACCGCGTGGCGATCATGCTGCGCGGCCGCCTCGTCACGGAAGGCGCGCCCTCCGAGCTCGCGCGGCCCCGGGGGGTCGAGGTCGAGACGGACGAGGGAACGCGGCTCTTCCCGGACGCCGGGCGTGAAGACGTGCCCAAGATCGTCCGGGAGCTCGTTGCCGGAGGCCGTGAGGTCTACGGAGTGCGCACGCTGACCTCGACGCTCGAAGAGGTCTACGTCGAGGCCGTGGAGGGCGAGACCTCGTGAATGCCGTCTGGACGATCATCGTCTACGCCCTCCGCGAGAGCGTGCGCAGGAAGATGTTCCTCGTCGTCCTCCTGCTCACGCTCGCCTTCCTCGGGCTCTTCTGGCTGGCGACGTTGCACGTTTTCAACCATCTCTCCGGGATCAACCCGCCCTTCGGAGTCAACCGGAAGACGGTCGTCGGTGGCACGTTGCTCGGCCTCGCGATGTTCGCCACGCTCTTTCTGGGCACGGTGCTCGCCGTCTTCCTGACCCTCGGCGCGATCCGCGGCGATGCGGAGCGCGGCCTGCTTCAGCCGCTCGTCGTGCGCCCGATCGGACGAGTGACCTTCCTCCTCGCGCGGTTCGCCGGCGCAGGGTTGGTGTGCGCAGCGTACGTCGCGCTCGTCTACGTCGTCGCAATGCTCATCGTCGGCGGCGAGGGGGCCTGGTGGCCCGACCAAATCGTGGCGCCCGCAGTCGAGCTCGCGTTGGCGGTCGCGGTGCTCGTCGCGCTCTCACTCCTCGGCTCGGTCTTCCTCTCGGCGACTGCCAACGGCGTCGGGGTGTTCATGATCTTCGGCGCAGGCCTCGTCGGAGGACTGATCGGCCAGATCGGCCACGCTCTGAACTCCGCCACGCTGAGGACGATCGGCCGGGACTCCTCGTGGGTCCTGCCCTTCGAGGCGCTCTACCAGGACGCGCTGCACCGGATCACCGCAAACTCGGCCGGGGTGACTGGGTTCGTCGTCCGACTGGGTCCGTTCGGCGGCGCCCAGAGCGGCAGCGCCTGGCTCTGGCCCTGGGTCGCGCTGTACCTCGGGCTCGTAGCCGCGGCGGCCCTGGTCGGATTCAATCGACGCGACCTCTAGCAGCCCTGGCGCGCGTTCGCGGGCCCCACGAGGGCGCGCTTCATCGTCTTCAGATCGACGAGGTAAAGACCCTGCCTGTAGGCGGCCTCGGTCCTCGGAGCCGTGCTCGGCGAGGAAAACCGCGCGCTCGACCGTCCTTCGACCGCCCGCGCGCCCGCAGGCGCACAAGTTGTCCGCTTAGGACACAGCCTTGAGCGCCTTTGTGAGCGTCTGCTTTGTCTTTAGCACGCCCTCGAACAGGTCTCCGTGGCGCTCGACTCGTGCCAGCACCGTGTCCATCGTGAACGAGAACGGATCGAGGTCCTCGTCCACTTCTTCCCAGCGCAGCGGCGTCGAGACCGGCGCGCCGGGCTTCGGGCGCGCCGAGTAGACCGAGGCGATCGTCTTGCCCTCCCCGTTCTGGTTCGAGTCGATCAAGACCCCCCGGCGCTTCTTCTTCGACCACTCCGTCGTCGCGAGCTTCGGATGCGTGGTCGCGATCGCGGACGCGATGATCTCCGAGAACTCGCGTGTGTCCGAGTAGGTGTGCCGCCGCTCGATCGGGACGAGGATGTGAATTCCCTCGGAGCCGCTCGTCTTCACAAACGAGACCAGCTCCAGAGCGTCCAGCGCCTGCTTGACGAGCAGCGCCACCTGCACGGTCTCGGGGAAGCCGACGTCGGGTGAAGGGTCGAGGTCGAAGAGCACCCAGTCGGGCCGGTCCGGCTTGTCGACCCGTGAGTACCAGGTGTTCATGTCGATGCAGCCCATGTTCACCATCCAGAGCAGCGCGAGCTCGTCGTTCACAAGCGGATAGTTGATCCAGCGCTTGCGCCGGGGCGTCTCGCGCGTGGAGGCCTGGAAGCGCGCCGTCGGGATCCATTCCGGCATGTGCTTGGGTGCGTCCTTCTGGAAGAAGTGGTTGCCGTCCCACCCGTCGGGATAGCGCTTCATCGTGAACGGACGATCCTTGAGATGCGGGACGAGGACGGGCGCCACGGCGCGGTAGTACGCGATCAGGTCGCCCTTCGTGATCCCCTCCTCGCGCCAGAAGAGCTTGTCGAGGTTCGTCAGCTTGAGCAGGCGCTTGCCCTTGCGGATCTCGTTCTCGAGCGGCTCCTCGCGACGCACCTCGGCGGCGCTCTTGTCCTCGCGCAGGCCCTGGTAGGAGGGCGCACGCAGGTGTCCGTCGTGCGTCCACTCTGCGAACCGCACCTCGCAGACGAGCTTCGGCTCGACCCAGACGACGTCGCCTTTCCGCACCTTGGGCATCTTCGGAACGACCCGGAAGGGAGGATCCTTGCGCTCGAGCGGCTTCAGCTTCGTGAGCAGCTTCTTGATCTCGGCGTCCGTGAAGCCCGTGCCGCAGTTCCCGACGTAGACGAGGTCACCGCCTCGGTTCACGGCGAGGATGAGCGACCCGAGCGTGTTTGCTCGGCGGCCCTGGCCCTTCGTGTAGCCGGCGATCACGAACTCCTGGCGGTGCTCGGTCTTGATCTTGAGCCAGTCGCGTGTTCGTTTGCCGGGCAGGTAGTGGGAGTCGGCGCGCTTGGCGATCACACCTTCGAACCCCTGCTTCTCGGCCGCCTCGAAGAGCGCCTCCCCGTCGTCGAAGGCCTCCGAGAGCTGGACCGCGCGGGCGCTGCGGTCGAGCAACTGCTCCAACCGTTTCCGCCGTTCCGTCAGCGGCAGGTCGATCGACGGCTCTCCTTCGACCTCGAGCAGGTCGAAGACGAAGTAGACGTAGGTCGTTCCCGGCTTGCCCTGCTGCATCGCCGAGAAGGTCGCGCGACCGTGCTCGTCGAGCGCGCAGACCTCTCCGTCGAGCACGCAGTCGGACGTCTTGACCGCCTTCTCGAGCGCCTTCGCGACGCTTGGAAAGCGCTCCGACAGATCGTTGCCGTTCCGGCTCGTCAGCGTCGCGTTACCGCCGGCGACCCTGCCGATCGCGCGATAGCCGTCCCACTTCACCTCGAAGAGCCAGCCACTGCCCTTCGGTACCTCCCTCGCCAGCGTCGCCAGCATCGGCTTGTAGTCGGCCCGCTTGCGCGGCGCGGGCGCCGACTCGTCCCGCTTGCGGACGATCAGCCAGTTCTTCGGGTCGCCGGAGAGCTTTGCCGGCACGAGCGCCCAGGTGCCCTGCAGGCGTTTCCCCTCCAGTCGAACCGTCAGCCCGCCGTTTTTCTTCTCCTCGACGAGCTCGTAGGTACCCGAGTCCCAGATCTCGACGGGCCCGGCCCCGTACTGGCCCTTCGGAATCACGCCTTCGAAGGTCGCGTACTCGAGCGGATGGTCCTCGACGTGGACCGCGAGGTGCTGCTCGCCCGGCTCGAGCGGGACGCCCTTCGGAACCGCCCAGCTCGCGAGCGCTCCGTTCCGTTCGAGGCGAAAGTCGTAGTGGAGCCGGCGCGCGTCGTGACGCTGGACGACGAAGATCGGCTGCTTCCCGCGCTTCTTCCCTCCGAACGGCTCGGGTGTCTGCTTGGGGTCGCGCTTGCGGCGGTACTCGCGGAGCTCGGTCTTCGCCACGCGCCTAGTGTCCCTGCAGTGAATGTTGCCGAGTTTCTTGCTCGCGAGCACCAAGCGATGCAAGGACGCAGGGAGCCTGCATAGCCGAAGCTATGGAGGCGACTGAGGACGCGGCAGCGCGCCGTGTGATCGCGGGACAGAAGCCGGCGGACATTTGCTGGAGGGGCACTAGCTTGCCTTGCGGGCGTTCTTCTTCGCCGCCGGCATGCGTTTCTTCCGCTGCGTCTGCTCGACCGATTCCAGCAGGGCCGCCATCAGGTCGACCACCTCGGCGTCCGCCCTGTCATCACCCGGTTCCTTGGCGTTGGCGCGCAGTAGCTCGAGCAGCTCTTTTGCGCTCGACAAAGCGGGCCTTGTCGACCTCGAAGCCGCGGATGATCTCGTCGGCCTCGACGTGCTCGGCCGTGTCCTTGCGCACCTTGTCGTAGCCGATCGGCTGCAGGTCGCGCTTGTCGAGGCAGTGGAAGCGCAGTTCCTTCGACTCGGTCGCGGAGAACATCTGCACCGGCAAGCTGACCAGCCCGAAGGAGATCGTCCCGGTCCAAATCGGTCGCATGACGAGTGGATACCCGTCCTCATGTGCGTGGAAACGGGGAAAAGACTGTGGATACTGTGGACGGACAGGCGCGAAAGCGGCTTGGTTATGCCAAAACACCGATATTGCGGAAGCGAGCGCGGCGGCGGCGGCGCAATTCGTCGCCCGGCACGGTCTCGAGCTCGTCCAGCGACTCGCGCAGAGACTCGGAGAGCAGGCGTGCCGCCTCCTCGTAATCGTTCTGAGCACCACCCTCGGGCTCGGGCACGATCGCGTCGATCACGCCGAGCTCGAGGCAGTGAAGCGCGTCGGGCTTGAACGCGGCTGCGGCCTTCCGGGCCTCCGCGGCGTCACGCCAGAGGATCGCCGCGCAACCCTCGGGAGAGATCACGGAATAGATCGCGTTCTCCTGCATCAGCACGCGGTCTGCAAGTGCGATCGCGATTGCACCGCCCGAACCGCCCTCGCCGATCACACATGCGACCGTCGGTACCTGGAGGCGCGCCATCACGGCCTGGGAGCGGGCGATAGCCCCGCCCTGGCCGTGCTGCTCGGCGGCAACGCCCGGGTATGCACCCGGCGTATCGACAAGAGTCACAACGGGGAAGCCGTGCCGGTCGGCCAGCTCCATCACACGCATCGCCTTCCGGTAGCCCTCGGGGTAGGCCATCCCGAAGTTCCGCCGCGTCCGCTCCTGGAGGTCGCGTCCCTTCTGATGACCGACGAGTGCGACCGTGCGGCCTTCGAGGCGGCCGATCCCGGAGACGAGCGCCTCGTCGTCGGCGCGCGAGCGGTCGCCGTGTAGCTCGACCCAGTCCTCGAGGATGCGCTCCACGTAGTCGAGCGTGTATGGGCGCTCAGCGTGACGAGCGAGCTCGACGGAGTGCCAGATCTCCTCGTCGGTCGACTCGGCCGCGATCCGCTCGAGCTGGCGCTGGAGCCTGTGCAGCTCGCCCGAGATCCGGGCACCGCGGAGGAGCGGCAGGCTGCTCAGCTTGCTCAGCCGGTCGCGGAGGCGAAGCTCAGCTTCGCCGGCCATTGCTGAAGAGGCGAAGGAGACGGGCGAGACGGTCGCGCAGCTCCTGGCGCGGCACGATCGCGTCGACGTGACCGAAACGCAGGTTCGACTCGGCGAGCCCGAAGTCGTCGGGCAGTTTCTCGCGCGTGGTCTGCTGAACCACGCGCGGGCCGGTGAACGAGATCAGCGCCCCGGGCTCGGCCAGGACGACGTCGCCGAGGCTCGCAAAGCTCGCAAGCACTCCCGCGGTCGTCGGATGCGCCATCACGCTGATCAGCGTCCCGCCCCCGTCGTGCAGGTCCTCGACAGCGCACACCGTCTTCGGGAGTTGCATCAGCGAGAGGATCCCTTCCTGCATCCGAGCGCCGCCGGACGCGGTCACGGCGATCAGCGGGACGCCGTGCTCGAGAGCGCTGTCACAGGCGCGGGCGAACTTCTCGCCGACGACGCGGCCCATCGAGCCGCCCATGAAAGAGAAGTCCATCACGGCGAGCTCGCAGTGGGATCCTTCGACGGCGGCGTTCCCGATCAGCATCGCCTCTCCGAGGCCGGTCGAGAGCTCGGCCTCCGCCAGGCGCTCGGTATACGGCCGCAGGTCGAAGAAGTCGAGTGGGTCGTCCGAGCGGAGCTCCGCGGCCTCCTCGACGAAAGTCTTCGGATCTACGAGCTGCGCGATGCGTGCGCGGGCGTGGACGTGGAAATGGTGACCGCAGTGCGGGCAGACGAAGAGATGCCGCTCCAGCTCGTCGTCGCGATAGTGCGAGCCACAGGACGGACAGGTGTTGGGGTGCGGCTTGGCGCCCGGGTCGGGCGTGGGCCCGTCGCGGTGCTCGATCGATACATCGATGCGACTCGACATTCGCCGGAGTTTAGACAGGCGGCTACCGGCGCCGGTTACAGCCCGAGCGCGGCCGAGAGCCGAGTCAGTGGATCCACGTTGCGCTGATCGGCAACAAGCGCCGAGAAGCCCACGCCGAGCACGAGCGCTCGTTCGTCCACCTGCCGCAAAAGCTGCTCTACCTCCGCAAGCGTGAGTCCTCCGGGCTCCGGCATGAAGACCGCCAGCTCGCCTGGCTCGAATACGTCCCCGTCGAGGGCGACGTACACACCCTCGGTCGAGTCGAGCGCCCGCTCGATTCCGCCGGCGCCTGTGTGAACGCCGGTGCGCTCGATGAATTCCCGCTCCGGCGGATCGAGCTTGCGTGCACCGACAAGCGCGACGTCGTCCGGGTCGACCGCCTCGGAGTCGATCAGCATGCGCAGTGGCATTCCCCACTCGTCACCTGACGGCGACGTCTCAGGGGTGTTCAGGTCGCCGTGTGCGTCGAGCCAGACGAGCGCGATCCGCCCGTGCCTGGCGGCGAGACCTTCAACCGCTCCAACGTGGGCGCAGCAGCACCCGCCGAGAACGAGGGGTCGTTCGGGAAGCTCGGTCGCAAGCGCGAGCGCCTGTTCGCCGAGCGAGTCCTCCGCGATCACCGCCGCCTCGGGGTAGGCGAGCGGAAGCTCCGCAGCGGCGGCCATCGCCTCGCCGTCCTTGCCCCAGGCTCGCGGAACACGCACGAGGCCCGCGCCGAACTCCCGGCCGCAGGCGTGACATTCGTAGGCGGGCCCGAGCGCAACCGCCGTCATCGTGCGGCAGTCGGGGCACTTCGCGCGAAGCCGCGACACGGCTACAGGCTACCGGCGGCCGCGAGGTCCTTCTCGAAGATGACGGCGTTCCAGGCGACGTGCATCCCGGCGCGCTCGTACAGATGCGTCGCGCCCGTCGGATTCGAGGCGTCGACGCCCAATCCGATCGTCCGTTCCCCGCGGCGGTAGAACTCTCCGAACGTGTGGCGAAGAAGCGCTAGCGCGAGACCTCGCCGGCGCCAGGGCTTGCGCACACCGATCGCGCCGATGAAGCCCATCCCGTATCGCTTCCAGTCGCAGACGGAGACGGCGACGAGCTCGTCGCCGTGCTTGACCGTGAACCAGAGGCTTGCGTCGAACGACTTCCGCTCTACTCGGCGCTTGTGCCAGCTCTCGTAAGACTCCGGCTCGTGATCCCATTCATCCTCGAAGACCTCCTCGAGCGCAGCGTGGAACGCGCGCGTCTCGCTCGGGTGGTCGAGCGACGAGATGCGGAATCCCTCCGGCCAGTCCGGCTCCGGGGGTGGCTCCTTCAGCTCGACCAGCATCCGGTAGAAGTGACGCACGGGGCGATAGCCCCGACCGTCGAGCAGCGCGTGGGCCCGCTCGTCGGCGCCGAGAACATCGTTCCGAAGGGCGGGAGCGCCGCGAGCAATCGCCTCCTCCTCGGTGAGGTCGACCAGCCTGGAACCGACACCACGACCGAAGAAGTCGGGATGGACGTAACCGTCGGCGAGCAGCTCGTCGCTGCGCTTGGTCAGCTCGCAGAACCCCGCGATCCGGCCGTCGAGCTCGATGATCCAGGCATCCCGGCCGAGGTCGAGCTGGTGCCACTCATGGAGGACGTCGTTCGCGTCCGCCTCTGCCTGACCGACGAGCGCGAGGTCGAACGCGCTCATGACGCCGGTCACAGCCGCCGCGTCCGCCTCGGTGGGTCTCCGGACGTTCATGCGGGGACGAGCTCGTCGAGTGTCTCGGGAAGTGGCTGCAGGTCGTTGAGCTCACGCGTCGGCGTGGGTCTGGGTTCCTCGCCGCGACGGTTGATCCAGACCGAAGTGAGGCCGAGCTCACGCGCCGGGGCGATGTCGTGGAAGAGGCTCGCGGCGACGTGGACGTGGCGCCCGCGATCGGCGCCCGTCTGCTCGAAGAAGCGTTCCCAGTGGGCGTGCGCAGGTTTGTACGAGTGGATCTCCCCGGCGACGACGGCGAGCTCGAAAGGGACGCCGAGCCGCTCCTGCGACGCAGCGATCAGGTCGCGGTCCGAGTTGGAGAGGATTGCGAGCCGCCAGTCGCGCCGGCACAACTCCGCGAGCGCTGCCGAGACCTCCGGGAAAGGCGGCCAGTCGGGGAGCGAGTCGGCGAGAGCCGTCGTCTCGTCCTGGTTGAGCGTTACGCCCTCCTCGCCGGCGATCCCCCACAGCGCCTCGTTCAGCACGTCGCGGTACTTGCGGGAGCCGTCGTGCTCGAGCGCAGGCTCGAGCTCGTGATAGCGGCCGAGCAGGCGGGGTGCGTTCCGCTGACCGAAGATCCGCGCGAGCGTGGCGAAGATCCCCGCGTCCCAGTCGACAAGGGTTCCGTAGCAGTCGAAGGTCGCCCAGCGTTCCGAGGCCATGGGCTCGAGCTTAGCGCCGGGTCGTTTCGCCTTAGAAGCTCTAACTGAAAGAAGGGACCCGGTCCGCGGCAGCGAAATCTGTCGGTATCCGTCGTCAAGCTTTGGAGGGATGCCGATGCGAGCGAAGCCGTGGGATGTGTCGGATGCGCTGTGGGTCGGATCGAGCCGCTGCTGCCGCGGCGGCAGCGCCGCTTTCGGTATCCGGGCCGCAAGCCGCTCGACGATCGGTTGGCGTTGCAGGGGATCTTGTTCGTGCTGCACACGGGGATCGGCTGGGAGCATCTGCCGCAGGAGCTCGGCTTCGGTTGCGGGATGACGTGTTGGCGGCGGCTGCGGGTCTGGCAAGAAGCAGGCGTTTGGCAGCGGCTGCACGAGGTGCTGCTCGCGGAGCTGCACGCGGCCGGTGAGATCGATTGGTCGCGAGCGATCGCTGACTCCAGCCACGTGCAAGCGAAAAAGGGGGCTCGCAAACGGGTCCCAGCCCGGTCGACCGGGGCTGGCTGGGCAGCAAGCAGCATCTCCTCGTAGACGGCAGCGGGCTGCCACTCGCCTGGTCCCTTACGACTGGCAACCGCAGCGACGTCACCCAGTTGCTCGCGCTGCTCGACCGAGTGCCGCCGGTACGCGGCCGCGTCGGTCGGCCGAGGCGGCGACCCACCAGCGTCGTCGCCGACCGCGGCTACGACCACGACAAGTACCGTCGCCTCGTCTGGCGGCGCGGCGTCAAGCCGATGATCGCAAGACGCGAGACGGCTCTGGCCTCGGCCGTGATCGCTGGGTCGTCGAACGGACCTTCGCCTGGCTGCACAACCGCCGCCGACTGTTGCTTCGCACCGACCGCCGCCACCAGACCCACGAAGCGTTCCTCGATCTCGCCTGCTGCCTGATCTGCTGGCGCCGAATCGAGACGTCACACTTGCTGGGGGCGAGCGCTTCAGCGTTCGCCGTCAAGCGGGTAGAGGATGTCCACGCGCCCTTGTGCCGGGCCGAGCACGGGAGAAGACCCGCTGAGGGCCTTCTCCTGTCGTACGTTGAGCCTCTCGGTGTTCGACGTGACTACGGCACGGGCGCTCCCGTGAAGGAGTCCCAGCTCATCGCGTTGCCGTCGTCGATCGCCGGCGTTCCTGCCTTGCGCGGCACGCTGACCTTCGCGGTCGTGTTACCGCTTGGGCCCGCGGTGCCGGAGCAGCTGCCGCCGTTGCCGTCGGAGACGGTGTAGGCAATCCGGTAGACGCGGCCGTTGTAGTGCGAGTTCGCCTCGGAGCGGACGAGGACCTGGTTCGCGCTTGGCCCTAGGGGTGTGACCGCGTCCGGGAAGGTGTCGTCGCCGACGCCGCTCACGTACTCGTCCTGCGTCACCCCGTCGATCCGGTAGGCCAGCGCGTCGCCGTCCGGGTCGGTCGCCCCGGAAAGGCTGACCAGCAGCAGCTTGTCGCGCATCTGGTGCCTGACGGAGGCGGGCGCCGCCGTCACGCCCGAGCAGTCGGGTGGCCGGTTCGTGGGTGCGAATCCCTCCACGAAGCGGTCGCTGTGGTCGGTCTTGGCGTAGTCCCAGACCTTGAGGTTGTCGACCGCGAAGGCGTCCGCGCAGGTGTCGTTGCAGCCGGCGATGTCGAGGAAGCAACGGTCGACGCCGGCAAGACGGCGATCGCAGGTCGTCGTGCCCCAGCTCGGGTCCTGTGATGTGGCGACCACTTGTCCGTTCACATAGAGCCGGATGGTGTCCGGCGTACTCGCAATTCCGTTGCGGTCCCAGACGCCTGCGACGTGAATCCACTGACCGTTGAGCGCTGAGATCCGATATCCCTCCACGCCGTCGCTAAGCGAGTGCACACCTACCAGGTGGGGCGGCGTGAAGGGCGGCGGCTCGACGTTGAAGAAGAGGCTGAAATGCAGCCGCGGGTCGCCGCTGTCGAGCCGATCCCAGCTGGACAGGTTGACCTCGTCGATGCCGGTCAGGCTGTATGGACCGCCGAAGATGCGATGCGGGTTGTGGACGAACGGCGCGGGGTCGCTCGTCTGCCGGTACCAGGCCTCGACCGCGCCGTGCTCCGGGTTCAGGATTGAGGTGCGGAGCAGCGCCGTGTGCTCACGCGCGCCGGGGAAATACGGCCCGCCGGTGATACTCGCCGCACCGCCGAAGACACCGGCGGGATAGCCGAGCGTCGCCGCCACGTCCAGGCCGCAGGCAAACAGCGTGCAGTCGGAGAGCACGAGGTTCGGCCCGTACTCGCTGTGTGTCACCTCGGTCGCGCTTCCGAGCTTGTTCCACAAGAGGAGCCCGGGAGCGGGCGGGCCGGCGGGGCCCGCCGTCGTCGCCTGTGCTGCACCCGGCGCAAGGACCAGCACAACGCTCAGCGCGGCCAGCGCGCAGAGTTGGAGGCGCGTTCTGGGTGTCGTCGCGAACTTCATCTCCCTCTCCTTTCGGTCACGGAAGGAAAAAGCGAGCGCTCTCCGATGCCCTCAGCCATTTCGAGGCTGAGCCCCCTCGCGGCGCGACCCCCGATTCTCCTCCCGGCCGTGATGGATTACAAGCAGGCCCGTCGCCCGAACTGCTCGCCTTCCCCGCCCACGCGGGCCGCGTCCTCTGCCGAGGGCGGACTCCAAGAACTCATTGAGTTAGAGGTTCTTAGTCTTCGAAGCGGCGGATCACGATCGAGGCGTTGTGGCCCCCGAAGCCGAACGAGTTCGAGACCGCCGTCCGGACGTCGGCCTTGCGCGGCTCGTTCGGGATGTAGTCGAGATCGCACTTGGG
>WNGD01002025.1_pt1 | contig 21427 bp, 17 predicted proteins | sample 5400671 | NCBI WGS metagenome assembly WNGD01 (sample SAMN13153369, study PRJNA577476) | soil metagenome | isolation source: 40 cm soil or saprolite under grassland replicate 2 | place: USA:California | collected 2016-06-15 | reverse complement strand
CAAACACGATCGCGACGCAGGGCGCGGCCAAGATGAACACGCCGTGGATCGCGTGCGCGATGGCGAAGAAGACGTCGTTGCGCATGGGCGGCGGCATACGCAGGATCGCCCGCGGATCGAGCTGCCCGCCGCTGGCATTTGAGATGAAAGCCGGGCAGCCTCGCCCGCAGCGCATCCTGCAGTCGGCTAGCGAAGATCGCACCGAACAGGGCCACACCGAACGATCCGCCGATCATCTGGAAGAAGGTGCGTGAGCTGCTCGCCACGCCGCGACGCCGGTTCCACGCGCTCGCGACCGGTGGTTGTGGATCCAGTCTCTGCCACGTTACGGTTCCCCTGCTCGTACGCGTCATGTTTACTGGCTGGCCGGTCGTTTACTTACTTGCCGTACGGTAAGTTCTCCGGGTCCAGGGGAAGACGTCATCCGAGGCGTCATCGAAGACTACACGGCGCAAACCGAGCGCTCAGCTGACCAGGCCGCGCCGGCGGGCCAGGGCGACGGCATCGCGCCGGGACCGGACCCCGAGCTTTCTGTAGGCAGATCGCAGATGCGTCTTGACCGTGTTGACCGACAAGAACAGGGCGGCACCGATCTCCTCGTTCGTCAGGTGCGAGGGTAGGAAGCGCAAGACGGCGAGTTCGCTCTCCGACAGCGGCAGAGCATCGCCCTCGGCCGAGCTTGACCCGGCTTGCAGCCGGCTATCCAGCCGACGCAGGATCTTGCCCGCGAATCCTGCGTTGCTGCTCGTCGGCGAGACGAGCACGGTGAGCACTGAGCGCACGGCGGCGCCGCCGTCGATGAAGGCGCGGTAGGCACTCTCCGGCTCGGCGAGCACCAGCGCCTCCTCAAGCAGCGCCGCGGCGGGTCGCGGTGCCTTCAGCCGGCGGTGCGCGACCGCGCAGGCGACAAGCGCGCCGATCCGTTCGTGCAGCCTCACGTCCTCGCCACGTTCGGTCACGCACGGCTCGACAGCGTCCAGCGCTCCCCGCGGATCGGCGCGGGCCAGCAGAAGCCAGCTGAGCGCAAGACGTTCACCCATGCCTGCCGGTTCGCTGGTAAGCCGTGCGATGACCTTCCTGCCGAGGTCGCTGTCCGGAGAGCGCACCGCCATCTCAGCCTCGAGGAGGCGGGTCATGTCGGTGAGTGTGCGGCTGGAGCGGCCGAACCTCTCCCGAAGCCGGCTGAGCATGGCCTGCGCGCGGCCGGCGTCCCCCTGCGCGATGAGGGTTCGCGCCCGTATGAGGTCGGCGGACAGCATGAGCGACGGCTCACCCGGCATCGGCGCGTGCTCGGTGTGGTCCAGCTGGTCGAGGAGCCGGTGCACCAACGCGAGCTCGTCACGCATCAGGTTGACAAGCGCGAGCGCGAGCCGCCCGATATGCTGCGTCGCCGCGGCGGGCGGCGGGTCGGTGTTGAGCGCCTGGGTGACGGCCGCCTCGGCCGCGGCGAGGTTCCCGTGCCACGCCTCCGCGAGCGCCCACCACATGCGGGCGCGCAGTTGCAGGTCGGCGAAGTCCCCTGCGCCGAGTTCGCGATCAGCCGCCCGAAGCGCCTGCCGCGCCCGCGGCAGCTCGGATCTGCGCAGGTACGCGACGCCGATGGCGAGCCACAGGATCCCAAGCGCCCGGTGCTCGGTCTGCGCGCCAGCCCGTCGCGCCGACTGCTCCGCCCGCCGCCACGCCTGTGCGAGCAGCCCGTCATCGGCGCATGCGCGGCAGTTCGCCCGCATGACCTGCAGGGCCACCAGCTTCGGCCCCATGATCTGCCGCATAGGCGCGGCCGCGCGATCGAGGCCAGCGCCCGCGGCGTCCAGATGCGCCTGCGCGCCGTCCGGGTCATCTCGCCAGAGGCGGGTCGCCGCCAACGCCGCGCTGATGGCGACGTTGTCCAGAGCGAGGTCGGCAGGGACCGCCGCCAGCATTCGCCCGAGCTGCGCTGGCCCGTGCGACAGCAGCACGCTGACGTCCCCTGCGGCAAGGACCTGGGCGGCGCAGCCCCAGTCTTGAGCCGCGACGCTGCTGCGCAGCGCGTCGGCCGGCCGCCCGTGGCGCGCGTACCAGCGAGCGGCGCGGCGTTGCAAAATCGGGATCTCGTGCGGCATTTCCCGCCGCAGTTCCGCGAGGAGCAGTTCCCGCAGCAGCCGGTGGTAGCGGTACCACGAACGCCCGGTGTCGAGCGCATAGACGAAGGTGTTGTCTCTGCTCAGGTGGTCCAGGCGGCGCGCGCCGCCGGATTTGCCCGTCAATGCGTCTGCGAGCTTGCCTGTGAGGTGCGCGACGACGCAGGTGCGCAGCAGGAACGCCCGCACCGCGGGATCCTGGCGGGTCAGCACCTCGTCGCGGAGGTAGTCGGTGACGTGCGGGTCGTCCCCGGTGATCTCGAGGATGCCGACGCTGGGCGGGTGAACTTGGCTGCGCAGCGCCGCCAGCCGGATCCCGGCCATCCAGCCTTCCGTGTGTTGGAGCAGCGCACGTTGATCGGCGGGATCAACGTCCAGCCCGAGCGTCGCGAAATACGCTTCCGCTTCCTCGGGAGTGCAGGCAAGGTCGAATGCGCCGATGTCCGCGAGGTCTCCAGACACCCTCAGCCGGGCCAGCTTCAATCGCGGCGACCTGCGGCAGGACAGGATCAGACGCAGCATCGGCGGCGCATAGGTGACGAGGCGATCCAGCCAGGCAAGGACACGGCGGTCTGTCAGCTCGTGAACATCGTCAAGGATCAGGACAAGCGGCTCGGCTAGCTGCTCGGCAGCCTTGATCAACCGGAGCAGGAACTCATCGGTCGCCGAGCCATCGACGCCGCCGGCCAGCGGCAGCGCGGGCTGCGCCCGCCGCATGGCCGCGAGCAGATAGGTGCGGAACCGCGTTGGGTCGTTGTCAAGGCTGTCGAGGCTGAGCCAGCCGATCTTCGTCTTGCCCGCGACCTCGGCTGCCCACGACGCGCACGCCGTGGTCTTCCCCGATCCGGCGGGCGCGGACACCAGCGTCACCCGGCGCGACGTTGTGGTGTCAAGCAGGCCAAGCAGGCGTGTGCGGCGCAGGACCTTGAACACCGGGCGCGGTTCGGCCAGTTTCCGTTCGATGAGGTGCCCCCCGTAGGGTTCACCGTTCACCCGGTGTGGCGTCCCACGCTTGGCCGATACGGTCGCCATCGGTCTCCCCCAAAGCCCGGATAGGCCCACGCTCAAGCGATAGCCGGGAAATTCCCCACCCGCTGCGAGTTAATCCACTCCTCGCCCGATCACATGGAATGTAAGGGCCGCGCGCAGATGCGGTGAAATCTCACCACATTTGTCTTTTGCGGCTGCTTAATCCGCGTCACGTTTCGTCCGGCTCGCGCGACCGCCGCGGCGCGCGGATTCCCAGATTGAGCAGCCAGCCGACCACGCCGACGATGATGGCGCCCCAGAACGCCGCCCAGAATCCGCTCACCTGGAAAGGCAGGCTCAGCTTGCCCGCGACCCAGCTGGTGAGCCACAGCAGCAGGCCGTTGACCACAAGCCCGATCAAGCCGAGCGTCAGGACGTACAGCAGGCAGCCGAGAGCCTTCACAATTGGTTTGAGTACCGCGTTCACGAGACCAAAGATCAGCGCGACGACGATCAGTGTGCCCGCCTTGGCGGCAGCGCTGCCCGCCGTCAGCGAGATGCCGGGAACCACGACGGTCGCGACCGCCAGCGCAACTGCCGACAGCAGCACCCGGATGAGGATTCGCATGGATCGATCGTGACACATCGGGGCGAGGGGAGCTGGAGCATGCCCCTGGGGGTTCCACCCCCGGGATCTCTCTCCCCCCCCGCAGGAACCGCCCCCCGGGGGGCGACCCCGCGGGATCTCCCCGCAGACGCGGTGGTACGCGCCGCGGCAGCCGTTAAGGATAATGGGGGTTGTGCCCTTCAAGAACGTGCGCGGGGCCCCGTCGATTTGCGTAGGCTGCCTACGTCGGACGGAGGTGGTCCGCAGGTAAGCCCGACGAAATGATTGACCGATGTCATTTTCGGGCAACTCGGCGCCGGGATCAATGTGAGCATCGCCTAAACGGTCTATGCCGGAGGTGCGTGAAATGCGGGGTCGTTGGCCGCGGCAGCTTTGGGTGTATGGCGTGGCCGGATTGTTCGTGGTTGCCCTCGGCGTGCTGCCGGGCGATTTACTCGCCCCGGCGGCGCGGACCGTGGTCTCCCTCACCTTCGACAATGACACCATCAGTCAATACACCCTCGGCTACAAGCGGGCACTGGCGCCGCATGGAGTGAACGCGACGTTCTATGTCAACAGCGGCACCGTTGGCGCGGGGCCGAATTTCATGTCGTGGCCGCAGCTTAGGTCGCTCGCTGCCGCGGGCAACGAGATCGGCGGCAAGACGGTCGACGGCGCCAGGCTCACCGGGCTCACCGGGCGGCGGCGGATCGCAGAGATCTGCGGCGACCGCGAGCGCATCGCGGAGCACGGGATAACGCCATTCGCCTTCGCCTATCCGTCGGGCGAGTTCACCGCGGCGATCCAGACCGAGGTGCGCGGCTGCGGGTACCGTAACGCACGCACCGCGCACAGCCTTTCCCCGAGCGGTCCCACCTACGCGGGAGGGCTCGCGCCGAAGAACGAGCTTGCGCTGCGGGCCTACGCTCCCGGCGGGCAGCTCACGCTGCCCAGCCTGCGGTCGCTGGTGACCGGCGCCGCCGCGCGTGGCGGCGGCTGGATCGTGATCGGCGTGCAGAAGGTGTGCTCACCGACCGCCGATCAAGCGAGCTATGCCGCCTGCGTTTCCTCGGCGGGCTGGATCAGCCTGCGCGACCTCAACACGTTCCTCGGTTGGGTCAAGGACGCGGGGCAACCAGCGGGCGCGCCCGCCGGGGCGGTGTTCAACACGGTCGGCGCCGCCCTCACATCGGCCGCAGGCGGCCCGCCCACGACGTCGATCACCTGCAACGGGGCGAATTGCTCGGGTGCGCGTTATCCAGGGCCGGTGACGGTCGCCCTGAGCGCGGCGGACGGCAGCGGCGGGGGCGGGGTGGACACGACTTACTACACGACCGACGGCGCCGCGCCCACATCAAGAAGCACCCTTTACAGCGGTCCGTTCACCGTCACCCGATCGGCCACGGTGCGGTTCTTCTCCGTCGACCTCGCGGGCAACTCCGAGCAACCGCGCTCGAGGAGGATTTCGATACAGCCGCGCGCAACGGTGGTGTCGCTCACCTTCGACGACGCCTACCAGGACCAGTGGCTCTATGCGCGGCCGCTGCTGCTCTCCTACCACATGAACGCCACCCTTTACGTGATCACCAGCGACAGCGACAAGCCCTACGAGTGCTGCATGTCGTTCGCGCAACTGCGGACCATGCAGGGCGAAGGCAACGACATCGGCGGGCACGGTGTGAGCCACCTGAACCTTACCGACAGGGCCGTCACCCGCGGTCAGAAAGTGGCGGACGTCTGCGGATCGCGTGCCGACCTGATCAGAAAGGGCATCCATGACCCCGTGTCGTATGCGTACCCGTTCGGGGCGTTCAACGCCGCCGCCGAGCGCGTAGTCAAGCAGTGCGGGTACCGGAACTCCAGGCAGGGCGGCGGCATCTCCTCGTCCAGTACCACGCCGGAGCCGCCATGGTCGGAGACGATTCCGCCAAAGGACCGCTATGCGCTGCGCACGATCGCGGTGGCCGGGTCAAGCCCGATGCGGCTCTCGCAGCTGCAGAACTTCGTGACCGCGGTGGCATCGCACGGCGGTGGCTGGCTGCCGATCACCTTCCACGAAGTCTGCAATCAGCAAGCAGCTGACTACAGCCACTGCATGTCGACCTACGGGCCGGTGCAGGACACGGTGCTCCGCTCGTTCATGGATTGGCTTCGCAACGCCGGGCGCGCCGACGGTGCGCCGGCAGGCGTCGTCGTCCAGACCGTGCGCGCGGCCATGAACAGCGCGGGCGCCGCTCCGTCTGCGACCATCGCGCTGTGCGACGGCTCACCCTGCCGTGGCACCCCGTACGGCAGTAAGGTCAAGGTCAGCCTGACCGTCACCGGCTCATCAGCCTCGGCCGGATCGGCCGGCTCACCCGGCTCGGCCGGCTCACCCGGCTCGGCCGGCTCAGCCAAGGCGCCGGGCGCGACGATCTACTACACGACCGACGGTTCCACCCCGACCACCTCAAGCCCGGCGTATCGGGCCCCGCTCGTCCTGTCCAAGACGGCGACGATCAGGTTCGTCTCCACGGCAGACGCCGGGCACGTCTACACCGCGCCGATCCGTGTCGGGTTCTGAACGCCGCGCCCAGCCAGGTACTGCCAGTTGCCGCCGCGGTGCGCGGCCTTGCCGAAATGTTGCGCGGGGATCGAGTCGGCGAGCGGGGAGGTGTCACGGCCGCAACGGATCAGACCGTGGTGTACGGCCGTCATGAGAGCCTGTGCCCGGTTCGCCGCACCCAGCTTTTCGTACAGCCGCGCCACGTAGGTCTTCGCCGTTGATTGGCTGATGAACATCGCCCGCGCGATAGTGGGGACGGACTGGCCGTCGCCGAGCAGGCGAAGCACTTCCGCCTCCCTCGGGCTGAGCGCGAGCCGCTGCTGCGTGGTGCGCCGCCTCGCCACGGCCTTCGCAAGCCCGGAGGCGGTGAACGACGAGGCGGCGACGGCGGCGTGCCTGATCGACGCGAGGATCTCGTCCACCCCTGCGGTCTTGGCGACGAACGCGGAGACGCCGGTCTCCAGCGCCCGAAAGAGCACGTCGTCCTCGTCTTGCGAGGTCAGCACCACGATGCCCAGGTCGGCGTGGCGGTCGCGCAGCTCGCGCGCCAACCGCAGGCCGGAGCCGTCGGGAAGGTTGACGTCAACGGTCACGACGTTGGGCCGCGCCGCCGTGAGCACCCGGCTCGCCTGCGCGATCGACGCGCACTCGGCCACGATCTCGATGTCGGGATGTTGCTCGGCCAGTGCGCGCAGACCGTAGCGCGTGAGCGTGTGGCCCTCGACGATGGCTAGGCGGATCTGCATAGCGGCTCCTCCCCCGTTGTTGCCGCGCTGACTACAGTCAGCATCTGACCATGTACGTGCCGTCGCTAGTGGACAAAGGTCACTTCGCCGGACGGTCCTTCGCCGGGCGAAGGTCGGCTGCCCGCGACTGTCCAGCAAGCACGGCTCGCGTCACGCCAATGATCCATAACGGCTGCCGCGGCATGTCGCTGTCTTTACTTGTGTCACCGCCCGCTGCTGATGATCGCGAGTAAGGCGCCGCCGAGCAGGAACGGTCCGAAGCAGAGCGTGCTGCGCAACGTGATACGCCGCGCGGCAAGCAGCGCGAGGCTGACCACCGCGAAGAGGACAAAGCCGAGCGCGCCACCGAGCACAAGCGGATGCCAGCCAAGCCAGCCGAGCGCGATCCCGGCGAGGCCCGCGACCTTGATGTCTCCACCGCCCAGTTGCCCCGGGCGCGCCACGGCAAGCAGGAGGTACGCGGCGGCAAGGGCCATGCCGCCACAAACCGCCCGCATCGTGGCGCTGTTGTGGTGCTCGATCGCGGCAGCGATCGCCAGAAGCGTGATCAGCACAGGAAAGGCGGGAAGCGTCAGCCGGTCAGGGAGCCGGTGTACCGCGATGTCGATCGCGGCGAGCGTCACCGCAAGCACGCCGAACAAGCCGAACGCCGCCATGCTGGCCTGCCCGCCGAACCGGCCGAGCAGCAGCGCAAGCACGACAGCGGTGACAAGCTCAAGCGCCAGCGGCGTGGCGAGGTAGCTTCCGCACCCCCCGCACCGGCCGACGATCCATCGGGGCGCCGGGTGAGCGCAGCGCGGGCATGCGGCGCGGTCAGGATCGCCGCTTGGCACCGACAACCGGAAGACCACGCCGCGTAGCAGCGCTCCGATCGGCACGCCCGCGGCGGCGCCCCCGGCCGCCCAAGCGACGGTCATGTTACTGACAGTAGGCGCTTGACAGCGGAAAAGAAACTAGTAAGCCCTCATGGGGCGGGATCGTCACCCGTTGTCGGTCGATCGGCCTGCATGTCGGCCGGTCGGCGGCTTTGTCTGACCGTTCGGCCGATGCCGTGACCAGCCTCTATCACGCAGAGTATTTGGTAGGCGGCGTAGTGCTGTCTGCCGAACCGGGGGATCGCCGCCCGTCGGCCGTCTGAAGGAGTTCATTCATGTTGAAGCTCTCTGTGCTGGTGCACAACTTCCTGACCCAGCCGATGCGCCGCGACGACCGTGGCGCGAGCGCCGTGGAGTACGGGCTGCTTGTCGCCCTGATCGCCGCTGTGATCGTCACCGCTGTGACCACCGTTGGCAGCAAGCTCGCCACCCTGTTCACCACCATCGGCAATGACCTCTGACGGCGCGGCACGGGGGTGAGCGAGCCAGCCGTCCCCCGCCCGCCACCTCACCACAGGAAGGGCGTGCCCACCGATGAACGGGCGGCGGTCTGGGACTGACCAGCGCGACCGCGGTGCGGTCGCGGTTGAGTTCGCGCTGCTGCTGCCGGTGTTGCTGCTGCTCGTGTTCGGCATCGTCGACTTCGGCCGCGCGCTCAACGCCCAGATAACGCTCACCCAGGCGGCCCGCGAGGGCGCGCGGCTGGCTTCGCTCAACCAGCCGAACGTGGTGAGCCGCACCCAGGCCGCCGCTTCCGGGCTGAGCTCGGTCAGCGTAAGCGTGACGTCCTGCCCGGCGGGGGCCGGGTCAGGCGTCAATGCCGTTGTGCAGACCAGCTACTCGTTCTCGTTCATCACTCCCGTCGGCGCGTTTGCCGGGATGTTCGGCGGCTCAGGCATCGGGGCGCCGATCACGCTCACCGCCAAGGGAGTAATGCCATGCGAGACCTGACGCTCGGCCGGACGTTGCTGTGGCCGGCCGGGTCGGCAGAGCGGGGAGCGATCGGCGTCCTCGTCGGAGTGCTGATCGGCGGCGGGGTGCTGTTCGGGATGGGCGCCCTGGTTGTCGACGTCGGCCAGCTCTACCAGAACCGCGCCGAGCTGCAGAACGGCGCCGACGGCGCCGCGCTCGCCGTGGCCAAGAGCTGTGCGACCGGGACCTGCGCGCCGAGCCTTGCCGCGCAGTACGCCAGCGCCAACGCTTCGAAACTAACCGGCGGTATGGCGGCGGTGACCTTGGTGTGCGGTTCGGGGATCCTCGGGAGCTGCCCGGCTGGCACCGGCAAGCTGACCGACTGCCCGTCGCCTCCCGCGGGAGTCACGAGCTACGTTGACGTACACACGGCGACTCAAGTCGCTGGCGGCTCCCGCCTGCTGCCGCCGATCTTCGCCCGTGCGCTGCTCGGTGAGCAGAACTACAACGGAAGCACCGTATACGCCTGCGCGCAAGCCGCGTGGGGAGCGCCCTCGGGCGCGAACACCATCGCATTCACGATCTCCGGATGCGAATGGGATCAGGCGACGAACCTCGGAACCACGTTCGCTCCGCCGCCACCGTACCCGCCCAACTCGCTGCCGTCGCCGTCTCTCGACCGGGTGCTCCAGGTTCACGGTACTGGCGGCGCGAGCGGCTGCTCCACCGAGCCCTCGGGCGCCGATGGGCCAGGGAACTTCGGCTGGACCTCCGACCCGACGAGTACCTGCAGGCTGTCGGTCAGCGGGGCGTTCGCAGGGACCGGCGTATCCGCGAGCCAGGCCTGCCAGACAGCGCTCGCGGCGGATCAGGCCAACCGCACGCTCGTCCTCGTCCCTGTCTACGTATCGGTCAGCGGCACAGGCAGCAACGCCATCTACACGCTGAAGGGATTCGCCGCATTCGTCATCACGGGCTACCACCTGTCCGGCTTCACCGCCTCGGACTGGCTCAACCCGAAAAATAACTGCAACGGCAACAACAAATGCATCAATGGCTACTTCACGCAGGCAATCATCCCTGGCACCACCGGCGTCACTGGCGGTGGTCAGTACCTGGGCGCCGCGGTGGTCGGGCTCACGGGCTGAGTAACGGCTGGAAGGCAGGAATTCATGAAACGTCGCGGACTGGCCATCGCGCTGGCGGTTCTACTCGCCGTTATTGGCACCGGGGCAGTGCTGACCTACGTCAAGCAGGCGGACGCGCGGGCCCTCGCGGGCCAGAAGGCGGTGACCGTTCTTGTGGCGCAGAAGCTGATCACCGCAGGGACCGCGGCGAGTACCGCGCAGCGCGACGGATCGCTGCGCGGCGAGAGGATGCCCGCGGCGTCGGTGTCGGCCGACGCGGTCACGGCTATCACCCCTGACCTCGCCGCCCTGGTGATGAGCGCAGACGTGCAGCCCGGACAGTTGCTACTGCGCCCGATGCTGGTGACGGCGGCGCAGACCACCAACGGCCTGGCGATACCTGACGGCATGGTCGCGGTCACCATTCCGCTGTGCGTGCCCGAGGCCGTGGCGGGAAACATCCACGCCGGATCACAGGTCGCCGTTTTCGACACGCTCGCCGCTGGAAGCGCGCTCGCCGGCGGCGGCCAGCTGACGGCAGACCCGGAATGCACCGGACCGCACAAGCAACAGGTCGGTGCGGCCGCCGCCACCAAGCTCGTGCTCGCCAAGGTGCAGGTCCTCTCGGTGGGCCCGGCTTCGGCCAGCGGCCAGAGCGGCTCGCGATCAGGCAGCGGAGGATTCGGCGGCGGCGGATCCCCGGGCAACAACGCCAACAGTGAGCTTGTGACGTTGGCGGTCAACCAGGACGACGCGGAGCGGCTGATTCTGGTCGCCGAGACCGGCCTGCCCTACCTCGCCCTGCTGAACGGCAGCTCGCAGCTCGATGTCCATGCCCCACAGGTACCGCTCTTCCCGTGAGCCCCAATGAGGACTGAGGAGAGAACATGCCCATCCTCTGTGAACAGAACCCAGAAGCCGATCAGCTGTCCGTCAGCATCGGCGGTGACGTGCGCACCGCGGACAGCCTCCGGGCGACGGCGCGGCTGCTCGCTGACGACCCCGCTGAGACGCTCGTGGTGATCGGCCCGGAGACCACGACAGACGAAGCGCTCGCCTATAGCGCGACGCTGCGGCTGGACCGGCCCGCGGTGGGCGTCATCCTGGTCCGCGAGCAGGTCGACGTCGACCTGTTGACCAGGGCGCTTCAGTCGGGCGTGCGGGAGGTGGTCGCCACCGGCGACCCTTCTGCGCTGCGGGCCGCGTGCCGGCGCTCGCGTGAGCTGTCGCGGCGCATGCTCTTCGGCGCGGCCGACGCGGGGCACGAGCTCGCGCCGGAGGGTGGGATGATCACCGTGTTCGCGCCCAAAGGCGGCTGCGGCAAGACCATGCTCTCGGTCAACCTCGGCGTGGTGCTCGCCAGGGAGACCGGCCGCCGGGTGTGCGTCGTCGACCTCAACCTCGGCTTCGGCGATGTCGCGATCAACATGCAGCTCGACCCGGTGAAGACCATGCTCGACGCGCTGCCAATGGCCGGCCACCTGGACACCACCGGCGCCGCCTCGCTGCTGACCCGCTACCAGCCGGGGCTTGACGTGCTCCTTGCGCCAGTCACCCCGGGCGAGGCGGAGCGCGTGCCTTCCGCCTTGGTGGCTGAGCTGCTCGGGGTGCTCAGGGAGATGTTCGACTACGTCGTGGTGGACACGCCCCCCGCGCTCACAGAACACGTGCTGATCGCGATGGACGCCTCCGCCCACCACGTGCTCGTCACCACGCCGGACGTGCCCGCGCTGAAGAACCTCCGCGTCACGCTGGACATGCTCGACCTGCTCTCCTATCCGCGGGAGATCCGGTCCCTGGTGCTCAATCGCTCCGACTCCAAAGTGGGCCTCGGCGCCGGGGATGTGGAGCGGGTGCTGCGCAGCCCGATCGTCGCGCACCTGCCGTCCAGCCGCGCGATCCCGCTGTCGATCAACAAGGGCACGCCCATCACGTTGGTGAACCCCAAGCATCCGGTGAGCCAGGCCATCACCAAGTTCGTGCGGCAGCGGCTGGTGCGCGCGCCGGCCGCCGCTGCTGTCTCCGCGGCCTCGGCCGGCGCCTCGGCCCGCTCTTCGGCCGGCGCCGCCTCGTCGGCCGGCTCGCCGGTGACCAAGCCACGTGACACGGGGAGGCCGGCATGAGCCTGGCCGATCGCCTCGCGCAGCGGCAGGTGCCAGCGGCGGTCCGCCGCGACAGCCACGGCGCGTCACGGCGCGCGTCCCGCCGCGCCGACCCGTTCGGCGACGTCAAGCGCAGCGTCCACAGCGCGCTGCTTGAGGCACTCGGCCCGAAGCTGTACGACGCGCACCTCGACCAGCGGGAACTTGAGCAACGGGTGATGCAGACGATGCAGTCCGTGCTTCAGCGCGACGAGACCCCGATGACGGCGGCCGACCGATCGCGCGTGGCGCAAGAGGTCGCCGACGAGATCCTTGGTCACGGCCCGCTCGAGCAGTATCTGCGCGACCCCGACGTCTCCGAGATCATGGTCAACGGTCACGACCAGATCTATGTCGAGCGCGCGGGCCGGCTGTTTCCCGTCGACGGGGCCTTTGCCGACGAGACCCACCTGCGCCGCGTCATCGACAAGATCGTTGCGGCGGTCGGCAGGCGCGTCGACGAGGCAAGTCCCATGGTGGACGCGCGGCTTCCCGACGGCAGCAGGGTGAACGCTGTCGTCGCGCCCGTTGCGCTGGACGGCTCGCTGTTGACCATACGCAAGTTCGCCGTCGATCCGCTCACCGTCGACGATCTCGTCGGGTCCGGCACCCTGACCGCCCCGGTGGCCGAATTGCTGCGAGCCTGCGTGCGCGGCCGGCTGAACGTCGTCATCGGCGGCGGCACCGGCTCGGGGAAGACCACCACGCTGAACGTTCTGTCCTCGTTCGTCCCTGCCGACGAGCGGATCGTCACGATCGAGGACGCGGCCGAGCTGCAACTGCGCCAGGAGCACGTGCTACGGATGGAATCTCGCCCACCGAGCCTGGAGGGCCGGGGCCAGATCGCGATCCGCGACCTGATGCGCAACTCGCTGCGGATGCGCCCGGACCGCATCATCGTCGGTGAGGTCCGTGACGGTGCGGCGCTGGACATGCTGCAGGCCATGAACACAGGCCACGACGGGTCCATTACGACCGTGCACTCCAACTCGCCGCGTGACTCACTGTCCCGCCTGGAGACGATGGTGCTGATGGCCGGCCTCGACCTGCCGCAGCGCGCGATCCGCGAGCAGATGGCCTCGGCGATCGACGTGATCATCCACCAGGCCCGGCTGAAGGACGGCACCCGGCGGATAACCCACATCACCGAGGTCGACGGCATGGAGGGCGACATCATCACGCTGCAGGACGTGTTCCAGTTCGACTTCCACGCCGGGGTGGACGAGCACGGCCTGTACCGAGGGGCGCTGCGCGGCACCGGCCTGCGCCCCCGATTCCTCAGCGCCCTGGCCGACCGCGGCATCAGCCTGTCGCCGGAAATCTTCGGCTTCGAGGACCGCGAGCGATGACCGGCGCGGCCGGCTCACCGGCTCGCGGCGCCTACGTGGCCGGGGGAGGGCTTGGCGGCGCCGGTCTGGTGGGCGGGCGGCTTGGCGGCGCCGGCCTGGCGCGCAGAACGCTTCGCGGCGCCGGTGCCGCGCTTGCCGCTTCAGCCGTGCTTGCCGCGATGGCGGCCATCCTCGCGGTGCCGCTCGGCGGTGTTGGGCGTGCGGGCGCACGCGCCCCCGAAGGGCCGCGCGTGGGGCCGCGCCTGGGGCCGCGGGCGGCGATGATCCTGCTGGACATCAACAAGTCGATGGCCTCGACGGGCATTCCGCAGGAGCGCGGTGCGGCGCTTGATTACGCGAGCGCGCTGCCCGCCGACGTGCGCGTCGGCCTGATCACGTTCAGCAACACCTGGCGGGTCACGCTGCGCCCGACAACCAATCGCGCGCGGCTCGCGGCGGCGCTTGAGGCGACGCACGCCGCGGGGAACTCCTCAACGGGACTTCTTCGCGCCGTATCAGGCGCGGAGTCCGTGCTGAATGCCCAGGGCGCGGCGGCGAGTAGGCGCTTGCTTGTGCTCTCAGACGGCAGGCGACTCACGGCCGCGGGACCCGCCCCCACCATCCCGACCGATGTCGTGACGTGGTACTACGCCAACGAGAACAACAACACGGCGGCGTTGCGTGCCCTTGCCACCGCGAGCGGCGGCCGGGTGACCGATCCCCTTGGCACGGCGCCGCTTGCCGCCGCCTTTCCTGCCGCGACGACGACTCCCGAACCGGCCCGTTCGACTCCCGCGTCAGCCGTTTCGACACCTGCGTCGACCGCGTCCGCGTCCACGACGGCGCGGACGCATCAGCCAGGTCGCGTAGCCTCGGCGAGACCCGGGGCGCACCAGGGTGGGGCTGGCGCCCGAGTGCGGTGGTCGTGGTTGCTTATCGTGCTCGTGGCGACCGTCTTCACCGCATCGCTCCTGGTGATACTGCTGCTGACCGGCACGCTGCGCCGCACCGACCGCGGCCAGCAACTCGTGGACCAGGTCGAGCGCTATAGCCGCAAGCACCCACTCGCCCGCGCGGGCGGCGAGGAGCGGGCGAGCAGCGCCGCAGAGGCCTGGGTGACTCGTCTGCTCCAGTCAGGCAAGACCGAGCAGCGGCTCGCAGAGCGGCTGGATCTGGCCGGCATCGCCACCAAACCCGCCCAATGGGTGCTCCTGGCTGGGTTCGCCTGCGTCGCGCTCGCGGCGGTGCTCACGATTCTCACCGGCAATCCACCCATCGGCATCCTCGCCGGAACCGTGGTCGGCTGGTTCAGCATGCGGCTGATGATCAGCTTTCGTATCGGCCGCCGCCGCGCCGCCTTCGCCGAACAGTTGCCCGACGTGCTGCAGCTCGTTGCGAGCTCGCTAAAGTCGGGCTTCTCGCTGTCCCAGGCGCTTAACGCGGTCGTGCGTGAGAATACCCAGCCCACGGCCGCCGAGTTCTCCCGCGCGCTGGCAGAAACCCGGATCGGCGTCGACCTCGGGGTCGCGCTCGACCAGGTGGCGAATCGAATGGACGCGACGGATCTGCGCTGGACCGTCATGGCAATCCGGATCCAGCGGGAGGTCGGCGGCAACCTCGCCGAGGTGCTGCGCACCACCGTGGAAACGATGCGCGAGCGCTCGCAGCTTCGCAGGCAGGTGCGGGCGCTGAGCGCCGAGGGCCGGCTGTCCGCCTACATCCTGCTCGGGCTGCCTGTGTTCGTTGGCGGCTGGCTGTTCCTTACCAGGCGGTCCTACCTGAGCCCGCTGTACACCACGTCGGTCGGGCTGGTCATGCTCATCATCGCCGTGGTGCTTGTGGTGGTTGGCGCGTTCTGGATGCGCAGTCTCGTCAAGGTGGAGGCGTGAGATGAGCGCCGTCATCCTCGCCGGAGGGCTCGGCGGCCTGGGGCTCGCGATCATGCTCGGGGTGCTGGCGGTGCTGCCGGGGCAGTCGAGGCGCAGGGGAGTCCCGCGGGCCCTGGCCTCGATCGAGCAGCGCTACACCAGGCACAGCCCTGCCGTCGGCGATAAGACGTCGGACCCCTTCGCGGCGTCGGCGAGGTTGCTACGGTGGCTTGCCCTGCGCCTGTCCCCATCCGGCATCGCGGAAACGCTGCAACGCAGGCTGGACCACGCGGGCAACCCGCCGCGCTGGACAGCCGACCGGATTCTCGCGATCAAGGGCCTCGGGCTCGTGGGGCTCGGCCTGCTCGGCGGGCTGTACGGGCTGCACCACGGCGGACTGGTGCTGGTCTTTGCGGCGGTCCTTGGCAGCGCATGCGGATTCTTCCTGCCGGACGTGCTGCTGTACAACGCGGGCATCAAGCGGCAGGAGCGGATCCAGGCGGCGATTCCTGACGCGCTCGACATGCTCACCGTCTGCGTGGAGGCCGGTCTCGGGTTCGACGCCGCGCTCGCTCAGGTCGCGCGCAACCTGAGCGGACCGGTGGCCGCGGAGTTCGCCCGCGCGCTGCAGGAGATGCAGATCGGCAAGTCCCGCAGCCAGGCGCTTCGCGCCATGGCGGACCGCACCACGGTCGCTGAGCTGCGGGCCTTCGTCTCCGCGCTGGTCCAGGCGGGCGAATTGGGCATCGCCGTCGCGCAGGTGCTGCGCGAGCAGGCCAAGGAAATGCGGCTGCGACGGCGTCAGCGAGCCGAGGAGAAGGCGCAAAAGATTGCGGTGAAGATCCTCTTCCCACTGATCCTGTGCCTTTTCCCTGCGCTGTTCGTGGTCGTCATGGGACCCGGCGCGATCACGATGGCGCACGTCCTGTTCCCTAAGTAGATCGCCATGCCCATCGTCCCACGTAGGGCGCGCCCCGGTTACGGCAAAGCGCGCGCCGGCCTCGGCGGGGCGCGCGCCGTCACCACGGCGCGCGTCGACCTCGGCAGACTGATCATGGTTCCTGTCGCGGCGGTGATGCTGTTCGTCGACGTGCGCGCGCTAATCCATCGCAGCGGCAACGACGCCGCCGGGGTGCTGCGCTGGCTCGGCGCCGTGGCAGTCTGCGGCTTCTACTCGCTGATCATCTGGTGCTACCTGCGCCGTGGCCCGGCCATCGCAACGAGCGGTTCTGTCACCGCCCACGCGGCGGCGGTGGTGGCTACACTCACCCCGTTCGTGTTCCCCCTGCTGCCCGCCGGGCGACCTGCAGCGGGCCGTCAGCTCGCCGCCGACGTGCTGCTGGTGGCAGGCACGGCGTGGTCGGTGTGGACACTGCGGTTTCTCGGCCGCAACCTCTCGGTCCTCGCCCAAGCCCGCGACGTGGTCGACCGTGGGCCATACCGATGGGTGCGCCACCCGCTTTATACCGGGGAGATCGTGTCCTCGCTCGGGCTCGCGATCACCGTCGGCACGGGCGCCGCGGTCACCGTGTGGCTGGGGCTCCTCGCGCTTCAGTTGTACCGCGCGCTACGCGAGGAGCAGCTCTTGTTGCACACCCTTTCCGGCTATCGCGACTACCGAAGCCGCACCGCGGCGCTGCTTCCTGGCCTACGGGGCTGGCCGAACGGCGCGGATGGACGCGACAACGGCGGCACGTAGCAGACGAGCCCCCTCAGGCGTCCGGCCCCAGTCGATCGAGCCGCCGGCTCAATCGGCCGGGAAGCCAGGTCGGCCGCAGGAGCGCGATCAGCGCGGCCCCGAGGCCGATCGTAAGGCCGAAGGCGAGACCGAGAACGGCGGGCAACGCCGCGATGGCACCGGACCCGCCCTGAGCAGCCGCTGGCTTGGGCTGTGCCGGCCCGGCGGGTCGGCCGCCCGGAACCCCCGCGCTCCCCGCACCCGGCTGCTTGGGCGCTTGCCCGAGTGGAATCGGAGGCAACGTGGGCACAACGTTGACCGGTGCCTCGCCTGCGATCGTTCCCGCCGCGCCGTAGGCGTTGACTGCTCCGGTACCAGGGTTCACCGCTGCGGCTCGGCTCGCGGGCGCGGTCCCCAGCCGCAGCGTTGTCCCAGCCGGCAGCTCGATGACCAGCCGCTCTGAGTTCGCCGCTGACGCAGGCGCGCCCTCTACGAGCACGGACAGGTTCTTTGCCGTTGAGGCCGGCGGGTGCGCCGAGTCCGTCGCTCGCACGGTAAATGCCGCCCGACCCGGCTGGGTTGCGATGCCCGAGATGGTCCCGGTTGCCCGGTCGAGGCGGAGCCCTGCCGGAAGCGACCCACCGGTGATGGACCAGCGGTAGCGTGGCAGGCCGCCAGAGGCGCTCACGCTGGCATGGTAGGCGGATCCCACCGCGGCGCGCGGCAGCGATGTGGTGGCGACCCTCAATGGCGTGAGCGCTCGCGCGACGGCCGACACGACATCCGCCGCCCGGCGCACAGGGACGACGCTCACGCTGTAGGCGCGGCCGCCCGCCAGATAGGCGAAATGGCCGTCGGGTGAGATGGCTACCCCAAACACGGGCGCCTCGGCGGGCAGGTCGATGGTGTACGCCACACGCGGCGGGATGGCAGTGGTGTCGATCACGCTGACCGCCGGGCTTCCCGCGAAGTTCGTCACGTAGGCAAGGCGCCCGTCCGGGCTGAATGCGACGCCATCTGGGCCCCCGCCCGGGGCGCCACCGACCGGCACTGTGGCAGTCACGTGGGGTGGGGAGGACGTGGTGTCGATCACGCTGACGGTGTTCGCGTTGGCCGATCCGACGTAGGCGTCGTGTCCGTCCGGGGTGATCGCAAGCGCCTCCGGGCCCGCCCCCGGCCCTCCTGGGAGCGCGACCGTCGCCGCCACCACGGGCGGAAACGCCGCAGCGCTGATCACGCTCACGGTGTTGGCGCCCGCATTGGCCACGAAGGCGTAGCGGCCGTCCGGGGTGAAGGCCACGGCATCGGGAGAATCCTGGACGCTGACGATGGCCACCACCCGCGGCGGAGAGGCAGCAGTGTCGATCACGTTGACGACCGAGGATGTGGCGGACACGACGTAGGCGTAATGGCTGTTCGGCGCCATGGCCACCGCGACAGGGTTCCCAGAGATCTCCACAGTCGTCGCTACGTGCGGCGGCGAAGAGGTGGTGTCGATCACGCTGACCGTGTTCAACACGCCGCTCGTGACGTAGGCGTAGTGGCCGTCCGGGGTGAGCGCGACGGCAGTTGGCTGGTTGCCCACGCCCACGTTCGCCACGATCTGGGGTGGGAACACAGTCGCGTCGACAACGGTGGCGATGCCCGAATCCGCGCCGCCGTTGGCGACGTAGGCGTGGTGCCCGTCCGGCGTGAAGGCCATGGCAAACGGCTGATGGCTCAGTCGCAGGATTGCCAACTGTGCCTGTTGCAGGATTCCCGACTGGCCCGGTATTGGAGTTCCCGGTTGCGCCTGTTGCGGGACGCCTGGCTGGCCTGGGCCCAGGGCGTCGGCCGAACCAGCCGCCGCGGTCAACATCCCTGCCGCGAGCAAAGGTGGCAGGCCCAGCCGCAGCAGCAAGAACCTCGCGCGCGACCAGATGCCCTCGACATCGCCCATAGCTGCTCCCCGTTGCATGCGCCGCAGGCTCTGGACATCACCGGCGCATCGTGTGCGCCGAAGTATTTTGTAATCAAGCCGATACTAATTGTAGTTAGAGGGTATCAGCATACGGGGTGCGTCGCCTGGCGACGACCGGGGGGAAGTCATGATGGGTTGGATGCGGCTTCGCCAACTGGCGACGCGGCTTGTCGTGGTCATGTTGGCGAGCGCCATTATGGCGGGCGCAGGTGTCGGCGGGACCCGTGCAAACCCTGGCTTTGACCCACCGGAGCACGCGCTGGCGGTTCCTGGTGGTTATGACACCGTCGTGACCAGCCAGACGGTTACGTCGGCGGGCGGCACAATCGGGCCGGTCAGCGTTAACGGGACTCCTGTCACGCTCAAGGTGCCGGCCGGGGCCTTCTCGGACCAGCTCCAGTTCACCCTGACAGCGCCGGACCTGGCGCATGTCGGCGACGCGGGTTTTCGTGGCTACACGGCCGTGGGCGGCGTGGGTGTCCTGGTCAAGATGAACGGCTCAAAGTACCAAGGCACGTTCGCCAAGCAGCTAACTCTCAGCGTCGTGTCGCAGTCGATCAACTCATTGAGCGTTGTTGTGATGTGGAGCGGCACCGCATTCGTGGCCCAGCAGGACGCCACGGTCCGTTCGGGCACGGCAACGGTCCGCTTCGATAGCGACCCCGACTTCGCCGTCCTGGCCTCTGCGAAGATCCAAGGTGCCACCAGCGCTGGAACAGGCAAGCCCTTGCTTGGCGAGGAAATCCTGGCTGCGGCGCTCGTGCTTCTCGGCTTCAGCGGCCTCGCCTATGGCCTCCGATCGCGTGCGGTCGGCTGAGCGGCCGCGCTGCGCATGCTGAACCCACTGACGAGCAGCCTGCCCGTTTCTGTGACGGTCTCGGTCACGGTAAGGCGATAAGGCTCCTGCCGCCGAGGATCCCCTGTGGCGACGCCCGTGACGACGACGGCGGTGACCGTGGCGCCAAGGACCTGGCCGCCACGCACCCGCAGCGTCACGTCGACGGCCTTGTCGTAGCGAGTGATCTCGCTGCCCCACAGGCCTGCCGCGGCATACGGCGGTACCGACGGGGCAAGTTCTGCCCACCAGGTCCGCCGGTTCTGCTCGGCGCTCTTGACCATGCCGAAGTACGCGGCGAGCGCGGCGGCGGCGTCGAGCGGAGCGGCTGCCCTGCGCCATGCCGCCGAAGGTGAGCCGGCGAAACGAACGCCGCCGAGCGGAACCTTGTTCTGATCAAGGCCGAGCCCTTGCGCGGCGAGCGCTCCGGGCACCAGCAGGATAAGCGGGGCAGGGGCCGGGCCGCGCCGGTTAACCGGGGAGGGCCCCGGCGTCCCCAGGGAGGGCCGCGGAACAACGGTGGTAGGCGCGATTCGGGCGAGGGTCGCATAGACCAGGTACCTGGCGCTGGTGGCGTAGAGCGCAGACAGCGGATAGCAGGTGTCCAGGATCATGCTTGCGATGGCGGTCTTGTAGACGGGGTAACCGACGTGGACGACCCGATGAGCCGTGACACGGTAGGTGTAGGTGCGGCACGGCGTGACGTAGCGGATCCGATCGCCGCGCTTGAGCCCGTCTATGCGAGCGAACCAGGTCACGTCGTGGGCGGCGAAGACGCTGGTGCCCCAGCGTCCCGGCCAGGCGCTCGCTGGGACGTGGCCCACGGCGTCATTTAGCACCGCATCGCTGATCCCTTCGGCCACCGGCGCGACCAGCCCGAGCGCTGGGGCTTCGAGCAGGCCACGCGGCCCGCCGAGGTCGGCAGGTGCGCGGCAGTGCGAGCCGTGACCCGCCGCGGCGGCGATCGCTTGGCGCTCCCGATGGATGAGGGCCGCGCCGTGGACCGCCGAGTTGCGCAGGAACGATGCGATCTGCACCTCGATCGCGATTGCGGCGACGATACAGGCGATGCTCGCCGCGATAAGGACCCGGCGTGCGTGTCGACTGTATGTGATCTTCAGCTAGGCCCCCCTGCATGGTTCGGGCAGCAGCTGGGCAGCTCGTGGCCTCGTGGGCCGCGCCAGCCGATGGGTACTGCCAGTTACTAAATATTACAGTTAGTAAATCCGTGGAAGCGCGGCGGACTCGCCGGCGGCGACTCTGTGCTCCACAACGTTGTTACTGGCCGGTATTTCAGGAGCCGGAACAACGCCCTGGACTCTGTTGGCATATCCGGCTCGTGGCTGACGGCCATGCCCACGGTCAGCCCAGTCTGGTTTCGTGATCGCGGTGGCTATCCAGTCACTAAGACTGGGCAGGTCACCGCGATCACACGAAACCGTGGCCCTCGCGCCGCGTGGCGGGGCAGTTTTCCGCCGGCGGAGCCGGGCGCACCGCGGCAGCGTGCCCTCCATGCCAAGGGGGACACCGGTTTCCGGCCTCGCCCGAGGTCGTGCATGACCTCGTGTGAAGTCCCCCCGACAGTGCCCCCGACAGGATTCGAACCTGCGCTCACGGCTCCGGAGGGCACCGGCGTAAGCGTCCACTACCTGCGCAAGCGTGTGTGGACGTGGATGCTGGGGGTGCGCCAGGGGTGCATAGCGTCCTCATTCCGTG
>WNGD01002162.1_pt1 | contig 21428 bp, 17 predicted proteins | sample 5400671 | NCBI WGS metagenome assembly WNGD01 (sample SAMN13153369, study PRJNA577476) | soil metagenome | isolation source: 40 cm soil or saprolite under grassland replicate 2 | place: USA:California | collected 2016-06-15 | reverse complement strand
GAGTTCATGACGTCGTCGTACTTGAGGACGTTCTTGCGCGCGACGAAGTTCTGCTCCTCGACCTTCTTCTGCGCGCCCTCGATCTGGCTCGAGAGGATCTTCGCCTCCATGGGCTGGTCGTCCGGAATCTTGAAGCGCTCCATAATGCGCTTGATGCGGTCGCCCGCGAAGAGGCGGACGAGATCGTCCTCGCCGGAGAGGTAGAAGCGGGACTCGCCGGGGTCGCCCTGGCGGCCTGAACGCCCGCGCAGCTGGTTGTCGATCCGCCGGGCCTCGTGGCGCTCGGTGGCCAGCACGTACAGCCCCCCCGCCTCGACGACGCCCTCGCCGAGCTTGATGTCGACACCGCGGCCGGCCATGTTCGTCGCGATCGTGACCGCGCCCTTCTGCCCTGCGTCCTTGATCGTTTCGGCCTCGCTCGCGTGCTCCTTCGCATTGAGGACGTTGTGCGGAATCCCCTGGCGCGTCAGCAACTGGCTCAGGTACTCCGAGGTCTCGACCGCGATCGTACCGACGAGCACGGGCTGACCCTTCTCGTGACGCTCCTTGATATCCCGCATGACCGCCTGGAACTTCCCTTCCACGGACTTGAAGATCAGGTCGTTCTTGTCCCCGCGCATCACATCGACGTTGGTCGGGATCTCGACCACGTGCAGGTTGTAGATCTCGACGAACTCCTTCTCCTCCGTCTTTGCCGTACCGGTCATGCCGGCCAGCTTTTCGTAGAGGCGGAAGTAGTTCTGGAGCGTGATCGTCGCAAGCGTGACGTTCTCCTCCTGGATCTTCACGCCTTCCTTCGCCTCGATCGCCTGATGCAGTCCTTCCGACCAGCGTCGGCCTTCCATGATGCGGCCCGTGAACTCGTCGACGATCTTCACCTCGCCGTCCTGGATCACGTAGTCGACGTCACGCTTGTAGAGCGACTCGGCCTTCAGCGCCTGGTTCAGGTGGTTGACGAGCTGTGAGTGCCGGGGGTCGTAGAGGTTGTCTAGCCGGAGCGCGCGCTCTGCTGCCGCGATCGAAGCCTGGCCCGGCGCCACGGTCTTGTGCTTCTCGTCGTACTCGTAGTCCGCGTCGGGATTGCCGCCTTTGAGAAGCGGATCGTGCGCCACCCCGGTCAGCGAGCGCGCGATGCGCGCGAAGTCGTGGTAGATCTGTGCCGCCGCCTCCGGCTCGCCCGAGATGATCAGCGGCGTTCGCGCCTCGTCGATGAGGATCGAGTCGACCTCGTCCACGATCGCGTACGAATGGCTGCGTTGCACGACGCCGTCGAGGCTGACCGCCATGTTGTCGCGCAGGTAGTCGAAGCCGAACTCGGAGTTAGTCCCGTACGTGATGTCGGCCTCGTAGGCGACCTTGCGCTCAGCGAAGGGCATCATGTTCTCGATGGCGCTGACCGTCATGCCGAGACGCTCGTAGACACCGCGGTTCCATTCGGCGTCGCGCTGGGCGAGGTAGTCGTTGACCGTGACCAGGTGAACCCCCTGGCCTTCAAGGGCGTTCAGGTAGAGCGCGAGGCTGGCGACGAACGTCTTGCCTTCGCCGGTCTTCATCTCGGCCACGTCGCCTTCGTGCAGCACGACGCCGCCCATCAGCTGGACGTCGAACATGCGCTGATCGGACTCCCGGAGACGGGCCTCCCGCACCGCTGCGAAGGCCTCGAAGAGGAGCTCCTCGAGTGCCTCTCCGTTCTCGAGCCGCTGCCGGAACTCGACCGTCTTGTCCCGCAGCTGCTCGTCCGTCAGCTCGCGGAACTCGGGCTCGATCAAGGTGATGTAGGCCGCCTGCTCGGCCAGCCGCTTCATGCGCCGGCCCTCGCCGACGCGGAGGATCTTCTCGAAGGAACCGAGCCCGGAGCTCATAGACCTAGGGTAGCTTGCCCCACCTAGAGCGGATCGACACGAACCTCCCACAGCGTGCCGTCCAACCGTGTTCCACGGATGACCGCGTTGCCGTCGGCAAGCTGCTCGAGCTCCGGCAGCGTTCCGAACGAGCGGTTCCCGTCGACGACCAGGGTCTTCTCTTCGCCGTTCAGGACGAGCTCGATTTCGTCACCGCCGGGCTCGGGGAGCTCGACCACGCGAAGACCGTGCGCAGCCACCGCCCAGGTCGTCTCGCTGCGCCGGACCGCGGTGGCCCGATACGGGCGCGCGATTTCCTGCTCGATCGCGTCGGCGAGCGGAGCGAGGTCGCCGTCGCCCTCTTCGATCAGGAGCGATCCGTCCTCCAGTCCGACGAAACGCGCGGCGTCGCCCTGCGCATCGGGCGCATCGGTGGCGGCGATCGCATCGTACTGACGCTCACGCGGAATGCCGTGGATGCCAGTCTCCGGAATGACGCCGGTGAACAACGGCACGGTCGACCGCTCCACGAGATCACCCTCTTCGGCGAGCCGCTCGTGTAGCGGCTTGCGGCTGAACAAACCCACTAGCCCGAAGGCTCGATCAAGCCGTAGCCACCGTCCCTGCGACGGTAGATGACGTTGATGTCTCCGGACTCGTCGCTGCGGAAGACGAAGAAGTCGTGCCCGATGAGCTCGAGCTGTAGCACAGCCTCCTCCGGGCTCATCGGCTTGACGGAGAACTGCTTCACCTTGACGATCTGCTCGCCGGTGTCGTCTTCGTCGGGCATCGGACCTCCGGTCGGTGTGCCGTTGTCACGTGGGTGCCAGCCTTTGCGCTGCTTTCCGCGAGCATGGTCGATCTGGCGGAGCAGCTTGTCCGTCAGCTGATCGATCGACGCCTTCATGTCGCTCGACGCCTCCTTGACGCGGAGCGTCGGCCCTTTCGTCCACACGGTCACCTCGGCCACCTGGTTGTCGGCGATCGAAGGGTTCTTCTCGACACGGAGCTCCAGCTCGACCTCGGCCAGCTCGTGCAGCTGACGGTCGAGCTTTCGCATCTTCTCCTCGGCATATCGGCGGATCGTGTCGCTGACCTCGTGGTTCTTTCCCTTCACCTGAAGTCGCATGCGCCTCCTCGTGAGCCGGGGGTTCTCACCCTAGCGAATGCGAATCGTGCGGGCCAACGTCACGACCTCAACTGTTCTGGCACCTCCCTTCCGCAGTGCCGATGCAGCCGCATTCGCCGTCGCACCCGTCGTGTAGACGTCGTCGATCAACACCACGCGGCTGGGTACCGCCGAGTGTGCAAGGAAAGCATCGGCGACGTTCCGTCGCCGCTCGGTTTGTGTCAGCCCACGCTGGCGTGGAGACCCTCTGGCCCTTGTGAGCAAGGGACGCACGGGCAACTCCCAGAGAACAGCAAGCTCGTTTGCCAGCCGCTCGGCGGCGTGGTGTCCGCGCTGGAGCTTGCGGTCAGGATCGCCCGGTGCGAACACGACGCACACCGCGTCCGGTCGCGCAAGCGAATCGCGGACGACGGCCGCCGCCCAGGCGGCGAGCCGACGGAGACCACGCTCCTTCCAGGCCGCCACCACAGGACGCAGCCGGTCGTCGTACGCCAACGCCGCCCGAGCACGTGCGAACGCGAGCCGCCGACCCGCGCATTCCGCACAGCGCTGCACGGGCCAGGCAGTTGGCGCGCCGCAACGCGCGCAGAGCGGCGCCTCGATGCGCCGGAGCGCCGCAGTGCAGCCGTCGCACACCTGCGCCCCTGGGGCAAGACAGAGAAGACAGCGCTGGGGGAGGAGCAGATCGAGCACGTCACACCACGCTAGGGAAGCGGGAGTGACATGTCTGTGTCAGCTCGGTGAATACTCCGAGCGCTCCGGCAAGCCACGCCGACGCCGCATGCGGTTGTCCGCTTCGACCAACTGGTTCGCGTCGCCGATGTCGTACCACTGGCCCTCGAAGCGGTACGCATAGACAGGCTCGCGCCTGTGCAGCCAGGCGACGTAGTTCCCGGGCTGATCCGGCGGGTTTCCCTCTTCGAGGTACTGCTCGACCAGCCGCAAGTGCTCCCGCTCGTAGAGGTACGTCGCGGTGGCGCAGAGCGTTGTCGGCGGATTCTCCGGTTTCTCCAGGAACCCGACGACGCGGTCGTCCGCGTCCACTTCGACGATGCCGTACTTCTTAGCCAGCTCGCGATCGCCGACGTCGAGGACCGCGACACAGCTCCCGTCGCGTTCGCGCCAGTACGCCTCGTAGTCGGCGAGGGAGTAGTCGAAGAGGTTGTCGCCGGCGACCACGAGGACGTCGTCGTCAAGGCCGACGAAGCGGATGTCTCCGATCGCACCGAGCCGGTCCTCGTTGGACGTCGTACCGTCGTTGTGAATTTGAACGTCCTTGTCCTGCGCCCAGCGTTCGAAGTCCTCCGCGAAGCGCGCGTTCGTCACGAGGTGCACCTCGTCAGCGCTCGTCTCCTTGATGCCGTCGAGGATCCAGTCCACCATCGGTCGGCCGCCCACAGGAAGAAGCTGCTTCGGGATCGAGTCGGTCAGCGGCCGCAAGCGGGTCGCATAGCCCGCTGCGAGGATCAGCGCCTTCATACGAGTGCTGCGAGCGATTGAGCGTACGGAGTGCGGTGGACGCCGTGTTCGGTGACGATCGCGGCGATCAGATGTGCGGGCGTGACGTCGAAGGCCGGGTTCCATGCCGCGAACCGCGTGGTGAGCTCCTCGGCAGCTCGTTCCTCGATCGGGATCTCGGCGCCCGTCGGAGTGCGGAGGTCGACGGTGGAGGTCGGTGCGACGACGTACAGGGGGATGCGATGGTGGGCGGCGAGGACCGCGAGCGAGTACGTGCCGATCTTGTTCGCAGTGTCGCCGTTCGCAGCGATCCGGTCCGCACCCGTAACGACACAGTCCACGTCCCCGGCGGCCATCAGCGACCCGGCAGCGGAATCGGCGATCACTGCGTGGGGAATGCCGGCGGCCTCGAGCTCCCACGCAGTCAGGCGTGACCCCTGCAGTAGCGGACGCGTCTCGTCGACCCAGATGCGTTCGAGCGCGCCTCGCTCCCAGGCGGTCCGGAGGGCTCCGACCGCGCTGCCGTAACCGCCGGTCGCCAGCCCCCCGGTGTTGCAGTGCGTCAGCGCGCGCGTCCCCGGTCCGAACAGCCCCGCGGCGTGCGCGGCCATCGCGTGGCAGCGCTCGACCTCCTCGTCGTGAAGAGCGCGAGCGCGCGCGGGAGTCGGGTCGTCCCGCATCTGCTCGAGCGCCCACGCGAGATTGACGGCAGTCGGACGCGAAGCCGCAAGCAACTCGGTGGCTTCGTCGAGGTCCTCCCCGCGCGCGGCCGCGAGCGCGAGCGCGTAGGCCGCGACGACACCGATCGCAGGCGCGCCCCGAATCGCCAGCTCGCGGATCGCCACGACGACCTCTGCAACCGACCGGCACTCGAGCTCGACCTCCTCGTCCGGTAGCCGGCGCTGGTCGAGGAGGACGACCCTCGGGCCATCCTCCTCGTACCGAACGATCTCCGTTGCTTCTAAGTTCCTTCGTCCCACGAAGCCAGGTACTTCTCCTGCTCCTCCGTGAGCGCGTCGATCTCGACGCCCATGGTCGCCAGCTTCAGGCGCGCGATCTCCTTGTCGATCTCCTCCGGCACCGGATAGACCTTCCGCTCGAGCTCGGCGGCGTGCTGGATCGCGTACTCGGCGGAGAGCGCCTGATTTGCGAATGACATGTCCATGACGAGCGCCGGATGCCCTTCGGCGGCGGAGAGGTTTACGAGCCGGCCGTCGGCGATCAGGTAGATGCGCTGGCCGCCCGCCATCGTGAACTCCTCGACGAACGCACGGGCCTCGCGGGTATCGGTCGCAAGGGATCGCAGACCCGGGATGTCGATCTCGACGTTGAAATGGCCGGTGTTCGCGAGGATGGCGCCGTCCTTCATCGCCTCAATGTGCTCCTTGCGGATGACGGCTTTGTCGCCGGTCGCCGTGACGAAGATGTCGCCGATGGGCGCGGCTCTTTCCATCGACAAGACCTCGTATCCGTCCATGGTGGCCTCGAGCGCCCGCATCGGGTCGACCTCCGTGATGATCACATGCGAGCCCATTCCGCGGGCCCGCGACGCCACGCCACGACCGACCCAGCCGTAGCCGGCAACGACGAAGCGCTTGCCTGCGAGCAACACGTTCGTCGCACGGATGATTCCGTCGATCGTCGACTGACCCGTGCCGTAGCGGTTGTCGAAGAGATGCTTCGTCTGCGCATCGTTGACGGCGATGACCGGGAAGCCGAGCGCACCGTCACGCTCGAGCGCCTTGAGGCGGATGACGCCCGTGGTCGTCTCCTCGGTGCCCGCGATGATGTCCCCGAGCTGCTCGCGCCGCGCGGAATGCAGGACGCCGATCACGTCGGCGCCGTCGTCCATCGTCAGCTGCGGCTTGTGGTCGACGGCCGCCTCGATGTGTGCGTAATAGGTGTCGTTGTCCTCACCCTTGATCGCGAAGACCGCGATGTCGTATTCGTCGACGAGCGCGGCTGCGACGTCGTCCTGCGTCGAGAGCGGGTTGGACGCGCAGAGAACGACGTCCGCGCCGCCGGCCTTCAGCGTGCGGGCGAGGTTCGCCGTCTCCGTCGTCACATGCAGACAGGCAGAGATTCGGTAGCCGGAGAGCGGCTGCTCGCGGTCGAAGCGCTCGCGGATCGCAGCGAGCACGGGCATCTGGCGGTCGGCCCACTCGATCCGGCGCACCCCTTCGGGCGCGAGTGCGAGGTCCTTTACGTCGTGCCGTTTCGTCGTAGCCATTCAGTCCTCTCGTTTAGGCGGCCAGGAGCCGCTCGTGCTTGCGCTGTTCCCAGTCGAGGGCGGAGAGCTGGGTGCCTGCCAGCCAGGTCTCCACTGCGGCCCGCAGCTCCGGCTCGCGCTCGAGCCTAGCTGCGAAGGCGACATCGGTGAGCTCCACGTCGTGGCGGCGGCGGAGCTCAAGCAGGGAGCGGAGCTGATTGAGCTCGAGGAGCCCGTACAGGCGGTAACCGGCACCACTCCGCCGGGGGACGACGAGCCCAGCGTTTTCGAGGTAGCGCAGCATCCGAGGCGACCAGCCCGTCTGGGCGGCGGCCTCGCCGATCGTCAGTCCTGCCACGGACAGACCTTAACACGTTCGTGTTAAGGCTGGGAGGTTCCTTCGCGCCCGTACTGGTCTTCGAGTCGGACAACGTCGTCGAGCTCCGGGGTCGAGACCTCCAGGATCGTCGTGTCCTCGATCGCCGTGACCCGGTGAACCGTGCCCGGGCGGAAGTGGAATGACGATCCGGGCCCGATCGCCTCCTCTCGCGTCACTGCATCCCCGGCCGAGCCGAGCTCGACCCTGGCCCGGCCCGACTGGACGAGCCAGGACTCGTCCTTCACACGATGGAACTGGAGGCTCAGGGACTCCCCCGCCTTCACGAAGAGCGTCTTGCCGACGTAGCGGTCGGTCTCGGCCCAGATGAGCTCGTGACCCCAGGGCTTCTCCACCCTGCGCGGCTCGAATGCCCAGGCATCGAGACCTCCGAGATTCGGCGAGTCGACGCTCACCGGCCGACTTTATGCTCTTTCGTCCACGGTAAACAGGACGTCTCCCGGTGCCAGGCACGAGACCTGTTTAGCGGAGCCGTGACCCGAACGGCAAGGGTCAGACCCCGGCCTCTTTGGTCAGCTGCGACCGCGGGCCAGTGTCGGCCGGAGCTCGGGATGGGCGGCGTAGTGCTCTTCGGCCCGCTGCAGGTCCTTGGGCGTGTTGACAGTGATCCAGAGGCCCTCGTGCCGGAAGCCGAAGAGCTTTCCCTCCGCGGACAACTCGGGGAACGTCGACTGTTCGTGGTCGCCGCGCTCCGGCATGCGGGCAAGCGCCTCGTCGCCCAGGACATAGACGCCGGCATTGACCCAGTGCGGCAGGCGCGGCGCTTCGCGGAATCCGGTCACGCGGTCGTCGACGGCAAGGTCGACGACGCCGAACTGCGACTTGAGCGGCGCAACGACGATCGTCGCGGCGCCGCCATGCTCCTCGTGCGCTTCCAGGAAGGCGCGCAGGTCGACGTCGTGCAGCTCATCTCCGTTGAACGCATAGATCGGCCCGGTCTCCTCGCGCTGCTCCGCGGCGAAACGCAGCCCTCCCCCACGCCCGAGCGGCTCCGGTTCGGCAACCGCGATGATCTCCGCGCCGAGCCCAGAGAGCTTCGCCTCGAAGAGCGCCGCCTGGCCGGCACTGCAGCTGACGATCACGCGGTCGACACCGGCACGAACCAGCTGGGAGACCTGATATTCGGCGAGAGGGTGTCCCGCAATCGGGACGAGCGCCTTGGGATGTCCACGCGCCGCGTCGCCCAACCGAGTCGCCTGACCGCCGGCCAGGATGATGGCCTCCACTAGCCGGACTCTCGCTCGCCAGCGCGGACAGACGGCTCCGCGGTCTCCGGCAGCGCCTCGAACGGGGAGCTCGGCCGGCCGATGCCCTCGTAGGCGAAGCCGGCGGCGCGCGTCTCGGTCGGATCGAGCAAATTCCGCCCGTCGAGGATGAGCGGTCGCGCCATCGCGTCGCGCACGTCCGTCGACGCCAGGCCGCGCAGCTCTTCCCATTCGGTCACGATCACCGCGGCATCGGCACCCTGCACCGCCTCCAGCACCGAGTCGTAGAGAACGGCGCCCTTCATCAGGTCACCCGGTCGCGCGACCGGATCCCATGCGCGCACCTCCGCGCCCTCAGCTAGCAAGCGCGAGGCGAGCACGAGCGAAGGAGCCTCGCGCATGTCGTCGGTACCGGCCTTGAACGCGAGCCCGAGCAACGCGATCTTCTTTCCCCGCAACTTGCCGAGATGCTTCTGCAGCTTTTGCACGACTCGCCGCTTCTGAAGCTCGTTCACCTCGATCACGGCCGACAGCAGGTGGAAGTGGTAACCCGAGTTCGAAGCAAGCTGTTTGAGCGCGAGCGAATCTTTGGGAAAACAACTTCCACCGTAGCCAATGCCCGCGCGCAGGAAGTGTGGCCCGAGGCGATGGTCGAGCCCGACGCCCTTCGCAACCTCGACGACATCCGCCCCGACCGCCTCGCACACGTTCGCGATCTCGTTGATGAACGAGATGCGAGTCATGAGGAATGCATTCGCGGCGAGCTTGATCATCTCGGCTGACGCGACGTCCGTTCGTACTACCGGGGCATCGATTCCCCCGTAGAGCGCCTCGACTGGCGCACTGTCCTCCTCCGCGAACGCACCGATGACGATCCGATCCGGATTGAGGAAGTCGCGCACCGCGTGCCCCTCGGCCAGGAACTCCGGATTCGACACGTAGCCGACGTTCGTCAGCCCCCGGCCGTCGAGTGCGGCCCGGACCTTCTCACCCGTCCCGACCGGCACGGTCGACTTCATCACCAGGATCTGGCGGCGCGATTCACCACGGGGAAGGTCGTCGAGAGCCGACCACACGAACGACAGATCCGCATCGCCCGAGTAGGTCGGTGGCGTCTGGACGCAGATGAACAGCGCATCTGCGTCCGCGAGCTCGTCCGCGTCGAGCGTGTACCGGATGCGGTCGCCGTTTCGCTCGAGCACCTCCGGCAGATCCGCTTCGTGAAACGGCAGCTGACCGGCACGCAGCGCCTCGATCCTCTCCGGCATGACGTCGCGCACGATCACCTCGTGACCGAGCTCGGCGAAGCAGCCGCCGGTGACGAGGCCGACCCAGCCCGCGCCGAAGACGCCAATCCTTCGCGATTCCGCCGCCATGAGCCTGAAAGCCTACTTGGGGAGCGGCGTGAGCCCTCGCGCGATCGCGAGCATCGTCTCGTTGGAGAGCTCGTCGAGAATCGTGTTCATGACCCAGTACGTCGCCCCGTCCTTCCGCAGCACAACCATGTGCAGATGCGCCCCTGAGTAGTAGAGGGCGTACTCACGCCCCTTGATCCTGTGGACGAAGCTCGGGCTGGCGAGCGCCGGCGCATCGTTCCAGTTGGTCTCCTCGATGCCCCAGTACTCGTTCGAGCCGATGCGGAAGGTCAACCGGACCGCGCGATGGCCGTTGCTGATGCCGTACACGCGGATCGGCGCATCGAACTCCAGCCTCGAGGAGCTCTCGATGAGTCTCGGCATCTGGAGCCGGAAGCGCACGCGCTTGTTCGCCTGCAGGAGGAGGGACCTGGTCAGCGTCGGGTTTGGTGTCACCCTCGCAGGCTGCTTCGTCGGCGTCCTGTCAATGGGTGCGGGAGCGATCGTGCCGTGGAAGTTCTGTCCTACGACGACCGTTGCCATCGCGCCGTTCGCGAGCGTCGTGAATGTCGGAGGGAGCGGCTTGACGCTCGCGTCGCCGAACAGGTTCGCGAGCTTCCCGGCGGCAGCCTTGGCGCGGCGCTGCGTCGCGTCGTAGTACACGGTGGTCCGGAAGTACTGGAAGTTCGGAGCGTTCTGAGTCTTCCCGGTCGGCGGGAGGAGGATCTGGTAGCCGCGCTGCCCGAGCTCATACGCAGCATTGGCCGCCGAGCCTGCCACGCCGTTGCCGTTCAGAACCGTAGTGCTGGTATCCCGAGGCCGCGGCGCGAGTGAGCGGCGCTTGATCCCGAGCGTCACGTCACGTGCTTTCTCGGGCGCGTTCACGTCGGGCTGGACGAAATCGCGCACGGCTGTGGCGATGCTCTCGGGAGTCGCAGACAGCTCGTTGGTGCCGGTCAAGCCTTCGATCTTGGATTGGAAGACATGACCACCCGGCAAGCCGTGAGCAAAGTAGAGGTAATCCTTCAGCGTCTGCGGATCGAGGGCCCGGCCTCCGCCACGGCCGACGACGACGTTCTTCTCGACCGCGTTCATGATCTTGAAGACGGTGTTCAGATCAAGCTGCGACGAGATCTGCTGCTTCAGCGCCTTCAGGAAGAGCTGCTGGCGGGCGTTACGGTAAAGGTCCGAGTCGAAGTGGCGGAACCGCACATAGGCGAGGGCGTTCGAGGCGTTCACACGCTGGTACCCCGGCAGCAGATTGATCTTTGACACACCCGGGCAGTTGGTGGCGTCGCAGAGGTAGCGGTGGTCGACGTCGATCCAGACGCCGCCGAGATTGTTCACCAGCTGCGAGAAGCCTCTGAAGTTGACCGTGATGAAGTAGTTGATCGGCAAACCCGTGAGCGCGCGCACGGTCTCGACGCTTCCCAGCGCACCGCAGAACGAAAACGCAGCGTTGATTCGATCTTGCGTATCCGGATGCCCGGGACACTTGATCGTCGCGATCAGGTCGCGGGGGAACGAGAGCATCGAGAGGGAGTTCGTTCCGGGATCGGCCCGAACGAGAATCAGCGTGTCCGAACGCCCGGTCAGCTCCGCTTGCAAGCCCTTCCTGCGGTCGGTGCCGATCACGAGCGCGATGGTCGGCTGGCCGGGGATCGCCAGGTCGAGGCGCTTGGCCGCCGCACGGTCTGCCTTCGTCTTCGGGGCGATCGCGTTGAGGAACTGATGGGTCTTGAGATATGCAGCGCCCGCCACGCCGCTCGCGACTATGACCGCCACGACGACCACCCAGAGCACGACGGACCGGACGAGCTGCCAGGCATTTCGCCGCCGCGGCTCAGGCTGGCGGTAGCGCTTCATCGGCGTGTGAACGCCGGGCGGGTACACCGCGCGGCCGTTGCCGTTGACGGCCGCACCGCGCCCCATGCCTCTCTTCAAGGTGGTCTTCATTCCGCCTTAAAACAGGATGGCGCCCGTTCCGAGGGCGCCAGCCGGTCACGAGGATAGCCGACGGCCCGGCTAGGCAACCATCCTGACCGACTCCTCCTCCCTAGCCGGCGCACCCCTACCGGCAGCGCCAACGCTAGAGCGCCCCTGCGGGCGAACGGCTCTCGTAGCCCAGGTTGGGCGTGAGCCAGCGCTCCGTCTCCTCCACGGTTGTGCCTTTGCGCACGGAGTAGTCCTCGACCTGGTCGCGGGCGAGGCGTCCCACGGAGAAATAGCGGGCGCTGGGATTCGCCAGATAGATGCCGCTCACCGCCGCCGCCGGGGTCATCGCGAACGACTCGGTCAACGCGAGCCCTGCGCTGTCTGCGCCGAGCAGGTCGAAGAGCTTCCGTTTCTCGGTGTGGTCCGGGCAAGCGGGATAGCCGAAAGCGGGACGGATGCCCAGGAAGCGCTCTGCCAGCAGCTCCTCCTTCGGGAGGTCCTCATCCGGCGCGTACCACTCGCGCCGCACCTGCAGGTGGAGGTACTCCGCAAACGCTTCCGCAAAGCGATCGGCGAGCGCTTTGACCATGATCGCGCGGTAATCGTCGTTCTCGGCCTCGTAGCGTGAAGCGAGCTCGTCCGCGCCGTGGATGGCGACGGCAAAGGCACCGAGATGGTCGCCGTCGGGCGAAACGTAGTCGGCGAGGCAGCGGTTCGGCCGCGAGTCGCCGTACGCCGACTGCTGCCGGAGCAGATTGAAGCGGATGCCATCGTCGAGAACGATGTCCTCACCGTCCGAACGCCCCGGCCAGTAGCCGTAGACGCCCAGCGCGTGGAGCGAGCCGTCGCGCACGATCTCGTCGAGCAGTTCCTGCGCCTCGTCATAGAGCTCCTGCGCGGCCGGCTCTTTCAGGAGCGCCGGGAACTTGCCCTTCATCTCCCACGCGTGGAAGAAGAACTGCCAGTCGATGTAGTCGCGGAGTGTCGCGAGATCAGGGGCGACTGACCTCCTCCCCGTGAAGGGTGGTGTCTTCAGGTCGTCGAACGGCACGCGCTCCCTGTTGGCGCGGGCCTCCGCGATCGGCAGCAGCGGTCTGCGCTCCTTCTCGGCGTACTGCTCGCGCAGCCGGTCTTGGAGCTCGCGGTTCTCCTCGTCGAGCTCGAGCTTTCGTTCGGGGTCGAGCAGGCTCGAGACGACGCGGACGACACGTGACGCGTCGAGGACGTGGAGTGTCGGCTGCGCGTACTCCGGCGCGATTCTCACAGCCGTGTGCTGCTTCGAGGTCGTGGCACCACCGATCAGGAGCGGCAACTGAAGCTCACGGCGCTCCATCTCCTTCGCCACGTTCACCATCTCGTCGAGCGACGGCGTGATCAGGCCTGAGAGGCCGACCACGTCGCAGTCTTCTTCGAGCGCGGTGTCGAGAATCCGGTCGGCGGGAACCATCACGCCGAGGTCGATCACCTCGTAGTTGTTGCAGCCGAGCACGACTCCGACGATGTTCTTGCCGATGTCGTGGACGTCGCCCTTGACGGTCGCGAGCACGACCTTGCCCTGAGCACGGGGCGCGTGCAGGCCTTCGGCCTTCTCGGCTTCCATGTACGGCTCGAGGTAGGCAACCGCACGTTTCATGGCGCGGGCACTCTTGACCACCTGCGGCAGGAACATCTTTCCCGAGCCGAAGAGGTCGCCGACGATCTGCATCCCGTTCATCAGGGGACCTTCGATCACGTCGAGCGGTCGGTCGTGCTTCTGGCGCGCCTCCTCGGTGTCCCCCTCGATGAAGTCGACGATGCCGTGGACGAGCGCATAGGACAGCCGCTCCTCCACCGGAGCCTCGCGCCACGACAGATCGCGCTCGCGCTTCGTTCCTTCGCCCTGGACTCTGGACGCGTACTCGACGAGGCGCTCGGTCGCGTCCTCGCGGCGGTTGAAGATGACGTCTTCGACGTGTTCCAGCAGCTCGGGCTCGATGTCCTCGTACACCGCGAGCTGCCCGGCGTTGACAATGCCCATGTCGAGCCCGGCGGCGATCGCGTGGTACAGGAACGCGGCATGCATAGCCTCGCGCACCGCGTCGTTGCCACGGAACGAGAAGCTGAGATTCGAGATGCCGCCGGAGATCTTGACGCCTGGGCACCGCTCCTTGATCTGCCGCGCGCCTTCGATGAAGGCCTTTGCAAACTCGGCGTGTTCCTCGATACCGGTGGCGACAGCGAGGACGTTGGGGTCGAAGATGATGTCCTCCGCTTCCCACCCGTCCGCGATCAGCAGCTTGTAGGCGCGCTCGCAGATGTCGACCTTCCGCTCGACGGTGTCAGCCTGGCCTTGTTCGTCGAATGCCATCACGACGACGGCCGCGCCGTAATGCTTGATCCGCCGGGCGTGATCGAGGAACTCGCGCTCCCCCTCCTTGAGGCTGATCGAGTTGACGACGCCCTTCCCTTGCAGGCACTTCAGCCCGGCCTCGAGCACGGACCAGCGCGAGCTGTCGACCATGATCGGAATGCGCGCGACGTCGGGCTCCGTGGCGAGCAGGTTGAGGAAGGTGGTCATCGCCTCGACCGAGTCGAGGAGGTCGGCGTCCATGTTGACGTCGAGGATGTTCGCGCCACCGCGTACCTGTTCGAGCGCAACCTCGACGGCTTCCTGGAACTGCCCGCCCTCGATCAGGCGCCGGAAGCGCGCGGAGCCGGTGACGTTCGTGCGCTCGCCGGCCATGACGAAGTTCGACTCCGGGAAGATCCGGAACGGCTCCAGACCGCTGAGACGCGTCAGCCGCTCGCTCTCGGGGACACGTCTGGGGGTCTGACCCCTGGTCGTGGCTGTGATGGCCTTGACGTGTTCGGGCGTGGTGCCGCAGCAGCCGCCCACGATGTTCACGAGCCCGTCCTGGGCGAACGCACGCAGCGCCTGGCTCGTGTCCTGCGGTTGCTCGTCGTGCGTCCCCATCTCGTTCGGCAGACCTGCGTTCGGATGACACGCGACCCACGTCGGGGCAACGCGCGCGAGGTCTTCCACGAACGGGCGCATCTGCGTCGCGCCGAGCGAGCAGTTGACGCCGACGATGAAGGGCCTCGCATGCTCGACCGAGAGCCAGAACGCGTCGACAGTCTGGCCGGAGAGATTGCGCCCGCTGCGGTCGATGGCAGTGAACGAGATCCACAGCGGCAGCTCCGGCGCCACGTCGAGGGCCGCGGCGATGGCCGCTTTCGCGTTGAGTGTGTCGAAGATCGTCTCGACCAGCAGGAAGTCGACTCCGCCCTCGGCCAGCCCCCGAATCTGATCCGCGTAGGTCTCGAAGATCTCGTCGAAGGTGTGCGTGCGGAACGCCGGGTCGTCGACGCGAGGTGACAGCGACAGCGTGACGTTCAGCGGGCCGACGGAGCCCGCGACGAAACCGCCGACCTCGTCGGCCGCCCGCCGTGCGAGCTTTGCGCCGGCCACGTTCATCTCGTAGGCGTGATCCTCGAGCGCGTAATCGGCCTGCCCGATCCTCGTCGCCGTGAAGGTGTTCGTCGTGGCGATGTCGGCGCCAGCGGCGAAGTAGTCGCGGTGGATGCCCAGCACCACCTCCGGCCGCGTCAGGTTGAGCAGGTCGGGATCGCCCGCGACGTCGCGAGGGTGGTCCTTGAAGCGGTCGCCCCGGTAAGCGTCCTCGCCCTTGACCTCGCGCTGGATGAGCACGCCCCACGATCCGTCGAGCACCGCGATCCGCTCGCGGAGGATGGCTTCGAGTCGTGTGCGCGCGTCCGACAATCCGGCTCCCTTCTCTTACCTAAAGAGAACGGCACCTCGCGGAAGGCCGGGGCTCTTTAGGCGTTTGGTAACCCGGTCGCCAAGCTGCCTTTCAAAGCTTTCCGGGTGGCCAAAGCCTAGCAGCCGGCTAACTTCGGCCGGCTACGGCGAGCTGGTTCTCGGCGTGCTTGATGCGCTGCTCGAGCTGCCAGCGATCGGCGTTCGACTCGCCGCGCTCGACGAGCTCCAGCTCGCGCTGGGCGGTCTCGAGCTGTTCTTGCGCACGCGCCTGGTCGATCTCGCTCGCAGGAACGGCGTCGTCGACGAGCGCGATCGCGCGGTCCTCCTCGACCTTGAAGAACCCTGCACCGGTCGCGTACTCGCGAACATCGTTGGTGTCGCGGTTCAGGTACACACGTGTGGAGCCGGCCTGCAGCGTCGCGATCAGCGGCGCGTGACGTGCGAGGACGCCGATCTCACCTGCCGCGCCGGGGACGACGATCATCTCCACCTCGCCCTCGAACGCCGGGCCGTCCGGCGTCACGAGTGAGAGGTCGAACTTGTGGGTTTCGTCAACCACGGGGGGCTATGAGACGCCGGCGGGCTCGGCCTCTTCTTCGCGAGCAGCAACGGAGGCATCCTCCTCGGCCTCTTCCTGCTCGTCCTCCTCGGAGTGTCCCTCGCCCAAAAGCTTCCGTCCCTTGTCGACGGCCGAATCGATCGTGCCGACCATGTAGAACGCCTGCTCGGGGAGCTCGTCGTGCTTGCCCTCGAGGATCTCCTGGAAGCCCTTGATCGTGTCCTCGAGCTTCACGTACTCGCCTGGCGTCCCCGTGAACTGCTCGGCGACGAAGTTCGGCTGCGAGAGGAAGCGCTGGATCTTGCGGGCGCGAGTCACCACGAGCTTGTCCTCGTCCGAGAGCTCGTCGATGCCGAGGATGGCGATGATGTCCTGCAGGTCCTTGTAGCGCTGGAGGATCTCCTGGACACGTGTCGCGGTGGAGTAGTGCTCGTCGCTGATGATCCCCGGCTGCAACGCGCGCGAGAACGAGTCGAGCGGATCGACGGCCGGGTAGATCCCCTGCTCGACGAGCGTGCGCGTCAGCACGACGGACGAGTCGAGGTGCGCGAACGTGTTCGCGGGCGCCGGATCCGTGAGGTCGTCGGCCGGCACGTAGATCGCCTGCACCGACGTGACCGCGCCGGTCTGCGTCGAGGTGATGCGCTCCTGGAGCTGGCCCATCTCCGTGGCGAGAGTCGGCTGGTAGCCGACCGCGCTCGGCATGCGGCCGAGCAGCGCGGAGACTTCGGAGCCGGCCTGCGTGAAGCGAAAGATGTTGTCGATGAAGAGCAGCACGTTCTGACCCTGGTCGCGGAAGTACTCGGCCATTGTCAGTCCGGACAGGCCTACCCGCAGACGGGCGCCGGGCGGCTCGTTCATCTGGCCGTAGACGAGCGCGACCTTCTCGAGCACACCGGACTCCGTCATCTCGAGCAAGAGGTCGTTGCCCTCGCGTGTGCGCTCGCCGACGCCGGCAAAGACGGAGACGCCGCCGTGCTCGCGCGCGACGTTGTGGATCAGTTCCTGGATGAGCACCGTCTTGCCGAGACCGGCGCCGCCAAAAAGCCCGACCTTGCCGCCCTGGATGAACGGTGCGAGTAGATCGATCACCTTGAGGCCGGTCTCGAAAACCTCGATCTTCGGTGAGAGCTCGGTGAACTTCGGGGGATCGCGGTGGATCGACCAGCGCTCGGTGTCCGCGGGCGGAGCCGGCTTCTCGTCGACCGGCTCGCCGATCACGTTCCAGATGCGTCCGAGCGTGACGTCTCCGACCGGAACCGAAATCGGCCCGTCGGTGTCCTCCACGGCGAGGCCACGCGCGAGCCCATCGGTGGAGTCCATCGCGACCGCGCGTACACGATCGTCACCGAGGTGCTGCTGCACCTCTGCGATGAGCGTGCGCGCTTCCTGCCCCTCTTGCGCGGGGACGTCGATACGCAGTGCGCTGTAGATCTCCGGGAGGTCGCCCGAGAAGGCGACGTCGATGACAACGCCCTTGATCTCGACGATCTTTCCCGCGGTTGCGTTCGTGCCGTTCGTTGCGTCAGGCATGAGCCTCCTCGAAGAGCGTGTCAGCGCGAGCTGCGGCGAGCAGGCGCTCGCGCGCGAGAAGTTTAGCGAGAGAAGAGCGTCGCGGGCCTAGAAGTGAACGGCCCCACCGGTGCGCCCGCGGTGAGGCGCGCGCAGCGAGTTGAGCAGACGACGCTCGTAGTCGGGCGACTGTACGTAGGCCGACGAGGACGAGGCGCGGCCCGGGGAAGACGAACTGCTTGCCGACCCGAGCCCGCCGTGACCGCCGAGAATTCCCTGGGAGCTGCCGAGCCCGATCGCCACGAGGACCATCGCAGCAGCCGAGGCGGCCTGGATCCAGCGTGTGGCGATGTAGCGGCGATTGGGCACGACGATCGGGAAATCGAGCTGCTCGAGAGGCGAGGACTGCAAGGACCCGCTGATCGATACCGCACCTGCTTGGAAGGCGCAGCACCCCGCGCAGCCGTCGAGGTGCAGCCGGAGGTCGGCTTCCTCCAGCTCAGACAGCTCGCCGTCGAGCAGCGCGGAGACCTGCGCCCGCGCCCGGTCGCACTCACGGGGTGAAAACGAACGGATCATTGGCAGTTCTGACGAATCCTCATGAAGATAGTTAGACATTCGGTCGATCGGCAAGCCGGCTTGAGCCGGGAGGGGACGGCTCAGGCGTGCTGGGCCGCCGTCGAAGGCTCATCGACGACGTCGAGAGGCTTCATCACCTCGGCGAAGTGACAGGCGCTCGGGTGCCCCTGGCCGCGATCGATTAGGGCCGGCACCTCTTCGGCGCAGATCGGCTGTGCCTTCCAGCAGCGGGTGCGGAAGGGGCAGCCCGAGGGCGGGTTCGCCGGGCTCGGTACGTCGCCTTCGAGGACGATCCGCTTGCGCTTGCCACGCTGCGTGGGCTCCTCGATGGGAACGGCTGAGAGCAGAGCCTGCGTGTACGGGTGAGCCGGCCGCTCGTAGATGTCGGCCTTCGTCCCGATCTCCATGATCTTGCCGAGATACATCACAGCGACACGGTCGGAGATATGGCGGACGAGTGACAGGTCGTGCGCGATGAAGAGGTACGTCAAGCCGAAATCTCGCTGCAGCGACTCGAGCAGGTTGACGACCTGCGCGCGGATGGAGACGTCGAGCGCTGAGACGGGCTCGTCCAGCAGGACCATCTGCGGGTTCAGCGCGAGCGCGCGCGCGAAGCCGATCCGCTGGCGCTGGCCACCCGAAAACTCGTGCGGGAACCGGTTTGCGTGCTCGGGGCTGAGGCCGACCGTGCGCAACAGCTCGTCGACGCGCTCACGGCCGTTGAGACGGTAGAGGCCGTGGACGCGGAGCGGCTCGGCGACGATCTCGCGGACCGTCATCCGTGGATTCAGCGACGCGTAGGGATCCTGAAAGACGATCTGGAGCTCGCGCCTCACCTCGCGCATCCGCTTGCGGCTGTACTTCGTGATGTCCTCGCCGTTGAAGATGATCCGTCCGGCAGTCGGCTCGAGCAGCTTGATGATCGTCCGGCCGAGCGTCGTCTTGCCGCACCCGGACTCACCGACCAGTCCGAGCGTCTCCCCCGTCCGCACCGTGAGATCGACGCCGTCGACGGCGTGCACCTGACCGACGGTCCGCTTCAGCAGTCCCGCGCGAATGGGGAAGTGCTTGAACAGCCCTTCGACGCGGAGGATCTGCGTGCCGTCGTCCGCGCGCTCGTGAACGTCCGGCTGCTCCGTCGCCACGCTCACGAGCTTGCCCCGGCCACGGGCTCGTCGACGAGCTTGCTGCTCTGGCCGACGAGTTCCTCGGCGAAGTGACAGGCGGACAGATGGCCGTCCGGCCCGATCACCCGTAGCGGCGGCTCCTCGGTCCGGCACCGCGTCCGTCCCTGGGAGAGGAAGCACCGCGGATGGAACGCGCACCCGGGCGGGCGCGAGATCAGGCTTGGCGGCTGGCCCGGAATCGGCCGCAGCCACTCCTCGTCGACCGTCAACCGCGGCAGGCTGTCCATCAACCCGACGGTGTACGGATGTCTCGGCGCCGCGAACAACGTCTTCACGTCCGTCAGCTCGACCACCTTGCCCGCGTACATCACGACCACGCGGTCGGCGAGCTCGGCGATCAGGCCGAGATCGTGCGTGATCAGGATCGTCGCGGCGTGGCTCTCTTCTTGCGCAGCCTTCAGTGCCTCGAGGATCTGGGCTTGGATCGTCACGTCGAGCGCAGTCGTGGGCTCATCCGCGATCAGGAGCTTGGGCTCGTTCGCGATCGCCATCGCGATCATCGCGCGCTGGCGCATGCCACCGGAGAACTCGTGCGGATACTGGTCGTACCGCCGGTCCGGATTCGGGACGCCGACGAGCTTCAGAAGGGCGATCGTGCGCTCCTTGGCCGCCTTGTCGCCGACGTCGTCCTGATGGGCCTGGATCGCCTCGGCGATCTGGTGCCCGATCTTCAACACAGGGTTCAGCGACGTCATCGGGTCCTGGAACACCATCGCCACCTGGCCTCCGCGCAGCCGGCGCAGCCCCTTCTTCGACATCTTCAGGAGATCCTTGCCCTCGAACTGGGCCTCTCCCCTGAGAATGCGTCCCGGTGGCTGGGGGATCAGCCCGAGGATCGCGAGCTGGCTGACGCTCTTGCCGGATCCCGACTCCCCCACGATGCCGAGCGTCTCCCCGGGGAAGACGTCGTAGGTGACGCCGTCGACGGCGTGGACGACGCCGTCTTCGGTCGCGAACTCGACGACGAGGTCGCGGATCGAGAGGATCGGCTCAGGCACGCGTTCGGCGCTGGGTCGGGTCGAGGGCGTCGCGGAGCCCGTCACCGATGAAGTTGATGCAGAGGACGATCAGCACGATCGTCAAGCCCGGGAACGTGACCAGCCACCACATGCTCGAGGCCACGTCCTGGCCGTCGTTGATCAGCTTGCCGAGCGACGGGTTGGGCGGCTGGATGCCGAACCCGAGGAAGGAAAGCGCGGCCTCGGTCAGGATCGCGATGCCGACGATCAGGGTCGCGTTGACGACGATCGGCCCGACTGCGTTTGGGAGCATGTGACGGAACATGATGCGCAGATCGCCGGAACCGGCCGCCTTCGCAGCTTCTACGTACTCCTTTTCGCGCAGCGAGAGGAAGCTTCCGCGCACGATGCGGGCGAGCCCGGTCCAGAAGAGTAAGGCCAGGATGAACGCAACCCGGATCGGGTTGCCGGTGCCGATGAAGGCCGCGGCGGTGAGCAGGACTGCAAGCCCCGGTAACGTCAGGATCAGGTCTGTGAAGCGCATTAACACGAGCGTCACTATCAGCGCCACCTTTTCCGACGTGCGAATTCCGTAGACGACGCGAGAGAAGTAGTCGCGTCCGAGAACGTCCGTGCCGAAGAAGTGGTGCGCCTTGAACGTCGGCGCCTGCCCGGAGTGCGCGAAGTCCTGGGCGGCAAACGAATAGGGCGTGATGAGGTTTGCGAACACGCCCGCGAGCAGGATGATGGCCAGCACCACGAGGCTCACCATCGCGAGCCGGTGACGGAAGAACCGCCGGCGGGCGTACGCCCATTGGCTCCGGGACTTGAGCTCGAGGCCGCTCTCGTGCACGAGGTCGATCCCGTCCGGGAGATCCGCCACCCCGGCTGCTCCCGGCGTGGCCGGGGAGACCGTCGCAGAATCAGGCCCGGCGCCCACCACCGGGAACTCCGGATCGCTGTCCACCTTGGTCTCAGTCATAGCGGATTCGCGGGTCGATGTACCCGTATAACACGTCAGCAATCAAATTGAAGGCGACGACCGCAGTCGCAGTCACCATCAACCACGCCATCACGACGTAGGCGTCCTGGCTGAGGAGAGCGCCCAGGAAGTACGGCCCCATCCCGTCGAGCTGGAAGATCGACTCCGTGATGACGGCACCACCGATGAGAGCGCCGAAGTTGAGCGCGGAGACCGTGACGACCGGGATCAAGGCATTTCGCAGCGCGTGCTTGAGCGTCACCCTCCGCTCGGGGAGTCCCTTCGCTCGCGCGGTGCGCACGTAGTCGGAGTTGACAACCTCGAGCATCGACGCGCGCATGAAGCGGCTGTACTGCGCGAT
>WNGD01003932.1_pt1 | contig 21444 bp, 16 predicted proteins | sample 5400671 | NCBI WGS metagenome assembly WNGD01 (sample SAMN13153369, study PRJNA577476) | soil metagenome | isolation source: 40 cm soil or saprolite under grassland replicate 2 | place: USA:California | collected 2016-06-15 | reverse complement strand
ATTAATCCGTTGATCATCCTGTCTTCCTGCATTTCTAGATGGTTCTATAAGTAGCCGAGGGCAGCTAAGCGGTTAGTAACTAACCTGGCATCGTCTTCAGGCATTTCTTCAGGCTCAAGGTAGCCCAAATCTTCGAGCTCAGCAAAAATACGTCCAACGCTCTCTTCGACGGTTTCTTGATCAGTCTCGATGACCAGTTCAGGGTACTCTGGCTCCTCATAAGGATCATCCACGCCGGTAAAGCCCTTGATCTTACCCTCGTCAACCAGTTTGTACAGGCCCTTGATGTCCCGCTGGCGGCAGACTTCGATGGGGCACTTAAGATAGACCTCAACAAAGTTGCCAATTTCATGGCGTGCCCACGCTCGCGCCTCGCGATAGGGAGAGATAGCAGCGGCGATGCTCACCACCCCATTGCGCGTCAGCAGATTGCAGACGAAGGCAATACGCCTAATGTTGGTATCACGGTCTTCGCGACTGAAGCCAAGCCCCTTGCTCAGATGCGTACGCACGATATCCCCGTCTAGCACCTCGACGTTACGACCAAGCGCTTTCAGGTGTCGCTCGATGGCTCTGGCGAGCGTACTCTTCCCGGCACCAGAGAGACCCGTAAACCAGATCGTAAAAGCTTTGTTCCTCATAAATCATGTCTACTTTCTCAATACGTCGCTAACAGTCCTGACTCGGTAGGACACTGAACTTCTACTGACAGCTAAAGTATCAAAGTACCTGGCATTTCATTTCCCCTGGCAGGCCGCCGACCTAGAGGGAGCTTTTTGTGGAGTTGATTGGCTTCCATGATTGGTTCGTTGGATCTTTGTAATAGTCATGTTTTCCCTTTTGCTTTGCTAACTCCCATATTGCAAGATCGGCAAGATGAAAAGGGAATGCGAGTGGGTTACTTTGAATACGTCGCTTCAGGGTTCTTATTTTGCTTACAGGCCGCTGTAGTACATAAATATCACTTTCAATAGCGTTTCTGAGGTTTGGATGTAATCCCAATATTTGATAAGCCCCGCGTATTTTTCGTGCACGCTGTTCGATCAGATCTAAAATATTGTTCGGATTATACCCCCAGATGTTCGCCTCTGGGACACATGCTGTTTTCTTTCCATCATAGCGAGCATAGACACCTACTGCGAAATCTTCGACTGCGAATTGCGGCATCCCTCCAATTTCTTGCAACCAGTGGGTATCCCATCCCATACACCACCCATTCACGAATGTCTCGTTATTGCGAGCGCCATTATGGATGGCTCGACCCCGGTTAAATATTACTCGTAATTTTGTGCGAGTAGTGACATTTTTCATCACACCGCTTATCACAACGGTAGTGTTTGTCGGATCTGAATAAGCATGATAGGCCTTAGCAAACATATGACGAAATACATCAGGCTCAATAAAGTTATTGGCATCAATAGAGAGGGCAATGTGGTGATGATGTTCCAGCGCGAGAGTATTTCCGATATTAAGGGCATTCGCCTTCCCCGGTGTTGGCGTATCAACATGAGAAAAGGTGATATTTCCCATGCGAGAAGTGACAGCGGTCCGTTTTACAGAAGAATCAGAAGTATTTTCCGGTAAACCTGTTACTTTTCCTTCTCCTATGGTCATGAGAAATCCATCAATGATTTCCCCGCTTTTATCACTGCAAGCATTGGTGATAAAGATAATATGAACATCTGAACTGGAGGGAAGATCAGCGACCAGTATTGAACCAAGAAATGAAGGAAGGAACATTTCCTCATTATGCACTGGCACTATCACAGTAAAATGCGCATCTTCAGGTTTTGCCCCTGTGTGCTTCTCCCATCGCTCCGCCTGTTCTCTATCCAGTGAGGTCAATGGACCAGCCCCACCATCCTTAACAGCTTTCAGGAATGCGAGATGCTTGGGCAAACAGGCGCGTAACCATTCACGAGGTGCTTTGGTTATGACATAGGAGATTTTTTTTATCGAGACAGTTTCTGCCGATAGAGTAGGTATGTAAACAGAAGATGCCACTGAATAGAATCTCCTTTTGCTCGTTTGTCAACATGCAAAAAGTGTAGCATCAGCGATAAGTTTCCACAACAACGGAAACAGGTAAGTAATTTCACTCCAAATCGATCGTGCTTTGTTTCGCAAAAACTCGTGTGGCCGTTTCGCGCCACGGATAACACTTTCTACGTATTTTTTCTCCTGTAAAGGCAAGCTAGACCATACTTTTTCCCGTAGCCCTTGTGAAAAGATACCCACTACAAAAACTCGTACTTTTCTGGTTGCTCGTCATCGTGTGCCCGTGTTAATGTTGCCTGTAGTCTAGAATCGCTTGCTCTCTTGGCTGGAGGATACCCGTCTAATCGCTTTGTAGTTTGTTTGCTTTGCATAGAGCTGTGAATGCAGGGTGTTATGTATGAGGAGCTTCGGACGACTTGATGAATTGATGAACGTGGAGATACAAGGTTCCCTTATAGATCAATCATTACTTGATTTGTACAGCCTACACCTCGATAGCCCGGGCGGGAACTCCTGGATCTACGGGATCGCAAAACGAGGAGTAGATATTTGTGGGGCAATCGTTGGACTTACTATTTTAGGCTTGTTCCTCCCGTTTATTGCTCTCCTGTACCTTCTAGTAGATCGCGGCCCTATTTTTTACAGGCAGAAGCGCGTTGGCGAAAATTTTCGACCATTCACCCTTTACAAGCTTCGTACCATGATCGTTGATGCTGACGGACATTTAGCGCGACATCCGCCATTGCAAGCGGCCTGGAGCCAGAGTGGAAAGTTACAGAATGATCCCCGTGTCACGCGCCTGGGCAGCTTTCTCCGTCGCAGCAGTCTGGATGAACTTCCGCAGTTGTTTAATGTGTTGCGAGGAGATATCAGCTTAGTCGGACCCAGACCTATCCAGTCCTCTGAAATCCCAGCCTTCGGTGAACTCATTAAATTGCGCCAGTCCGTCAAACCCGGCCTGACCGGTCTCTGGCAAATCAGTGGCCGCTCAAATACGGACTACGAACAACGAGCAATCCTGGATTGCATTTATGTCGTGGACTGCTCATTTTGGGTTGATCTGTTGATTATTTTCAACACCATTCCGGCTGTACTTCGCGGCTGGGATGCTTACTAGTCGAGAGTGAGAAATACATGCAACTACGATATTACGCCGGTGTCATTCATCGCTGGTTATGGCTCATTCTTCTCGGTACGTTGATTTGCGCAAGCGCAACATATGTGATCAGTAAGAAAACGCCCCCGGTCTACGAATCCTCGGCCTTAATACAGGTGAACGACATTGGGAGCACAGGAAATAGCGGCGTTTTCAACAATCAGGCCGCCGCGGTAAATTATGCGCTAGAGGTAACTGGTTACGATGTATTGCAGGAAGTCTCCAAAGAACTACCAGGTGTGAACGTGGACGATCTGGCAACGGCGGTGAGTGCCTCTCCCCTGGACAATACATCGCTAATTCAGGTGCGTGCAGATGCCCATGAAGCCCGTCAAGCGGCAGATATTGCTAATACAGTTGCTACCGTATTCATACAGCGGCAGGTAGCGCAGGAGTCTGCAATAGATCGGAGTGCCGCTGCTAAGCTCTCTGAAGAGCTGGTTACTGCAAAGGCCAATGTTGATAACGCACAGGCGCAACTTACCAAACTCAAGAACGCTCAGGCTCCACAGGATCAGATAGCACGCCAGACAGATATACTCAACGACTACCAAGTGAACTATGATGCCCTATTCGCAAGCTACCGTCAGATCCAACTCCAGGGGAGCTTGATTAACAGCAGTTTGAGCATAGCCCAATCTGCCGTACCATCAACCACAGCAAAAAGTCCTCATGTATTGCTCAATACCATTATTGCAGCGGCAATGGGTTTGCTGTTGACTGTAGCATTCGCTCTGCTCCTTGATTGGCTAGATGCAACCATCAAAACCTCGGAGGACGTGGCCCGACTCGCCGCATTGGAACCATTAGGTAGCTTGCCTCAGAGGCTTTATGAGGAGTGGTTTAAAGCTGCTCTAAAAGATATCTTACAGACTCGCTCTTTGAGTGGATTGAGACTACCTTTTCACACAATCTCTCATAGGACCCTCTCAAGGGATGAATCTTTCTTAAACGATGCAGCCGTGGAACAAGCATTTGTGGCCATTAGCACAAGCTTCAGGATACTGGCTGGGGGAAAACGCTCAATTCTTGTCACTGGCCTGCGTTCTGGTGCGGGAGTATCTTCAACTGCTTCGGGGCTTGCCCATGCGCTTACGCAATCGGGCATGCGGGTAATGCTTGTTGATGCGCATCTCGCCCGGCCAATGCAGCATGAAACGTTCAATTTTCCCAATACGAGGAGCCTCACGAATAGTTTGAACGAAGTCGAGACGCTTTTACGGCAGCCGACGATCAAACATACATGGCTTAAACAATGGGTCACGAGCGTTCCCAACCTCTATCTCCTACCAGCCGGCCCACAGCTAAAGCATGTTGATACGATACAACTGACATCTAAACTACAGTTGCTCACAGAATGGCTCTTGCAGCAAAGTGATACTCCTTCTAGTGATATAGACGTGATCATCTTTGACGCTCCTGCTTTAGATGAAGGACCCGACACAATTGCTCTAGCGCCTGTTACTGACGGCACTGTTTTGGTCATTGAAGCTGGCAAGGAGCGCCCTGAGGCACTGAATAAAGCACAAGGGACGCTTCAGCGGTTAGGTTCTCCTATAATTGGTGTGGTTGTAAATCGCCAGCGAGCAAAACATCGGACGTACTTCTACGCCAATCATCTTCAGCAAGTTACAGTTTCTGCAGAAACATCTCGCATGAGTGCTGCATCGAAATATCCTATCGTGCAAACACGAACAAACCCGTTAAAGGCACAACCAGAGACATCGTCATCGGCACGTGTTCAGCAGTTGATTGGAGAATCGTTTAACGGTGATACTGCACCGCAAGCTACTCTGTCCATTCCTCATACACCAGATGCGACGAAGGTGAATATTCCTGATATACCTGACGCAACGTCAGCGCCCCTATATCCATCACAAACTAACGACTCCTGGATCAGCGATGATCAAGGGCCATACCATTACACCTTTCCTTCAATTTCAATTCAGACACAAACTAACGGCTCCTGGATCAGCGATGATCAAGAGGGACAGTTGTGATGAACTATAGAGTAGCAGGCAATATACCAGGCATAAAGTCAGGCTTGTGGAATCGAGACTATCCGCTCGCTAAACACTCGTTGTTGGAGGCAGTGGTACGGCAACGTTTGGGAATGTTTGTTGTCCTCAGCCTTTGTCTTGTGCTCGTAGTGCTGGCAAGTGCAAGAAGTTCGTCGCCGTTTGTCCCAGTTCTGCTCACCGCCGCGCTACTAATTGCCGCGTATGCACTACTACGCCCTGGCTTCGCGCTTCTCCTGGTCTTTGCCGGAGCCGGCCTGCCAACATTAATACTGCCGCTATCCTTTCATACAGTGCATCCGATTGAACCCTTGTTAGGGCTTTGCTTGTTGCTTATTTTCCTGCGCCGCCCTTCCATGCGCTTGCGCCTACCTCACATACTTGCGTTGCTCTTCCTGGGAATAGGCATTGTCTCCTTCATACATGTGCCAGATATCTCAACAAACTTGAACGATTATGGAGCGGACAAGGAGCTTTACCTCCTGGCACTGTTCGTCATCGCTTTCTGCATTGGAACGTTTCTGGTTGACTCTATCAAAAATATCTCATCCTTCCTGGTTGCTGTTTTGCTCAGCAACATTCCACTCTATCTTATCGGTCTTTTCCAGGCCGTGCATATCCATGTGTTCACCTTTTTAGAGGATAGCGATGCACAAAGCCGTCTGCAGGCGGGTGGGCGATTGTTGGGTCCGTTTGCAGGTCCGGCGACCTTTGGCCTGTATCTTCTCGGCCTCTTCGCCGTTGCCCTCGCATGCTGGCTTCTGGGTACAAGTCTGCGGGACCGCATTATTGGAGCGATAATGGTTGCTGCAACAGCATTAGAGATCATTGGCTCTGGCACGCGCAGCGCCGCAATGGCAGCAGTTATCATGTTGATTCTCGCACTGTTGGTGACACGCCGCTTCAAATTATTACTGGGCATCGTAGCGCTCGCGAGCATCTTCACCGTCGTATTTCTCGGGAAAATTTTACCACAGTTTACCCACCCGGCTACCTCGGCCTTGAGCCGTCTTTTTGTCTGGCAGGTAGCGCTCCAGCTCATTGCTGCGCATCCATGGCTTGGTATAGGCCTGGAGCAATTCCCTATCTACTATGCACAACTCATCATTCCTCGCGCTACGCAACTCGATCCGAATGGAATCAGTGTACATAATCAATACCTGGCGTGGGCTTTATCGAGTGGCGTTCTCTGGTCGATCCTTGGCACAGCATTACTGATCACTATTGCCTATTATTGTGCGAAGGCTTATCGCCGCGCTCAACCTGAGCAGCAGGTTCTCTTGCTGGCGGTAATACTGGCCGTCCTGGGAACGTTGATTTCTGGCTTCGTCGATGTTCCCCTGGAGAAAACAGAAGAAGCTGTTTTTCTCTTTTTACTCGCCGGCTTAGCGCTCGGCCAGGTAGAGCGCATTCGTTGGGGGAAATCGGCTACGCGAACATCAGCTTCCAGCCCTGAGTTCGGGCGACGAGCGCGACGGACCTGGAAAACACAGTGTACAAACCGATATCGGAACGACTACGAGAGCATGACTATCTTCCTCCTTCATCAACGGCACCACCCGCTACAGATGAGGTTGACTCCTATGAAGACGCTCCGAATGTACAGAAAACGGGGCGTTCTGTCGTCCTCCAGTTGATTAGCTGGGGCATTTCTGCGGCGATCATCTTTCCAGCGACGGCCTTACTGACGCGCTACCTCGGTCCTGTGCAGTACGGTGAATACAGCTTTACGATTCCTTTCCTGTCTATCTTTGCCGTGTTCAGTGGAACAGGTATGGACCCACTCATCACTCGCACCTTGAGTACGCAGAAGCGCTCGAAGTGGAGTGAAACGCTCAGTTTCGCGGCAGGAACACGCCTGCTCTCAACCCTGACCGTGTCCGCATTCGCCGCCTTGATTGCATTCGCGCTGCCAGTAAGCGCTGAACAACGGGTTTTACTCCTGTTGGGAAGCGGCTGCCTGCTCTTTAGCTTCTCGTTCAACGGCTTGCGCACAGTCTATGAATGTGGCTTCTGGGCGGAGCAACGGTTCGCCATCCCCTCGCTGGTAGAAGCTATCGACCGCGTGGTGACATCCGGTTTGATCGTTGTGGCTATCCTGTTCCACTTATCGCTGGCCTGGACGTATATCTTGATCGTGTATTCCGACATACCTTTTTTCCTGGCATTAGTATTCTTTGCCAGGCGGCGCTTTCGCATGAAACTACGCTTTGGCCTGGCGCGTATCCGCGAATACCTCGTTGGGAGTCTATCGCTTACGATACACAATGCGTTGTCGATGTTAGTGAGCCAGGTGAGCCTGCTTTTATTGCTGCCACTGGCTGGCTCGTTCAGTGTAGGACTGTATGGCCTCGGGCTTCGCATTATGAGTCCACTCCTATCAATAGCGATCATGTACATGATCGGGCTATATCCGCTGCTTTGTAACCAATTCGTGGTAGGGCGTAAGCAGTTTTCCGCAACCTATAGTGAGATGGCGCGGATAGTGGCTCTGTCGATCATTCCATTAGCGATATTTGCCACCATCGAGGCGAAGAGCATCGTGTTGTTGCTAGGCGGGGAGCGATTTGCTGCCGCATCCACAGCTACTCAAGTTCTCGTGTGGGCAGTGGTAGCGACGTTCTTTGGCCAGTTGGCAATACGTGGCTGCATGGCTGCCAATCTGGAACGTTCAATTCCTTATGTAACCGGCATTGCGCTTACTGTGAATGTCCTGGCGTGCGTGTTGCTGATTCCCCATTTGCAAGCGGTAGGAGCGGCTGCGGCGACGTTTTTATGTCAACTGGTTGCTTTCTTGCTCTTTAGCGTCCTGCTCGCTCGGCATGTGGATTTGGTGCGAGTCGCAAGCGCGGTCCTGCGAGTGGTACTGGGTACGCTTCCGGCGCTGGCATTTATATTCTGGCAGTCGTATACGTCATTGTTGTTTCGCACCCTGGTCTTCGTACTACTGGCGGTAGTTGGTTGCGTCGTTACTCGCACACTTTCTCTAAAAGACGTTGCAATGGTGAGAAATATCCTGTTTTCACGAAACGGCAAACCGCCTTCTGAGAAGGTAGATACAACCGATTAACCAGCCCTTGCGCCCGAAAAGTCTGATGTCGTCGTCAGGACACGACTATCAGAACACAGTTTCATGTATAGGAGGGGAAACATGCGTATAGCAATCGATTTGCTTATAGCAGAGAAAAAGCCGGGTGGGATGCTTTTTTCTGCGCGCGCGTTGCTGGCAGGGTTAGCGCGAATCGACCAGAAGAATGAATATATCATCATCTCTGGCAAGCCAAAGGAATATCAAGATCTAGCGACTGCTCCAAACATACGCGTATTTCCGGTGATGTTACGCTCCTGGAAATCTGTGATGGTCAAGCACCAGCTGCTATTGCCGAGGGTGCTACGAAAAATACAACCGGACGTGTTGCATGTAGCTGCCTTCGCCTCGCCCATGGGTTGGAAAGGGCCATTGGTCATTACTGTACATGATCTGGCATTCCTGCGATCTCCACAGCAGTTGCGTCTCCGCTCCCGCATCTACTGGCAGTATATATTACATGAAAGCGTTCGGCACGCTCAGCGCATTATTGTTGTCTCCGAACAGACTCGTTCTGAACTGACATCCTACTGGGGGATCGAGCCAGAGCGTATTTGCCTCATTTACAATGCTCTTCGCCCATCACTACGCCAGGATAATATCTCTGCTGAAGAGATACAGGAAATGCGAGTACGCTACGGAAATCGCTACCTGCTCCATGTTGGTCGGATTGTACCTCGCAAAAATGTTGAAAAGCTGGTCCAGGCTTTTGATTTGCTGGCACACCGCTTTACAGACTTGCACCTGGTGCTGACTGGCGGAGCAGGCTACGGTAGCACTGCAGCAATACAGCAAATTGAAGCATCACCCTATCGAGGGCGGATTCATCAAGCTGGCTGGGTAGCTGAACAAGACTTAGGACCTCTTTATGCAGGTGCCAGTGCCTTAGTATTCCCTTCCTCACATGAAGGATTCGGTATCCCGACTCTGGAAGCAATGGCCTGCGGCACCCCAGTAGTAGCTAGCCCCGAGGCTGCCAGCTTTGAGGTTGCCGGAGAAGCTGTACTACGTACTGATTGCTCTGATCCATCACTATTGGCAGATGCTATTGCCCGAGTGCTAACAGACGAGGTACTGCGTGAACGTTTGATTCGGCTGGGCCGGATCCGGGCCCAGTCCTTTAGCTGTGAGGCCTGCGCCGATGACACGAGACGAGTATATCAAGAGGCATTGGCTACTGAAATGCAGAGCAAGCAAATGTACGCTCTTGAACATTAGCGAGCAATCGATGGTGCATACTAGATCAAGATAATCGAGGAGTAGATTATGCGCGTGCTGATCTTTGGAGTCGATGGCCTCGCCTTTCGCGTCCTGCATCCGATGATGCAGGCCGGTTACCTGCCGAATTTTCAGGCCTTAGCGCGAGATGGCGTTGAATTGGTATTGGAGTCGAAATACCCACCTCTCACCCCTCCCGCCTGGATGTCATTGGTCACGGGTCTCAAGCCGGCGAAGCATGGCACCTACGACTTTTGGGAATACGATGAGCAGGGTAGAGATCGGTTTGTAACGCGGCGTAAAGGCGGCAAGGCCATCTGGAATCTGCTTAGCGAGCAAGGGAAAAGGGTTATCGTCGTCAATGTACCTCATACGTATCCACCCGACCCGGTAGATGGGATTATGGTCAGCGGCATCCCAGGAAGTGAGCAGGGCAACTTTACCTATCCCAAAGCGTTCCGCGAGGACCTGCTGGCTCACATACCCGACTACAGGATTGATGGGAAGTACTACGAGGTAAGGCAAGGCAAGTTAACGCATGTTCAGGCGGCAATCCATCTCATTGAGAAGCGCATAGAAATAATGCACTATCTTCTGGAAAAAAAGGACTGGGACTTTGCCTTCATTACCTTCTGCGCCGCCGACTATCTCCAGCATTTGCTGTGGGAGGATATCATGGCCCTGGAGCCTCGGGTTATGCGCTATTATCAACTGCTGGATGAGGCTTTAGGCTCCGCTCGAGCCTCACTTGGCACTGATGGAACACTCTTCGTCGTCTCCGATCACGGCTTTCAAGGAGCCAGGGTCAAATTTGCCATTAACGAGTTCCTCTTTCGTCAGCAGTGGCTACAGAGCGGCCGCCGCATGAATCGTCCTTTAGAGCTGGTCCGAATGCTGGGAAAACAGGCTTTAAACCAATTTAAGCTGCTAGAGCAAGGGCGTGCGCTCAAAGCCCGCTTTTTCTATCGCCCTGACAAGCCAGCAAAGAAGGAAGTCCCTTACCTGACACGGCAGGAGCAAGTGGAGGCTGGTGTAAGCATGGCCTCGTTCTCCTGCATGTCGGGCGGATTTGCCGATCTGTGCATCAGCCGATCACTATCTGCTCAGGAAATGGCTCACCTGCGCGGAGAGCTGCTGGCATTGACCGATCCAACAAATGGACATAAGCTCGTTGACGCCATTTACGGAACGGAGGTTTTCGGCCAGGGGCCATATCAGCCAGAGGAAGAACACCTGTTACTGTTGCCCTCAGAAGGCTATACTTTCACGCCAGTATTAGGGCGCCCATGGCTTTGGGATAGAGAGAAGCGCCTGTTTGGTACCCATCAGAAAGATGGTGTACTTTACGCATACGGCCCAACCATCAAAGCTGGGGTGAAAGGTTCACCTGCTGAGATCTACGACTTTGTACCAACAGTGCTGCACGTAATGAACCTACCTCAACCAGATAATTTAGATGGGCGAGTGATAGAAGATATATTTGAGCCTTCCGAGCCTGTGCTCTTAAAGGATGAAGAGTCTCAAACACTTGTAAGCCGCAAGCTCAGGAGGTTGATGAAAAGTTAATCAGGAAGTTTCGTCGCTACTTTTGAGCAGAATGTAACATATAGGAGGTAATCTCTATGGGAACAAAAGTTTTAGTCATCGGACTCGATGGTGCTACTTCCGAGCTGATAGATCGCTGGGTTGAGGAAGACAAACTACCTAACCTGAAGCAGGTGATGCAAAAGGGTGTGTACGGTAAGTTGAGATCCGTCTATCCGCCTAAATCACCTGCCGCGTGGACAACCTTTGCAACCGGTTATAATCCCGGTAAACACGGTGTCTACGACTTTCGCAACTATGATAATACCCGCTACAGTTGCATTGCTGAAACGATCGTTGACTCGAATGCATTCGCTGGGAAAACCATCTGGGATATTGTGGGGGCCGCCGGTCAAAAGGTGGGAGTAGTTACCGTTCCTGTGACCTATCCGGCCTGGAAGGTGAACGGCTTCATGATATCCGGCTATCCAACACCAGATGAAGGCAAGTCATATTCGTATCCACCGGAGTTGGCCCAAACTATCCCTCCTCTTATTGGTGATTCAAGTCTCTTTAAGTCGGCTATGCGCGAGCAGCTACTCGAAGAGATGAAGCGCCTTGTGTACTTGTGTACCGACGTTTCAATTTCGCAAATGCAGAAAGACGATTACGGCCTCTTTATTATGGTAGTCGGGGCCACCGACCGGGCACATCACGATTGGTGGAAGTTCATCGATCCTTCGCACCCTGCCTATGAACCAGAAGAGGCCAGGCTCTATGGGCATCTCATCCAGGAAACCTACCGGGTTGCCGATGAGTGCATCGGCAAGTTTCTCGAAGCCATCGATGATGATACGACTGTCATCATCATGTCGGATCACGGCGGTGGCGCTCACCCACTATATTACTTCAATACCAACTACTTCTTGCGCACCCTTAGCCTGATTCAACCAAGTAGGAGAGCAATGAAGAAAAAAGGCGGACTCAGAGATATCTTTAAGCAGTTCTATCGCACCAGGATCCGTCGTTTCCCTTATCTTGAGAAAGTCTACCGCAGACTACCTCAAGCTTTGAAAAAGATGGCGACCGAACTGGATTCGCAGACAATGATGGATCTCGATGCTATAGATTGGAAACACACTAAAGCCTATAGGTTTCCCATGTATCCCCCTGTTGAGGGCATCATGATTAACGTCGCCGGGCGGCAACCTGAGGGCTGTGTGCAGCCAGGAGAAGAGTATGAAGCAATCCGCACACAAATCCTGAAAGACGTATGTAGCCTGCGGGATCCCAGGACGGGCGAATCTATTGTTTTAGAAGCCTACCGCCGCGAGGAACTCTATCATGGAGAGTGTACAGAGATGGCTCCAGATATCATTCTTGTTACGCAGGATTGTTACAAGGGAGGGGCCGGCATTGATGAGCTGGTGAGCGATGTTCCGTTGGACGTTCTCACAAAGCTCAGTGGTGTACATCGGATGGATGGCATTATCTTCGCTCAAGGACCGCATATTCGCCGTAATACAAAGATTGAGCGGGCAGAACTCATCAATGTCGCCCCAACGATATTATACTTGCTAGGCCTGCCCATTCCTTCCGATATGGATGGTAAGCCTCTCTCAACCATCATTGAGGAGACGTATATCGATCAGAGCGCGGCAATGTATACCGATGAGCGCCAGTATCAAGATGTTGCGAGCGACGAGTACGGATACTCCGAGAAAGAAGAAGAGAGCGTCCGTGTCAAACTGGAAGCGTTGGGCTATTTGTAGGGAGTAAGCACCAATGCGCGTGCTCGTATTAACACAACTTCTTGTTTATCCTGCTGATTGTGGTCCTAAAGTAAAGACATTGCAGGTACTCCGACATCTTACCGCTCGCCACGATGTCTATTATTGCACGTTTGTGCGCAGCGACCAGGAGGTGAAGGATGCTGAGAAACTGCGTGAGATATGCCGTCGCGTATCAACCGTTCCTATCCGGCGTTCGCGAGCAAATGATGCACGTTTTTTGCTTGAAAGTCTGGTTACAGGTGATTCATTTGTACTGCGTCGTGATGATCGTGCAGATATGCAGGTTATGGTGCACCGGCTCTTGCGGGACGAGCGCATCGACGTGTTACACGTTGATCAACTGATGATGATGCGTTTTGTACCTCCTGATTGGAAAGGAACTGTCATTCTTGATGCGCATAATGCGGTATGGCAAGTGGTCGAAAGACTGCAGAAGGGGGCAGACAATCCCGTTGTTCGCTGGCTTTTAAGACGTGAAGTACGGCTCATCCGTAAGCTGGAAGGTACAGCTTGCAGGCATGCGCAGCTCGTGTTAGCGGTGAGTGAGCATGATCAACAAGCACTGCGTGAAGTAGCTGGGGATGCAGTGCCAATTGAGGTAGTACCGATTACAGTAGATGCGGGACACCTCGAGAGCACCTGGATGATGCGCGACCCGCAGCCAAATAAACTATTTACGATCGGTGCAATGTTCTGGCCACCGAACAGTGAAGGAGTCATCTGGTGGCTACGTGAGGGGTATAAACACTTGCAGAGCCTCTGCCCCAATGTTATCTATGACATTGTAGGTGCCAGGCCGCCTCGGTCGTTACAGACGTTAGCAGAGGGTTACCACGGTGTGCACGTGCATGGCTATGTTGCCGATGTAGAACCATTTTGGAAGTATGCAAGCGTAGTAGCAGTTCCCATCCTCTCCGGTGGAGGGGTGCGGGTAAAGATCTTGGAAGCGTTGGCGCGCGGTGTGCCGGTCGTATCGACAACGATTGGCTGCGAGGGACTGGCTATAGATGATCAAGAGCATCTGCTGGTAGCAGATACTCCTGAAGCTTTTGCTGTTGCCTGTGCAAGAATTCTTCAGGATAAGGAACTTGCCCAACGGCTCGCACGGAATGCACGCCAGCTGGTACTCGAGCGTTACGATGCAAAGGTTGCTCTCAGCGCTCTAGATAGGGTTTATGAAGAAGCCTGCAAGCAAAGGTAGCCACATTTGACCAGATTGGAGTACCAAGATGACGCAGTCGAGCAAAAAGAGGCTGGTAAAGGCAATACCACCAGAGCTTCGAAATGCTATTCGCGATACTCGAGATGCTATTCGCGATGTTATGTTGGTACCTGAGAAGAATTATCGACTTTACTTAAAGTATAAATCAAGATCAGACAAACCGAATGGATATCCAAAAGCAACAAGCAGCAATGCTGTCTTAAGAAGCCGTCAGGAGTGGGAAAATTCGGTTATGCAAGTAGAGGCTCTAGGACTTCCTCTACGCAGAGATTTACCCAAAAATTGGGATAGTCTCGCAACTCTCGAGAGCATTTTAAGAAAAACGAACTCAGAAGCAAAGATTCTTGATGCTGGAGCAGAATCATACTCCGTCATCTTGCCCTGGCTCTACCTGTACGGCTATAGGCATTTGACAGGTATCAACCTGGTATTTGATAAGCCATTAAGGCGGGGACCGATATGTTATGAATATGGCGACATTACTCAAACAAGATTTGAAAATGATACATTTGATGTAATCACTTGTCTCAGTGTGATTGAGCACGGTGTAAATGTGCGTTCCTACTTCCAGGAAGCTGCGCGTATTTTGAAACCGAATGGAATGCTTATCACTTCAACTGACTACTATCCGAGTCCCATCGATACACGGAATCAGACGGCATATGGAGTTCCTATCCATATCTTTTCTAAAGATGAGATCATATCAGCGCTGACTATTGCCAACGAGTATGGGCTGGAGATAACAGGTATGATTGACCTGGATTGTGAAGAGAAGCCTGTAAGGTGGGAGCAGTTTGATTTAGACTATACCTTTATAGTGTTTACCTTGCAGAAGGTCGTTTCAACTTCTTCGTAGTGCATATTCATCTGGAGAGCAGTAGCTGTAGGATACAAGAGTTACAGCATGACTACCACGGGGATGCCATCGTCGAAGGTAGCTTGTATTCGCATCCATTCATTAGAGGAGGGCAATGTATGGCAATGGGTTGTATAGCTACTAATGTAAGGTATGTGGGGAAGTGGTATCGGATGCAATTTGCTGCGGCTTTGGAAGTACTGATGCTGCTCGTAGTGGCTATTGTCATTCCGAAGCCAACCGTCTATGCCAATACAGGGGACTGGCCAACCCTTATGGAGGGCATTGCACGCTCTGGCTACAACGCATCTGAGACTATCATCAATCCAACAACGGCATCCAACCTCAAGCTACATTGGAGCTACACACTTGGATTTGGAAAAGATGTCAGTAGCCAGCCTGTGGAAGCCAATGGGCTAAGCTACTGGGGGGCATGGGATGGGTATGAGCGTGCAACGGATCAGAACGGTAGAGTGATCTGGCAGACCTACCTTGGACAGACGACGGACTCTAATTGTGATCCTCCCAGTGTTGGTGTGGCGAGCACAGCGACGGTAGCCACCGTGCCGATCAACGGGACGATGACCCCAGTGGTCTTTGTGGGCGGAGGCAATGGCAATTTTTACACGCTGAATGCCAATACAGGCGCAATCATCTGGCAAACCTTATTAGGGTCCCCGCCGAGCCACTTCCTCTGGAGTTCCCCTGCTCTCTACCATGGGAGCATTTATGAGGGGGTATCCTCCTTTGGAGACTGCCCGCTGGTACAGGGACAACTCGTCCAACTGAAAGCCTCGACGGGAGCTATTCAGCATATCTTCAATGTCGTACCCACGGGCTGCATAGGCGGCTCGGTCTGGGGCTCTCCTGCAATCGACGGAACAACGGGTACGATCTATTTCGGTACGGGCAATGCAGGCAGCTGCTCGACATCTGAGAAGATGGCACCTGCGCTAGTAGCATTAAAGACGACTGATCTGTCATTTGTCGGCTCCTGGCAAGTGCCAGCGTCACAGCAGATCATTGATTCGGACTTCGGAACTACACCTACACTCTTCAAGGCAATGATTGGAGGTGTCTTACGGGCTATGGTGGGAATTGAGAACAAGAATGGCATCTATTATGCCTTCGACCGTACCAATATTAGTGCTGGTCCAGTGTGGCGGGACCGGTTAGCCACAGGGAAAGGCACATATGGTCTCTCATCAAGTGCCTGGGATGGCGCCAGGCTCTATGCGGCTGGTGCCAGTACAATTATCAATGGTACAAGTTGCCCCGGCAGCCTGCGAGCTTTGAACACAGCTACTGGACAGGTCCTCTGGCAAATTTGCTTGAACCATAATATATACACTCCTATAACATCTGTTCGAGGGGTAGTCGTGGTAGGGGATGGTCCCTCTCTCATCGCGGTCAATGCTACTACAGGAAAACAGCTTTTCAGTTACCAAGATTCGGTGAGTAGCTCGCACTTTGCTGGTACCAGCATCTCCAATGGGGTGCTATACGCGGGGAACCTGGACGGGAAGCTGTATGCCTTCGGGATGTAACGCTCGATGACCAGTGTAGGGGTAAGGGCTGCTCCGCAAAAATAGAGCACCACAGACCCTACGACATGAAGTTTATTGATCAGGATCAATGGAAGTCTGTGGAAGTGGAATATCCGGGTCTTCCGAATGGCTAATCTCGCGTTCTCAGCTCATTGGGCTGCCAGGCTACCACCTTATAGGAAACGGATGTAGCCTGGCTGTTCTAGTCAGAGATATACCCACAAGAGGACAGGCGATTTTCAGGAGCAGTCGAGCTTATGTTCCGAAGGCGTAGAGCTTATGATTTGTGTTTGTTATATAGAGCACGCCGTTTGAGATAGAAGCTCCGCTCTGGAACTGCCCATAGGTAACCTGATAGTTGAAGTAGGTAGCTCCTGTTTGCGCGCTGACTACGAACATGATATGTTCACTTGGTGCCACAATCACTCCCTGAACCCCTGAGACGGCACCAATTACCGGATACGACAGACAATTCTGCCAGAGAAAAGCACCTGTGTTCGGATTTAGTGCTCGCAGGCTTCCCTGACACGAGTTGCCGTTGATGGTGGTATTACCGCCAGCCACAAAGAGTGAGGAACCATTCCAGGCCGCGGGTGAAATAGTGCCCTGTCCTTTCACTGGACCTCCGCCTCCTATGGCTACCTTATCCTGCCAGACGGGACCTGCACTGAGATTGAACCGGTTAAAGGCATAAAAGATCCCATTCTTGTTGCCAACGCCTACATAGTAGTGTGCGATGCCGTTAACAGTAGTCTGAAAAAGCGTCGGGGTGCTGCCGAAATCACTATCGGTTGTCTGCTGGCTTGCAGGTACCTGCCACGAACTCACAACCGATAGGTCCGCTGCACGCAGTTGGACTATAGCAGGCGCGTACTGCTCGAGCGGCGTACACTTAGCACCATTAGGATTTCCCGTGGCAACGTACAACATACCGCTCCCTGCATCAAGCGTAGGTGAGCCCCATATTCCCCCGCCTGTACATCCATTGGGCACAACATAGAAGGTGTGCTGGATAGCCCCAGTGGTTGCATTCATTTGCACCAGTTCTCCCTGGACAACTGGACAATCTGACAGGGCCGCCACCCCCTCATCAATGCTCCCATTGTAGAGTAGCGGTGAACTTCAAAGGAAGTTGTTTGGCTGTGAGCGGAGTGAGGTCCGCCAGATGATTGCCCCAGTATTGGCATTCAGTGTGTAGAACACACCGTTGCCCCCACCAACAAAGTCCACCAGGGTTGATGTCCCATTGATCACTACGGAGGCGATCGTTGACGTGCTCCCTACACCTGTAGTAGTAGAACAGGTCGCAGTTGATGTACCCAGGTTGGTCGTCCATACATCTGTTCCAGACAGATTCGTCGCATGTTCAAGCCCATCCCATGAGCCCCAGTAAATCAACGAATTGGCTTCTACCGGTTGGTCGGTACTGGCAGCCCCTGCCGAGTGGGTCCAGTGGAGCTTCAGGTGAGGAGCCGTTGTTGGATTGATAATGGTTTCAGCTGTATTGAAGCCGATGCGGCGAATGCTGAACAAATAGGTTGGCCAGTCGCCGGAGGCTGCAAGAGCTGCATAGGGGGAATTCAGGCGCAACACACCGACTGTGCTGAGTAGGGCAGCGATGACGACTATTGAGAGCAGGATGCTCATCTTTGAGTGAGACAGGAAAGACATAAAAAGACCTTTCATGTATGTTACTCCTCACTATCTAATTTTTGCCCAGATTATAAGTAACTTTAACCCAGGTACTCGAGTATGAGCAACCATAGAAGTACGAGTCTTTGTAGTGGCTATCTCTTCGCAAGGTCTATGGGTAAATGTATGAGCAGTTTTGACTTCTTGTGCGGAAAATGCGTATAAACTTGACGCTTTCCTGGGAATTAGCATAGAATTCTGTTCTAAACAGAGTATGTGCAAAGAAAGATAGCAAGCAACAAGCTTTGCCTTTTCAGGCAGAGACAGGATGCAAACGTTTATGAGACAAGAACGCATTTTCTCACAAATTGTCTTGCAAATACGTCCTGTTTTTTTTAATCTCTTGTTTGTTGCTCTCCTGTTCCTTGATTTTGTTTGCCCAGAGCAAGGGGTGTATCGAATACCGGATGCAGCAGCATCTTCCCCCTCCTCAGTTAGTTATCATGTCGTTGGAAAACACATTCTTGATTCTAATGGCAATATATTTGTTCCATATGGAGTTCTCATCGATGGCATTTTACTCGCTCAACCAAACTGGAAAACTGCTGGAGCGTTAACCCATGACACAATCGATCAAATGCAAGCAGCACATGATTTCTGGCATTCCAATACGGTCAGACTGCAAATTAGCTCAAAAGCGCTCTTTGCCCAATCTCCTTATGACTCGTCTTACCTTGCCAAGATAGATCAGGATGTCCAATGGGCAACACAATTGGGGATGAATATTATCATCTCGTTACAATATGAAGGACATGGTAATTCAGGACAGAAAATGCCCACACAGGATTCTATAAATTTTTGGAATGTCGTTGCGCCGCATTATGCAAATAACCAACGGGTATTTTTTGATATTTTCAATGAACCAAACATTAAGGATATTTTAGGTCATACTGATAATGATGCAGCATGGTCATTCTGGCAAGACGGAGGAACCAGCATTGACGGTAAAGCGTATGTTGGTATGCAACGACTGGTCGATACCATCCGCGGGGACGGTGCACAGAACCTCATCCTGGCAGAAGGGTTAGCAACAGGTGAGGATATCATTCTCCTTCCAAACCATACCTTAACTGGGAGCAATATTGTCTATGCCATCCACCCATATCTCAATGACACCAATCATCATTCTCCGGCTGATTGGGATCACTGGTTCGGTAACGCAGCAGCAATCGCTAATTTTCCTGTTGTTGCCGACGAGTGGGGAGAATATCAAAGCACGAAAGAGGAATGCATTACCGATGCCCCTACGGTTGTCCCGCGGTTCCTTTCATATCTCAAAAGTCATAATATTGGACTGATTGCCTATGGATTCTGGCCAGGAACGTTGATTAGAGGCTGGGATTTCCGCAATCCAACTACTTATGCGCAATCGACTACGATCTGTACGATTGACACTTCGATACATCCTAATCTTGCTCCCGATGCCGAGGGAGCTGGGCAACTGATTCGGCAGTATCTCATTGCCAATAGCAGTCAGATACCTTCGTCTCAACCCTCTTTTGCACCATCTTTCTTACTGTTGTTGGTGATAGGGATGATACTATTGATTCTAATGCTATTTAGCATCATAATTTTCTCAGTTCGGAGAAAACAATCCAGATAAAGCCAGCGAGGATGAACAAACAGCCTTGGTACAACGGGTGGTAGAAACTCTTCATAGCTCACTAGCCACCTGGACCCCGGTTAGCGGTGCTGCTGTAGCACCTTCATCGGTGTCGGCCAATGATCCTAGATCAACCAGGTCGTCAGAACGAGACCAGTAGATCCAATGCGCCGGGTCCAAGAGAATCGCCGCTTCCACCGCAGCCACACACCGTCCGAACGCCGTCACCACGTCGCCGTCCATCGGTATCGGTGGAGAGATTTCCAGCACCTGATGCCGCCAGTCCGCCGAGCGGCGCAGGAAGAGCGTCAGCAGTGGAGCACCGGTCAGTTGGGCGAGGGTCACGCTCCCGGACAGCAGCATCGCCCGTCGGCCCAGAAACCTCATCGGGACGGCACGCGGGCGATCGGCAGTCAGTGGAGGCGGATCGATGGTCATAGCGATCACCTCGTTGGCCCGCAGAATGGTCGCCATCTGGACCGCTGTCTTCCACTGCCCCGGATGCGGCTGGATAATAGGTCGGCGCCAGTGGCGGGCCTCTCGTCGCTCCCAGATTCGTTGCCTGAAGAGCCGCACCGAGGGCGGCAATGTCGGATCAAAGATCGATGTCGAGCGGCCAATGACGGTGATGGGGAAACCACTGATTCCGATAAGGGAGGAGCTGGCATCATAGGAACCGAAGTGCGCTTCACTCAGGATGGCTCCCTGGCCTTGGGTCAGGGCCGCCTCGAGGTGTTCCCGGCCGCGAATCTCCACGAGGCGCGCTAGCGCCCGTCCTTTCCCCGCCAGGCGCATCACATCCACTGTTTCACAACTGCGCAGGCGGAAGTAGTCGCGGGTAACGCATGCCCGCTCTGTCGGGCTCAGTTGCTCACCCAGGACCCTCGCCAGATTACGCATGATCGTCTCGCGCCCCACGGAATCACGCTTGTAGCGCCAGTCGCCGCGCAGGCAAGCCAGACTGTAGGCCAGCGGTGCTGGCAGGAACGCCGCCATGGGCACTATGATAAGCCGATGGACATAGGCCAGGGGTCTGATCAGTGATCTCAGCAGTCGGTGCACGTTCATAGGGTCACCTGCCTCTCTCAGTTGTCAGGGCTGACTCGACATCTGGGTTGACATCATGACATGGATAGAGAATACTACTCATCCAGCAGTTTCTTGAGTTTTTTCCGGGTCAGGCTGCCTTCGTTCTCATGACCAGCCGCGACCGAGGAACGCTCGGCCTGCTTGCGCTCTTCGGTGAAGAGGTCCTCGATGACCTTGCCATCAAACGTATGGGGGAAAGGCAGCCGCATGCTATACAAAACTGTTGGCACGAGATCAAATATCTCCGCCTGACTCGCGTGGTAGCCTCGTTTGATCCCCCCACCATAGGCATAGAGTACACCATCTTTTTGATGTGTGCCATGCACATGACTGGCCTCTTCCCACAGGTCCCTGTTGCCCAGGTCCATGCGGAAGGTGATTCCCTCCGTGGGCAACACCAGCAAGTGCGGCTCATGAAGCGCGAACTGACCCTCGCCATAGCTCTCCTTGGTGTAGATGGCATCCACCAGCTCTTGCCCGGTATGCGGATTCACCTGCCGCTTGAGGTCTTCGGCCACTCCCATGACGCGTTCGGGGCTGACATCCTCACGGAAGAAGATATCAACGTAGCTGCCTGTAAAGCCTGAGAGGGATGGCGCATAAGCCTCGGTGCTTTCCCAGTCGAGATCGGTCAGCAATG
>WNGD01004689.1_pt1 | contig 21446 bp, 16 predicted proteins | sample 5400671 | NCBI WGS metagenome assembly WNGD01 (sample SAMN13153369, study PRJNA577476) | soil metagenome | isolation source: 40 cm soil or saprolite under grassland replicate 2 | place: USA:California | collected 2016-06-15 | reverse complement strand
CGGCGTGAGCGCGGCGGCTACCGCGGTAACGGTCTGCGAGTACGCGTCGAGTGGCGAGTCAGCTGCCATGCTGTCCTCCAGAAGTCTAGGATTACAACATTACAACTGGATGTCCACAAGAAGATACCGCCGGACACGGCGGCTCAGGAGAGGCGTTTAACGAGACCTCGCCGCCAGCGCGCCCGGCATAAGGCAATGCCTGCCATGGCCAGGCGATGACGCGATGGGGAGGGAGAACTAGCCGGCCGCGACGCGCAGCTCTTCGGTAAACCGCTCGTACTCGAAGAGCTCCTGCTCGATCGGCATCACGACCATGTCCCTGGCCACCACGGCCATCCGGGACCGCATCGCGACCGCCACGCGCTCCTGCTCCCGCTCGGCGGCCACCCGCACCAGGTTCATGCAGCCAGAAGCCGTCAGCCAGCCAAGCAGCAGGATCGCCACGATCATGAGGCCGATCCAGGGCAGCAGCGACACGTCATCGAACAGCCGGGAAGGAACATGCCCGGCCGCGTGGAACACGCCGAACGCCACGATCACGCCAACCCAGGCCAGGCCCACGATCACGCATCCGAGCAGCAATCCCTGCCAGGCGCCGATCAGCCGCCACCAGCCGGTGATCTCGTTCTCCACCGGAAGCGACGCTCCCATCGCCGTGCCGAGCGCGCCGGGGATGTCCTTCGCCGCCGAGCGTGCCGCGGACCTGACCGTCCGCGACCATGGTGCCGGGAGCGGCGGGCCAACCGTGTCAGCGACCGCGGTGAGCGCGTTGTCGATCTCCGCCTGCTGCACGCCGGACGGCCCGGCCGTCACGCTGCGCAGCTCCTCCCAGAGCTTGCCCAGCCGCACCTTGCGCGCGGGATCGTGCCCGGCGACCCGCTCGGCCAGCCAGCCGATCGGCCAGCCGACGTAATCCACGGCGCGGAGTTCGCGCGCGCTGCGCAGTGACTCGGCGACCGCGGTCACTCCGGCCGCGCGGGAGAACGCCTCGACAAGGAACTCGACCGTGCCGCCGGCCACGGTCGTGGCCGGCCCCTCCGGAGATTCCGCACGAGCGGGCGACTCGGCGGTGCCGGCTGCGTAAATCCTGAATCTGTCCGCGATCATGTCCACATCAGCGGATATCCGGGCGGCGGCCGCCCGCCGCGCCGATACCGCCTGGATGAGCAGCTTGCGCAGCTCGTCGATGCCGCCGCCGGTGAGCGCCGAGGTGACGAGCACCGCCGCGTCATGCAGGCTTTCCGAGTCGAGCAGCCGACGGAGGTCGTGGACGCAGTCCTCGGCCTGCCTGGCCGAGAGCCGGTCGGCCTGGTTCAGCACGACCGCGATGACCTCGGAATGGCCGGACAGGGGTACCAGGTAACGGCGGTGCACGGCCGCGTCAGCGTATTTCTGCGGATCGAGCACCCACACCATCAGGTCCGCGAGCCCGACCAGCCGGTCGACCTCAGCGGAGGCACCGGTCACCACCGAATCGTGATCAGGCAGGTCCAGCAGGATCAGCCCGGCCATCGCATCCTCGCCCCGGTCCAGCGCGCTGGAGCGGGCGTACCGGTGCCTGCGCTGGATTCCCAGCCACTCGAGCAGCGGCCCCGAGCCGGCCACTCCCCACACGCAGGCATGCGGGTCACTGGTCACTGGCCGGGTGACGCCGACCGCCGAGAAGTCCGCCCCGGCCAGCCGGTTGAACAGCGAGGACTTACCGCTTCCCGTTCCGCCGGCCAGGGCCACGACGGTATGCGCCGAGGACAGCCGCAGCCGCTGACCTGCCTGGGCGAGCAGCTGCTCGGCATCGTTGAGCAGCTTCTCGCTGAATCCGTCGGGCCCGGTCCTGGCCGCGCCGATCTGGACGAGCCGGGCAAGCGCGGTGAGCCGGTCCGACAGCGCGGACCCCGGCAGGCCGGCAACGGCCCGGTCCGACGGCAACCCGGCTCCGGCCAGCCCGCTGGTCATCGCGCTGTCTCGAGCGCCAGGGTGACCTGGCGCAGCTGCGCGGGAGCGGCGTCATCAGGGACGCCGGCCGCGTCAATGATCTGGGTGAAGCGCAGCATCTCCTCATCGAAGAGCAAGCCGATCCGGTCGTGCAGGTCTGTCCGGGCTTTCGCGGCGATGTCGCGCAGCGGCCCCACCCCGAACAGCGATGTCAGCAGGGGCTGCGGCACCACGCTGGTGGCCTGGCCGGCCGCGGTGCCGCCGCCCGCGCCGTCACCGAGCAGGCCGATCGTCAGCACCAGTGCGAGCGGCTCCTCATCGAACGAGACGACCCGCGCTACCGAGCGCTTGGTCACGTTCTCCGCGGCTACCAGGTGCATCACGTGGTCTTGCCACGCGCTGATGGCTCGTGATGTGCGCGTGGCCAGGTCCGGGGCTGACTTGGCCAGGGCGGCAGTCCCGGCCCGGCCGATCGTGGCCATGCCGGTGCGTTCCGTCCGGGCCGCACCGTCCGGCCCGTCGTCCAGCGCGGCCACCTCACCGAAGGTCAGCCCGGCTTCCGCAGCGAACTCCGAGCCGTAGTCGTGCTCGGACAACTTGGCGTCCAGTCCGGCGAGCAGCGGGCCGCCGGCCGGGTGCTGGCGCCAGCGAGACACCGCATCCTCGGCCGCCCGGTCGGCGACCGAAGCGACGAGCGACTCCAGGCCGGTGCGCACCGCCATCTTCAGCGCGCTGGCCCTGGCCGGCATCCGGCGCTTGCGTGGCCGGCTTGCCGCGCCGCCGCGACGGACCTGGAGCATGCGCAGCATGTCGCCGGTCCCGGTGAAGTCCTGCCAGCGAGCGAGGATCTCGCCACGGAGCAGTGAGCCGTTCCCGGTGGCCTGGCCGATCTCGGCCAGGCCGGCCGCGTAGGCCCCGTCCACCGCGGACCGCAGCTCCGCGCGGACCGCCAGCTGCGCCTCAGCCTGGCTGGCCAGGGCGGGCACCCTGGTGCGGAAGGTATCGAGCACGCCGGACATCGTCTGGGTGAGCACCGCCACCCGCCGGTCCTCCCGGGCGGCCGTGTCCTGCAGGAATTCGCGGATGGGGCCGTAGATCTCGGCCGGGAGCCTGCCTTCGGTCAGCACGGTCTCCGGGATGACGAAGCGCTGCGTGCCGCCGAGCCCGTTGGCTGCCAGCATCGCGTCGAAATGAGCGGTGAGCTGGGCCGCCGAGGACGGCGGGACCCGGGAAAGCACGATGCCGAGCGCGGCGCCGCGGTCCCGCGCGTGCTGCAGCAGTTCCCAGACGGCCGCGTCGGCGTAACGGGCCGCTGTCGTCATGAAGAGCCAGAGGTCGGACGCGTCGAGGAACTGATGCGCGAACTCGTGGTGCGCCTGCACCACGGAGTCGATGTCCGGCGTGTCCAGCAGGGCCACGCCCTTAGGCATGCCCTCGCTGGACGCCAGCACGAGCAGCCCGTCCCGGCCCGGCATGGCCAGCCCCTGCTGCCGGACCCGGGGCAGGGTTGGCAGGAAGACATTCTCCGCGAACCAGTCGACCTCACTCGGATGGCTGGCGAGCACCGGGCTGTTCGTCGTGGGGCGGCGGATGCCCGTGTTGCTGACCTGCTTCCCGACGAGGCTGTTCACCAGGGTCGACTTTCCGGCGCCGGTCGATCCGACCAGCGCGACCAGCACCGGGGAGCCTGACTCGCGCAGCCTCGGGAGCAGGTAGTCGTCGATCTGGCTCAGCAGCTTGCGGCGCTCCGCCCTGGCGTCGTCGACGCCAGGCGCATCGAGGAACAACGGCACGTCGAGTATCTGGTGCCGCACCTCGAGCAGCGCGGATTCCAGCCGGCCCGCGTCGACTCGCCGGGGCGCGGCCGGGTCGGGATCCGGGACCGCTGGGCCCGCCGCAGGGGGCGCCTGGTCGTCCGCCGGGCCGGCCGGACCGCTCGCCCGGGCGGCCTGGTCGCTCGCGGAGGCCTGGTCATTGCCGCGGGCCGCGGCGGCTCCGTCGGCAGGCCCGGCGCCTGCGGCATGGCCGGGGACGTGCGCAGCGCCGCCGCCGACCTTGACGTCCGGCAGCGCGGCACCGCCGCGGTTGGCGTCGCCCGGCGCCGCGGCCGTCCGGTCCTGTCCCTCTGTCATGCCGCCCGGCCTCCCGAGACCGGCGAGATGCCAGTCACTGGGCCGGCCTCCGTACCAGATCATTACCCTGCACAGGGCCGTTAACCTGCGGCGGGGCCGGAACCCGCGCGGGGTCATCAGCCTGCCCGGGGCGCGCTCCAGGCAGGAACGTGCCGCCCGGCGTCTCGCTGGCCGGGCTGCTGCATAGTTCGGCAATCTGCGCCGCGATCGTCACGACCTCACCCACTACCACGACCGCCGGGGGCCGGATGCCCGCCTCGGCAGCGTCGTGGGCGACAGTATCCAGTGTTGCGGTAATTTTGCGCTGCGTGGGCAGAGTACCGTCGGCGATCACCGATACGGGGCTCTTCGGGTCACGACCATGACGCATTAGTGCATCAGTGATGGCCGTGAGGTGCTCGGTGGCCATCAGCAGCACGAGTGTGGCCCGGGACGAGCCGAGCGCCGCCCAGTTGACCGTGGAGCGCTTATCACCCGGCGGGACGTGGGCCGAGATGACATGGAACTCCTGGACCACCCCCCGGTGGGTGAGCGGTACCCCGGCAACCGCCGGCGCAGCGATCGCGCTGGAAACCCCGGGCACCACGGTGACGGGCAGGCCGGCCCGCAGGCAGGCCAGGACTTCCTCGGCGCCGCGGCCGAACACGAACGGGTCGCCGCCCTTCAGCCGCACGACGAAACGGCCCGCGGTTGCCCGCGAGACGAGCACAGAGTTGATGTACTCCTGGGCCATCGCCCGGCCGCGGGGAATCTTGGCGGCATCGACGATCTCGACATCCGCCGGCAGCTCATCGAGCAGTGACCGGGGCGCCAGCCGGTCGGCGACAACGACGTCCGCCTGGGCCAGCAGGGCACGGCCGCGCACCGTGATCAGCCCGGGATCGCCGGGGCCGCCGCCGACTAGCGCGACGCCGCCGCGCCGCCCCCCGCGGCTGGCACTGCGGGCCCCGATGGCACCCGAGCTCAGCGCGCCCACGAGCTCGTCCCTGATACCGGCGCTGCGCCGCGGGTCACCGCTCAGCACGCCTAGCCGCACGTCTCCGGCCTGGCCGGAGGCCGGGGTCCAGGCCCTGGATGCGGCCGCGTCGTCAGCCCGGACGCACCAGATTCCGGCGGCGTCCGCCTCCGCCGCGACGGCGGAGTTCACCACGGGATCGTCGGTGCAGGCGCAGACCAGCCAGGCGCCGGCGCAGTCGCCGCCGGCGTAGCCGCGGGCGGCCCAGGCGATCCGGCCCGCGGCGGCGAGATCGTACAGGGCCGGGCTAAGCTCGGGCGCGATGATAGCCACCTCGGCGCCCGCGTCGAGTAGCGCGGGCACGCGCCTGGCCGCGACGGTGCCGCCGCCGGCGACGACCACGCGGCGGCCCGCCAGGCGCACCGCCAGCAGGTAGCCATCCTCTGCATGCAATCTCATCAGGTCTTGTCCGTCACGCCAGCCGAGTCGAACGTCGCGACATCCCGCAGCGCGCGGGCCGCGCACTGCACGATCGGCAGGGCCAGCAGCGCGCCGGTCCCCTCGCCGAGCCTCAGCTCGAGATCGACAAGCGGCCGCAGGCCCAGATGATGGAGCGTAGCCGCATGCCCTGGCTCGACAGAACGGTGCCCGGCGATGCAGCATTCCACCGCTTCCGGGGCCAGCGCCACGGCGGCCAGGGCGCCCGCCCCGGCGATCACGCCGTCCAGTATCACCGGTGTCCTGCGGGCCGCTGCGCCCAGGATGAACCCGGCCAGCGCGGCATGCTCCAGGCCCCCGAACGCGGCCAGGACGCCCACCGGGTCCGCCGGGTCCGGCCGGTGCAGGGCGAGCCCGGTGCGCACGACAGCCACCTTCCTGGCGTGAGTGGCCGGGTCGATGCCAGTTCCGTAGCCGGTCACCTCAGCCGGGTCCCGCCCGGTGAATGCGCACACCAGCGCGGCTGAGGCGGTGGTGTTGGCAATACCCATATCGCCGGTGAGCAGGCAGTTGTTACCGGCTGCGACCAGGTCGCTGGCAACCTCGACACCGACCATGATCGCTGCGCTGGCCTGCTCGCGGGTCAGCGCGGGTCCCGCCGTGAAGTCGGCGGTGCCTGCCGTGATCTTGCGCGGGAGCAGCCCGGGAACCAGCTCCAGGTCGGCGCGGACGCCGACGTCGACCACCACCACCTCGGCCCCCGTCTGGGCCGCGAACGCGTTGACCACCGCGCCGCCGGCCAGGAAGTTCGCGACCATCTGCGCGGTCACCTCCTGCGGCCAGGGGGTGACGCCCTGGGCGTGCACGCCGTGATCCCCGGCGAAGACGGCAACCGCCGCCGGCGCGGGCAGCGGCGGCGGGCAGCGCCCGGCCAGCCCCGCCAGCCGGATCGACACCTCCTCGAGCACGCCGAGGGAGCCCCTGGGCTTCGTCATCAGGTCCTGCCGCGACCGTGCCGCCGCCATCGCGGCCCGGGCGAGCGGGCCGATCGCGGCCCGCACCTCATCGAGCAGATCCATCGCATCCTCCCGTGGTAATCCTGGCGAGCCGCGCTTCTGCGCATGCTGGCCGGCCGGCGGCCGGCCGTCAGTGGACATGGACGTGTCCGTCGTCGTGCGGATGCACGTGCGGGCGCTGCGCCGCGCCGACCCGGTGCTCGAACCCGGGGAGCGCCGTCCGGTACGCGCAGACGTCGCAGTTCATCCTGATGTCCCCGGCCAGCGCCTCGTGGTAGCGCTCGGCGACCAGGCCGGCCAGCTCGCCGGTGTCCCCGAGGACGTCCGTGCAGTGCACGTCCATGCCGGGATGCGCGGCACCGTACCGGCGCGCCTGATCGGCTATCCGGTCCGGGAGGATGCCCGGGAACAGGAAGTACCTGGCCACGATGACCGTCGCGGCGCCGAGCAGCCGGCACCGCTCCAGTCCGGCGGCCACATCGGGAGCGGCCAGCGACACGAACGCCGTCTCGGTGAACGCGTAGCCCCGGCCCTCCCACAGCAGCCGCGCGGTCTTGCATACCTCGGCGTTGGCATCGGGATCGGTGGAACCGCGGCCGACCAGGAGCACGGCAGGCGGCGGCCCGGCGGGCCGGAGCCCGGCCAGCCCTGGCATGACCGCCGAGGGTGACTGCGCGGCGATCCTGGCCGCCAGCAGGTCAAGCAGCACCGGGTGCGGGCCGAGCGGGCGCCCGTAGCTCCAGCCCAGGCCCGGGTGGCGAGCGCGCTCCCTGGCCAGCGCGGCCGGGATGTCGCTCTTCGAGTGGCTCGCCGCCGACAGCACGAGCGGCACGGCCACCAGATGCCGGTGGCCGCGCCCGGTGAGCTCGGCCACCGCGTCCCGCAGCGGCGGCGCGGACAGCTCGATGAATCCTCCGGCCACGTCGACCCCCTGCGGCGCCAGGGCGGCGGCGATCCGGGCAGTGAAGGCGCCGAATGCGGCCACGCCAGCCGGATCCCGGGTGCCGTGCCCGGCGAGCAGCAACGCCGGCCGGCTCACCGGGCGGCCTCATCATCCCGCCCGGCCGGCGCCTGCTGGCCGGCCGACTGGCCCGTCGCCGCCCGGAGCAGCGCGTTGAGCGCCGCGGCGGCGACGGCAGAGCCGCCTTTCTCGGAGACGTTGGTCAGCGCCCGCAGCCCGCTGGCCCGCAGCGCGTCCTTCGCCTCCGCCGCGCCGACGAACCCGACCGGCAGGCCGACGACGAACGCGGGCTCCACGCCCCGGGTGAGGATCTCCTGCAGTGCCGTGGGCGCGCAGCCGACGACCCAGACAGCACCGGGGCCCACCTCGCCGAAGGCGAGTCGCACGGCGGCCGCCGCCCTGGTGATGTTCGCCGTGCGGGCGAGCCGCTGGGTCAGCGGCTCGCGGATCTTGCAGACAACCGGGCAGCCGGTGATGCCGACCGCCACCATCGCCACGTCGGCGACCACGGCGGCGCCGCCGGCCAGCGCGTCCACCGCGGCGGCCAGCGCCTCCTCATCGCAGACCAGGTCCGTGGCGTAGTCGAAGTTCTCGACGCATTCGCCGCAGCCGGTGCAGCGGCCGGGCAGGACGGTCAGCGGCGCGCCGATACCGCGATCATGAACCGGGCGGATCGCGTGCTCGGGGCACGTGAGCAGGCACGCGCCGCAGCCCCGGCAGGCCGCGGTCACCCGGACACCGGCCGGCCAGGCCGGCCCGCCCGGCCCGGTCATGGCGCCGCCCACTGGTAGTCCCGCGGCGTGACCATCCGGCCTGCCACCACGGTGGTCCTGGACGAGCCGACCACGACCAGCGTGTGCATGTCCGCCCGGGCCGGATCGAAGCCGGCCAGAGTGGAGATCCCGGCGTGCTGGCCGGGCCGGGAGGCATCCCGCACCCACCCGACCGGCGTCTGCTCCGGGCGGCGGGTGGCCAGGATGGCCAGCGCGCGGCCGAGCTGCCAGGTCCTGGTCCGGCTGGCCGGGTTGTAGAAGCAGGTGACCAGGTCAGCCTCGGCGGCCGCCTGGATCCTGCGCTCGATCAGCCGCCACGGCGTGTGCAGGTCGGACAGCGAGATGACGGCATGGTCATGCCCGAGCGGCGCGCCGAGCACGGCCGCGGCCGCGAGCGCGGCGGTCACGCCGGGAACGCTGACGACCTCGACCCGCTCGTCGGCAAGCCGCAGGGCCGGGCCGGCCAGCGCGTAGATTCCCGCGTCACCGGAACCGATCAGCGCGACCGCCCGGCCTGCCATGGCCTCCGTGACGGCGGCAGCGGCCCGCTGTTCCTCCTGGCCCAGGCCGCTGGCCAGCACCTGCGCGCCCGGCGCGATCAGGTCGGCGATCTGATCGACGTACCGGTCCAGCCCGACGACCACGCTGGCCCGGCGCAGCTCGGCAACGGCGCGGGGGGTCATCAGGTCGCGGGCGCCCGGGCCGAGGCCGATCAGCGCGAGCCTGCCGCGCGGCCGCCGCCTGGCGACCGCGACGGTGGCGTGCGCGCTGGCCTGCTTGGTGACGATCAGCTGCGCGCCGCCCGGGCCGGCCGGCCCCGGGCCGCCTTCCCCTTCGCCGCCGCCGGCCGCGACAAGCAGCGCGGCGGCCTCGGCCACGCTCGGCGTGCCGACCGCGGCGCGCACGGTCTCGCTGGGGGTGGGAACGTCGATGGCGGCCAGCTCGGCGGCGGAGGCCGCGATGATCGTCCAGCCGCGCTGCCCGGCGGCCGCCAGCAGCCCGGGCTCGCGTGCCTTGATGTCCGCGGTGGCGAGCCACCGCACCGACCGCGGCGACAGGCCCGCCGCCGCCAGCGCCTCGTCGATCAGCCCGCCCGCCTCGTCGGCGGTAACTCCGGTGCTGGCGCCGGCGCCGACGATCAGCGAACGTGGCCGGTAGGTGACACGCGGGGCGGGCGCCGTGGCGGCGCCGGAGTCCGCCGGGGACTCTGCGGTCTCCGCTGGCTCCGGCGGCGCCTCGTCGGTGACCACGATGGCAGGAACGCCTCGCTCCGGCCGCGCCGTCCACACCACGTTCGGCGGCAGCGGCGGGACCGGCCACTGGTGCTCCATGGTCAGCGTGACCCGCTCGCCGGAGAGGATCGCCGCGCCCACCAGAGCCAGGTCGCTGCCGGGTTCCAGCACGAAGCCGAGGTCAGCCCCGAACTCGTCGAGGCCCACCGATCCCGCTGCCTCGGCGGCCGTGGTGATGACCGCCGTCGCGCCGAGGATGCCGGCGATGCGCCTGGCCAGCACGTTCGCGCCGCCTGCGTGGCCGCCGAGGACCGGGATCGCGAACCGCAGCGCCTCGTCGACGCACACGATGCCCGGGTCATCGTATTTTCCCATGATCAGCGGCGCGGCGATCCGCACGGTCGCTCCCACCGCGAGGAAGGAGATGATCGCGTCGCACTCGGCGAAAGCCCGGGGAATGGCGCTGGCGGCTGGTCCGTCGTAAAGCTGCGCGTACGGCAGCACGGCCGCCAGGCGCTCAGCCGCTGAGCGCCCTCCGGCGGTGACGGTGATCAGGCCGATCATCGGGCGTCCCGCTCTCCGGAGATCACGAAAACCGGGTTGACCGCGGCCAGCCGCAGCGACCCGCCGGGCAGGGCCGCCAGTCGCGATGCCTGCAGCTGCACGCCGGACGGCTGATAACCGTGGCCAGTGAGCAGCTCGCTGACGGTGCGCACGCGGTCCACGGAGGCGAGCGTCACCACGGCCCGCTCCGGCTGGCCGAGTGACACGGCCGCGTCCAGTACCGTATCGTCGCCGCCGCCGGCGAACAGTGCGTCCGGTGCGGGCAGCCCGGCCAGCATCCCCGGCGCGCGGCCCGGCACGATCCGGACGGCCACGCCATGGGCGGCGGCGTTCTGCCCGATCCTGGAGCACTGGCCGGGATCGTCCTCGATCGCTATCACGCTGGCGCCGAACCTGGCGCACTCGACGGCCACCGAGCCTGAGCCCGAGCCCAGGTCCCACACCATCCGGCCAAGTCCGGGGCCGAGCCTGGCCAGCACGACCGCACGCACCTCGGCCTTGGTGATCATCGAATCCCGGTGCGCGAACGCCTCCTCCGGCAGCGCCCAGCCCGCCGGCGCACCGCGGTGCCCGGCCACCCAGCCGGGTCGCTCGGCCGGGGACGCGGCCGGATCCACCGCGACGAGCACGTTCGGGTCCGCGAGGGCGCTGACCGCGCCGGCGGTCAGCTCGGCCACCCGCTCGGCGGGCTCGCCGAGCCGCTCGGCGGCGTAGACCCGGCGCCCGGCGGCCAGCAGCGTGCTGGCGAGCTCGGCCGCCGCCTCCCCCGGAGCGGTAAGGATCGCGACCTTCGGGTGGGCGAGCGCCGCCGCGGCGACCGGCCGGGGCGCGCGGCCGTGCGCTGACAGCACGAGCGCGTCGTCCCAGTCCAGGCCGAGACGGGCGAAGGCGAGCGCCACCGAGGAAACCGCCGGGATCACCCGCGGCGTGATGCCGCGCGCCCGCAGGGACCGGACGATCCCGAAGAACCCGGGGTCGCCGGACGCCAGCACCGCGGCCGGCCCGGGCGCCTGGCAGATCTCGTCCAGCGCGTCATCCAGCCGGGTGATCTCCACCTGCCGCGCGCTGGCCGGCATGGACACCGCGGCGAGCTGCCGCCTGGCGCCCGCCACCAGCGACGCCGCGGCGATGACAGCGGCGGCGGCCGGGCCGAGCGGGCTGCCGTCGCGGCCGATCACGGTCACCGGCGGCGTCATGCCGCACGCTCCGGGAAAGCGGCGATCAGGCCCAGGCCGCTGAAGTCGACCATGATCACCTCGACGGAAGGCGGCGTCCGCACGGCTGGCTCCTGACCAGAGGGCTTCCCGCCCGGCACCTGGCCAGAGGGCTTCCCGGCCGGCACCGGACCGGCCGGCGCATCCCCGGGCGCGGCGCCGGCCTCGGTCGCGGTGGCCACCGGCGCGGCAGCGACCTCCGCGCAGAACCTGCCCACCACGTCAGCCACCCGGCGGCACAGCTCGGCCCCGGCGGCGGGGAGCAAGCCGGCCTCCGTCCACAGCTCGACCGCATGCCGGGCCGTGTTCGCCCCGGACACGCGCGCGATCAGGTCACCGTCGCCGCCCGCCGCCCTGGTGATATCGCCGAGCAGCCCGGTCGAGACCTTCGAGCGGGTGTAGTGCGTCATCAGCACCCCGGCGGCCAGCTTGGTCAGCTTTCCCGCCATGCCGACGAAGACCACCCGCGCGACCCGGTGCTCGATGGCACGCCGCAGCGCGGCGCCGGTGAAGTCGCCCACCTCCACGAAGCACACCTCGGGCAGGCCGGGCAGCAGCGCCATCGCGCCCTTCTCGGTCCGGCCGCCGGTGCACAGCACGAGGGAGCGCTCGCCCTGCGCCGCGAGCACGGCCACGGCCTGCTCGACGCTGGCCCGCCAGGACGCGGTGGAGAACGGCCGCACGATGCCGGTCGTGCCGAGAATCGAGATGCCGCCCAGGATACCGAGCCTGCCGTTGGTCGTCTTGCGCGCCATCCGCTCGCCGTCCGGCACCGAGATGACCACCCGCAGCCCGCGCTCGGCCAGGTCAACGGCCTCGCCGACGGCCTCGGCGATCATCTTCCTGGGCACCGGGTTGATGGCGGGCCCGCCGAGCTCGAGCCCGAGACCCGGCTTGGTCACGACGCCCACGCCCACGCCGCCGTCCAGCTCGAGCCCGGTCTCACCGCGCCAGGTCACCGACGCGGTCAGGTGCGCGCCGTCGGTCACGTCCGGGTCGTCACCGGCGTCCTTGACGACCACCGCTTCCGCGCGCGCGGCCCCGGCCCCGGCCGGCCCGGCGCCCGCCGGCCCGGCGCCGGCCGGTCCGCCGCCGTCGGCCGAGATCCGGCACGACTGCACCGGGAACGACACCCGGCGGCCGGACGGCAGGCCGATCTCGACGGCGTGCTGCACCTCGCTGGTGACCAGCGCGGCGGCGGCCGCCTTCGCGGCCGCCGCCGCGCAGGTTCCGGTGGTCCAGCCCGCCCGCAGGCCCCGCCGCCGGACCTTGGCGGTCCGCGGCAGGTCGGGTTCGCGCAGCTCGGCGGGCTCGGTCACGGCAGCGGCCCGCCCCGGATGGCCGGGCCGCCAGGCCCGGCGCCGGCGGGCCCGGCGCCGCCGCGCAACGCCCGCCGGGCCGCCCGGTCGGCCCGCCGGTACTCATGGAAGTGGCCCGGGTGGTACAGGTGCGACCGGGTACCTCCGGCCGCCAGCGCGGGACCGGCCAGCACCAGCGTGTGCTTCCACAGCCGGTGCGCCTTCATGGTGGCGGCGAGGTCGGCCAGCTCGCAGCGCACGACCAGCTCGTCCGGCCAGCTGACCCGGTAGGCGATCACGCACGGCGTGCCGGGCGGATAGCCGCCGGCCAGCAGCTCTTCCTGCAGCTGCCCGGACCTGGCGGCGGACAGGAACAGCGCCATCGTGGTGCCGTGCCTGGCCAGCTCGGCGACCTCCTCGCCGGGCGGCATCGGGGTCTTGCCGCCGCCTAGCCTGGTGAGGATGACCGACTGGGCGACCTCGGGGATGGTCAGCTCCCGGCCGATGCTCGCCGCGGCCGCGGTGGAGCTGGACACGCCGGGCACGATCTCGGTGTCCAGCCCGAGTTCCCGGCAGCGGTCCAGCTGCTCCTGAACCGCGCTCCACAGCGCGGGGTCACCGGAATGCACCCGCGCGATCCGCAGCCCTTGCCCGGCCCGGGCCCGCTGGTAGTACGGCAGCACCCCTTCGAGCGGCAGCAGCGCCGAGTCGACGATCTCGGCGTCCGCCCTGGCGTGCCGGAGCACGCCGGGGTCGACCAGGCTGGAGGCCCAGATCACCACGTCGGCCGCGCCGATCGCGGCGACCGCGCGCAGCGTCAGCAGATCCGGCGCGCCGGGCCCGGCACCGACGAACGTGACCTTGCCGGCCGTCATCGCGAGCCCCCCAGCCTGCTGCCGCGCCCGGCGCGGGGACGGACCGCGATCAGCGTGGACAGGTAGGGCACCGGCCCGCTGCCGGCCAGCTCACTGGCGGGCCTGATGTCCTCGCCCGGCAGCCCGAGCCGCGCCCCGAACACCGCGTCGTGCAGCCGTCCCGACCCGGCAAGCAGCCCGAGCACCGCCTCGATGCCGGGACCGGCCGCCGACCCCAGCTTGTAGCCGACGACCGTGTCGTGCCTGGCCAGCGCCTCGGCTAGCGCGTCGGTGCCCGCCGTGAGCGGGAGCAGCAGCAGCGACTCGGTGCCCTCGGCCAGCGTGGTGCCGCTGCGGGCGGCGAGGTCAGACGCGGCGGTGATACCGGGCACTGTCTCGATCATGACATCGGCCGCCAGCCCGGTCACCGTCTGCGCCAGGTAGCTGAACGTCGAGTAGATGGCGGGATCGCCGATGGTGGCGAATGCCACCGTCCGCGCGCCGGCCGCGAACGCGCCGGCCACCGCCGCCGCGGCGGCGTCCCAGGCGGCGGCGCGGCCGGCCGTGACTCCGCCCGGCTCGTTCAGCGCGAAGGCGACACGGCGGATCCGCGCGGCATCGGCGTGCGCGCGGACGGTGGCCTCGGCCCGGCCTTGCTCGGCGCTGTCCTCCTCGCCGGGCCTGGCCAGCACCGGGACGAACACGTGGTCGGCGGCGCGCAGCACCCGGATCGCCTTGACGGTGATCAGCTCGGGGTCCCCGGGCCCGACGCCGACCCCGATCAGCCGCCGCATCACGCCGCCTCGGCGGCCGCAGCGGCGAACCTGGCCGCGAACGACGGCTGGCCAGCCCAGTGCAGGTGCAGGTAGGACGCCACCACGCCGCCGCGGACAAATCCCTCGCAGGCCCCGGAGGAAAACTGCCACGCAGGGCGATCTCCGCTTTCATTGGTTACGACGGTCCGGTGGAACTCGTGCCCGCGTACCTGCTCGCCCGCCCGCGCGATGACGGAGTCGGCGGCGGCGACCGCCGAGCGGTAGCCGAGCGTCAGCTTCGGCGCCATCGCGGCGTCGGCGCCCAGCACGCCGCACATCGGAAGGCCATCCAGCGTCCTGGCCAGGTACAGCAGCCCGGCGCACTCGGCGGCTACCGGCGCTCCCGCCGCGGCGAGCGCCGCGACCTGGCGGCGCATAGGCCCGTTGGCGGCCAGCTCGCTAGCGTGTATCTGCGGAAACCCGCCGCCGATCAGCAGCCCCGCCGTGCCTTCCGGCAGTGACTCGTCGGTCAGCGGGTCGAACCTGGCGACCCGGGCACCAGCCGCCATCAGCAGCTCGGCCTGCTCGGCGTAGCCGAACGTGAACGCCGGCCCGCTGGCGAGGGCGATGACTGGCTCCGGCCTGGTGCCTTCCCAGGATCCCGGGGAAGTTTCCGGCACTGTGACGGAAAAATCCCCGGGATCGGTGAACAGCGCAACGGCGGGGTCCCAGGGGGCCGCCGCGAGGGACGGCGCGCTGCTGGCGAGCGCCATCAGCGCGCCGATGTCGCAGGAGGCGCTGATCAGCGCGCCCAGCTGGGCGACCGCCCGCTCCGCGCTGGCCAGCCGCTCGGCCGCCGGGACGAGGCCGAGATGGCGAGACGGCGTCGCCACCGCGTCGGTGCGCCTGATCACCCCGAAGACCGGCATGCCGATACCGTCCAGCGCGTCCCGCAGCAGCCGTTCGTGCCGGTCGGAGCCGACCCGGTTGAGTATGACCCCGGCCAGCGGCGCTCGTGGGTCGTAGTCGCGAAAGCCGGCCACCAGGGCTGCCACCGAGCGGCCGGCCGCCGCCGCGTCGACGACCAGCACGACCGGCGCGGCCAGCAGGCCGGCCAGGTGCGCGGTGGAGCCGAACCCGGGGTCATCGGGCCAGTCCCGCCCGCCGGCCGGCGTCGCGGCATCGCCCAGTGCCGCGCCGCCGGGTGCCACGCTGTCGGGTGCCACGCCGTCGAAGAGGCCCATCACGCCCTCGATCACGGCCACGTCGGCGCCGGCCGCGCCGTGCAGGAACAGCGGGGCCATCAGGTTCTCGCCGCACAGCACCGGGTCCAGGTTACGGCCCGGCCTGCCGGTGGCCAGGGCGTGATAGCCGGGGTCGATGTAGTCGGGGCCGGACTTGTGCCCGGACACCCGCAGACCCCGGCAGGCCAGCGCCGCCATCAGGCCGGTGGCCACGGTCGTCTTGCCGCTCCCTGACGCAGGGGCGGCGATGACGAGCCGCGGCACGGCTACCATTCGATGCCTTTCTGGCCCTTCTGGCCGGTGTCCATCGGGTGCTTGATCTTGGTCATCTCGGTGACCAGGTCGGCGAAGGCGACCAGTTTAGGGTCGGCGTCCCGGCCGGTGATCACCACGTGCTGATTGCCGGGGCGCGCGGCCAGCACCGAGATCACCTCGTCGATGTCGACCCAGCCCCATTTGATCGGGTACGTGAACTCGTCGAGCACGTACAGCCGGTAGGCCTGCGCGGCGAGGTCCCGGCTGATCTGCGCCCAGCCCTCGGCGGCCCGCTCGGCGTGGTCGCCGGTGTCGCGCTGGATCCAGGACCAGCCCTCGCCCATCTTGTGCCAGGTCACGGTGCCGCCAGCACCGCTGCTGCCGAGCGTCGTCAGCGCCCGCTCCTCGCCGACCCGCCACTTCGCCGACTTGACGAACTGGAACACCGCGACCGGCCAGCCCTGGTCCCAGGCCCGCAGCGCCAGGCCGAAGGCGGCGGTCGACTTCCCCTTACCGGAGCCGGTATGCACGATCACCAGCGGCCGACCGCGGCGCTGCCGGGTGGTGAGGCCATCGTCGGGCACGACGGCGGGCTTGCCCTGCGGCATCAGGCGGCCCCCCTGCCCCGGCCGCCCGGCCGCTGCTGCCCGGCCCGGCCGGCCGGCGTGTGCGCTCTGATCACGCCGGTGATGCTGGCGGCCGCGAGTTCCTCGAGCCGGACGGCGCTGCCGCCCAGCCACGCCGCGAGCCGGACCGCGAGGCCGAGCCGGACCGGGCCGGATTCGCAGTCGATCACGATCGCGGCCACCCCGGCCAGCGCCGCGGCGGCCCGGGCAAGGTCGGCGCCGGTGCCGCTGGTCGCCCGGCCGTCGGTGACGACCACCAGCAGCGGGCGGCGGTCGGGATCCTTCAGACGTTCGGCCCGCAGCACCCTGGCGGCGAGGGCGAGGCCCGCTGCCAGCGGGGTGCGGCCGCCGGTCGGCAGCGCGGCGAGCCGCCGGGCGCCCGCGTCGACCGACGACGTCGGGGGCAGCGCGAGCTCAGCAGCGGCGCCGCGGAACGTGATCAGGCCGACCTTGTCCCTGCGCTGGTAGGCGTCGAGCAGCAGCGAGAGCACCGCGCCCTTGACGGCGCGGATGCGCTGCCCGGCTGCCATCGAGCCGCTGGCGTCGACGGCGAAGACCACCAGATTGCCCTCCCTGCCGACCCGCACGGTCTCCCGCAGGTCAGACGGCCGGATCCGGAACCGCGGCGTGGCTGACCGCGCGGCCCGGCCGACCCGCGGGGCGGCGGCGCGCAGGGTCGCTGGCAGGTGCACCGAATGCACTCGCCCGGCGGGTAGCCGGGCGCCGGTGACCCGGCCGTACGGGGTCCTGGCCGCCGACCGCCGGCCCGGCGCGCCCTGCCCGATCCCGGTCACGGTCAGCAGCCGTGGCCGGAACGGCGCCGTGCCGCTGGCCGAGGTGTCGCCGCGCGTCGTCCCGGGCGGACCGGCCGCGGGCTCGGCGCCCTGCCGCTGGCCGCGGCCGGTCCCGGCGGCCGTGGCCGGATCGCGGTGCTGAGGCCCTGGCTGGCCGCCCGGCCCCCGGCCGCCGGGGCTGCCTGGCCCGCCATCGTCCGGGCCGCCATCCCCCGGGCCGTCGCTGTCCGGGCCGTCGCCGTCCGGGCGGCTGTCATCCGGGCTGCCGTCCGGCGCCTCGCCGGGCGGGCCGCCGGCGGGCTGGTCGGCCCCGAGCGCGTCCTGCAAGGCCTGGTCGAGCGCTTCCTCGTCCAGGCCGGGCACGTCGAACGGATCGCGGCGGCGGCGGTGCGGCAGCGCGAGCCTGGCGGCCTGGCGCACGTCCTCGGCGCCGACCTCGTCCCGGCCGTGCCAGGCGGCCAGCGCGATGGCCGTCCGCGCGGTGACGAGATCGGCGCGCAGGCCGTCGACCTCGAATGCCCCGCAGACCGCGCAGATCTGCCGCAGGACGGCATCCGGCAGCCGCACCGCGGGCAGCCGCTCGCGGGCGGTGACCACCCGGCGAGCTATCCGTTCCGAATCCTGATCCCAGTCCGTCGCGAAACGCACCGGGTCCGCTTCATACGCCAGCCGGCGGCGGACCACCTCGGCGCGCTCCGCCGGATCCCTCGTGGCGGTGACCGCCACGGTCAGGCCGAACCGGTCCAGCAGCTGCGGCCTGAGCTCGCCTTCCTCCGGGTTCATGGTGCCCACCAGCAGGAACCTGGCGGCGTGCCGCACCGAGAGGCCCTCCCGCTCGACATAGTTGACGCCGAGGGCGGCAGCGTCGAGCAGCAGGTCGACGAGGTGGTCGTGGAGCAGGTTGACCTCGTCGACATAGAGCAGGCCGCGGTGCGCGGCCGCGAGCAGCCCTGGCTCGAACGCCGCGACGCCCTCGGTCAGCGCGCGCTCGATGTCCAGGGAGCCGGCCAGCCGGTCCTCGGTGGCGCCGACCGGCAGCTCGGCCAGCCGGGCTGGCCGGCTCAGCCGCGCCGGCCGGTCCGGATGCGGGCCGTCCGGGTGCGTGCCGTCCGGGTGCGGGCCGTCCGGGCAGCCGGGATCCGGCGCGGCCGGGTCGCAGGCGAACCTGCAGTCAGCGACGACCTCCGCCGGCGGCAGCAGTGCCGCGAGCCCGCGCACCACGGTCGACTTCGCCGTGCCCTTCTCGCCCCGCACCAGCACGCCGCCGATCGCCGGCGAAACGGCGTTGAGCAGCAGCGCGAGCTTCAGGTCGGCCATGCCGACGATCGCGGCGAACGGATAGGCGGCGTGCGCCGGCGGATGGGCGGGCCGGGCCGCGGGACTGGCGGCTGGTCCTCGCCCGCTGGATCCGTTCGGGTGATCGACGGGCAAGGGCGGCGGGCTGGCCGGCCGGTGACCACCGCCGGCTCGCGCGCTCGCTCTCGCGGCCCCGTCCCCGATGCCCGGCCCGGCCATCATCCAGCCTCGTCCTTCCCGGGTTCCCGCGCCCGTAGTTGGTTCAGCCGACGGCCGGAGTCTCCTGGCTTCCGGATCGACGCTCGCCCCGCCTTCCCGCCGTGATCAGGCCCCGCTGGAGCGCGGCTCGATCCGCGGCAGTGGCCGCTGAGGGTCACTCCCCGGTCACAGTTGCGCGACAGTCCCGGATTCCCACCGGGTTCCTCCGCAGCTGCCGTCGGTCTAACAGCATTGCACAACCGCCGGCTTTCCGGGCTGGCGCATGCCGGCCCGCCGATACACTGACGGCTGCGCGGCCGAGCTGAGGACGACTGTCCCCCTGCTGGTGGCGCACGACGCAGCGCAGCCAGGCCCCGCGCCCCAGGCTGGCCCGGCGGTCCGCCGGCCGGCGGCGGGCGCGGGCATGCAGGCGCCGGCCTGAAGAAAGCTCAGCGATCCCATGACCGCGCTTCAGCGTGACCGGGTGACTGAATGTGGCGAACCCGCGACAACAGCCCGCGACAACAGATGGACACATGACAACAGACGCGAATGGAGCCTCGATGGGGGATGAGTATCGTTCCCGCGTACTCGTGACCGGCGGATCCGGATTCATCGGGCGGCGGCTCGTCCGCGCCCTGGTGCGCAGCGGCGCCGAGGTCACGGTTGCGGACCTGCGGGCGTTCCCCGACGGCACGGTCCGGTCCGTGGTCGGGGACCTGCGCGACCCCTCTGTCGTCGAGGCGGCGGTCAGCCAGGGAACGAAAGTGATCATCCACCTGGCGGCGGTGACGAGAGTGCTGCTGTCGATCGAGGACCCGGCCGGCACGCATGCGCTGAACGTCGATGCGACAGCGGGCCTGCTGGAGCAGGCGCGGCTCAAGGGCGTCGGCAGCTTCGTGCTGGCCTCGACCAACGCGGTCACCGGCGACGTAGGGCGCGCCACCATCACCGAGCAGATCCCGCTCCGGCCGCTCACCCCGTACGGGGCGACCAAGGCGGCCGGCGAGATGCTGCTCGGCGCGTACGCGGCCTGCTACGGGATGACCGGATGCGCGCTCAGGTTCTCCAACGTCTACGGTCCCGGGATGGCGGAGAAGGACAGTTTCGTCCCGCGCCTCATGCGGGCCGCGGCCGGCCGCCGGGGCGTGCAGGTCTACGGTGACGGCACCCAGGTTCGGGACCTCGTGCATGTCGATGACATCGTGGCCGGCATCTTCACCGCGCTGCGGGCCGGATTCACCGGGCCGCTCATCCTCGGCGCGGGCGAATCGGTCACGGTGAACGAGATCGTCGCCGCCGCGCGCAGCGTGACCGGCGCCGAGATACCGGCCGAGAACGTCCCGGCCAAGGCGGGCGAGATGCCTGCCGTGATCATCGACATCTCCGCCGCCATGGCGCTTGGCTACCGGCCCGGGCACGACCTCAAGTCCGGCCTGGCCACCGTCTGGCCGGAGTTCTCGGAGGCAGCGAAATGACGTCCACGCCCGCCAGCGACGCCGCCATCGACGACGCGGCCGTCCGCGCGTTCACCGACCACTACGGAGCCAGGGCGGCCAAGCTGCCGCCGCTGGCCATCGTGATCGCCGCCTATAACGAGGAGGGCGCGATCGGCCCGGTCGTCGAGGCACTGCCCAGCTCGGCCTGCGGGCTGGAGGCCGCGAAGATCGTGGTTTCCGATGGCGCGGTCGACGGCACGGTCAAGGAGGCGGAAGCGGCCGGCGCGCTGGTCTGCGACGTGCCGGTCAACCGCGGCCAGGGTGCCGCGCTGCGGCTCGGCTACCGGCTGGCCCGCAAGGGCGGTGCCGCGTACATCGTCACGACGGATGCCGACGGCCAGTACAACCCGGCCGAGATCGAGCGGCTGCTCGAGCCGATCCTGGCCGGGGAGGCCGACTTCGTCACCGGATCGCGGCGGCTCGGCAGCGAGGAGACCAGGGACCCGGTGCGGCGGCTGGGAGTACGGGTTTTCGCCATCACCATCAGCGCGCTCACCGGCCAGCGGATCAGTGACACCACGTTCGGGCTGCGGGCGATGCGGGCCGAGGTTACCGGCTCCGTCCTGCTGGAGCAGCCGCAGTATCAGGCCGCCGAGCTGCTGATCGGCGTCATTACCCACGGCTACCGGGTCGCCGAGCGCCCGGCCACGATTCACAAGCGGCAGGTCGGCAAGAGCAAGAAGGGCAACAACGTCTTCTACGGCATGCGCTTCGTCGGCGTGATCGGCGGGACCTGGTGGCGGGAGCGTCAGCGCCGTGCGCGGGGCGCCGCCGGCCGGTCGGCGGCGAGCGCGAAGGGCATCGGCTCGCCATGATCGCCGCGCGGCGAGCCGGCTAGCCGCCGAGTGCCAGCAGGCGCGGCGGACCCGGCAGCTGCCAGCCCGGGCCCGCCGGCCGGCGTCGCGGCCGCGCGTTCCGATCCGCGATTCGCGAACAGCACATAGTGGAAGATCGCGAACCTGGTGACGAACGTGACGCAGTTGGTCAGGAGGTACGCCATGTTGACGATGGCCACCCGCTCCCAGTGGCTGGCGCCCATCGAGATGGCCCAGACGCTCGCGTAGTGGCTGGCCAGGCCGAGAACGATCCAGGCGCCGACAGACACCAGCCAGAACGGCAGGGTCTCCTTCAGCACGTGCGGCTTGCCCTTGCGCTCCCAGGCCCAGCGGCTGAGTACGTAGCTCACGCCGGCACCGACCATCGACGCGATGATGGCCGACGTTCCCGCGCTCAGCTTGGTGATGCCGACCAGGACCGCCAGGGTGATCTGGCTCGCGGCCACGGCTGCCATGGACACCGGCACGAACCGGACGAACCGCCGGCCCGTGTTGCCGCGGAGCCTGCCCCGCAGCGGCTCAGGGAGCATGTGCCATGCAGCGTTAACGATCTTGGGCCGTGCCACAGTCATGG
>WNGD01002252.1_pt1 | contig 21450 bp, 20 predicted proteins | sample 5400671 | NCBI WGS metagenome assembly WNGD01 (sample SAMN13153369, study PRJNA577476) | soil metagenome | isolation source: 40 cm soil or saprolite under grassland replicate 2 | place: USA:California | collected 2016-06-15 | reverse complement strand
TGTCCAAGTCACGGCGGCTCCGGCGCTGCAGGAACCGCTAGCGCGAGCCTGGTTCGACGCCATGCGGATGTCAAGCCTCGCCGCCGCCGTGGCGCTCAGATCTGCGACATCTAATTCTCGCCTGCTGGAAGCCGGTCGTGACCTTGGTTGCAACCCTGTGACCTGCGCGACTGGCTTCCGGTGTCTATGGTCCTCTGCCGCCGTTCGTCAACCTCAGACGGCCTAGCGACGGCCTGAGCCACCTTCCCATACCGGCCGGGTGAGGCTGGAAGGATCGTGGCCCGCCATCCGGCCGGAGTCGCATCCTCCTCGCTGAATGGTTGTCGCAGTCCGTTCCTCTGCGACCGGGAACCGCATCGGTCGGCCGGCCACGGCGAGCCCGAAGCGTCAACCACAGCCAAGGACTGCTCGGCGGGCGCGAACTAGCGCCGTACCCGCCGGTTACGTCGTTTGCCCCATTGCGGTTGGTGGGAACCGCGGAAGATCCTCCCTCGGTGCCCTTCCGTCAGTCGCGACGAAGGGCAAAGGGGGCATCATGGTCGCAATCCCCCGCAACGTGACCCGTGCTCGCGCGCCACCACCGCCGCCGCTGAGCAAGCCAGCGAGTGCCCGTTCCCGGACCTGACCGGGGGGTTCCGCCCACATCCAAGGGGGGCACCATGCGCAGCAAGCTCATCGCCGTGGCGCTGGCCGCCGCCGTCATTGCGGTCGCCAGCGTGACCCTGGCCGCCGCCTCCCCCGCCCCTGCCGCCTCCACTTCCACTGATCATACGGTCACCATCCAGGTCGTTGAGCACCAAGTCGACGCGGCCGCGGTCGACCTCGGCGCGCCAGGGCCGAGCCTGGGCGACCGCTTCGTGTTCACCGGCGACCTGTTCCAAAACGGCAAGAAGGTCGGCATCGATGGCGGCTCCTTCGAGTTCGTCCGCCTCAAGGCCACCACGTTCGTCGCCCAGGGCGTGGCGTCCGCGATGTTGCCGGGTGGCCAGCTCACCGTCCAGGGCTTGGCGGAGTTCCCCACGTCCAACGCCCTGCCGAAGCCGCAAACCATCGCGGTTACCGGCGGCACCAACACCTACCGCAACGCCCGCGGCGAGCTGCGGTTCGTGCCGATCAACCAGACCGACACCCGGCTCATCTTCACGCTGATCCTCTAACCGACTAACCGACGCCTACGACCGGACGGCGGCCCCAGCAGCGCAGGCCGCCGTCCGGTAGGTCGTGCCCTTGGTGATGCTTTGGTGCTTGCGGGTCCGTCCGCGCCCGGACGGCTTCGGCGTTCCCGGTCCCTCCGTGCCCAGGAACCCCATCAGTCGGCCGGGCACGGCAAGACCGATCCCGACCCGGTAGGTTGCACGGCGGGTATTGGCGTGGACACGGGCGCGGGCTGCTCCTGCGCTGTGCCATACGGCGGCGCACCGGCCTGGCCAATTCGTGGAAAAGAGCAAGAAAAGGACCGGTTCGGAGACCTTGAACCATTGGCGTCGAGCGCCGCTCGGACTATGCTTCCGCCCGTTCCGACAGGGCCAAGCCGCCCGTAAGGCGCCCGCAGGGGGAAAGGCATCGCCATGACCATAACGCTGCGCAAGGTCGTCCTCCTCCAACCCTGACCCCGCCGCCACCCAGGCGAGATGGCAACCACCCACGCCGCCGGCATGCGACCCGCCACCCACGACACCGCACCCATTGGTGTTCGCGCCAGCATCACGGCCCGGGGGACGTCCCAGCCCGGTCAGACCCTAGCGTTGCAGGGCTGACCGGGCTGGGACCCGCCGCGCCGCACCCGCACCCGACCAGGCCCACCCCCGTCCCGACCCCGCGCTTGCAGCCCGTCGACCAGGTCGCGGTCGTCATGGCGGCTCACCGCGACCACCCACCCGACCGCCAGCTCCCCGGTCCAGATCCCCGGTCGAGCCTGACCTGACCCGCTCAACCTCGACGCTGGCGCTGGCCTCCGCGACCCCGGCCCGCGCGACCCCGGCGCCGCCCGCCCAGCGGAGCGAACATGAGCAGCCAGGAAGCACAGGAGCTGCTGGCGGCAACCCTTGCGGACCTGCGCGGTCGCGCCTACGACCAGCTGCGTGGCCTCCTGCATCGCATCGACACCTCGCAGGTAACCGGCCCATCGGGCACCCGCTACCGCATCGACACCCTCGCGATCGAGGTGGAGCACCAGCGTGGCTGGCTGCATGTCGTGGTCATGGTCGGGCGCAGTGACGCGCCGGGCAGCGGCTCCGATGCGGCCACACCGGACGCAGATGAGCTGACCGGCAGCTTCATCGTCGCCCCCGACGACTCGCTGGCTGACGAGTGACGCTCGGCCAGGCGGTGGCGTGGTGGGTAGGGGCGTGCACACAGGCGAGCCGCGTCGGCGGCATGCCGCCGCCCCCGGCACCCGCCGGGGGCGAAGGTCAAAGGCGCCCGCCCGGAGGGCGGCTTGAAAACCGTGCAGACAATGCTTACCCACCTGTCCTACCCACCCCGCCCGCAGTGGGCGCCGTAGGCGCTGGTATCGCCTCGGCAGCCACCTCGCCGGACTCGATTCCAGGCCGGGGAAGCATGCCGCCGAGCAGGTCGGCGGCGCGGCGGTCGGGGGCTGGGACGAACGAGGCGTACACGCGCAGGGTGGTGGCGCCGCCGCCACCGTGGCCGAGGCGGCCAGCGACCGTGCGCAGGTCCACCCCGGCGGCAAGAAGCTGCGTGGCGGTGTAGTGGCGGAAGCCGTGCAAGGTGGTGGGCACGCCGAGGCGGCGGGCGAGACGCCCGAACCGCTGGGTGATGGAGTCCGGCACTGGTGGGGTGCGCCCGCCAGGCTCCGGACCGAACACGTAGGCGCTTGGCTGCAGGGTCAGGCCCGCGAGCGCGGCCAGCTCTGCGGCGCGCTTGTGGTGGGCGCCGAGGAGCTCGACCGTGGCCTCGTCGAGGGCGATGCGGCGGGCCTGGTGGGTCTTGGTGTCCTTCTCGGTGCGTCGCCCGGCCCGCTGGACGTAGCTGCGCTCGATCACCAGCTCGCCTACATCGAGGTCGACGTGCAGCCAGCGCAGCGCGCACAGTTCGCCGCGGCGCATGCCGGTGACCATCGCCAGCCACAGCAGCGTGGCGAAGTCGGGATCCTGGTCCCAGGCCGTGTTGATCAGCCGGGCGACCTCCTCAGGGGTGGGCGGCCGGGGGGCGCGCTGGTGGGGCTGTGGCGGACTGGCCAGTTCGGCGGGGTTGTGGGACAGCCAGCCCCAGCGCACCGCCATGCCGAGCGCGGCGCGCAGCATGAAGTGAAGCTTGCGGACGCTGTTGGGGGCCAAGGGGCGGCCATTGACACAGTCCGGCTCGTGGCTGCGATCAGGAGCACCAGCGGGGTCGCGCGGCAGCCGGTAGCGCTCCCCCGCGCGCAGGACGGGCAGGCCGCCGCGCTGCCGGGCGCGGCAGCGCTGGCAGGGGCCGCCGCCGTGCCGGCGCATCTCGGCGTAGAAGCGGTCGAGCACCTCTGCGGTGAGCTTGCGCGCCGGCAGGCCGCCGAGCGCCGGGCGGATGTTGCGCCGGTCGTAGCCCTGGTAGGTCGCCCGGGTGGTCATCTCCAGGTCGGCGACCTCGAAGAAGCGGTCGAGCAGGTGCCCGACGGTGGCGCTGGTGGTGGGAGCACGCTGCTCGTCGACCTGGTGCAGCAGCCTGGTGCGCAGCCGCTCGGCCTCAGCCTTGGTCACAGCCGTGCCGCTCAGGTACTGCAGCTTGCCGGTCACCGGGTCACGGCCGGCGTAGACGTGCACGCGGTAGCTGCCATTGCCGCGCTGCTGGATGTGCCCACGAGCCATGCTCCAGAGCATGACGTATTGCCACTGGCATTGCCAAGCGCGGTCGGCTTGACCTGCTCGTCGGGCCGTCATGCCTGGTAGATCGGGGAGCCCTCGATCGGAATCGAACCGATGACCTGCGCTTTACGAGAGCGCCGCTCTGACCGACTGAGCTACGAGGGCTAGCTGCGGTTTCGCAGCACGAGGCTTGCCGTTGACCGCCGGCGACAGCCACAGGCTGTCGTGCCGGCAGCATCGTAGCAGGTGCCCGCGAACCTCAAAGGGTCTTTCCGGCGGGGCGGTTTGGCGCTGCCTCATGGCGGACAGCCCAGCTCCAAAGGAGGTTCATCCAATGCGACGAATGATCCTTGCCCTGATCCTGGCAATCGTGCTTGCGTTCGCCGCTGCCGGCTGTAAGCACAAGTCGGGCGGCTCCGGCGGCTACCTCGGCGGCCCGCGCCACAGCAGCGTGGCCGTGATGCTGGGCTGACGCCCTGCGCCGTCGTCGCGAGCAGGATTCAGCCTCAGGACCTCAGCGGCCTCAGGACCTCATCGGCGAATCGCCATCCGCCGCATGGATGGCGGTTTGCCGCGTAGCGCCTCCTGCACGCTCAGGAAGGCGGCTTCCAGGGTGAGCTGCGGGGCGGCGCCGATCGCGAGGCGGCGGTCGGCCTCCTCCAGCGCGGCCGCGGCGCGGATCGCGGCGGCGGGGCCAACCGTGGCGGCCAGGCGGCTGGTAGCCGCAGCCCGGTCCGGGTGGACCAGGGAAGCTTCGGGTGCGCCGGCGTGGGTCGCGGTCAGGTCGCGGTAAAGGCCGAGCAGGTCGGCGACCGCCTCGCGGATCGCGTCGAACCGGGTCCGGCGCAGTTCGCGGCGGTGGCGGGTCTCCAGTCGTTTGCGCAGCGTGGCGCTCCCCCGGGCGCGGCCGTAGGTCTCATCCAGCTCGGCCAGCTCCCGGTCCTGGCGGACCTTGGCGGCGGCCATGGCCTCGTCGGCCTGGGCGAGCACGGCGGTGGCGGCGGTGAGCGCGTCGGAGGCGCGGCCGCTGATCAGCTGCTCGGCCAGCTCCAGGGTTGCGGCGCGGCGCAGGCGGGTGGACTCGTCAGTGAGGAGGGCGCGGGCACGGGCGATACGGCCGTGGCTGGCGGCGGCTGCCCAGGCGGCCTGGGCGGCGGCGATGCCGAGCTGGCCGGCGAGCGCGGCGGCGATGTCCGCTGGCGGCAGGCTCGCGAACGCGAGCGTCCGCGAGCGTGACGGGATCGTGCCGAGCAGCGCCTCGACGCTGCGCGCCACCAGCACGAATACCACCCCGGGCTGCGGCTCCTCCAAGACCTTGAGCAGGGCGTTGGCGGCGGCGTCGGTCATGCGGTCGGCCTCGTCGAGGATGAACACCGCCACCGGGGCCTCGTGGTGGGACCGGGAGGCCTCCTCGCGGACCGCGCGGATGTCGTCGACCAGGAGGTTGTCACCCTCGGGGACGATCAGGTGGACGTCGGGGTGGACCCCGCGCAGGATACGCCGGCAGACGTCGCAGGTGCCGTCGCCGCCGCCCGGGCAGTTGAGGGCGGCGGCGAAGACCTTGGCGACGTGGAGCTTGCCGACCCCGGGCGGGCCGAGGAACAGCCAGGCATGGGCGACCCGGTCGCTGGCGACTGCCTCGCGAAGGGTCGCGACCGCCGCGGCGTGGCCGGCGACCCGGCCCCAGACCGACGCGCCGGCCACCTCAGGGCCTCCCCGTGATCCAGGACGCGTCCGCGTTCCGCGCGTGGCTCCGCTCAGGATGGCTGAGGCGCTCCAGGACGGCGCTGCTGACCGCGGCGGCGACCTGCTCGACCGGCAGGGCGGCGTCGATCACGGCGAACCGCTCGGGGTGCTCGGCGGCCAGCAGCATGAACCCTTGCTCGACCAGCCGATGGAACTGCAGGTCTTCGACCTCGATCCGGTCGACGGCGGGGTCTCTCCCCCGTGCCCTGGCGAGCCCGTCAGCCGGGTCGAGCCGCAGCAGCACCACCAGGTCCGGCTGGAGGCCGCCGGTGGCGAAGTGGTTGACCGCCGCGACCGCCTCGCGGCCGAGGCCACGTGCGATCCCCTGGTAGACCAGGGAGGAGTCGACAAAGCGGTCGCACAGCACCACCTGGCCGCGCGCTCTGGCTGGCTGGATGACCTGCTGCACGAGCTGCGCCCGGGCGGCGGCGAACAGCAGCGCCTCGGTCCGGGGACGCAGCTCGCCGTCACTGTCTTCGGGGTCCAGCAGGATCGCCCGGATCCGCTCGCCCAGCCGCGTACCGCCGGGCTCGCGGGTCACCAGCACCGCGTAGCCCCTCGCCGCAAGCTCGCGCTGCAGGAGCTCCAGCTGGGTCGTCTTGCCGGCGCCCTCGACGCCCTCGAAGGCGATCAGCCATCCCGGCTCGGGTCCGGGCGACGGCCACGGCGACCCGTTGGTCATGCCCGCCCTCTCCACATGTGGACGCTCTCAGACGCTGGCCAGGGCCGCGACCTCAACCTTGGTGCCGCATTTGGCGCAGGTCGCGGTGGTGGCATCCTTGTCGGGGGCGAGCAGGCCGCCGCAGACCGGGCAAGGCTGCGGCAGCGGCGCCTGCCACAGCGCGAAGTCGCAGTCTGGGTAGCGGTTGCAGCTGTAGAAGGTCTTGCCGCGCTTGGTACGCTTGGAGACGATCTGGCCCTGCTCGCACTTGGGGCAGGTGCCGTATTCCTGCTCGCCGAGATTCTTGATGCCCTTGCACTTGGGGTAATCCGAGCAGCCGAGGAACGGGCCGAAGCGGCCGCTGCGCTTGACCATCGGCTTGCCGCACTTGGGGCAGGGCATGTCGGTCAGCTCCGGCTCGGCCTTCTGCTCGGCGGCCTCCTCGGCGGACTGGTTGGCGTTGCGCCGGTACTTGCAGTCCGGGTAGCGGCCGCAGGACAGGAACCAGCCGTAGCGGCCCCACTTGCGGACCAGCTTGGCGCCAGTCTCCTCGCCGCATTCGGGGCAGGTCTCGTCGGTCTCCTCCTCGGGGCGGGAAACCTTTTCCTGACGTTCGGCGATGGTGTCCTCGACCTCGGTGAAGAAGACCTTCACCACGGGTTCCCAGGCCTTGGCGCCGCTGGCGATACGGTCCAGGTCCTCTTCCATCTCGGCGGTGAAGCCGAGGTCGACCACTTTGGGGAAGACGTCGGCGAGCAGGTCGGTGACTACGATGCCGACATCCTCGGGGTGGAAGCGCTTGGCGTCCAGGCGGACGTACTTGCGCTCCATCAGCGTCGAGATCGTCGGCGAGTAGGTCGACGGCCGGCCGATGCCGTGCTCCTCCAGCGCCTTGACCAGGCTCGCCTCGGTGTAGCGCGGAGGCGGCTCGGTGAAGTGCTGCTCGGGGCGCAGCTCCACCAGGTCGAGAATCTGGCCGACTACCAGTTCCGGCAGCAGCCCGGCCTCCTCTTCGACGGCGTCGTCGTGGCCTTCCAGGTAGACGCGCACGAACCCGTCGAAGCGCATCACCGACCCGTTGGCCCGGAAGATCAGCTCGCCGGCCTGGATGTCGACCGCGGTCTGGTCGTAGACGGCCTGGGCCATCTGGGAGGCGACCGCGCGCTTCCAGATCAGGTCGTAGAGGCGCTGCTGGTCACGTTCCAGGTGGCCGTTGAGCGACTCGGGAGTGCGAGCGGCCACGGTCGGGCGGATCGCCTCGTGCGCCTCCTGGGCCTGCTTGGCCTTGGTCTTGTACTGGATGGTGCGGACGTAGCGCTCGCCGTAGCGCTCGCGGACCAGCGCGGCGAGCTCGTTGAGGGCGTCCTGGGAGAGGCTCACGGAGTCGGTGCGCATATAGGTGATCAGGCCGACCGAGCCCTCGCCGGGCAGGTCGACGCCCTCGTAGAGCTGCTGGGCGACGGCCATCGTCTTCTTGGAGGAGAAGCCGAGTTTGCGGGAGGCCTCCTGCTGCAGCGTGGAGGTGGTGAAGGGCGCCGCGGCGCTGCGCTTGCGTTCGCTCTTGGTGACGTCCTTGACCAGCCAGGTCGCGGCCCGGGCGGCGGTGGCGGCGGCTTCGGCGGTGCCCTGGTCACCGATGACGAACTTCTGCTTCTCACCGACCGGGTAGCGGGCGTGGACCCCCTCCTGCCGTTCGGTGCGGAGGTCGGCTTCGAGGCTCCAGTACTCGCGTGGCTGGAAGGCGCCGATCTCGCGTTCGCGGTCGACGATCATCTTGAGCGCGGCCGACTGGACCCGGCCGGCGGAGAGCCCGGCGCGAACCTTTCGCCACAGGACTGGCGAGAGCTTGTAGCCGACGATCCGGTCGACCACGCGGCGGGCCTGCTGGGCATCGACCAGGTTGCCGTCGATGTCGCGGGGGTCGGCGAAGGCCCGCCGGATCGCGTCGGCGGTGATCTCGGTGAAGGTGACACGGCGCGTCCGGGTTGCGGCCAGTTTGGCCGCTTGGGCGATGTGCCAGGCGATCGCCTCGCCCTCACGGTCGGGGTCTGTTGCGAGGAAGACCTGATCGGCCGATTTGGCGGCCTTGCGGATCTCCGAAACGACCTTCTTGCCCCGTGGGGTGACTTCGTAGGTGACCGAGACGCCGCCGTTGATCTCCACGGCGAAGTCGGACTTGGGCAGGTCGCGGACGTGCCCCATCGAGGCCAGGACCGCGTAGTCCTTCCCGAGGTACTTTCCGATGGTCTTCGCCTTGGCGGGCGACTCGACCACGACCAGGTTGTTAGCCAATCCAGCGTCCTTCGGTTGTCAGTGGCACAAAACGTCTGAACCGGCATCGATCTTGCGGTTCAGACCGGAAGCAGAGACGGCGTAGTGTGGACGACGACCCTGCTGGGATGTCAAGGCCAGAACAGTCTGCCGTATTCCCGCGACCTGTCATCCGGTTGTCCACAGCCCCGTTCAGGGACCCGACCGACGAGGCGGCGCGGCGGCACCGGTCTTGGTTCACCGTACGCCGCCGCGCCCTCCGGCGCGAGCACCCTCGCCGTCGCCGTTACTGCCCCTTCGATGCCTGCGGCGCGGGTGCCTTCGGGTTCGCCTTCGAGTTGGCGAAGGCCTCCGACAATTCCGGGGCGGCGGGACCATCAGCCTCCACCGGGCCGCCCAAACCGGCACCGCCGGCGTGCGCCGAACGCCACAGCGCCCAGGCCAGCACCGCCACCGTCACCACGCCGATGGCGATGCGCGCACCGTTGTTGCCGGCCAGCGACACGACCGTTGGGGCGATCAGCACCGCGACCAGGTTCATCACCTTGATGAGCGGGTTGAGCGCCGGCCCCGCGGTGTCCTTGAACGGATCGCCGACGGTGTCGCCAATCACGGCCGCCTTGTGCGGCTCGGAGTTCTTGCCGCCGTGGTGGCCGTCCTCGACATACTTCTTGGCGTTGTCCCAGGCGCCACCAGCGTTCGCCAGCATGACCGCGAGCAGCTGGCCGGTGAGGATCGCGCCGGCGAGGAAGGCGCCGAGCGCCTCCTCCTTGAAGATGAAGCCGACAGAGATCGGGGTCAGCACCGCCAGCAGGCCCGGCGTGACCAGCTCACGCAGGGAGTCGCGGGTGCAGATGTCGACCACCGCGGCATAGTCCGGCTGCTCGCTGTAGTCCATGATGCCCGGGTGCTCGCGGAACTGCCGCCGCACCTCGAACACGACCCGGCCGGCGGCGCGGCCGACCGCGCGGATCGCCTGCGCCGAGAACATGAACGCGACCGCCCCGCCGATCAGCAGCCCGATCAGCACCTCCGGATGGTCGACGCGGGGGTCGACCAGGTTCTGCGGCGCCCCGGCGTTGAGCAGTGCCCGCCGGAACGACCCGAACAGGCTGGTGGCGGCGAGCACGGCGGTGGCGATCGCCATGCCCTTGGTAATCGCCTTGGTGGTGTTGCCGACCGCGTCGAGCTTGGTCAGCACCTGGTTGCCCAGCTCGCTGATGTCGCCGGACATCTCGGCGACGCCCTGGGCGTTGTCCGAGACGGGACCGAAACTGTCCATCGACACGATCACGCCGACGGTGGAGAGCATCCCCATGCCCGCCAGGGAGATCATGTAGAGCTGGAAATCGAGGCCCTTGCCGCTGCCGATCGCCACCGCCCCGATGATCGCGAGCACGATCGCGAGGATGGCGTAGACGGTCGACTCCAGACCGATCGCGAAGCCGGCCAGGATGGTGGTTGCCGGGCCGGTCTCGGTGGCGTCGGCGATCTCCCGCACCGGCTTGTACTCGGTGGCGGTGTAGTAGGAGGTCATCAGCTGGATGACGCTCGCGAGCACCAAGCCGAGCGCGACCGCCGCCAGCGGACGCCAGTCCTTCACATAGACCGCCGCGGCCACCGCCACCCCGGCGGCGACCAGCAGGGCGGAAACGAAGAACCCGCGGTTGATCGCCCGCATGCCGCTCTCGTCCTCGGAGCGGGCACGTACGACCGAGATCCCGCCGACCGACGCGACGATCCCAATCGCCTGCACGATCAGGGGGAACAGGATCCCCACGATCGGCCGGCTCGGGAAGGCGGCGACCCCGAGCACGATCGAGGCGACCAAGGTGACCTCGAAGGACTCGAACAGGTCGGCGGCCATCCCGGCGCAGTCGCCGACGTTGTCACCGACGTTGTCGGCGATGACGGCCGCGTTGCGAGGATCGTCCTCCGGGATCGACTGCTCCACCTTGCCGACCAGGTCCGCACCGACGTCGGCGGCCTTCGTGTAGATGCCGCCGCCGACTCGCATGAACATCGCCAGCAGGGCCGCGCCGAAGCCGAAGCCGAACAGCACGTTGGCGGCCTGCCCTTTGTAGATCAGCACCACCGCGGTCGCGCCGAACAGGCCGAGACCGACCACGAACATGCCGGCAACGCCGCCCGTGCGGAACGCCAGCGGCAGAGCGCGGCGCATACCACCCCGATCCGCCGCGGCGGCCACGCGGACGTTGCCGCGCACGGTCAGGTTCATCCCGGTGAAGCCGGCCAGCGCGGAGAAGCTGGCCCCGAACAGGAACGCGACCGAGCGGCCGATCCGTATCGAGGTCGAGTCCGCCTTGAGGACCAGCAGCAGGAAGAACAGCAACGCGACGAAGATGGCCACCGTGCGGAACTGGCGGGCCAGGTAGGCGCGGCTGCCCTCCTGGATGTGCGAGGAGATCTCGCGCATCTTGTCGGTTCCCTGGTCGGCGGCGAGCACCTGCTTGGCGAGCAGGTAGGCGACCGCCAGCGCGAGCAGGGAGATCGCGGCGATCACAATCAGCGTGAGGTTCGTCCCAGCGCTGAAATTGACGTGGACGCTGCTCTCTTGTGCGAGCAGCGAGACCTGGCCCATTCGACCTCCTCGACGCCCCGTCTCCGGAGCGCTGAAACGCTATTCAAGCCCGGGCGATGACCTGGGCAGACGGCGACCGGAACATACGGGAGCGTGTGGCGGCGGACGTTGTGCTCCCGACCTCCTGAGCAGGAAAGGCAGTCTTCGTTCACGCCCGCGAGGATTGGGCGGATGATAGCCATCGCCTTGGGGAGCGAGCAACCTATCCGGCCGGGCCGGTCATCTCAGCTGCCAGGTCCGTCACTGTCGGCGTCGCCGAGGGCGTCATCTGTGGCTCTGCGGTAGAGCCAGAAGCTGGTGCGATGGCCGCCGCCTTCGAGCGGCTCGGATTTCAGATCGGCGACCAGCGCGCCGACCAGCGCCAAGCCGAACTGCCGGTCATCCAGTTCGAGGGCTTCCAGTTCGAGCGCTTCGTCAGAGGGAGGCGCGCGCCTGCTGTTCGGCTCCGGGGCATGGTCACGAACCTCCACGCCGAAGCGGCCGCGGTCCTGGACGAGATCCAACTCGATCAGTGCCGCCAACCCGGCCCTGGCGGTCTCATTGACGGCGACGGCACAGGTCTCCGAGACGGCGACCTTGAGATCCTCGACGCCCTCATCATCGACACCTGCCTGGCGGGCGACGACCCCGACCACCAGCCGCACCATGCCAAGCAGGCGCGGCTCCGGCGGAAACGCCAGGTGCACGGTTGCGACCTCTTTGCCCGATCCAGTCACGTCGATCCGTCGCTCTGCGCGCTCGCCCTACGCGCCGTCGCCACTTGCCGCGACCGCGTCGGCGACCGTCCCGTGAATCGGGAAGACCTTGGTCAGTCCGGTGATCCGGAAGATCTTCAGGATCTTCTCCTGGGTACAGACGAGCTGCAGCGAGCCATCATGGTTCCGGACCCGCTTCAAGCCGCCGACCAGCACGCCGAGTCCGGTCGAGTCGAGGAAGTCAACCTTCTCAAGGTCGACGATCAGGTTGTAGGAGCCTTCGCTGACCAGCTCAATCAGCTTTTCGCGGAGCTTCGGGGCAGTGTAGACGTCGATCTCGCCAGCCACCTCGAGGATCGCGTGCCCCCCTTCCCTGCGCACGTTCAGATCGAGGTCCATTGCCGCTCCAGTCGCTTGGTAGGTCTCGTACGAACGCTGTGGCGGAGGCTAACCTCGCCCACGGCTGCCGGCAAGAGCAGCGGGCTTGGCGCAGCACCAACCGCCACGTTCACGCACGTTGTGCTATACCCTCCTGAAGCACTATCGCCGCAACCATGGATTCACGAAAGGAACGTCAAGGAGCCGCGCGCTGTCACGTCTTCACCGTCCCCCCCACTCCCAGGTCGCCCCTCTCGTACTGCTGCCGCTGTTGCTGTTCGCCCTGCTCGCCTCCGCCTGCAGCGCGGGGAAGAAGCACGCCTCCTCAGCCGCAACAACCTCGAGCTCGACTTCCTCATCCGCGGTTCCAGCGCTGCACCTCGCCCTCGCGACCACGGCGAGAGGCCCTGAGCGCGGCTTCAACGCCGGCGCCGCCGCCAAGCAGGCCGCTCCAAGCCTGCAGCAGTTCCTGAACCGTTACCTGACCAGCGCGTTCCTGCGGCCGAGCGAAAGCCAGAAGGGCTGGACCGACCTGCTCGCCATGTTCGACAGCGGGGTGGAGTCCAGCGCCAGGCAGCGACTCGACGCACTGTCGCTCGGCAGCGCCGCCAGCCAGGTCGCCACGGTCCGGCCTGGCCGCGCCGACGCGAAGGCTGTGGCACTGTTCCGCGGTGGTCACCCCGTCGCCGCCAGCGTCCAACTCGCCTTCGACGGCACCGCCGACGGCGCCCAGGGCAGCGGCACGGTCCACTTGCGTGCGGTCTTCCAGCTTCTCAATACCGGCGCGGGCTGGCGCATCGCCTCCTTCCAGAGCAACACCGGGAGCGGCTCATGAAACGCCTGACCAGCATCGGCATGCGCCAGCGCGGGATCGGCGCCCTGGTGGCGCTGGCGCTCGTCAGCCTGCTCGTCGCCACCGTGATCGCGGTCGCCAGCGGCGTCCAGCGGAGCGCGGCGCATGCGGCGCCCGCCGTGATCATCCAGCGTGCCCACAGTGGGGCGGCGGTGCCGAACTTCCACGGCCGGGTCACGTTCCTGGTGGTCGGGTCCGATTCTGGCGCGCCGAAGTTCGGCCGGGGCGGCACGGTGGCTGGCGGGCGCTCGGACGCGATCCACCTGATCGTTCTCGACGCCGCCAAACGCCGCGGAATAATGATCGACATCCCGCGTGACAGCTTCGTGCCAATCCCCGGGCACGGGACCGACAAGATCAACGCCTCGATGTCGACCGGCGGCCCGCCACTGCTGATCCGCACGGTCGAGCAGCTCAGCGGCATCCACATCGACTACTTCGTGCTCACCTCATTCGACGGGATCACCGACTTCGTCAACAAGGTCGGCGGCATCAGCGTCAACATCGAGGCGCCTGACCACGACAGCTTCTCCGGTGCCAACTTCAGCCATGCCGGCGTGCAGCACCTCAGCGGCGCGCAGACGCTCGCCTACGCCCGCTCCCGGCACGGCGTTCCGCGGGGCGACCTGGACAGGACGAGGCATCAGGGGACGATCCTGCTCGGCGGCCTCGCCACCTACCAAAAGCAGGTCGCCAAGGATCCCGCTCAGGTGATGAGGTGGCTTGCCGCCATGGCCGACGAGGTCCAGACCAACCTGCCCTTCGGCGAGACCCTGCGGCTGGCCCTCTACGCCACCAAGGTCCCGCCGGCCAACATCGCCAACGTGCTGGTTCCCTGCACCACCGGCCAGGCGGGGAGCGCCTCAATCGTGCGCTTGCTCCCCGGCGCCTCCTCGCTCTTCGCGCGGGTTCGCGCCGGCGGCCTCAGCTGAGGTCAGCCCACATCAGCTGATCTGCTGAGCGTGGCCGCGCCGCGACAACCGGTCACCGGGCTACCATGGCCGCGTGTCCGACGTGTCCGATCCCGCCAACCTCATCGACGACCTCACCGGGGAACCGGACTACCGGGGCCAACTCGTGCACGTCGAGCGCCTGCCCGCGCGGCCGGCCGAGCTGGTCGGACTGCCCGAGGACCTTCCCGAACTGCTGCTCGCCCGTTTGGGAGCCCGCGGGATCAAATCGTTCTGGTCCCACCAGGCCGAGGCGATCGCGCTGGCGCGCGCTGGCAGCCACGTGGTGGTGGCGACCGGCACCGCCTCGGGCAAGAGCCTCTGCTACCAACTGCCGGTCTTCGACGCGCTGCTCGGCCGAGGCCACCGCACCGCGCTGTACCTGGCACCTACCAAGGCCCTCGCCCATGATCAACTCCGCGCGATTCGCTCGTTCGCGCTGACGGGGGTTCGGGCCGCCCCCTATGACGGCGACACCCCCGTCGAGGAGCGCTCCCTGGTGCGTCGCAACGCCAACCTTGTTCTCACCAATCCCGACATGCTCCACCAGGCGATCCTCCCCCGCCACGAGCACTGGAACGCCTTCCTCGGCCAGCTCGCCTTTGTGGTCGTCGACGAAGCCCACACGATGCGGGGCGTGTTCGGCTCGCACGTGGCGGCGATCCTGCGCCGCCTGCGCCGGGTCGCCAATCGCTACGGCGCCAGCCCGGTGTTCATCCTCGCTTCGGCGACCCTCGGCAACCCTGCCGAGCTGGCCAGCCGGCTCACCGGCCTTCCCGTCGAAGCGGTCACCACCGATGGCTCGCCACGCGGGCGGGTCACCTTCGCACTGTGGGAGCCACCGCTGCTCGACGAGACCACCGGCCAGCGCCGCAGTGCCAACATCGAGGCGGCGAACTGGCTCGCTGCCGGAGTCGAGGCGCAGGTCAGGACGCTCTGCTTCACCCGCTCGCGCAAGTCGGCCGAGCTGGTGGCCACCTACGCCCGCCGCCGCGTCAGCGACGTCGACCGGGCGCTGGCGCGACGCGTGCGCGCCTACCGGGCCGGGTACCTGGCCGAAGAGCGCCGCGAGCTGGAGCAGGGGCTCACCGCCGGCCGACTGCTCGGCGTCGCCGCGACCAATGCCCTTGAGCTGGGCATGGACATCGGCGGTCTGGACGCGGTCGTGCTCGACGGGTTCCCGGGCACGATCGCGTCAATGTGGCAGCAGGCCGGCCGTGCTGGCCGCCAGGGCGGCGCCGCCCTGGCCGTGCTGATCGGCCAGGACGATCCCCTCGACGCATACCTGTTGCATCATCCAGACGACCTGTTCGGGCGGCCGCACGAGGCTGCGATGCTTGATCCCAGCAACCCCTACGTCCTGGATCCGCATCTTCGCTGCGCCGCCTACGAGGCGCCCTTGACCGAGGAGGACTTCACCCCGTCGCTCTTCGGCCCGCCTGGCCGCGCCCTCGCCGCGGAACTGGAGGAGGCTGGGATCCTCCGTACCCGCCGCGACGGCCTGCGGCTCGCCTCTGGCCGCGCCCGGCCAGATCAGGTGGACCTCCGCAATGCCGGCGGCGCGCCGATCACTATCGTCGCGGCCGAAACTGGGCAGGTGATCGGGACGGTCGACCGTTCGCGGGCCACGTCAACCGTCCACCCGGGCGCGATCTACCTCCATCAGGGCGAGTCGTTCCGGGTGCTCGACCTGGATCTGGAGGCCGGCGTCGCGCTGGTCGAACCGGCCAACGGCGATGAGTACACACAGGCCCGGCGGGACATCGACATTCAGGTGCTGGAGGCGGACCGCTGGGATGAGCTGCCCCGTTCAACTCGCTGGCTTGGCCGGGTAGCGGTCTCTGAGCAGGTGGTCGGCTATGAACGCCGCCGTGTCGGGTCTGGCGAGCTGCTCGGCTTCGAGCACCTGGACCTGCCGCCCGCCAATCTGGCCACGGTTGCCTACTGGTATTCGATCAGCCCGGAGATGCTCGCTGACGCCGGGCTCGATCAGCGCGCCGTCCCCGGCGCCGCTCATGCCGCCGAGCATGCTCAGATCGGCCTGCTCCCGCTGATCGCGATGTGCGACCGCTGGGATATTGGTGGCATGTCGACCGCCTGGCATCGCGATACCGGTATGGCCACCATCTTTGTCTACGACGGCTATCCGGGCGGCGCAGGCATCGCCGAACGCGGCTATCAGCTGGCATCGGAGCACCTGCGTGCCACCAGGGACACCGTCCGCGAATGTCCGTGCGAGACTGGCTGCCCGTCATGCGTGCAGTCGCCGAAATGCGGCAACGGCAACAACCCGCTCGACAAGGCCGGCGCGATCCGCCTGCTCGATGAACTCCTGGCGGACTTCGCCGCGCTGCCTCCGTCAGAGGCCCGTCCGGGGGAACCCGGCGGTGAACCGTGATGGTCGAGGGCACCAGGCCACCAGCCCTCTCCAGCCCGTACATCGGCGTGGCTGGTGCCTCGCAACCAGAGCCGCAGCTAGTCGAGCCTGCTGAGGAACTTGGTCGCCGGCTCGCCGAGGCTGGCGCCACCGTGGTGTGCGGCGGCGGGGCGGGGGTGATGGCCGCCGTCTGCCGAGGGGCGCAGGCGGCCGGTGCGACCACCGTCGGCCTTCTCCCGGGCGCGAAACGGTCTGGAGGGAATCCGTACCTGAGCGTCGCCCTGCCCACCGGCCTGGGGGAAGGGCGCAACCTGTTGCTGGTCCGAGCGAGCGACGCACTGATCGCCGTCGGCGGTGGCTTTGGAACCTTGTCGGAGATCGCCCTCGCCCTACGGATCGGGGTGCCTGTGGTCGGCATGGCCACGTGGGGGTTGACGCGCGACGGGCGGCCGGTCATCCCCTTCCCGATCACCGCCAACCCTGAGGAGGCGGCACGCCTGGCGATCGACGCCGCCCATCGCCGAACCGCCACGCAGCCGGGCCGTCCTGAACCGTGAGTGGAGGCCGCGGGCCGCCTCGGTCTCGACTTGCCCTGTTTGGCCGGCCTCCTTGCTGGGGAGCAACTGGAGAGGCACAAGCGAGAACAGGCGTTCCGGCAGTAGTGCCGCGAGGCACGAACGCTACCTGCGGAGGCGACGATGGCTGCGCTCTTCTTCCTACTTGCCGTCATCATTGGCGGCGTGGTTGGTGATGCGACGCTTGCCAACACTGGCAGCGGCACCGTCACCATCTTCAACCATTGGACGATCACCAGGTTCACCGAAGGCGAGCTGCTGCTGATCGCTGCGGCACTCGGCTTCCTCTGTGCGCTGTTCCTCTTCACCGCCTTTGGGGCCTCCAAGAGCCGGAGAATGCGACGCAGAGAGCGACGCCTCGCCCGGCGCGACCTGGAAGGGCGCATCGCGGAGCTGGAGCAGGACAACGCCGGCCTGCGCCAGGAACTGAGCCGAACGGAGCCCGCCGGCGGCGTTGGTGCACCGAGGGAGGCGCCTGAGCCAGCGGTCTCGTCACGATCCGGACCGCGAGCCGACGAGTTCTGAGTCTCCGAGGTCGCGGCCGAAGCGGCGGCTGGCGGGAACGAAAGCACTGCCCGGGCGGCGGCACGGACTGTCACCGTGACGCCGCCTGGAAGCAGCATGACGTGGCGCCCGACGGTCACAATCGCCTGGAGTGGGCCGCAGGTACAGCGGACCTCCTCAGCGCCGTTGGCTCTGGCGATATCAGCAGCGCGGCCTGGCGAGGCCGTCGTTCCGGGTGCGGGGGTCAATGCCGCCAGCGCGGCGAGATCGGCTGCCGTCTGCATCCGGGCTCGTACGCTGGCGAGCAGGCCAAGGTCAGTGGCGAGGAGTCCGGCGAACAGGACGGTCAGCGCCAGCACCAGCCCGATCAGCGTCGCTGAGCCGCGTTCCCACGGTGTGCCACTCATGGGCCGGCGGGTGTCGGAGCGGGACCGGGCTCCTGCAGGGCGACCGCCGCGGCCCGGATCGTCAACGTCCGGGCGCCGAACGGCAGCACCGCCGTCAGATCAACCTCCACCTTGACCTGGTTCCCGCCAGTCTGGGACACCGTTACCTTGGCGGACTGCCCGCCAGGCAGCGCGGCTTTGGCGGCTTGTACCGCACGAGTGTCGTCGCCGCTCAGAGCCGCTTCGCGGGCTCCCTGACGCGCGGCTCCTTGTGCCAGTACCTGATCGCGCCCGACGCCGACCAGGGCGAGCATCGCAAAGGTCACCGCGACAAGGATTGGAATCGCCGCGGCAAGCTCAACAGTGGCTGCCCCGTCCTGGCGCTCGCGTCGCACCAGGAACGGTGCGTCGAGGTTCCTGACCGGGGTTGGCATCGTCAGGCGATCCCGAAGAGGCTGCGGACGTGGTTGAGGACGCCGTCGAGCAGGGCGACGACGGCGCCGTGCTGGGCCCAGGTGACCGCCACGCCGGCGACTGTCGCGGCCACCATGATCACCAGGGCGTACTCAACGGATTCGCTGACGCCCGCCCGCCGTCCCCGGCCGTCCCCGGCCGTCCCTGCCTCGCCCTGTCTGCCCTGCTCAGCAGGGGTGCCGACTCGACCGCCCACCCGCGAACCGGACTCGCGTCCCCGGCCGTCCCTCGCTGTTTGGCTGCAATCCTGGCTGCAGTGGGCTGCAATCCTGGCTGCAGCTGCAGGTGGCTACTCGGCGGGGTCGCCCTGGCCGGTCACGCGACGCTGTTCGAGCCAGGCTTGCACGTCGCCCCAGCGCCAGCGGAGCCCGGCTACCCGCCAGCCGGGTCGCCTTCGGGCGGCTGGCTGGGGCGTTCCTCGGGATGCCGATCGAGCCATTCCTCGACCGCCCTCGGCCGATAGCGAGGCTTCGCCCCAACCCAGACATAGGGCGGCCCGGTGCCAGCACGTCGCCAACGTCGCACCGTGTCCACGTGGACAGCCAGATACTCAGCAACCTCCAGCTCAGTCCACAAGCGCTCTGCCATGTCTGCCAGCGTACGGGCCTTGCTAGCAGGTACCCGGCGGTACAGACTAGCGCCCGGAAGTGCCGAGTAATACCGGAACGTGCCCCCGCGACGGTCGGAGCCGCCCGGGGCGTGGCACAGGGATATGGAGGTCCCCATGCCCGACGATCCTCGCCCGCCCGCTGCCGCTGGCCAGCCGGGGCCGGGGCCTGGCACCCTCGACCGCGCCCTGGTCGGCGAGCTGTTCGACGCCATGCATGAGGCGTTCACCTGCGGGCATGGCGTCACCGTTGACATCATCGTGGCGGCGCTGGCCGGCACCGCCCGCGCCAGCGGCGGCCCCACCGCCGACGGGATCGCGTGGGCCGCTGGCAAGCTCCGCCAGGTCATCGACGGCGCCGCGCTCGGCCGCGAGCAGCACCCGCCGTTGGTCACGGGGATGCCGCCCCGTCCCAGGTCCCGCCCGCCCCGCTGCCAGGACCCGGACTGATGCGCGGGCTGCTGGCGTTGCTCGCGCAGGCCGCCCCGGCGCTGCTGCTGGTGGTGGTGATCGGCGGTGCGATGGCAGGGACGCTGTGGATCGAGCGCCTCAACGAACGCCTCAACGAGCGCCTCAACGAGCGCCTCGACGAACGCCAAGGCCAGGATCCGGACTGAGCCTGACGAGGGCTCCCAGAGCACGCAGCCCAGCCGTTATGATCAGGCACGACGACGCAGGAGACGAGGCACGCCGTGCAGCGAAGGCCGAGCCCGATCTGGCTCATCGTGATCATCCTCATCGCCGTGTCCACGGCGGTGCTGTGGGGCGCCATGAGGGTCGAGGACCGGGTGTTCGGCTGGACGTTTTTCTCGTCGAGGGTGCAGGTCGGGTCGGCGGGCCCAGAGGAGACCGAACCGCCGACGCTGTACTGCCGGTCGCCTGATGGCAGCACGACGGTCGCCTACAAGCCGGACATGGCCTGGCTGTGCCCCTCCGACTGGGTGAAGGTCAACCCGTCGACGTCGACCACGACCCTTCCCGCATCGGGAAGAGCGTGGTCCCGGCCAGGGGCCCCCTCGCATGGTCACCTCTGGTCGGGGCCGCCAGCCGCCACCTGCGGGCCAAGCGTGCGACGCCCTCGGAGGCGCTCTCCCTGGCCTTCCGGTCCCGGGGACGCCGCCAGAACCTTCAGCACGTGCTGAACTCGGCGACGCGCGTTGGGCCAGCAACACGCTAAGCGGATGGCCAGAGGTTCTGCTCGTAATCTGTGGTGAGGGATCGCACCAAATGAAGTAGCCTCGCGGGTCGCTGAAGCCTTCCACAGCACAGCCGACCCGACGAGGCCGCCGCCAGTATGCGTCCCCCCAGCGTGTACGCCAAGCTCTCCTGCCCTGCCGGCTGCCCCTGCGACCTGCTCGGCCTGCTCCACGGCCCGCACCGCATCGCCTGCCGCCTGGTCATGATCTTGCTGTCCCACCACGGCCTGTCCGCTGCCGCCATCGCTGGCCTGCTGGGCTGCGACCCCGCAACGGTGCGCCGCTGGATCCACTGCTACAACACCCACGGCGTCGCAGGGCTCGCCGACCGGCCCCGGTCCGGCCGGCCCCGGCTGGGCAGCCCCCGCCTGCACCAGCGCATCCGCCGGTTGCTCGCCAAGCCCAAGGCCTGGACGATCGGTCGGCTGTGGTCCCACCTCGGCCGCCCCGCCATCAGCCAGCGCACCCTGCGCCGGCGGGTCCGCGAGGTCGCCTGCTGGCGGCGGCCCCGCCTGGTCGCCAAGGGCGACCCCGACCGCGACCAGATCCTCGCCGACCTGCGCCAGACCATCGCCGAGTTGCCCCAGGGCGCGGTGGTGCTGGCCGAAGACGAGACCCACATCAACCTGCTGCCCTGGGTGCGGGCCACCTGGATCGCCCGGGGGACTCGCCAGCAGGTCATGACCCCAGGCACCAACCGCCGTCGCAGCATCTTTGGCGCCATCGACCTTGCCAGTGGCCGACTTGTGTACCTGGTGGCCCACAAGGCGGTCAGCGCCACCTTCATCGCGTTGCTGGAGCAGCTCGCCGCCGCCTACCCCGCCGCGCCGGTGGTGGCGGTGATCTGCGACAACATCATCATCCACCGCTCCAAGCTGGTCATGGGCTGGCTGGCCGTCCATCCCCAGCTGTTGGTGCTGCACGGGGCGCGCTACAGCCCCCACGACAATCCGACCGAGCGGATCTGGGGTGCGCTCAAGGCGTGGCTGGCCAACAGCCCAACCTTGACTATCCAAGGGCGCCTCCGTCAGGTGCATGCCTTCTTCCGCGCTCGCAGCCCGGCCCAGATGCTGGCGACTGCCGCGCCGTACAGCTCACCGTGGCTACCCGAGGGTTACATGCAGAACTTCAGGCAGGCCGCTTAGGCTTTCTCGCCATGGACGAGAACAGCAACAAGAGCAAGGTGGGCGCCGATGCCCTGGAGGTTGGCGTCGCCGCAGGCGGTGCAACCGGTGGCGCCCTGGTCGCCTTGGCGCTCGGCGGTCCGGGCGGTGCGGTCGCCGGTGCCGTGGCTGCCGAGGTGCTCACCTACCTGGCGGGTCAGGCGCTCGGCCTACGCTGGCGGCAGGCTGCCGAGGTGCTTGAGATCGCA
>WNGD01002691.1_pt1 | contig 21452 bp, 20 predicted proteins | sample 5400671 | NCBI WGS metagenome assembly WNGD01 (sample SAMN13153369, study PRJNA577476) | soil metagenome | isolation source: 40 cm soil or saprolite under grassland replicate 2 | place: USA:California | collected 2016-06-15 | reverse complement strand
TTCTTTCCATTGTGATAATGGCTCGGGATACGACATGACTTTCCTCCTGATACGACGAATGTGGTTGGATACTTTCTATCGTATCAGAATGGTTGGTCTTGTCGTTTTCCCCTTCTACAAAAAACCTACTGTTGAAAGGCGGGGCAGGGAGGGGGCCTTGCGCTTGTCCTTTCGCAGGGGTCCGACCTCCCTACGTGAATTGGATTGACCGCCAGGGTCGCCCGTACCAGAACACGATCCGGTTGAACCCCTTCGCGTCTCCTGGGAGCCGATTCGCAGGATCCGCGCTCAGTAGACCAGACAATGGATCAGCGAACCTCCAATACGACCTCATCCGTACTGTGTACCAGATCTAACACCTCACCGATGCGCCAGAAGTGAACTTCCGGGTTTTGTTGCGCGAGCGTCGGCCATAGCGAGGGATCGATAGCGGCAAAGAGTCCGCCCGATGTCTGCGGGTCGAAGAGGATGGCCTGGGCTGCGGCGTCGAGCCGTTCGTCGAGGCGCACGTGGGGACGGAGATAGCTCTCGTTGCGCGCCATGCCACCCGGAATGCATCTGGCCTCAGCGTACTGGCGGGCGTGTGGCAGCAGCGGCAGCGCGCTAAAGTCGAAGCGCATGCTCGTCAGACTCTGAGCAGCCATCTCCCACGCGTGTCCGAGGATGCCGAAGCCCGTGATATCGGTCACGGCGTGCACATCCGGCCCCGCCTGTACAAGCAGTTCGCTTGCTCTGCGATTGAGGCGCGTCATCGACTGCACGGCGGCGGCCATATCCTCCTCGCTCACCTTGCCGCGCTTCTGCGCCGTTGTCAGCAGGCCCGTGCCCAGTGGCTTGCTCAGGATGAGCAGGTCGCCGGGCTTTGCGCCGCCCTTCGTCAGAATATGCTCGGGATGGACGATGCCGGTGACGGCGAGGCCATACTTGGGTTCGTCATCGGTCACGGTATGGCCGCCTGCAATCGCGCTGTCCGCCTGCTCGACGATCTCCATGCCACCGCGCAGAATCTCGCTCAGGATGCTCGTATCCAGATTTTCGGGCCACGCCACCAGGTTGATCGCCATGAGCACCTGTCCGCCCATGGCGTAGACATCGCTCATAGCGTTGGCCGCCGCGATCGCGCCAAACGTGTAGGGATCGTCGACGACGGGCGGGAAGAAATCGGCGGTACTGATGACCGCCTGCTGGTCATTGATTTTATAGATTGCTGCATCATCGATGGCACCGAGCCCGACGATTAACCGCTGCGGCACATTGCGGTGCCGCAGTGGGCGCAGCACCTCCGCCAGGGTGGCGGCCCCGGTCTTCGCGGCGCAACCGGCGCAACTGGCAAGTTCGGTAAGTCGTATCTGTTGGTTTGTGGTCATTTTAGAATAACTCCTGTACGCAAGGCCGGGAACCTCCGCACTCAGACCTGCATTTCCTGTCGTGAAGAAAGTATAAACCAACTCTCGGAAAAAGCAAGGTCTTTTTCATTGCCATTGTCCGAGATGCGTAGTAAAATTGTGCAAGCCGTGTGAGGAGGAGCGCAATAGTTATCTGTTAAACGTGCAAGTATCTAATAACCGCTATAACTACAACTATCAATATGCCTATAACTACAGGAAACACAATCCAGTAAAGAAGATAGGTCCAAATAATTTCCCGGGTCGACAGCGGCATACTCGCGAAGATCTGGTACGACATGGTTCCAACTTTGCGCACATAGTATCGACCCAGTGGCACTATCGGTAAGAAAAACAAGGTAAACCACCGCGTCGCATAGTGACAGCTATTGCGATCTGCCTTGCCATGATCGATGAGCAACGTTATACCACATCCATTCACTCTCCGAAGATGTAATCCTTGTCGTTCCTTTGGAGTAAGTTGTCTCATAGCGTTGTGCCTTTCAAAATATATCAAAACATTTTGATATATTCACAGTTAACACATTCGATCGCATTTGAGGTACGGCTAAGATCCTGGCGAAAGTGTGCAGGAAATCCAGATCAAGCTCAGAGTGTGAACTGAAACATCTTTCACGTCACAAAAGAGCTTGCGTACGGTTGGTTGCTCCGCTTAGGTTTCACGCTCAACGTACGCGCATGAGAGCGAAAAACTGTGAACTGAAAAGATCAGATCGCCAACTTTTTTAGAGCAAATGTATGCTAATGCACATTTTCGTCAGGATCTTAGTCCTACCTCTATCTGAGAGCTGGCTCTACCTTTCCCACATTTCGGATTACGTTGTCCATACCAAAGCATTGGTGTAGATAACAGAGGTTGGATCACTTACATCATACGCAAGCAAGCCAACGTGGCCCTGGCTGAACGTGGTCGCCAAGCTCGCGCTTGTCGCTGAATCGATGCGACTCTTGTTCACATACATGTTGATGGTATCTCCCTGTACCGTAATGGCGATAAGATTATGCACATCCAGACCACGCTGGATCACTGAACTCGCCTGGAAGCTTGAGTAAATCAAAGTCACCTTACCATTGACATAATCACCCAAATCGTATGTTCCATCCTGGCAAACTTCAAAGAAATAGAGATTGTTCGCATCGACATACCTGAAAGTAAGCCCTCCACAATCTCCCTGGTGAACGGTCATGGTTACCTGATAGGCCATCTCACCGTACTGCCCTGAATTGAGACAGAATTGAACCTCACTGTTCTGCGCAATACTGACCCGGTATCCTGCTGCGGAGATCTGGCAGGTAGAGTTCGCATCCCAGCCAGCGCTGGCGGTCGTCAACGAATTGTCCAATGCCACCTTTGCAAACGGCATATACGGTGAAGTGGCAACCGTTGTGGCCGTCAAATTGGTACTTGCAACCGCTGTGGCCGCAGCATTCTGCTGAGCTACCACCGTTGCAGTAGCCCGGTGATGAGCCAGCGTTTGTGCCGTTGCGGTAGCATAGATATGATCCTGCGTAACCTGATTATTGTAGACAAAGAAGCCGCTCACGCCCGCTACGATGATAATCACTGCGATCACGACTGACACAATCCTAACCATAGGCGGCCTTGGCTGTGGCTCCACAGGCGGTTGTATCCCAAACTTCGGTGTGGTGCGTGGATAGTTGGGCACACGGGGTAGCCGAGCTGGAATCGTCGTCGACGTTCCACTATCCATCATAAACCTGAACTTCGTGTCCCCAATACGTATCATATCACCAGGCTGGAGCAGGCGCGGCGCTCTGCTAGAGACCAACTGCTCATTGACAAACGTCCCGCCTCCATTAGATAGATCAACAAGAGTATAGTATGGTCCTTCCGGGCGAACCTCAGCATGATAGGGTGATACTTTTGCATCAGCCAATACCAGCGTATTATCTGGAGCTCGTCCGATCGTCACTTTCGTTGCTCCAAGGATCGTTCGACCCAGCGGACTCATCAGTACGGCTTCCATTGTGGATACCTCCGAAGATTTTTTTTGATGTGAGGCAACAACGCCTCCTTGCCCGATCTGAGCTGCCTGTTCCAAGGCTTGAGCGAAAGCCTCAATATGGCCGAAACGCTTTTGCGGGTCCTTGCTCAACGCGATCAGTACCACTTGCTCCACATCTGCTGGAATCGAGGGCATTTTTTCCCGTAACGAGGGAGGGGGAGCGCAGACCTGTTGGGACATAATCGCCATATATGAGCCATTGAACGGCAGCACGCCCGCCAGCCATTCATACACGACAATTGCCAGCTCATACTGATCGCTGGCTGGCACCGCCTTGCCCTGGATCTGCTCAGGAGCCATATATGCAACGGTCCCCACCGGGTCAAACGAAGTGCCTGCCTGGTGCGAGCTGGCATCCACCACGGCGATGCCAAAATCGCTCAATAAGATCTGATTCTGCTCACCTATCAGCATATTTTCTGGCTTGACATCGCGGTGGATCAACTTCTGATTATGAGCATACTGTAAAGCAGCAGCCATTGACCTGACATAGGAAACGACCACGTTGAGCGCCACCGGCACTCCACATGGATGGCGCTGGCGCAACGTTCCATTCAACGCATGCTGCATCACCAGGTAAGGCGTCATGCCTACCACCCCAAAATCCAGCACCTGCACGATATTAGGGTGTTTTAAACGCGCCAGCGTACGCGCTTCTGTGCGAAAGTTCTCTAAATTACCCTCGGCTAATTGAGCATGCAGGATCTTAATAGCAGCATAGGTATTCAAATGAATATGCTCTGCCAGGTAGACATCGGAGAATCCCCCCCGACCGAGCAAACGAAGTAGCTTATAATTACCGAGGACTTGGCCAGCACGATCTAGCAATCTACTAACCTCCTCTCCAACTATGAAGTGTAACTCGATAAAATATTTTAGATATTATTATGTCATCAGTATAACGCATATGATAGATTTTGTCTACGCATATCTATGTAAAACGGGTTTTCTTCCCCATGATATGACTGGGATGACTTATATATCGTTTTCTGTGCAAAGAAGTTTACGCCTCGTCCCCGGTCGCTGCAATAACGGATCCGGCAGCGGATGGAGCTTCGTTCTATAGCCGTCAAGTGAACATTCGCAAGGCGACCGTCAGGCGCTGCGACCAGCGTACGGAGAGGAGCAGCGGCAGGAGCCAGACCCATAATCCGCGCAGGTAGGCCCAGCGAAATCCCGCCAGGCCCGGCAGCATCGTGGCATAGGGCGCCCAGGTATAGAAGCAATAGAGGCTGAGCAGGCTGAACGCGAGCAGGCGCACGGCCAGAGGGAGGCGCAGCAAGCCGAAGAGTGGCTGCCATGTCTCCCCTTCGACCGCCTCAAGCAGGGCGAAGAGCGCGAAGAAGATGATGGTATACCAGGGCCAGAACCAGGGCGTGCCGATGGCGCAGTAGAGTAGCCAGACGAGCGCCATCCAACGGATCAGCTCAACGGGTGTCTGTAGCCCCGTCTGGCGTCTCATCGCCCGCCAGCAGCATAGACAGTAGAGACCCACGAAGATGAGCAGGCAGATCATACGCGTAAACGACTCGGCGGGTGAGCCGATATCGGCGGCGAGAGGCGCGCCGAACAGCGCCGCCACGCTATTGTAGAAATGGGTCAAAAATTCGCTGACGGTATTGATGTCGCGATAGGTTCCAGGATTGATCTGGACGATGCTCAGGATAGCGCCGTTCTGCCAGAACAAGGCGTAGAGCGCGACGATACTGGCAATATAGGGGAACGTCAGCAGGCTTATGGTCTGAATACGACGAGGCTGTCTCCACAAGTAGAGCAGGAATGCCGGGAACAGCAAGGCGAGGTTGACCTTAATGCAGGTCGCCGCCGCGAGCAAAAACGCCGCCTCCACGCAAGCACGGTAGATATGCCGTGCAGGCTGGCGCGCCTGGCGTATGAATAGCCAGATGGCAAGCAGCAGAAAGGGGAGCAGGACCGTATCGTTGTGCGCGTTGACGCATGCTTCGAAGAGCAGCAGCGGATTCCAGGCAAAGGCCAGCGTCGCCCGCATGCGCGTCTTCGCTGAGATCACTCCACGCAACTCCTGCAACTTTCCGGCGATAGACCAGACCAGCAGCGTGGAGAGGAGATGCGCGCCCAGGCCGAGCAGGCGCAGCGCCAGGACCATTGCTGCTACGTTGTTCGTGCGGAAGAGGTCCGTCATCCATTGTAAGATACAGGTGATGATCGTCCACAGCGGGCCATACGCCGAGGGCTGATTCGTCCAGTAAAGGTGCGCGTAGAGTGGATCGCCGGCGATGCTCTGCGGACTCGTGCTGAGCGGGTTGAGGTGATAGAGAACCGCCATGCGCGCATAGATGATGTAGGAGAAGATATCCTGCGAGGTGACGACGGGGATGAGCACGCAGAGCACACCGAGCAGTAGCGTAGAGCCGATGAGATAGCGCCGTCCAATCCTCTCAGGCAGCGCGCGCACGGCCAGAAGGTAGCAGAGCAGGAGCAGCAGACACGCGACCAGTAAGAGCGTCGTCTCCTGCCAGCTCAGTGCTAGCGCCGGCGCGGGCGTATTGTGGTCGGTGAGCAGCGTCGGAGAAAGCGCCCAGCCGTGGAAGAGGAGATCGGTCGGCAGTAAGAACGCGCGACTCAGTGGGACGAGCAACGCCGTGTGAAACCAGAGGCCATGCAGGGGCAACACCGCGTCCAGCAAGAGGAACGCCCCCGCCATCGCCAGGAGCAGCAAAAAGGCCGGAAGATAGCCGGTTCGTGCCCTACTGGTCGTGTCCTTTTTATGCAGCTCAAAAGTTTTCGCCATCAATTCTCTCCTCCAGTTTTGCCGGAACTCACTCTACACCATTCAGGGATGATAGGCAAGGAAATCCTGACCAGATACTAAGGCTCTCTTGAGACTTTCTTGAAGTTTGTCTGTTAAACTGAAGACGATGAAGGATAAATAGATGCGTTTCCAATAACGATGAAGAAAATAGATAGACGTGTTTGTTTCTATAGAGCGGAGGAAGCCTATGAGCACGGATATGCATGATCAGCCAACTGAGTCGTGGCACGACAATGATATTACAGAGAAGCGTGTGAGAAAATCGGGCACCGCACCAATGCCAGCACCGATGTCCGCACCCGCTGGAGCGCAACACAACATGTCGCGTCGTAAGCTGTTTGGCATCGCGGCTGCGGGAGCTGCGGGAGCTGCCGCGCTCACTGCCGGTGGGCTCGCGCTGGCATCGGAGCTGCTGCGCGGCACCTGGAATCCGCTGACCCCATACGCAACGAATGTGCAGATCGGACACCTGCTGCGGCGCGCCGGCTTTGGCGCAGCCCCGCAGGAGATCAATACCTATGCGGCGCTGGGCTTTACCGGGGCTGTAGACCGCCTCCTCAACTACCAGCAGGTCTCTGACGATGCGATGGAGAGTCGTCTCAAGGCGCTCAACCTCGACTTTAACAAGCCGCAGAATCAGCAGCAGTGGTGGCTGTTGCGCATGGCATGGACGCAGCGTCCCTTATTAGAAAAGATGACGCTCTTCTGGCATGGCGTCCTGACGAGCAGTTTTCGTAAAGTGGGCGGAAAAAATGCGTATGTGCGCATGATCACGCAGAATAATTTCCTGCGCACGCATGCCTTCGATACCTTCGACAACATCATGCTGGGCATCACCGCCGACCCCGCCATGCTCGTGTACCTGGACCTGACGAAGAGCAGAAAAACAGCGCCCAACGAGAACTACGCGCGCGAAATGATGGAGCTCTTCACCCTCGGCCTCGGCCACTACACGCAGCAAGATGTCTACCAGGGAGCCGCCGCGCTGACCGGCTGGCACGTGATCGGTCAGACGACCCAATCGCGCTATCTACCATTCGACCACAACGACCTGACGAAGACCTACCTGGGCCACACGGGCAACCTCGATTACAAAGACGTGATCAATATCCTGGTCAACCATCCGGCGACGCCCTGGTTCATCTGTCGCAAGCTCTTTACCTTCTTTGCCTATGAGAATCCCAGCAATGAGGAGCTCAGTCCCCTGGTGGATACCTACGTGAAGAGTGGACATAATATAGGCGCGGTGATGCGTACACTGCTGCTCTCGCCCCAGTTCTCTTCGGCGAAGGCGTATCGCAGTCGTGTGAAATCGCCCGCCGAGTTTGTTGCAGGAGCTTATCGCGCGCTCAATGTCCAGGGCAATGGAAAATCGCTGCCAGTGGTGACGACGCTCATGGGACAGACCCTGTTCGATCCGCCGAACGTCGCAGGCTGGCCCGGCGACAAGGTCAGCGCGCTCTGGCTGAACAGTGGCACGTGGATGACGCGCCTCAACTATATCGATTTGTTACTCTCAATCCGCAATCCGAACAATCCGACCTACGCGCCTATCGATCTACAGAGCATCGTAAACGCAAACCATATCGACACGTCCGAGCATTTTGTAGACTACTTTGCCTCGTTCCTGCTCGACGGTCAACTCGCCACCGACCGACACAGCCAGTTGGTCGACTACTTCAACGAGCCTGAGAGCGGCATGTTTATGCAGCGTATCACGCTGACCAACGGAAAGAGTTATCCGATCAACCGTGTACGTGGGACATTGTACCTGTTAATGGCATCGCCAGAGTACCAACTCAATTGATAAAGAGGTTAAACTATTATGAGACTTTCGCGCAGAGCTATGATTAAAGATGGGATGCTGGTGGTCTCAGCGGGTATAATAATGCCCGCTATATTCAGTCGTGGCCTGGCCTCCGCAAAGGCGCTATCGCAGGAGGGCGCGCGCTTCTCCCAGGCGGCGAGCGATCACACGCTGATCGTGGTGCAACTGGCCGGTGGCAACGATGGCCTGAACACCGTCGTGCCGTATACCGACGCGCTGTACAATAAGATGCGTCCCACACTGGCGATACCGGAGAGCCAGGTCCTGACGCTGGATGGTCGCCTGGGCTTCCATCCCAATCTCGCGCCACTCAAAAAGATCTGGGACGAGGGACACCTCGCGGTCGTCGAGGGCGTCGGGTATCCCAACCAGAGCCTGTCGCACTTCCAGGCCATGGATATCTGGCAGACGCTGGATCTGAGTGGAAATGGGAGCGAAGGCTGGCTGGGCAAACTCGTCTCCGGCCTGGTCGATAAGGATGGGCACCCCTTCAAATCCCTGGATATCGGGACGCAGACGGCCCCGGCCCTTACATCCATCAATGCGCAAGTACCAACATTGATCAATGTACCTAGCTATCGCATTGCGCCTGATCCGCTGGATAGAGATGGCGGCAACGCGCGCCTCTCGGCATTGATGAAGCTGTACAATTCGTATCCGCGCACGGCCCCCTACGCCGCGCTGCTGGACACGACCGCCCTCAATGCACAGGATGGCAGCAAACAGTTGCACGCGGCTGATACGGCGTATCAGGCAGCGGTTACCTATCCCACAGGAGCCTTTGGCGATGGCTTGAAGGTCCTGGCGGAGGCTATCGTCGCCGGACTTGGCCTGCGCGTCGGTTATGTCACTCTGGGCGGCTTTGATACGCATGCCAACGAAAAGGCAGTGCATGACCAGTTGATGCAGACGCTGGCCGATGGTGTCTCGGCCTTCTACAACGACCTCGTCAAGCACGGCAAGGCCGATAATGTCGTAATCATGACCTGGTCTGAGTTCGGACGGCGCGTCGAGGAGAACGGTAGCGAGGGGACCGATCATGGTACCGCTGCCCCCATGTTTGTGCTGGGCAACCCGGTCAGCAAAGGCATCTTCGGCGAGCCGCCGAGCCTGAGCAGCCTGGACAATGCCGGCAATCTCAAATACACCACCGACTTCCGCTCCGTCTACGCCACCGTTCTGGATCGCTGGATGGGCGCCTCGTCTAAAGATGTGCTCGGAGGTTCGTTTGGCTCCCAGAACTTCCTGCCCCAGTCCTGAGAGCCGAACGAGCCTCTGCTCATCTATGCAGGCGACTGCTTGACGAATTTGCATGGTCTTTCTCCATTGAACGAGAAAGGCGACACTGTGCCTGGAGGACGAGCAAACTGAGACCTCATCGTGATCTGGGCTTCGAGGGACTGTGACGGAACCGTGATGTGAGTGCGTGATACTCTTAGAAGGGTTTGCTTCAGCAAGGAATCAGGCCATCAGAAGAGCAACCCTTTTTTAGGAGGAGAAAGAAGATGATGAACCATATGATGCCCTACGAGATGATGGCCAGTGGTCCTCTGCTTTGGATAGTGCTCGGCTTCCTGTTGGGGCTTCTCCTGGTGGCAGCGGTCGCCTGGCTTCTGGCTGGCTTTCGCAACGAGCAAAGGCGCTATCAAATGCGCTCTGCTCCACAATTCCAGAACGCTTCTCACACCTATGAGCAAGGGTACCAACCGCCAGAGCCATCACCAGAAGCCTCTCAAGAGGGCGGACACTCCTACTCCTACCCTCAACCACAGTATGAGCAACCAATAGCTCAGTACCCACAAGAGATGCCTCTACAGCAATAACTTCTGCCAATTCAGATGACAAAAAGGAGAAACATGATGAACTCTCGATTCGACACCATACCGAGTTTTGTGTAACGGCATTTAACAAGCAAGGGCTAAGCCCTGGTCAGAGCTGCTTCCGAACTGCTCGGCTTTATGCCATTACACAAAAAGGAGCATGGTGTCTCTTTCTCGTTGGCGTCCTGGCCTTGCTGACTGCTTGCGGAAGTTTCGCCACTCCCTCTAGCTCTCAAACCAGTCAGACACCTGCGAACAGTTCTCAACCAGGACAGGCATCTCCTACGGGAGGACAGACGGTGGACGTGAATCTGTTTGACGATAAGATTGAGTCATCCATGATGACGTTTGTCCCTGGAACGCCGTATCACTACGTGGTGACCAATAAGGGGCATCACCCCTTTACCTTTGCGATGATGTCACAAGACCGTGAGCAAGCGATGGCACATATGACGCAGCAAGAGCAACACCAAGCGGCACTGTTCATGAGCAACCCCATCATGCCAGGACAAATGATGAGGTTTGATTACACCTTTCCCTCATCAATGATGGGGATGGGACAACACCTGGAATTTGCCTGTTACCAGCAAGGACAAAATCAGGTGCATATGCGTCTCCCTTTTAACTGAGAAAGATTTCCTGTTTCACCAACGACCCGATGATGGGGACCATTTAAAAGCAGGTGCGCGTTCGCTCACCCTCTCTGCATGAGATCCTGCCCAGGAGTGCTGGGGACCAGCACCCTTTTTGCATGGTCTGCTTCCTCATATGTTGATCATGGTTGTCATCATATCTGGCTTCCCCATCGTAATACTCTCAGTGGGAAGGAACGGGAAAGAAAAGACAAGCGTATGCAAAGGAGAGAACATGCTGATCACTCATGAGACTGGTAGACATACCCCAAGACAGGGGTGTATGAGCAAGAAAGTGAGGATAGGACTATGATGATGTGGGGATACGCTTACGGTTGGCCGATGCTCTGGATGGTGTTCTGGAACATCCTCTGGCTGCTGCTCCTCGGGCTACTCATCTGGGCGCTGGTTCGCTGGCTCGCTCGTTCCCCAAGGAGGGGTGATTTTCCCCATCTCTCATCACGGGAACCGTCAGCGCTGGAGATCCTTCGTCAGCGCTATGCACGTGGGGAGATTGATACGGCCACCTTTGAACAGATGCGCGAGCGGCTCGAAGCTTCCGGGGGACGCGAAAAGCCTCCCGTGTAGATCGAGCAAGAGGCAGAGGTGTTATGACTGTACTGTCACTGCTTGCCTCATCCCTGCTTCATAATGCCCTGGAAGGTAGCAGGCCAATTCTGGGTAGGAGCCTGCAGCCGAGGATGGGAACGTGTAGTCCAGCGTTCTGGTCTCCCCTGGATTGAGGTTACTGATCGAGGCAAGAGCCTTTTTATCCATGTCTCCCATTGGCATTCCACTCATGCTGCCCTCCGACCTGGGCATAATCATGAATTCATGGGCGGTCTTGCCTGTATTGGTTACCACAAAATGATAGGTGGTCCCAGGCGAAAAGCTGGTCACTGACGAGTCGATCTTGAAATCTGTTTCTGTGACCTGTACGGTGGTAGGTGACGTTCCTCCCGAAGGGCTTCCTGCGGTTCCTCCACAGGCTGCCAGGAGCAGGATGAACGCAAGTACACCAAAGGTACTCAACAAGTGGTGTTTCATGTTTTTTCTCCTCATTCTCTTTAAGATGAGTGCTGATTACACCTCTCAGTCCAGTATACCAGATGTGAAGTGGATTTCCCGGGCAACGAATCGTCAATGCCCATGATTGACGCCGATCCAGTTTGTCCCAAAGTCCACCGATTTTACACCTCCCTCTCGCAGATCCCAGTGGCATCTATGGTCTATAATATATTGAGAACTAGAGAGAAGAAGATCAGGAGCGAGTTTATAGTATGTCACAGTTAGATAGCGAGCGCTCGCCGGACGCGAATGGGACGCGCACAACGCTGGTCGTCCTTGTCGTAGCGATGGTTGTTGTGGTCATCTTATTTATGCTGTATAGCCACCTGCCACGTGCCAGCACAGCCGCGGGCACCACGAGCGATCTCGTCACACCGACGCCGCAGATGACGAATCCCGTCAGCTCTGTCACGCTCAATCGGCTCGTCAACGTCGAAGGAGTGAGCATCACCATCGCCCAGGTGCAGCAGGCGAGCAATTTTAGTGATCTACAGGGCCAATCGAGTCCCTACACGCTGCGTGTGTATATCCAGACGCGCAACGATGGGAAGGAACCGGTCAGTGTAAATTTTACGGGGAATACGCGCCTGCTGCTCCCTGATGGGAAAGCGATCGCGCCAACACTCATAACGGTATCGCCCCTCAACTTGCCCAGGGCAGCGCAGGTGGGCTACCTGGATTTTCCTTTGCAGCAGACCGCGCAGATATCTAGCATGGTACTGCGTTTCGATAGCAAAACGAGCGTCTCCCTTGCTACAAAGTAGGGACCGCTACTCCTCGTTGGGAGCGCCGACGCGTTCGACGCGGTGCTGGACATCTTCGATCGCATGTAGCCACGACAAACGTCCAGCATCGCTCGTGGTATGCTCTACCAGTTCTTCCAGCGTCAGGTAGTATTCGACCAGGACGCGTTCGCCGCTCGTTGTATGCGCGATGCATTCTTCCAGTAGCGTCTCGGCCTCTTCATAGGCGTGCAGACGCTCCTGCGCGTCCGACAGGACCTGCTGCTCACGCTGCAGGCGTAGCGCCTGGCCCTGGCGCTCACGGCGGCGCAGGCGTGACTCCTGTGGCCCCTCCTGCATCATCTGCTGCAGCGCGAGAGCGGCCTCGCCTATCTCGATGCCTGTTTCATCCCGGCGGCGTGCCAGCCACGCGCGTATGGCGTGCAGGCGTACAAGATTGCTGGCGCTATCGGGCAGGCGCAAGTTGTCGTCCGAGAGCAGTTCGTCGCTGCCGGTCTCCGTCGTCTTCTCTAAAAATTCGTCGTCAAAATCCATGTTCAGGTCTTTTTCCTCGTGGCGTTGTTATAGTGAGATGCAACTGTACTTATCATATCACGAGTGTCACGCTCTGCTATTAATTCGGTCTAAATGTCAAAGAAGATCAGAGCCCCCTCGCTTATTGACGTACTTGATAAATGCCAATGTTTCTCTCATCCGTTGAATGCGATTGCGGTAGAGCGGTGGCTGATCGAGGTGATGACGAAGGCGCCAGGCTTCATCGATGAGCGGCTGCCAGCGTGCGGGGAGAGCATCTCTCCAGCGTAGAAGAGCAGGGGATTTAGCGATGATCTCGCCTTCTTCGATTGTCGTCAGAATGCGACAGAGCGTTGAAACGGAGAACACAATCCAGTAATCAAGCAAGAAGAGATAGGGATGTTTTCTGGCCTTGCCCATCCAGTAGCCATTGAGGTTGTAACGCATCGTCACCAACACATCCTTCCATGTGACTTCAAGTGGGAGCGCAGAGCACTCCGCTCCAAGCAATCGTATGCCCTTATTTTTGATAAGCCACCAGGTGACCGCGTTCAGGTCACCATGCGTGGCGGGAGAAAACGCGCCGTCCCGCAGAGTCGGGTATGGCGGGATCTCGCTGTTCTGCTTTCCAAGATCGCGCAAGGGAACGTAGAGCACCTCAAGGCGCTTGCTGAGTGGATGCTCCCGGCTCAGTTGTGCATGTATAGCTGCTAATCGTGCATATTCGCGCGTTGTCCATTCTCCTTGCGTTAGAGCAACAATATCGATATCGCTTTCTCGTTCTTCAAAGGCGCCGAGAGCGATGGAGCCATAGATGTAGATCCCAGAGAAGTAAGCATGCAATGGTTCAAGGGCATGAAGATAGGCATCAATGAGTGGCTGAGTAGAGTCGGGAACGGGAATTTCCATGAGAAAGATGCTCTTTCTATTTTTACTCTGAAAGGAAACAAGAGCCTCTGCAATGCTCTTGCCCCTCTGTCTAACACTGAACAAGAAGAGAGTTTCCTTAGAAAATGAGATGGTATCTCAATATTGGTCCAGAAACCTCTTGTTTTTTCCTCCATTATATGGCATAGTAACCATGTTGGTGATACATAGTATCATTAGTGAGCAGACGTTGTACGCATAGTGTAAAAATTGTGTATTTAAGAAAGGGAAAAACCATGTCACTTACAGTTCCTCCAACATTATTGGAGCAGGCTCAGGCGGGGGAGATGCAACAGAGCGACTTTCTTGCCTGCATCAAAGACTCATTGCCCTATGCCTGGAACCTTATCGAGGGGTTAGCGGGCAGGCTGGCACAGGGCAATGCCAGCTTTGTCGATAACCAGGTGCCACCGCCCGACGAGAAGGCGCGCGGGCAATTGCTGAGGGTGCTGGCAAGCGATGCGATGCGTGGGGCTTTAGAGAGCCACTTCGGCGTGAAGCTTGCCTTCCAGAATTGTCATCGCGTCGCCCTCTTCCGTAAAGATGGTCTGAGTTGGGCGGAGTATAAAGAGTTTATTTCTCCACGGAGCCAGATCCTCAATCAGAGTCCTGAACTCGTCGATTGCTAGCTGAGCGGGCTGGTCGGGGGCGCTTCAACGTTGAAGCGCCCTTTTGTTTTAAAGCATGCTAGAAAATCGTTGAACGACTTACCCCAACGCCTCGCGCCCGACCTCCACAGGCTCACCGGGTGCATGTTCCTCGTCATAGTCGGCGGGTGAAGTGAGATCGCGTCCACGTCGCGCGCCGATTGCCTCGAAGATTGGCGTCAGGACAATAGCTAAGACCAGGTTCAAGATCAGCGCTGAGACCGCAGTGTAGAGCGGGATGCCGAGAATGGCATACGATGGCTTGTTGCCTGCCGCGATAAAGAGCGTCGTGCCCGCGACCATCGCGGCGGCCCAGCCTACGAGCAGTGCCCAGCGGTTGAACCAGCGTGTGTAGAGGCCCAGGAAGACGGAGGGCAGCGTCTGTAGTATCCAGATGCCGCCGAGCAGTTGGAAGAAGATCACCTGCTGCGGGTTAATCAAGACGATGAAGAGCAGTGCGCCGAACTTCACCACAAACGACGTGATCTTCGCGACCTGCGACTCCTCGCGCTCATCTGCATCTTTGCGCAAGAACTCCTTGTAGATGTTGCGTGTGAACGTATTAGCGGCAGCGATCGACATCACGGCAGCCGGGACCAGGGCGCCGATGGAGATAGCGGCGAACGCGAAGCCCGCGAACCAGGTAGGGAAGCTCGCGTTGATGAGCGCGGGTACTGCGCCGTTCTGGCCGAAGCCGGGCAGGGGCTGTACTTTTGCCGCGATCGCCATGTAGCCGAGCAGCGCCAGCAGGCCCAACATAAGCGAATAGATGGGCAAAAGCGCGGCGTTACGCTTCACCACGCGCTGACTGCTGCTACTCAAGACGCCTGTGATTGAGTGCGGATACAGGAACAGCGCCAACGCCGATCCGAGGACCAGCGTCACATAGTTGAGTGCCTGATTGGGTCCGATCAGATCAAAGAATGTCTTGACCGTCAGAGATTTCTGGTGGGCCGCGTTAAAGATGGGGCCGAAGCCGCCCAGTTTCGCAGGGATATAAATGATCGCCGCCAGCAGCACGATGAAGATCATAGCATCTTTTACCAGCGCGATCATCGCCGGAGCGCGCAGACCGCTGGTGTAGGTATAGGCTGCGAGAACGATAAACGCAATAATCAGCGGAACATCGACGTTCAGGCCGAGGATAGAGACCGTCAGCGGGATGCCCAGCGCCGCGATAGAGATCTGGATGCCGAACATCTGCAGCGCGATATAGGGCATTGTCGCCAGGATACCCGTAAAGGCCACGGCCAGGGCAAGAGAGCTGCTGCCGAAACGGTCCTTGACGAAATCAGCGGTAGTCACATAGCCGTGCCGCTTACACACCGCCCAGAAGCGAGGCATAAGGACGAAGACGAGTGGATAGATGAGAACCGTGTAAGGGACTGCGAAGAAGCCGCTGACCGCGCCAGCGAGAAACATTGATCCAGGGACTGCAATAAAGGTGTAGGCAGTATAGAGATCGCCGCCAAGCAGGAACCAGGTCACGAGCGTGCCGAAGCGGCGGCCCGCCAATCCCCATTCGTGAATGAGGTCAAGGTTCCCACGTCGCCAGCGCGCCGCTACAAAGCCAAGCACGGTGACGAGCAAGAAAAAGAAGATAAAGATAACGATAGCGTCCCAGTGCATCGAGAAATTCTCCCTTCCCATAAATTGACGTGTCGCATACGAATCCGTGTACGCATCTTCACGTAACGTATGCCTTCACTACATGTCGTTTACGCGCCTGCGAAATAGACCACCGCAGTAATGATAGCCGTGATAACGATCCACAGGAGCTGGTACCAGTAGAAGAAAGGGATGCCTATGAACTCTGGTTCCCTGAAATTGTAAAACGGAGGGAAGAGCAGAGCGATGAAGGGGATAATGAGGAGCAAGCGGAGCCAACGACGGTTCCTGCGCTCAGAACGAGTAGCCATAACGTGATCTCCTTTTGTCGTATAAAAGTAGAGAAATGCCAGCATCTGTGCTGGTGCAAAAGGACGGAAACGATAACTGATGGATACTCCAACCCGGACGGCCTTTCCTTATCCTACGGTATTTTCCAGTAGATGTCAATCTAACTGTTCCTATGCTTTTTGTTAATCTTGAACCGCTCGTTCGTTAACTAAAGTATAGGCGTACAGAGAATGCGGAAATGATGTAGCGTCCCTCAATCTTATGTAAAGAATTTGCGGCGGAGGCTGGAATGGCAGAAAATGGGGCAGTGTTAGGAGAAGGTAAGGTCATCCTCGAAGGTCGGTATCGTATAGTACAACTTCTCTATAAACGTCCTCGGCTCAATCTTTATCTTGGGCGGCGCCTGCCAACTCAGCAGAGAAGTGAGAAGGCGTTGGACAATGGAGAGCGGATGGAGCCTTTAGTGGCTATTCGCGAGCTGGTCCTTGTAGGGCTGCCGCAGCCAGTACAGGCGCAGATCGAGGCGGCAGCGTTCGAAGAGTTCGTCTCTCCCGTGGTCTCCGGCTCCGCGCGTTTGCCGGTGGATAGCGACCGGGTGTGGGTTGAGGGTGAACGCCACTATCTTGTGAAGCAGTTGTATGACCAGAAGAAGGCCTTGCAGAGCGGCGTTTTGACGCTCGACGAGCTGCTCCTGAGCCAGAAGGAGTGGCCCGCGTGGCTGAACACAAAGATAGCCCTCAACTGGGGTGCCCAACTCTGTCGCATCGTGGCGCGCCTGCATCGCCTGCACATGCTGCCGGGCTATCTCGACCCGGCAACCATCCTGGTAAGCGATAGGGAAGACTCGCCATGGGCACCCGTCCTGCTGCCCTCGTGGCCGCCACCGCTAGAGTTCTGGCAGGCCGCCGACTCCGCCGATCTCTGCTACCGGGTTTTTCCTATAGACGAACTGCCCATATATAATGCCTTTCTCGCGCCGGAGATGCTCTCGGGGGCTTACGACGAGCGCTCGGACATCTATTCACTGGGGGCTATCCTGTATCTGCTGCTCACGCACTACGCGCCCAGCGCGGCCATCTATCGCTTGCAGCACGATAAATACGAGAAAGAGAGCATGGCGCACAATGAGGTGCGCCAGCCAATCGTGCTAGATGAGAGCGCTGGCCTTGAGCTCATTGCGCCTCACTATCTGTACCACGGCGTCACGCCGGAGATGGAACAGGTCGTGCTGCGCGCCCTGGAGGTCGATCCGGGACGGCGCTGTGCTTCGGTGTTTGCGCTGGTCGAGGCGTTAGAGGCTATTATTGGGTGAGTAGGGGTGCTACTGCCCTGGCGTGTTCGAGGCGCGCTCCAGGGGTAAAGATGTTAGGGGACAGGGCATAGTCTTCTTCTATGGACTTGAGTTCCTCTAAAGAAATCTCACCTGGCGTTACTTCTACCTCTTGATTATTCGCCCTCTAAATTTTCCTTTATCAAACGTTTTTATGCAGGAATGAAGAATAATCTCTTTCTTCATATGTTTTTAGTAAATGACACATTAGTAAATGATACAAAGGAAGGTTTAGTCATGGGATGGCACATCGGCGACTTGACTAGTGTCGCTGGAGCTCCTCTGGCATCGAGTGCTCCGGTCGGCTACGTATTCGATGCTCAGGGTACTCAGCACGTCAACTACGAAGGCAATAACGGTCACATCTACGAACTGTGGTGGGACACCTCGTCATAGTGTAATTCCAACTACGTTAAACGTTACGTACACTAGCTTGCAGAGCCAGTTTGTACTAGAACATACTCTGGCATAGAGTGTAAATGCGATAATTCGATGAGGCAGATTCTTTCGAATTATCACATTTATCAGGATTGGGTCAGTAATTTTACCAATGGTTTCCTGGAAATTGGAAAAATATTCTTTTTTCCAATGGACGAGTCTTTGCTTTCTCAACGGTGAAGTGAGCAACTTGACTATACATATCCCTCTCCCTATACTTATTTCAGGCCACACATTGTGGTCGTAACCTCTTCCCAGCGCCTCGTTTCGTCCTCACAAGTTTCACAGGAGTAACCACCATGGCACTACCATCTTTTCTGCACTGGCTCGCCCGGTCTTCCTTACCACCACACGATGCCCACGTTCCGCGTATGCAGGAGCAGGTCGATCCTGCTGCCCTGGCCTCAAGTCCTACCCAGGAGGACTGGTACTGGGGGCGGCTGGCAACGGGCGACGAGGAGGACTACTACTGGCGCCGGCTCTCGGACAACTGGTTCCAGAAAGATCCCATTCCCTCAACTTACCTGGAACTGCACAATCTCTGCTACGAAGCCTACAACGCCAATCCGCTGGCCTTCGCCATTGTCGAGATCACGACCAGCTTTGTCCTGGGCAAAGGCGTCACCGTCTCTGCCAACCGTCCAGAAGTGCAACAGGTGCTGATGGACTTCTGGAACGATCCCGACAATCACATGGAGACACGCGTCTATGCGCTCTGCACCGAGTTGTCCCTCTACGGGGAGCAGTTCATTCGCTTTTATGTGAACAAGATAGATGGGAGCGTGAAGATTCGCCAGATTGATCCCTCTATCATCGACCAGATCGAGACCGATCCTGACGATATCGAGACGGTGCTGCGTTTTCACCGCCGACCCATTGGACCGAGCGCAACGCAGCCCGGCGATCCCGCGCCCGTCACGCCGCAGGAGCAGAGTAACTTCGAGGGCGCATGGTTCGCGGCTGGCAGTGAGATGGTGCAGTTCTGCATCAACAAGGTCTCCAACGCTAAAAGGGGCAAGAGCGACCTGGCGACGCTCATTCCCTGGCTGCGTCGCTACAAAGACTGGCTCACCGATAGGGTACGCATAAATAAGTATAAAGGCGCGTTTTTGTGGGACGTGCAATTGCAGGGAGCCGATAAGAAGGCGATCGACCGCAAGAAAATGGAGTATGCATATCCGCCCGAACCGGGGAGCGTGGTCATCCACAACGAGTCCGAGCAATGGTCGGCGGTCAAGCCTGAGATCAACGCGAACGAGGCCGCCGAAGATGGCAGGGCCATTAAGCTCATGATCGCCGTTGGCGCCCAGCTCCCGGAGCACTACCTATCGGATGGGAGCAACGGCAATCGCGCGACGGCCACCGAGATGGGGTTGCCCAGCTACAGGTATTGACCTTCCAATGCAGTGCGAGGGACGCGGAAACGCCAACGATGAGAAATGGGCCTGCCAAACTACTGAGTTTAAGGTTCCAGCGCCGCAAGATATTCGCAATCTCATTAGTGATCTAAGAGAGTGGTTACAGGCAGCGTAGCCCAATATATTGGCATCCTTGCAAACATACAAGTACGCCTGATCAGTTTCGTTGTTCCCACAAGAAAATTTGTCCTAAGTTTGTGTAACAATATGCCTGCTGATTCGTAGTAGAAAAGGGTTCTCTTGCAAAGAGCTAAACATGTATCTATCCACACAAGGAGAAGATAGGCATGTCTGATAACAACCAGCGATACAAACCATACATGTCCGATAAAGAGCTACGAGCGTTCTTTGAGTCGTCTGAAACTCTCTCTGTTCAGGATGCTCTGATTCTAGCGATGACACCGCCACAACAAAACGGGCGCTTGTCTGGACTCAGTTTCACGTTTCCTGACGCCCCATTCCCACCACAAACAATGCTCTGGGTTGACGTTACAAAACGACCTGAAATACGCGATCTTGCCCGTGTCCATGCCACCGAAGGCCCAGGTACAAGTACCCTTACTTGGAGTTACATTAATGAGAGCCGCCTTGATTGTTACTTTGTTTTTCACGTCGTCATGCATACGCCCGTTCGTGTCTCTTTCCGTATCCCCATATTTCTACGGGAATGGTATACCATTATTGATACCGTCTCTCAAACAGGTTCCATTTCCCTACTTGCGGGACCGCCTGTAAATTGGCGTGAGCTACAAACCACCTTAAACACTGTCGAATTAGAAGCAACGATCCACACACAAGCAGGCGGAGGCATTACATTGACCTTTGACGATGAGATGCAACGCGAATTACGCCACCATTACGAGAACCATGTTGAAGCGATCATGAAGCGCTTAGGGCGTGGATAGGTGTTTTCCCTCCAACTGCCAATACATACCAGATACATAGGGGGATACATATTTCGTATGTATCCCTCATGAACCAGCCTGATAAGCCACGTCGGAAAAGAGAAGGGAGTTCTAGGACATTTCGTATGATAGCAAAGGGGAGCGGATATGTACGTGGGAATCGTCAAGCCGCGCGTGCAAGACTAAGGTCCCATTTTAAATATATCGAACACCGAAGTAGAGAGATCGCCCTTGAAAGCCGCGACGATCGACGCATTTTCAGCAAGGACAACAATGTCGTCAATCGCCGCGATGCGGTCAAGGAGGTGATGGACCACACGAGTACCAGCGTGAACTATCACAAAATTGTCCTTTCTCCCAGTGACGAGGAACCCGTCAACGATTGGCGAGAATGGATACGCCAGGTCATGCACGATTTAGAGGAAGCGCAGGGGAAAGAACTCCATTGGTTTGCGGTCCACCACCAGAACACCGAGCATCCTCATGTGCATGTCGTTGTTGCGGGTGCTGGCTCCAACCAGGAGACGGGCCGTGAAGAACCTGTTAAACTCTACACCAAAGATTACGACCAACTCCGTGAGTCTGGACGCGAGCATAGCGATTTCCACTTTCACCAGCTTCTAGAGAAAGAGTTTCATTGTTGTTTGTCGAATTTCGGTTCGTTTTTTCCTCTCCATAACTTTTCGTCGAATCGTCCTCGAGCAGCCTGTGGAGCAGATAAGCACCATCCGCTATCGGGTGAGTTCTGCCGCATAACTTTTCCGTGCCTGTATTTCCCGTTTTCTTGGTCACAATACAGAACACGGGAAACAGAAACAGGTCATTTCCTGCCGCATAACTTTTCGTTTTTGGCTGTTCATGGGGTATCATGAGTTAGGACCGAGTGTCCTTGGCCTCTGAGGAACAATGGGAACGAAAAACTGTGCTTTGCCAAATAATGATGCCACTTCGCCACATAAATGGCTCTGTGGCAGAGAAATGATGGCGATCCCTGCCGCGAGGACTGCGATTCCTGGCGAGAAGCTCGGCCTCAACACTGCCCGTCTAAAAATTCTGGTTG
>WNGD01002091.1_pt1 | contig 21458 bp, 16 predicted proteins | sample 5400671 | NCBI WGS metagenome assembly WNGD01 (sample SAMN13153369, study PRJNA577476) | soil metagenome | isolation source: 40 cm soil or saprolite under grassland replicate 2 | place: USA:California | collected 2016-06-15 | reverse complement strand
CTTCTCCAGGTAGACCTCGCCGGAGCCGAAGGCGGCCAGCGCCTCCTGCGTCGCGAGGTTGAACGCCTGCGCGAACTGCTCCGAGTCCACCGCGACCCGCATGCCCTTGCCGCCGCCGCCCGCCGCCGCTTTGATGATCACCGGAAACCCGATCTTGGCGGCGATCTTCAACCCTTCGTCCGGCGATTCCACCGGCCCGGGGGACCCCGGCACCGTGGGGACCTTGAGCTTCTGCGCGATCTTGCGGGCGGTGGCCTTGTCCCCCATCTGGCGGATCTGGTCGGGTGAGGGGCCGATGAACGTGATGTTGGAGGCGCCGACTTTCTCGGCGAACTCCGCGTTCTCGGCGAGGAAGCCGTAGCCGGGATGGATCGCGTCGGCGCCGGTGATCTCGGCCGCCGCGATGAGGCGGGGGATGTTGAGGTAGCTGTCGCGGCCCGGCGCCCGGCCAATGCAGACGTCGTCGTCGGCGAAGCGGACGTGGAGACACTCGCGGTCCGCCTCGGAATACACCGCGACCGTCGCGACACCCAGCTCCTTGCACGCGCGGATGACCCGCAGGGCGATCTCCCCGCGGTTCGCGACCAGCACTTTCTGGAACATCAGGGCGTCAGCTCGATCGCCCCGGCCTGGTCGCTGCCGCCCAGCCGGTTCCCGGACGAATCGACGCCTGACACCTTCAGCGCGAACTCACTCGGGTTCGAGCAATAGAAGATCGCGCTCTCGTAGCTGATCACGCCCTGCTGATACCACTGGAACAGCGACTGGTCGAAGGTCTGCATGCCGTACTGCACCGAGCCCTCGGCGATCAAGTCCGGAATGCTCAGCTGCTTCGACAGATCGCGCACGTTGTCGGCCACGGCCGCCGTGTTGATCAGCACCTCGGCGGCCGGCACGCGGCCGCGGCCGTCCTTGCGCGGCACCAGGCGCAGCGAGATCACCGCTTGCAGCGCCGTGGACAGGAGGTGGCGGATTTCGTCGTGCTGGTGCGGCGGGAAGAACGAGATCACGCGGCTGATCGTCTGCGTCGCGTCGGTCGTGTGCAGCGTCGAAAACACCATGTGGCCCGTGTCCGCCGCCTTGAGCGCCGTGTCCAGCGTCTCCATGTCGCGGATCTCGCCGATCAGGATCACGTCCGGGTCCTGCCGCAGCACGTGCCGCAGCGCGGAATTGAACGACAACGTGTCGTTCCCCACCTCGCGCTGCGAGATGTTCGCCAGTTGATCGCGGTGCAGGAACTCGATCGGGTCTTCGATCGTGATGATGTTCACGCGCCGGTTCGTGTTGACGTGGTTGATCATCGCGGCGAGCGCGGTGGACTTGCCCGACCCCGTCACCCCGGTGACGAGCACCAGCCCGCGCGGCTTCAACGCGATCTCCTCCAGCACCGGCGGCAGCGACAGCTCGCGGATCTGCTTGACCTCGTAGGGAATCGCCCGGAATGCGAACGCCACCGTGCCGCGCTGCTGATACACGTTCGTCCGGAAGCGGCCCACGCCCGGCACGCCGATCGCGAAGTCCGCCTCCTTGTGCTCGGCGAATTCCTTCACCTGGCGCGGCGTCATGATCTGCTCGGCGAGCGACTTCAGCTCCTCGGGCTTGAGCGGTTGCGTATCGAGCCCCACCAGCTCGCCGTTCACGCGGATGGTCGCCGGCCGGCCCACCTTGAGCAGCAGGTCGGAGCCGTTGCGCTGCACCATGTTCGTGATGGCTTGCTTGAAGTTGAAGGCTACGGGAGCCGCGTCAGCCATTGGGATCCACCCGGAAGAGGACCTGCCCGAACTCGACCGGCTGCGCGTTCTGGACGCACACTTCCTTCACGACCCCGCCGACCTCGGACTCAATCTCGTTCATGATCTTCATCGCTTCGATGATGCACACGACCTGGCCCACGTTCACGCGGCTCCCGCCTTTGACGTAGGCCTGCGCCCCCGGCTCGGGCGCCGAGTAGAACGTCCCCACCATCGGAGACTTGATCTCGAGCAGGTGTGAGGCGGGAGCCACCGCCCCCTCCCCCGTCCCTCGTCCCCCCTCCCCGGGACGGGGGACCGCGGACGGGGGGGGCTGCGTCACGACGACATGACCGGCATTGGTGCCCTGGCCGGCCTTCGAGACGCGGACCGACGACCACGCCCCGAACCACCCGCGCCGGATCTCGATGGCGCCCACGTCCGGGGCGTCCTTCAGGATCTGCACGAGCTGCGCGATGATGTCGAGCTTCATACCGTGAACATACCCCCCATCGGCCCCTACACCAGTTCCACGAGATCCGTGTGCCCATCCGACAACAGCACGGGGCCCTGCGCCGAGAGATGCACATCATCCTCGATCCGCACGCCGCCGCGTCCCGGCACGTACACCCCGGGCTCGATCGTCACCACCGCATCCACGGGCAGCGGCTCCGTGGTCGTCCGCGCCAGCCGTGGCGCCTCGTGCACCTCGAGCCCCAACCCGTGCCCCGTCGAATGGCCGAATGCGTCGCCGAAGCCGCGCGCCTCGATGGGATCACGCGCCAGCGCGTCGGCGTCCCGGCCCGGCATCCCCGCCCGCACGCCCTCGCGCGCCCGCCGCTGCGCCGCCGCCACGAGGTCGTACAACGCGCGTTGCGCGTCAGTGGCGCGTGCGCCGACCACGACGGTGCGCGTGATGTCGGCGCAGTACCCGTCCACCACGGCGCCAAAGTCTAGCAGCAGCCACTCCCCGGCCGCCACGGTCCGCCGGCTCGTCTGCGCGTGCGGCAGCGCGCTGCGGGGGCCCGAGGCCACGATCGCGGGAAACGGATGCCCTTCGCTCCCGTTACGCCGCAGCGCGCCTTCGAGCAGCCCGGCGATCTCGAGCTCCGTGTGCCCGGGTCGCACCGTGGCGATCGTCGCCCGCAGGGCCTCGCCGGCGAGCACGGCCGCGGCGCGGATCGCCGCGACCTCGGCGGGGTCTTTGCACGCGCGCAGTCGCTCCACCAGCTCGCCGGCCGGTTTCCAACGCCACGCTTTCCCCGCCCCGCCGGCTGAAAACCGCTCCGCGTCCTTCACCGTCACGGCGTGCGCCTCGTAGCCCACCGTCGTCAGTGGCCCGAGGCTCGGCAGCTCCTTGAAGAGCCGGTCCCACACGCTCGCGCCTTCGATCTCGACGCGAGCGACGGCGGCCTCGGCCCGCGCCTGTTCCGCATAGCGAAAATCGGTGACCAGGAGCAGATCGGCCCGCGTCGCGACCGCCACGCCTGCTGAGCCGCTGAAGCCGGTCAGGTAGCGGATGTTGGGGCGCGAGGTGACGAGCAGCGCGTCGAGTCCCTCGGTTTCCAGGAGCGCGACGAGGGCTTCGTGCCGCGCCCGCCGCCGGTCAGCGCCCATCGCGGGACGCGAGAAACCCGACCAGCCCCTCGAGTCCCAGACGATAGCTGTCGGCTCCAAACCCCGTCACCACGCCGACCGCTAAGTCGGCGAGCAGCGAGCGGCGCCGTTCCGGCTCGCGGGCGAAGATGTTGGACAGATGGACTTCGACGAACGGCACCCGCACCGCGAGCAGCGCGTCGCGCACCGCGAGGCTGGTGTGCGTGAACGCGGCCGCGTTGATCACGGCGCCGTGGGCCTGGCCCTTCAGACCCTGGATCGCCTCCACCAACTCGCCTTCATGGTTCGTCTGCTTCCAGCTGCACTCGACGCCCAACGCCCGCGCCCGCTCGCGAACAACGGCCTCGATCTCCGCCAGGCTCGCGCGGCCGTAGAGTTCGGGCTCGCGCTCACCCAGTAGGTTCAGATTGGGGCCGTTGAGCACGGCGATGTGCACTAGGACTTGAGCTTTTTCAGCCACTGCTGGAACTGGTCAGCCTCGGCCTCATCCTCGGGAGGGCGCTGCACGCGCCCCGACGAGCGGCCCGGCGTCCGCGCGCCGCTCGGCTCGGCCGGCGCGCTCTCCGCCGCCGCGGGCTGCGCCGGAGCGGCTCCGGGCATCGCGCCGCTAAAGAACTCATCGAACGAGAATCCGCCCTCTCCCCCGCCGCCGCCACCACTGGCACTCTGAGCAGCAGGCGCTGCTCCCCCCCCCACACCCGCCCCGCCCGCGCCCGGACGACGCGCCGAGTCGTCGCCGAACACCGAGTCGAGCGAAATGTGATCCTGCGCCGGATGCGAGGGCTCGCCCGGAGGCGTCCCGCCCCCTCCGGCATCCACCGAGTCGAACGCCGCCTCGAGCGTGCTTTGCTCCACCGCCGGAACCGGGGGCGGTTCAGGAGGCGCGGGCGGCCGCGGGATTGGAGGGGGAGCCGGTGCCGGCGTGGGAACAGGCGCGCGACCCGACCAGATGCCCTTCAGGAACGCCTGCGCGGATACGCCCGACCCCTGGCGCGTCTGACCGCCGCCCGACAGCTGCTCGACTTTGCGCCGCAGCCGCGCGTCGCTGGGACGCTGCGCCAGCAGCGCCTGGTAGACGCGCAGCGCGTCGTGTTGGTGCCCCTGCTTCAGGTACAGCTCCGCCATCGTCTCCGTGAGCACCGGCTCCGCCTGCGACAACGTCGCCGTGTCGGCCGCGCCGTCGTCGTCGGAGAGGGCCACCGCCGCGGGAATGGCTGCCGCAGGCGGCGGAGAGGGGGGTGGGGAGGGCGGGGCGGGCGGGGCCGGCGGCGGTGGCGGTCCAGACGCGGCCCGCCGCGGCGGCGCAGGAGCCGGCGCGTCGTCCGGCATGATCAGCGGCAGATCCACCTGCGGCATCGCGTCGTCGGTCAGCTCGGGGATCGGCGGCTGCGCTTCCGGAGGCGGCGCCGTGTCGAGCTTGAACATCCCGCTCCCCTCGTACTGCGTGCGCGCCAGGCCGATGACGTCGACTTGCTCGATCTGTTGTGCGTTGAGCTCGACGTCCTCCTGCACCTCGAGCCCCTCGGCCTTCGCGGCGGCGTGCGCCGCGGCGTTGAAGTCGAGCCCGCCCTCGAACGTCTCGACATCGGGCGAGGGCTTGGCGCCTGCAGCGAGGGTCACCGGCTCGCTCACGTCGGTGTGCTCCACCACGAAATCGGGCTTCTTGAGCGGCGCCGTTGCGGCGTCCGCGATCGCGACGGGCTTGGCGGTCGCCGCCCTTGCCTTGGCGCGTGCCAGCGCTTCCGCGGCATCCCCGTTCATCGGGTCGGCGTTCAGCAGGCGCGCCAACCAATCCACCGCTTCGTCGAAGCGGTTGTTGCGTTCGGCGATTTCGCCCAGGATCTTGAGCGCGATGATGTTCTCGGGATCCAGCGCCAGGACCTTCTTGAACCCCTCCTGGGCGCCGGCATCGTTCTTCATGTCGATGAGACAGCGCCCGTACACGATGTGGGCGCTGACGTAATCGGGGTGCAGGGCCAGGCCGTTCTGGCACAGCTCGATGGCCCTATCTAGTTCTCCCGCTTTACGATAGGCGTCGGCCAGGGGCGCGAAATTACGCCCCTTGGGGTTTTCGGCCCAACGACGCTCGAGCTTCTCTATCTCGCTGGTGTAGGCCACGCCCTAAGTCTATGTGGGAATTGGACGAAGATAGTGTCCGGCCGGCGTCGCTGTCAAATAGCTGGGCGGGTCCGTCGCTTGAGTTTGTGCGTTGTCGTTTCTAGCTTTAGCGCCCTTATGCTCCGCACAATGCGCTCCAACGCGAAGTACGTCTTCTTTATCCTGGCCGGCTCCTTCGTCCTCTGGCTGGCGATCGGCCAGGTCATGCAAATCCTGCAGCCGAACGCGAACATCGTGTTGCGCGTGAATGGCCAAGAGGTGCCGATCACGCTCTACCAGCAGCGACTCCAGGCCGCCTACGAGCAGTATCGCCAGCAAACAGGGACCACGACGCTGGCGCGGGAAGACGAGCAGCAGATCCAGGAGCAGGTCACCAACCAGCTGATCCAGGAGATCCTGCTGCGGCAGGAGTACGGGCGGCTCGGCATCCAAGTGAGCGACGAGGAGATCATCGAGGCGGCCCGTACCTCACCGCCGCCTGAGGTGATGCGCGATCCCCAGTTCCAAACGAACGGCCAGTTCGACATCCGCAAGTGGCAGCAGTTCCTGCAGTCGGGGGCGGACCGTAACACGCTCGCCCAGATCGAGGCTCTTTACCGCGAGCGCCTCCCGCAGATCAAGCTGGCCCAGTACATCACTGCCGACGTCTACGTCTCCGACGCCAAGCTGTGGCGCATTTACAAGGACCAGCACGACTCCGCGACCATCGCCGTGCTCGCCGTCTGGCCCTACCTCGTTACCGATTCGATCCCGGTCGCCGATGCCGAGCTCGAGCGCTACCTCAAGGCGCACGCGGACGACTTCAAGCGCCCCGCGATGGCGTTCGTACGCTTCGTCGCGGTCCCGCACCTCCCCGATCCCGCCGACACGGCGGCGGCCCGCGCGCGCGTCGCCCGGATCCAGGCCGAGCTGGCGCGCGGTGCCAAGTTCGAAGACGTCGCGCGTCGCGAGTCGAGCGACACGGTCAGCGGCCGGCAGGGCGGTGATCTGGGGTGGGTGAAGCGGACGGAGTCGACGTTCGACCCGCAGTTCATGGCCGCCCTGAAGGGGCTCACCCCCGGCCGCGTGTCGCCGCCCGTGCTCACCCAGTTCGGCTACCATCTCATCCGGGCGGATGCGGTGAAGGGCGACTCGCTGAAGCTGCGCCACATTCTCGTGCCGATCGAGCTGCAGGGCGCCCATTTGGACGCGGTTGAGACCCGGGTCGATAGTCTGGAGCGGCTGGCGGCGGACCAGCCCAGCGGCGCGCTGCTCGACAGCGCGGCGAAGCGCTTCAACCTGCCCCTCTCGGCCACGTACCGCATCGTCGACGGCGAACGGCTCACGCTGGGGCGGTACACGATTCCCGACGTGAGCGTCTGGGCGTTCGAGGCCCGGGTCGGAGAGACGAGCCCCATCATCGAGGCGAAGCCGGCCTACTACGTGTTCCGGCTCGACTCGCTCGTGCCCGAAGGAGTCCCACCGCTCGCGGACGTGCGCGCGCCGGTGGAGTCCGCGGTCAAGCTGGAGAAGCAGAAAGAGATCGCGAAGCGCCACGCCGACTCGCTGTCTGCGGCATTGCGGGGAATCCCCAACCTGATGGCCGCGGGCGCCGCGCGCGCGCTCCAGATCCAGCGCTTCGGTCCTTTCACCCGGCTGCAGCCGCCCGGCTATGTGGCGCGCGAGCCAGTGGTCGTGGGCGCCGCGTTCGGGTTACGCGTGAGCGAGCGGAGCGGGGTGATCATCGGGCAGGGCGGCGATTTCATCATCGAGTCGCTCGGCCGCAAGATGGCCGACTCGTCGGCGTGGCTGAAGCAGAAGGACGCGCAACGCACCCAGATGCTCGCAGCGGTGCGCCAGGCGCGGATTCAGCAGTATGTGGATGGTCTGCGCGCCCGCGCGAAGATCGTAGACCGGCGCAAGGAGATCTTCCGCACACAAGTGTCGGCCGACGCCGCCGCCAGCTAGGCTACTCCACCAGGCGTTTCGGCTTCGCGTCGCGCGGCGGCTGGTCGTCGGGAGGCCGTTGAATCGAGTCTTCCGCGTCCGAGAGGGCGCGCTTGAACTCGCGCAGCCCCTTCCCCACCGCCCGGCCGGCGTCGGGCAACCGGTTGGCGCCGAACACCAGCAGCACGATGAGCAACAGGATGACGATCTCGCCCGCGCCCAGATTCCCGAACATGGCGGTCTCCTACTGACTCAGCCGCTTCGGCCCCGCGCTCCGCGCCGGCGGGAGTGGCGTATCGGACGCGGCCGGGGGCTCCACGGCTTCATCGGACTTTAGGCCACGCTTGAATTCCTTGATGCCCTTCCCGATCGACGCGCCGATCTCCGGAATGCGCTTCGCGCCGAAGAAGAGCACGAGGATCAGGAGGAGGATCGCGATTTCGCCGAATCCGAGATTGGCCATAAACCCTCGTTTAGAAGAGCGAGCGGGCGACGAAGTACGCGATCGCGACGCCCAGCACCGCGAGCAGCGACACGTCGAGTCCGATCGGCCCCAGGGTGATCGACACCACCAGCAAGTCCAGGTGCACCGGCCCGATCGTCGGCGTCACGGACCACGTGAAAATCTCCTTCGCGGGTCCCTGCGGCAGGAAGCGCTGCAGGAACGCGTGGACCAACCCGCCCAGGACGAAACCGGCGGCGAGCACGCCGAAGTAGAACAGCGGCCGGCGCGGACCGTGCGCCACTAGCTGCGCCGTTCCACGGCGTACGCGATGCTGCCTTGGAGCGCGTCGCGCGCGGCCGACGGCGGCAACACGTCCAGCCCCGCCTCGGCCTGCTGCGCCAAGTCGAGCGCGCGCTGCCGCGCCGCCTCGAGGCCGCCCGCCCCTTCAACGAGCCGGATCACCTCTGCGACGAGCTCGTCGGACGGCTCCGCCGTCTCCATCAGCCGCGCGACGACGCGGCGCTCCGCCGGCGGCACGCGGGCCAGCGCCGCGATGAGCGGCAACGTTACCTTGTGTTCGCGCAAGTCGAGCCCGGACGGTTTCCCCGTCACAGCTTCGGGCTGGGTGTAGTCGAGCAGATCGTCGGTGATCTGGAACGCCATGCCCAGCAACATGCCGAACCGCGCCAGCGCCTGGCGATACGCCGGGGCCGCCGTGAGGGCACCCACCTCGCAGGCCCCCGACAGCAGCGAAGCCGTCTTCGCCCGGATCAGCTGATCGTACGCGGCCTCGCCGTACGCCAGCTTGTCGTGCGCCTCGAGCTGGCGCATCTCGCCCACGGTCATCTCGTTCGTCACCCGCGCCAGGACCCGCAGCGGCGTGGGGTCGTCGAGCCGCACCAGTTCGATGATCGCCCGCGAGTAGAGGTAGTCGCCCATGATGACGGCGATCTGGTGCGAGAACAGCGCGTTGATCGTCGGCAGGCCCCGCCGCAGCGCCGAATGGTCTACGGAATCGTCGTGCACCAACGTGGCCAGGTGGATCAGCTCGACGACGGCGGCCAGCGTGACGGCGCGCGGGTCGTTCCCGCCCGCGGCGCGGTGGCTCAGCAGCAGGAGCGTGGGGCGAAACAGCTTCCCCTTCATGCGCAGCAAGTGCTCGTTCACTTCGCTGATGATCGGGAAGTCCGCTGCGATGATGCGCCGCAACTCGTCCACCACGTGCTCCAGCTCCGCGGCCACCGGAAGCTGGACGTCGTGCAGCGCGACGCGTGGGAGGGTGACGGTCATCGAGCCTTGGCCAGCGCTTTGGCGCGCTGCTCCACGTCCAGGAAGCGGATGTCGACGGCGAAGACGCGCCCGTACAGATCGCGCGCGTCGGATTTTTTGCCCTGCTCCTCGAGCGCCCGGCCCAGCCAATAAAGAATCCCCAAACGCTCCTGGTCGCCCGAGGCCGGCAGCTCGAGGCCGCGCCGCAGGATCGACTCGGCCACGCCGTACGCCGCCTTCTCGAAGAAGCACACGCCTAGCATCTCCGAGGTCCGCAGCTTCCCGTCCGGCGCGCGCAGCGCCTTCTGCAGCTCGGCGATCGCCTCGTCCAGGAGGCCCATTTCCTTGAAGGCCACGCCCAGATCGTAATGCGACTGGAAATCGGTCTCGTCGATGTTCTCGTCGATCCCTTGCTTGAAGCGGGCCAGCATGTCGTGGAAGTCCTGCTCCTCGTCGCCGGTCGGCTCCTCGTCCGCCACGGTCATGCGACTGTCTTTCTCGGGCGCCTCGTCCTCGAGCATCATCGAGCTCAAGTCCACGAAATCCCCGTCCGCGGCGGCCTCGTCGCGGACCTTCATCTTGGCGTCCTTGGCTTTGACCTTGCCCTCGGGCTTGGCGGGCGGCGCCGCCGGTGCGAGCATCGCGAGCGCCGCCTTGGCGCGCTCGTTGCTCGGGTCGTGCTCCGCCACGCGCAGGTACACGGCCCGCGCCTTCTCGGGCAGATCGGTGCGCAGCAGCGTATCGGCCAGCTCGAGGTAGGCGTCGATGAGCTTGGCCTTGTCCCCAACCTTGAACGAAAACTCCACCGCTTTCTGGCGGTGGCGCACGCTGTTGGGATCGAGCCGTAGGATCTCTTCGACGAGCGTCTGCGCCTGCTCCAGGTTGCCGGCGTTCTCCCACCCCGCGGTGGCGAGATCGAGCTCCTCGACGCCACGGACGCGTTGCCCTTCCTCGATCAACGCCTCGCCCAACGCCTGGTGGGCTTCCGGATCGTCCGGATTGTCGGCGACGCGCGACTCGAGCTCGTCGATCCCCGCCGCCGCGGGGGTCTCCTCGATCCCCGAGAACACCAGCGACCCCGACTGGTCCGCCTGGTTGACGATGCCGTCGATGCCGAGGTTGATGAACCCCGACTTCCGGCCGCCCAGGGAAATGGACGTGTCCTCCTCAGTCTGCACGAACCCCGAGTGCTCGCGACTCTCCTCGATGAGCGGCCGGTCGTCGATGTCGTGGCTCGCATCCGTGGTCGCCGTTTCGAAGTCGGGCTCCAGCTCGAGCGGCGGCACCTCCACCACGGTCTTGCGCTTGACCGGGGAGGGGGGCGCGGCGGCCGGTGCCGACGGCCGCTTCGGCACGACGGGCTTCACCTTCAGCGGCTGCGGTGGCTTGGCGGCCGGCATCTTGAGCGGGGCGAGTTTCGGCAGCGGCGCCTTGGGCGCCGGAGGCTGCGGCCGGGGTGGCTGCGCGCGCGGAGGCTCCGGCTCGAGTTCCACGTCGCCCTCGAGCACCAGCTCCGCCTCCTCTAACCCATCGGCCTCGGCCTCGTCCGCGTCCGCGGATACGGTCGGCTCGAGCTCGGCCAGCGGCTCGAGCTCGAGATCCGCGGGGTTCAGCTCCTCACGGATCGACGGCGTCCGCGGTGTGGTCGCGCGAACCTGCCCGAAATCGGAGCTCGTGATCTCGAGCCCCTCCAGCATGCCGCCGGGCTCGACCGCCTCTTCCTCCTCCTCGGCGAGGTTCGTCGTCTCGATCTCGAGTGAATCCTCGGTCAGCTGCTGCGCCACCGGCGGCGGGAGCGGCGGCGCCGGGGCGGGCCGACCGCCCGGGCCCGGCTTCGCGGTCTTCGCCTGCGCGGGTTCGCCCAAGTCGAGAAACACGAGGCTCGACGTCTTGCGCTTCCCCGACTTGCTGATGTCTTCACCATCGGGCCGGGTAGCCGTCGGGACGTTGATCTTGGCCGACGACGCGCGCGGGTTGGCGCCGTACATCTTGAGATGGTCGCTGAGGATCTCGCGCAGACGCTCGCTCTCGGGCGAGATGTCCGTAAACTCCTTCAGCGCAGCGAAGGCGTGCTCGATCTTGCCGGCCTTCTGCATCCGCTCGGCGTACTGCACGAAGTTGTGCTGCGCCTCGGTCATGAAGCCCTTCGCCGCATACAGCTTCGCGAGCTTCAGGTACGTCGACTGCCGCGCCGGGGCGTTGCGCAGCACCTTGTTACACATCGCGATGGCGTTGTTGTGGAATCCGAGCTCGGCGTACTTGTCGACGGCGCGGTCGTAGTAGTCCGCCGCCTGGCCGGGATCCTTCAGCTTGATGTAGAGATCCCCGACGCGGTTATAGATCGACAGGTCGGGGTTCGCCTCGCCATCCGACTCCTGCGTCCTGAGCGCTTCGAGCCAGATCTCGACGGCTTTCTTGGGGTCCTTCGCCTCGAGACCCTTGGCCTTGTCTTTCAGCTGCTCAAGTTTGTACATGGAACGATTAAGATACCGGGACGGTGGGAGCGGGACAAGCCGAACCCCCTGTCCAGACGGCGCTTACGACGTTCGCGCCCATCCAGTAGGCAGCTTCGCGCCAGTCCTCCACGGCCGCCACCACGAGGTCCGCCGCGAATCCCGGGGCGAGCTGGCCCCGCTCCCCGGCGAGTCCCAAGGCCGCCGCGGCGTTCACGGTGACCGCCGTCAACGCTTCGGTGTGACGCAGGCCCAGTTGGGAGACGCCGAGCGCCATCACGAGTGGCAAGCTGACCGTCGGCGACGTGCCGGGATTGAAATCCGTGGCGAGGGCGACCGCCGCCCCCGCTTCCAGCAGACGGCGCGCCGGCGCTTGGCGCTGCTTGCCGAGGAAGACCATCGTCGCGGGGAGGAGCACGGCGACCGTACTGCTCGCCGCCAGCGCCCGGACCCCGGCGTCGGACACGGCGGCGAGGTGGTCGGCCGACAGCGCGCCCTGCTCGACAGCCAGCTCGGCTCCGCCCGACCCTTCCAGCTCGTCGGCGTGCAGCTTCACCGCGAGTCCATGACGCTTGGCGGCGGTGAGAATGACTCGCGTTTCGGCGGGACTGAAGACGCCCGGCTCGCAGAACACGTCACAGCAGCGCGCCAGCCCACCCTGGGCGACCGCGGGGATCATCTCCTCGCACAGGAGGCGCACGTAGGCCGCGCGGTCGCCGCGATGCTCCGGGGGCACCTCGTGGGCACCGAGGAACGTGGCGATGAGCGTGGCGGGTTGCGTCGCCGCCAGCCGGCGGATCACGCGCAGCTGCTTCAGCTCGGCCTCGAGCTCGAGGCCGTAACCGGATTTCACCTCGATCGTCGTGGTCCCGTGCGCGAGTAGCGTGGCGAGGCGCGCCCGGGTGAGGGCCTCGAGATCCGCTTCGGAGCGCGCGCGCACGTCCCGCACCGACTGGAGGATGCCGCCGCCGGCGGCGGCGATCGCCCTGTAGTCCTCGCCCAACGCGCGCCGCTGGTGGTCGTCGAGCCGTGCGGCGCCGAAGACACCGTGCGTGTGGCAGTCGATGAACCCGGGGAACAGAACGCCGCTGACCTCGACCTCGCGTAGGGGCGCAGCATGCTGCGCCCCTACCTCACGACGCGGACCCACCCAAACGATCCGATCACCGTCGATCAGCACGGCCGCGTCACGCAACACCTCCACTTCGGCCATCTCCGCGCCGCGCCGAGCGCGCGCGGGTCCGCGACACGTCACGACCTGACGCGCGCCGACGAGGAGCGTCTTCAGTCGGGCGTCCCTCGCTCGCGCATCGGCAGGCGGATTCCGTGCCGCCGGGCCGCGTCGAGCGCTTCGGGATAGCCGGCGTCGGCGTGCCGCGCGACGCCGATCCCGGGATCGTTCGTCAGCACGCGCTCGAGGCGCCGCGCCGCGCCGTCCGTCCCGTCGGCGACGATTACCTGTCCCGCGTGCAGCGAGTTGCCGATCCCGACTCCGCCGCCGTGATGGAACGACACCCACGACGCGCCCGACGCCGTGTTGAGGAGGGCGTTCAGGATCGGCCAGTCGGCGATCGCATCCGAGCCATCGCGCATGCCCTCGGTCTCGCGAAACGGCGATGCCACCGATCCCGTGTCGAGGTGATCGCGCCCGATCACGATTGGCGCCGACAGCTCGCCGCGCTTCACCAGGTCGTTCAACGCCAGGCCGAATCGGGCCCGCTCCCCCTGCCCCAGCCAGCAGATGCGCGCGGGGAGCCCCTGGAACGCGACGCGCTCCTGGGCCAGCCTGATCCAGCGTTCCAGGTGCGCATCCCCGGGGAACAGCTCGAGCACCAAGCGGTCGGTGCGGTGCAGGTCCGCCGGGTCGCCCGAGAGCGCCACCCAGCGGAACGGTCCCTTCCCTTCGCAGAACAGCGGCCGAATGTACTCGGGGACGAATCCGGGGATGGCGAAGGCGTCGCCGACGCCGGCATCGCGGGCCTCAGTGCGAATGTTGTTGCCGTAGTCGAAGGCGATCGCGCCGCGCTTCTGCAGATGCAGCATCGCCCGCACGTGCGCGGCGATGCTTTCGCGCGCCCGCCGCTGGTAGTCCTCCGGGGCGCGCTGTCGCTGTGCGGCCGCGTCGTCCGGTGACAATCCCGCCGGGACATATCCGTTCAAGGTGTCGTGCGCCGAGGTCTGGTCGGTGAGTACGTCGGGCACGAACCCACGCCGCACGAGGTCGGGGAGGACCTCGGCGCAATTCCCGACCAGGCCGACCGACAACGCCGCGCCGCGACGCTTCGCGTCGTCACACCATGCGAGTGCCTCGTCGACCGACGCGGTCGACCGATCGAGATAGCGCGTGTCCAGGCGACGCTGCACCCGGGTGGGGTCCACCTCCACCGCGAGACAGATGCCATCGTTCATCGTCGTGGCGAGGGGCTGCGCGCCCCCCATCCCGCCTAACCCACCCGTCAGCAGTATCCGGCCGCGGAGAGATCCGCGAAAATGCCGTGAGGCAACTGACGCCAGCGTCTCATACGTTCCCTGCAGAATTCCCTGGGTGCCGATGTAGATCCACGAGCCGGCCGTCATCTGACCGTACATGATCAGGCCCCGGCGCTCGAGGTCGCGGAACACCTCCCAGGTGGCGTAGCGTCCGACGAGATTGGCGTTCGCGATCAGCACACGCGGCGCGTCGACGTGCGTCGTGAACACGCCCACCGGCTTCCCGGACTGCACGAGCAGCGTCTCGTCGTCGCCCAACGTGCGGAGCGTGCGGCAGATGGCGTCGAACGACGGCCAGTCGCGCGCGGCCTTGCCCGTCCCGCCGTACACGACCAGGTCCTGCGGCCGCTCGGCGACGTCGGGGTCCAGGTTGTTCATCAGCATCCGCAGGGCTGCTTCTTGGATCCAGCCTTTGCAGGTCTTGGAGGAACCGCGGGGGGCGCGGATCACGCGGGGACCGCGGCCTCCGGCTCAAACTTCCCTTCTCGGATTGCCGTCGCGATCCGCTCGATGTCGGCGGTGAGCGGACGATCGCCCGTGAGCGACGCCGCCTCACGCCGCACGGCGGCGTGCAGTCGCGCGACGCCCCGGGCCGGCGTGAGCGGCAGCAGGTACTCGAGTCCCTGCGCTCCCGCGAGCAGCTCGATGGCGACGATCCGCTCCGCGTTCGCAAGGATGCGCCCCGCTTTCCAGGCCGCCGTCATTCCCATCGGAACGACGTCCTCCTGGTTTCCCTCGGTCGGCACCGATTGGACGCTCGCCGGCGTCGCGAGCACCCGGCAGTCCGCAACGAGCGCCGCCGCCGCGATCTGGGGCGTCATGAACCCCGACTCGAGGCCGGGATCGCGCGCCAGGAATGCGGGGAGTCCGGACGAGAGATCGGGGTTGACGATGCGCTCGAGCCGCCGCTCGGCGAGCCCGGCCAGCGTGGCGAGCGCGATGGCGATCACGTCGAGGGCCAGCGCGATCGGCTGGCCGTGGAAGTTACCACCGGACACGACGTCGTCCCCGAATACGAGAGGGTTGTCGGTGGCCGCGTTCAACTCGGTGGCCACGAGCCGCTCGGCAAACGCCAAGCCTTCGCCGGCGGCGCCGAGCACTTGCGGCGTGCAGCGCAACGAGTAGGCGTCCTGGACGCGCGGATCGTTGTCGCGGTGCGACTCGCGGATCGCGCTGTCGGCGAGCAGTGCGCGCAGCAGGGCCGCCGAGCGCTGCTGGCACGGATGGGGGCGCGCGTCGTGAATGCGCGCGTCGAACGGGCCCGGAGAGCCGCGCACCGCCTCGAGGCTCATCGCCGCGGCGCCGTGCGCGGCGCGCCACAACGTCCACGCGTCGTGGACCAGCAGGGCGGCGAGCCCCGTCTGCGCCTGCGTGCCGTTCACGAACGCCAGGCCTTCTTTGGCTTCGAGCGTGATCGGGCGCGGCACCTGCACGTCCCCTTCACCGATCATCGCAAGCGCGAGGTGTGCCAGCGGGGCCAGGTCTCCCGACGCGCCCACGCTCCCCTGCGACGGCACCGTCGGATGGATCTTCCGGTTGAGCATGTCAACGAGCAGCTCGGGCAGCGCCGGCCGGACACCGCTCGTGCCGCGGACCAGGACATTGGCGCGCAGGAGCATCATGGCGCGCACGGCGTCCGCGGGCAGCGGATCGCCCACGCCGGACGCGTGGCTGCGGATCAGGTTGAGCTGCAGCTGGCGCGCCTGGTCGGGTGGGATGCGGACGTGGGCCAGCTTCCCGAACCCCGTGTTGACACCGTAAACGGTTTGCCCCGCCCCGACGGCGGCTTCGACGGCGCGGCGCGATGCCGTGACCGCTTTCAGGGCCTTCGCGTCGAGGGCGACCGGCGCGTGACCGCGGGCGACCGAAACGACGTCGGCGATGGAGAGCGAGTGGCCGTCGAGGGTGATGGACGCTGGCATGGCGCAGGGAAACTACCTGCCGAAAGGCCCAAATGCACGTAGGGGCACGGTATTACCGTGCCCCTACTGATAACCGCTTGGCGACTTTGCGTCTTTCTTGTTACTGAGATCGCACCTGGAAACCCGTCGACAGAGACGTCGTGAGCCCCCCCCGCGTAATCAACTCGGGGTTCCCCACATCCGTCTGGAAACTCCAGTCGAAGATCAAGTAGTCTCGCCCCACATGCGTGACTCGGAGCGCCCCGTAGCGAAGGGTCGTGCCTTCCACGATCTCAAAGACATACCCGTAGGTGGGGACCGCCTGGAACATGCTGCGGCTGTACCCCGTCGCCGGCGCGAAGTCGATCGACGTGAGGTCGGCCGTCTGGCCGTACACCTGCATACGCGTGCCGCTGAACACCGGCTCGATCCACAGCGTGTCACCCGCGTCCCGCCTCACGCGGAAGTCGATGTCGGTCGCGTTCCCGCTCTCGACGAGCCCCAGCTCGGAGCTCTGTGCCTTGCCGTCGGCGTTGGCGTCGTTCCAGAAGCGGAATCCCGCCTGGGTCGCGTCCTGCTCGAGGGGGAAGACCAGGGTGTTGCGCGCGTCGGGCCGCGGCGTGTCCTGGCGCAGCGGCGACCAGAGACTCTCGTAGCCCTCGGTGCTGACGGCGGTCACGCCAAAGCAGCGCGGCGACCCGTTCGGCAAGGCGCTCGCCAGGAACTCGGCCGCGACCGTCGTGCCCTCGAGCGACCAGGTGGCGCCACACAGCCCCGTGTCGAGGTCGTAGGGCGTGCTGTAGATGCGGTACCATTTGAATCGGGTCGGGTTCGTCGCATAAGCATTGTCGGCCCACTCGAGGTGGATCGCTCCGTTGAGCGAGATCGAGAAGAGGCTCGAGGGCTGCTCGAGTTGCAGCCGTTCGTCCACCGTGATCACGTTGCTCGCGTCGCTCTCGCCGCCGTTGTCGTTCACGGCCGTCACGTAATACTCGAGGTGCGGCACGCCGTTGTCGTGGAACGTGTTCGACGTCGTCTCGCCGCGCAGCACGAACGAGCCGGAGCTCGATCCGCGCGAGTACACGCGGTAGCTCGCGAGGTCGGCGTCCGTCACGACATTCCAGACGAGCAGAATGCCGAGGGGCTGATTAGGGTCGCCGCTCGGTTCGAGCTCGTAGGTGAGGTTGGCGGGAGTGGATGGGACGGATGTGAACATCGTCTCCTGGCAGGCGGCGGCCGCCAAGGCCAGGAGCAGCGCGGAGTATCGCAGGGTTCGGCGCATACGTGATTCCTCGGGACGGAGTCCGGGCACGCCTAGGGCACGCGGCGTGCCCAAGGGGAACTCGCTTGCCTATATGCAGTTACAAATCCTGGCCGACGCCGCAGTGTCACCGAGAGAGGACATCAGGGGCGCGCGAAGGTGTGTTGGTCGTAGTCGAACTTGATATCCGACTGATCGATGAGCGCGATGTTGAAGCTGAACGCGAAGTTGCCGTTGGCGCTCTTCGTGAACACAAAGCTCGCGCGCCAGCGATGCAGATCCCGCTGGAAGGTGAGGTAGTGATCGGCGAATTGCCGCGTACCAAAGTCGAACGCGCTGTGCCAGCTCGCCGTCCAATGCGCCGTCGGGCTGAAGTTCATCGAGAGGGTGACCATCTGCTTGCCGGGTTGGTGGCCGACCAGCGCCCTATCCGCGCGGCTGTGGTTGCTGGTGTAATTCACGAGCAGTGAAAACGCGCGTCCCCCGCCTCCGGCGCCGGCGCCGAACGGCCCTTGCTGCTGGAGGCCCCCCATCCTCTGACCTCCGATTCCCGGCCCGCCTCCCCCTGGTCCGGGGCTGGGCCCCCCCATCGTGTCGGCGGCGGGCGCCGCGTGAGGGCCGTGGCTCACCAAGCCGAGCAGGCCCGCGACGCCGCGCAGCGTCGCCGGCGTGATCGTGAACCCGGTCGAGACGCTCGTCAGGAACGGATCGAACTTGGCGCTGTCGGTGCCCACGCGTCCCTTCCACAGGTCGTGCGTGATGGACAACTGGAAGGGCAGCAGATCGGACGAGAACGTGTTACTGAGCGTCCCGGTCTGCCAACCGGTACGCCTCGCCATCTTGGCCTGCTCGAAGTTATAGGCGATCGAGCTCGTATTGATCGCCAGCAGCTTGATCTTGCGCGGCTCCGACGTCGTGTCGCCCGCGGGCGGCTTGAGCTTCGCCTCGAAGTTCTGCGACAGGCCGAGGCTGATCGTCTGCTGCGGGTCGCTGCGCGCGTTCAAGGTCGTGTCGCTCGGGTCGAGCGCCCGGGAGTATGCGTCCGGGACCTTGGCCCCCGGGGCGTACTGGTAGTTGATGATCGGCGAGATCGAGTGCCGGATCCGCGTCACGGGTCCGACGCCGGGGAAGAACCCGAAGAACGTGGGGGACATGCTGGCGGTGAACGCGAGGCGCTTCCCCTGCTGGACGAACTCCCCGCCCGAAAACTGATTGCGCAGCATGAAGGGACCGGCGCCCGTGGAGTTGAGGATCGCGATCCCGGGCTGGAGCTTCCAGGTGCCCGAGAGGAGCGACGGCAGGTTGATGCTGGTCTGCCAGTCCACATCGGTGCGGAATGTCCGGGCATAGGTCGCCCGCCGCACGCCGCCCGCCACCGTGGAGTCGCGAATCAGGAATTCCTGCCGCCTATTGGTGACGACGTCGTTGATCGAGAGGCCGTTCCCCCAGTTCCACCGTCCGATCCGCAGCGGTGTCTGGATGCTGATACTGGTGCTGCGGTCGTCGACGAACAGCGGGAGCGTGTCGACGGCCAGCGTCCCGCCCGGCAGTCCCGCGACCAGCAGGTTGCCGGCCGCGGTGTGAAAGTTCTGGGCGTTCGTGAACGAGAAACCGGGGGACCAGGTGATGAACGTCCCGATGTTCACGGCGGCGGGCGCGAGCCGCACCTCCGGGAAGCTCTGGCTCACCTGTTGGCTCGAGATCTCCTGGCTGCGACTGCCGCCGACGCTCAGGCTGCCCCACGAGAAGCGTTTGTTGAAGCTCGCGCGCGAGCCGAGCCGCGCCGTCGCCTGGAACGGATCGAGACTGTTGCGCGATATGACCGCCCCGCTGGTGGCGTAATCGACGCTCGCGTTGAACGTCGTGCGGGCGTCGAAGCTCTGGTTGTGGAACCAGGAGATACGGGTGGACTGCGCGTTGCGGTCGAGCTCCGAGGTGCGCAAGTAGGACAGCCGGCCCTGCACAAAGCGGTCCAGCCACTTGTACTGCGTCTCGGCCCCAAAAGACACGCTGCGCCCCGCGAACCAGTCGGCCGAGACGCGCAAGTCGAGGTAGTCGTTGATCGCGAAATAGTAGCCGAAGTCCGTGAAGTGGCGCTGGTATCGACGGGTCGGACGCACCAAGTCGTTCAAGCCGAAGCGAGGCACGAGGATTCCGCTGTGGCGCCCGGAGCGGATGTCCTGAAAGATGAACGGCAGCCACATGATCGGCACGTCGCGCACGTACAGCACCACGGGCCGCGCCACCATCGTGGTCTTGTTGAGCCACTTCACCTGGCCCGCCGAGAAATGGTAATCGGGAACGGGCTGCTGGTCGGAGGTGAACTCGGCACGGCGACCGTATACGCGCTTCGAACCGGAGTCCGCGGTCAATTGCCGGCCGGTCGTGATCCAGTTAGTCCCACCCTGCTGAAAGTTGGTGAGCGCATCTCGCACCGTACCCCGCCGGATGCACGTGTCGTAGCGCATCCCGTCCCCCACGAGCACCGTCCCCTGATCGAACAGGTGCGGATGGCCCTCGGCGTCGAGCCGGCAGCTCGCCTGGTGGTACCGGATCGAGTCGGCCTCGAGCTGCGTGCTGTCCCGCTCCACGAACGCCTCGCGACGCAGGAAGATGGTCTGGCTGTCGCCTTGCACCAACAACGTGTCGGCCATGTAGTGGGTGATTTGAAAGCCGTGGAGTTTGAGCAGCGAGTCCATCACCGCATCGGTCTTGGGGAAGCTGTGCGCGGGAGCGGTGGGGAGGCCGAGCTTGCGAGCACTGGCCGTGTCCACGGCGCGCCCGGTCGCCGCCTGCTGGGCCGCTCGCCGGGCAGCGCTATCGGCGGGCGGCGGCGTGCCCTGCGCATGCAGCGCGCCGGCTCCTCCCGCTCCGACGAAGAGCAGCACCAGCAGGGCGGCGGCCGTCCGCCGGGCGCGCCGCCGGCTCGCCACCCAGGCGCACCAGATGCTGATCTCGTACAACAAGGTGAGCGGGACGAGCATCATCATCATCGACACGGCGTCGGGCGGCGTCAGCAGCGCCGCGAGGAACGCCGATACGACGAACGCGTAGCGGCGCTGCTTCGCCAGGAACTGCGGTGTGACGAGCCCCAGGGCGGCGAGGATCGCCACCACCAGCGGCAGCTCGGTCACGACGCCGAACGCCAGAATGAAAGGCACCGCGAAGCCGAAGTACTGGTCGATCGTGATGATGGGCGCGAGATCGTTGCGCGTGAAGCTGAACAGGACTCTCAGGGCGGCGGGCAGCACCCACTGGTAGGCCGCAGTCGCGCCGAGCAGGAACAGCACCACGCCGACCGCGAGCGCCGGAACGACGAGTCCTTTCTCCTTCTCGTACAGCGCCGGCGCGAGGAACGCCCAGATCTGATAGATCACCACGGGCGACGCCAGCACGCAGCCGAGCGCGAACGCGACCTTGAGCGTCAGCAGGAACGGCTCGGTCGGGCTCGTGAACAGCAGGCGGCCCCCCGGCAGGAACGGGGCGATCGGGCGCTTGAGGACGGTCAGGATGTCGATCTTGTCCATCAGGAACCAGCCGACGACGGTACCGATCGCGATCGCGAGCAGGCTCCACAGGATGCGCCACCGCAGCTCCTCGAGGTGATCGAGGAACGGCATCTCGCCGCGGGGAGGAGCGTCATGGCTCTGGCCGGTGAGCTCCTGGACCGACACGAGCTGCTGTTGCACCGACAGGAGCTCGGTGCGGAGGTCGCCGCGCAGCTGCACCAAGTAAGCCTGTTGCGTGGTGAGCGCCTGCTGCAGGGCGCGGACGGCGCGCGCGGGGAGTTCGGATAGGCCTTCACGACCTGATCGTACACCGCAGCGGCCGAATCGGGGGCTTCCTTTTCGAAACTCTCCCCGACGTAGAACAAGGCGTCGGCGGCCCGCTCATGCGTGGGAAACACGCGCAGGAACTCGCGGAAGCCGAGGCGGGCTGTGGAAACGCTGCCCCGGCGGTACTGCTGCAGGGCGACGTCGTACATCTGATCGGGGCCGGGGCCCGCGGGATTCCCGGAGGGTCCCACTGGCGCCCCCCCCGCCGGCAGCACCGGATCGGGCTGCTGCGCCCGCGCTTCGATCCGCGTGCGCAGCTCGGTCAGCCGTTGCTGGCTCTGGCCGGTGAGCTCCTGGACCGACACGAGCTGCTGTTGCACCGACAGGAGCTCGGTGCGGAGGTCGCCGCGCAGCTGCACCAAGTAAGCCTGTTGCGTGGTGAGCGCCTGCTGCAGGGCGCGGACGGCGCGCG
>WNGD01002848.1_pt1 | contig 21464 bp, 19 predicted proteins | sample 5400671 | NCBI WGS metagenome assembly WNGD01 (sample SAMN13153369, study PRJNA577476) | soil metagenome | isolation source: 40 cm soil or saprolite under grassland replicate 2 | place: USA:California | collected 2016-06-15 | reverse complement strand
CATGGTTCCCCTCTCACGAACTTCTGTCCTTGCTGCCGGTAGTATAACATCGTTTCTACCCGAGGGCAACTGGCGGTTTGTTGTTGAGAGAATGTTAGAGATAGTAGAAGCTAGTTAGAGCTTTCTGGTTACTGTTAGAAACCCTCCACCAATTAGCTTTGCTCTATTACGATCAAAGGAAGTATGCTCAGGCTGAACCTCTCTACCAACGCGCTTTGCTCATCAAAGAGCAAGCTCTGGGTCCCGACCATCCCGAAACCGCGACCACACTCCATCAATTGGCCTGGCTCTATCAGGCTCAGGGGCTCTATACTCAGGCCGAACCTCTCTACCAACACGCCTTGCGTATCAAAGAGCAAGCTCTGGGTCCTGACCATCCCCACACCGCGAACACCCTGCACGCGTTGGCCTCGCTCTATCACAACCAGGGGCTCTATGCTCAGGCCGAGCCTCTCTACCTGCGCGCCTTGCACATTCATGAACTGATGCAAGGTCCTGATCACCCCAGAACTGGCGAAACCCTCCACCAATTAGCTTTGCTCTATCACAACCAGGGGCTCTATGCTCAGGCCGAACCTCTCTATCAGCGTGCCTTGCGTATCAAAGAGCGAACTCTAGGTCCTGACCATCCCAGTACAATCATCACGCAACAGAGTTATGAGGCGCTTCTGCAAGTAATGAGACAGAAACGCAAAAACTCGTAATAATTAGTGGGTATCCAGGAAAGCAGCCCCTATAGGCGTCCAGTTAAGAAAAGATGAGTTTGTTCTGTCGAGCCGCTCCCAGGAGATGGGGTTGTTCCGTCGAGCCGCTCGCAGGGCGACCGCAAGGGTCAGCCCCTACAAAGAGAACGGCGGGTTGCTGAGGCCCAACGGGTCTTTGTAGGGGCGCTTGACCCTTGCGGTCGCCCTGGGAACCATTTCATGGCGTGTCTCTGTCTCCTTCACTTGATGCCTATGGATACTAAGAAAGTAATCCCCCTTAGGATAAAACGAAGTCTAATAAGAGTGTGGGCGACCGTGCTGGTCGCCCTTGTGATCACTTGTTTACCTGTTCTTCGTCCCATAATTAGGCGCTTCCTTAGTGATAATTACATCATGAGGGTGGCTTTCGCGCAGGCCAGCACCAGTGATGCGAACGAATTGGGTCTTCTCCTGCATGTCCTTGACTGTTGCGGCCCCGGCGTAGCCCATGGCCTGGCGTAGTCCTCCGACGAGCTGGAAGACGAGGGGACCGAGCAGACCTTTGTAGGCGACGCGGGCTTCGATGCCTTCGGCTATCAGATGGGTTTCGTCTGTGTCGCCCTGGAAGTAGCGGTGTTTGCTGTAACGGCGCTGCTTCATGGCTCCGACTGATCCCATGCCACGGTAGTCTTTGAAGCGCTCACCGTGCGAGATGATGAGTTCGCCCGGGCTTTCGTCAACTCCCGCGAGCAGACTGCCGAGCATGACGGTGTCAGCACCCGCTGCGACGGCTTTGGCGATGTCGCCAGAATACTGGATACCTCCATCAGCAATGATGGGGATGTTGTATTGGTGTGCGATACGGGCGCAATCATAGATGGCAGTGATCTGGGGCAGGCCGATGCCGGCGATGATACGTGTTGTGCAGATAGCTCCGGCCCCAATACCAACTTTGACGGCATCGACGCCCGCGTGGATCAGCTCTTCGGTTGCTTCAGCGGTAACAACGTTGCCTGCGATGAGCTGGACTTTTCTGCCGAAACGATCATGGATACGGGCGACGGTTTCGATGACCATGTGCGAGTGGGCATGGGAGGTGTCTACGACCAGTACGTCCACGCCTTCCTCGATAAGAGCGGCGCAGCGTTCCATGCTATCGGGTCCGACTCCGACGGCGCCCCCCACACGCAGGCGACCGTACTCATCTTTAGCGGCATGTGGATAGAGAATTTTCTTCTGGATATCCTTCATGGTGATGAGACCTTTGAGCATGTTGTGCTCGTCTACCACGGGCAGCTTTTCGATTTTATAACGGTGGAGGCTGTCACGCGCCTGCTCCAGGGTTGTGCCTACGGGGACGGTGATCAGGCGGTCACGTGTCATCAGTTCAGAGATGGGACGATTGAAGTCGGTTTCGAAGCGGATATCGCGGTTCGTCAGGATGCCGACCAGCTTACCGTTCTCCGTAATGGGGATGCCGGAGATGTGGAAACGCTGCATTGCGCTGAGCGCTTCTTGTAAGGAGGCATCTGGTTCCATCGTAATCGGGTCGGTAATCATGCCCGACTCAGAACGCTTGACCTTATCGACCTCCTGAGCCTGCTCGTCAACGGATAAGTTACTATGGATAATACCGATGCCCCCTTCGCGTGCCAGAGCAATCGCCAGCCGCCCCTCTGTGACTGTATCCATAGCGGCGCTCACGATAGGCACATTGAGCATAATATTACGGGTGAAACGGGTCTGCGTAGAGACATCACGAGGCAGGACGGAAGAGGCAGCAGGAACAATGAGAACATCATCAAAGGTGAGACCTTCTTTGGCAAACTTTTCATCGAAAGTGCCTGGGTTATTGCCCACAGACATAATCGCAATTTCCTCCTTAAAAAACCGTAGAGGCAGGCCTTGCGTCTGCCTGCCGGGAGCAAGCCCTCCCTTTGAGCCACAGGCAGACGCAAGGCCTGCCTCTACGGAAAAAAAACGCCCAGCACACGTTCTTCGCACGCTGGACCGCCACCGGGCTTGTCATAGAGATGAGGTTAAACCCCACCTGTCTCAATTACATGAACCTTAGCCGGGTGGGGGTGAACCCGACCCCTACTAGAGGATTTTTGTTGTTAACGATGTAAGTTGGTTGAATATTTCCTGATAGTGTAGCATATGAAATTGATTGGCGTCAAATCGTGTTTTTTGCGCGGGCCAGATTGTTGCATTGAACAAGGACCAACGACCATCATGACCAGATCGAAGGTCCACACAGGGGCGCGGTTTAGCCCACATCGGTGTAGGGGCGCGGTTTACAAGCCCGCAGCCATCGGTGCAAACAGATTTCATCGGTAGTAATTGTGCTGACATGCACCATTGCTAAAGGTGGCGCGTGATGCGGCGATCCCCCACGATTTCTATGTTTCCGGCGTGGGCTGCGAGATCGCGCATAAAGTGTGCCTTGTCTTTAGGCGCAATGAAGATGGAAGACAGGTAATGAAGGTTGACACCCTCTTTCTTATAATCGATGCGAACCTGGTTAAATGACCATGTGGCATGAGGTGAGATACGTACAGACTGCACACGCTGGATAGCGCTTAGAGGTATCTCCCGACGAATAGCCCCGCTGCGAATGAGCAGGGTTGAGGGAGTAATTTCATAGTAGACCGGGACAGCAAAGCTCAGAATAAGCGCCCAGATTGCTACAGTAAGTAAAAGTACGACCAATCCACCTACAAGTCCGCCTGGCTCTGTGAGAAGATAGAGTGCCGTGATGAGAGGTAGGAGTACTGCTACTCCGATGAGTACTACGATCCAGGCATCTCTCTTCGTGTTATATCTGCTTGTTTGCAATTGAATCTGTCCATGCGCGTGCATAGTGTGCCTCCTCGGTCAGACTGCACAATATTTCATTACTAATAGTAACTTAAATAAAGACGCATTTGTTACAACAATTTACCTGTTATTTAAAGAATAACGCTCACTATTCACAATCTGCTCACAATATGGCTATATTCTGTCACAAGAAGGTGGCATTTTTGTTATGTATTTTCGCATTCATTGGGATTATAATAAAACAGAAACTTCCTCGTGGTTTTGTATTTTATCATTAAGGATAAGGAATATGCCAAACAGGATACTGCAGTCTCCTCAACAACGCCCGCTCGGATTGACCATCATCGCGGTCCTGGTAGGTATTCAGAGCTTAGTTTTTCTGCTGGTGGGTATTACTTCGGTCTCAGCGGCATCTGCGAACGGGAAAATAATTGTGCTCCTCGCAGTTGTAGGTATTGTTTCCCTGATCTTCGGTCTCATTGCGTTCTTTTTGTGTCGGGGATTACTGGCGCTCAAACGCTGGGCATTCTGGGGTACGCTTATTCTGCAAGCTCTGAGTCTGATCGGGAGCCTGGTTGAACTTACGCAGGCGAACGCCAGTATCAGTTCTATTGTGAGCAGCATTGTCCTGCCTGTTGTGATCCTGGTCTATTTCCTGGCTGATCGCAATGTGCGTGAGCTATTCCATAGCTGATACATGGTGAGCCCCAGATATTCGCATCGGGCATCCAGGGCGACCATGAACTGGCACGCAGGGCGACCGCCTGGGTCGCCCCTACGGGTCTGCAGACACATTCTCTCCATCAATTTTATTATTCTTGCGACGGGTCTGCCTTCGCTGTTTCGCCCCAGACCGTGAGAAAGTAAAAGAGTGCACAAAAATCCTCTTCGAGCATCTCGTTCATGGCCTGTTCATACAAATGCTCAATTTCTTCTTTAGGGGCCACTCCTACGGAGGCCAGGAAAGGTTGCAAGAGTTGAAAGGCTATCTTCAAGTCCTCATATGTGGGCAGATATGCTGATGTCCCGTGAGAGAAGTTGAGCACGTGTGCTTTGCCCTTGATAGCATGAAAACTACTCATATGCAACAGGCGCTCCAACATCGGCGTTATCCCGTAGTGTCTGCCAGTGGGGGAAAAACTGCGTCCACTCAGGAAGAATGCCCGATTGAGCAATCCATAGAGGGTTTCAAAAGCTGGTTTGTTGCTGAAGCCCACTTCAGGCTCCGTCAGGCGAACGATGCCACCTGGTCGCAAGACTCGCTGACATTCTGCCAACAGTCGCGGCCACGCGTCTGGAAACACAAAGCCAGAGATGGTACGCGCATTGACCAGGTCAAAGGAGGCGTCAGGGAAGTCCAGGGGTTGGAGTGCATTCATCACCCGGAAGTGGGCGTTGGGAAGCTGGCGCACCTGGGCATACGCCTGGGCATACTGGATCATACTCGTGCTGATGTCGATGCCGGTCACTTCCATCTCCTGATAGTGATGAGCGACGTCGAGCACCCAGCCACCGGGACCGCAGCCGATGTCCAGCACATCGAAGATAGTTGAGAGATCGTCGCGCTCGGAGAAGAGCCCTCCCATCGCACGGGTCATAAGACGGTCTTGATCGATGAGACGCGCCATCTCGGCCCCACTTTCGGCGTCTATGACATACGTGTTGTCGGGGTCGCGCTGTGAAAAAGATTCCGTCATGAGAAAACTCCTCCCGGCTTCACTTGTTAGCAAGTGGGAAATACAAGAACACGCGCTCCAACTCCTGCCAGACGAGACGTTCCGCTTGCACTCGTGTAAGGAGTAGTTGCTGGCGTGTCGCTTCTTTCAGATGGTCAAGAACCCGCGATTGGAAGGTCGCGAGGTAGGGTCGCTGCTCCTCAAGCGATGGCATGACGCCAGGTTACTATATCTTCCATGGGTTTCTATTCATCTCTATACAGCAACAAACCGTAAAAAAGGTGCGATGACATCATGCGCTCGCACCAACAAAGAAAGGTAAATACAGCGTCCTGCTTGTATATAGCATACTGCAAGCAAAAAGAGAAGTCAACCATTTCCGTAGTGGCATGCCTTGCGTGTGCCGCGTGGGTCAGGTGAAATGAAGAAGCGTACATATACGGTACACGCGGCACACGCAAGGCATGCCGTTACGGATCAGTTGATCCGTAGGAGTTCTTCTTCTACGTGTTGCCAGACGCGTTGTTCGGCTTCGCGTACCGTTAGAGGGTGCAGCTTTCTGTCAGCACGGTGCATCTCGTCTATCACACGTTGCTGTAAATTGGAGAGATACTCCAGTTGTTTGTGATAATCGGGCATAAAGTGCAGGTCCAGGTCCTCGAAGGCGTAGAAATCGCCGCGATCGCAGACCAATACCAGGAGTTCGGCGTAGCGCTGCAGTAGGGTTCGGCGCTCTGAGAGAAAATGACCAGATTGTGTAGAGGAGCAGGTAAGACAGCCTGCAATACGACCAGAGAGTAGCAAAGGATAGGCGGCAACGCTTTCTTCCATATCTATCCAATGAACAGGCAATGAACCTTGTTCAGCGCGAGATTGGATCACAACAGAGTGCCCAGAAGAGATAACATACCCGGCGAGAGACTCTGCTCCTCCCAAAAAGGAGGCATGCAATTCCAGGTGACGAGGCCAGGGCGGGGTTCCAAGACCAGCACGTACATGTATAGTGCGGACTTTCTGTCCCGCAGCAGGCTTCATACACTGGTTTAAAGCGATTGCCATACCTTGCTGATCCGGGTCCAGTTGTGTAAGGGCTTGTTGCAAGACCAGGTTACAGAGGGTCCAGTAACGTTGTATCAAATTAGTTGATGTATATTCTTTGAAAAATTTTGCATAGAATGAGGAAGGAATTTCCCTTTGAGACGAGCCTGCGCGTTCATCATTTTCCCGCGTTGGAGTGAAATCTGGAAATTCTTCCGAGAGCAATGGTAACAGGTCGCCGCGCTGTGACTGAGGAAGAGCATCGAGCAGGTTCTGGAGGTTGTGCAGGCGTGGCTTACATACGCCACTGACCCAGCGGTTCAAGGTAATAGCACAGACACCAAGCGTATTGGCAAGGCGTTGTCGATCATCAGGATTCTTGATGATCGCGCCTAAGAATTCTCGCCACGTTATCACAGCTTGCACCTCACTGTCTCCTTTCGACACATCCATGTGTAAAGCAACACATGCGGATATACTATTATATCCTCTCTCTGCTTAATAGTAGCAGGAGAGCACACATACGTCAACTATTTTGGAAAAAAGGAACTTTTTACACGTAATATCTACTTAAAAAGAGATTTCCATTCTTGAATAAAGATGGGTGTAGTAGGTTAATCAGCTTCTGGAGTTTCATTTAATGACGCGAAATAGTAAAGAGACTGCTTGTTACCCTGTAATATCTATCATATTATAAGGTAACAAGCAGTCTCTTTATCAAGATTGATTAGTTTCAATCTATAGAGTACGCCGCCCGCGAGAAGACATAAACAGGTTCCAAAGCAGTACGATCACCGCTAGAACTAGTATGAGGTGAATGATTCCTCCGACATGTGCAACTAAGAATCCAAGCAGCCAGAGAATTACAAGAATAGCAACAACTGCCCAGAGAATGCTTGATAACATTTTTAAAGACTCCTCCCTTTGTATGTATAGATCCTGCAGGACTTCTGCATCTTTTTTGTGAAGTCCTATCCATTTCGTAACCTTCTATAGTGATTCACGTAACACAGGACCAAAAAGATTTAAATTTATCGATGAAGTGGAGAAGTTACAACAATGAGGCAATTTGTTGCTCCAAAATGACGCATTGTTGAAAAGTGTACCCAAAAGGAAAATTAGGCAGGGGCGCAATGATTTGCTATAATTGGTATGATTCGCGATTGGCACATTCGTTTAATCATGGTGAGATTCCTCACGATGTTCGCAGGTGTGCCCATTATCTGTTTTCAATTAATTTAAGGAGCATGATGCTATGTCTGCAGATGCGCAGACAACGACGCGAGCGGCCCAATCTGCACAGGTACAGAGTAATGAGGCCATCGTCGTTGCTAATTTCAGCAAAAGTTACGGCTCGAACCGGGTCGTTGATTCCTTACAGTTTACTGTGCAAAAGGGCGAGGTGTTCGCGCTACTGGGTCCGAATGGTGCGGGGAAGACGACGACGGTGGAGACGCTGGAGGGTTATCGTACAGCTGATCAGGGGACTATCCAGGTGCTGGGACTCGATCCTATTAAGCAGGCACGCGAGTTGAGGCCGCGGGTGGGTGTGATATTACAGCAGGATGGGTTGTACCCAGCCTTAACAGCACGAGAGGTACTGCATCTCTTCGCAGGGTATTTTGAGCATCCCCAGGACCCTGACGCTCTCCTCGAACGCGTGGGGTTGGCTGGTTCGGCGAAGACGCGCTGCCGTCGCCTGTCAGGTGGGCAGAAGCGTCGCCTGGCGCTGGCAGTGGCACTGGTAGGTAATCCAGAGCTAGTCTTTATGGACGAGCCAACAGCAGGCATGGACCCGCAGGCACGACTGGCAACATGGGAGATTGTACGCGATCTTAAGAGCAATGGTATCACAGTCCTGCTCACCACGCATCTGATGGATGAAGCTGAACGCCTCGCCGATCGCGTAGCAATTATCGATCATGGGCACCTGATTGCGCTGGATACGCCTGCTAACATGACAGGCACACAGAACGCCAATGTTGTTCACTTTGTCGCTCCAGCCGGGCTGGATAGCACGCAGCTCGCTGCATTACCATCGGTACGTATGGTCAGTGAGCAGCGTCCGGGCAGTTACGTGATCGAGACGGACAACATACAGGCCGTACTGGTCGAACTGACCACATGGTTACGCGAGCGCAATATTACTCTCTCCGAACTGCGTGTGGGGCAAGGATCGCTGGAGGATCTGTTCCTGCGTTTGACCGGATCGGAGGTACGAGAATGAGACAATCGGTTCACCCGGCACACTCGGCACACGCAAGGCATGCCTCTACGAGATGGGAAGGGAGAGAATAACATGGCAACACATACGATAAGATACAATCCGGGTAGTAGTAAAGCGGCACCGTTTGCACGCCAGGTAGTAAACCAGGTACGGTATGAGCTGCTGCTCACGCTGCGGCGAGGCGAGAATATCCTGGTTACATTGATTGTCCCTGTCTTACTGCTTATCTTCTTCACCTCACTCAACATCATTCCGGCACAGAATGGCAGCCCGGTGAACTTTCTGCTACCCGGCATCCTGGCGCTGGCAATTATCGCAGCGGGAATGGTGAATCTGGGTATAGCGACTGCGTATGAACGTTACTATGGGGTATTGAAGCGGTTGGGCAGTTCTCCGTTATCCCGTAGCGGTCTTATCATCGCCAAGGTGATCTCTATTTTGATTCTGGAAGTTATACAGGTGCTGTTGTTGGTCGGTGTCGCTATTGCGTTCTACAAATGGCAGCCCACAGGATCGGCTTTGTTGGCATTGGCAATTATCGCGTTGGGAACCGTGACCTTTGCCTCGTTGGGTCTGGCAATGGCAGGAGCGCTGCGGGCCGAACTCACACTGGCAGGAGCGAACGCGCTCTTCCTGATCTTTCTGCTGATTGGTGACGGTATCTTGCCATTAGAGCATCTTCCGGCTCCACTGGCTGCACTGGCGCAGATACTCCCGGCTGCGGCACTCACACAGTCATTGCGAGCGGCGATGACGAATGATGCGGCATTCCCCACGTATCCACTGATCGTACTGCTGATATGGGCTGTGCTGATCCTATTGGTGGCGATACGAACATTCAAATGGGAGTGATATAGCCCGTAGAGGCATGCCTTGCGTGTGCCTCGTGCGTGGACAGCGTTCCATGGCAGACCACGAGGCACACGCAAGGCCATTGACTCCAACAAAATCAGAAAAGAGGTTGCCAAAGGGCAAAAAAAGGAGGACAATCGTGTTCACAAACAGTTTTTCGATGAACAAGGAGGTCCTCTTCATGTCGTATGATACCCCATGGGCTCGCCCGTTGCCAGCCGTTCACGAGCCACAAGCGGCCCTGCAAGAACTGGTCCTGGAACTGATGAGCCCGCCTCCCACCGATCGGCAGGTGCTCAAAGGCCGCGGTCGTCCCGCCACTCTCAGTGACACCTTTTTGAGCTTTGCGATCCTGTGGAGCGTGCTGAGCGGATGGGTGAGCCAGTTGGATCTGTGGCGACTCATCAGTGGCTTTGGCCTGGGATGCTTTGCCCCCGTTCCTCTCTGCGATCAGGCCGTCTACAATCGTCTGGACCGCAGCGGTCTGCGGCTGATGCAAAGACTCGCTTGCCAGGTGAGTGAGCGGCTCTTTGAGCACGCGACTCCTTTCGAGGATCGATCCCTGGCTCCCTTTGCCAGCGAGGTCTACTCCTTCGATGAGAGCGTCATGGACCCCAAGAAGCGTTGGATCAAGGAGCTGCGTGAGGTGCCAGCAGGAGCCAAGGACTTGTTGGCCGGTCGGCTCTCGTGCCTGTTCGATGTGCGCCGACAATGCTGGCGACGCATTGACGTCTTGAGGGATGCGAAGGCCAATTGTCAAGCCCATGCCAAGCAACTGCTCGCTGACATCAAGCCAGGAGCCTTACTGCTCTTCGATTTGGGCTATTACAATTTCGAGTGGTTTGATGGCTTGACGCAAGCAGGCTTCTGGTGGATCAGTCGGCTGCGGCACAACAGTAGTTGGAAGCTGATGCATGTGCTGGTGCAGCGTGATGGCGAAAGCTCCGCGCTCGTGTTTCTGGGGGCTCATCGCAGGGACCAGTCGGCCTACCTGGGGCGCCTGATCCGCATCCGCTCCCGAGGGCGCTGGTACAGTTGGGTCACCAACGTCACCGATCCCTTGCAGATGAGTGGAGCTGAGGTGGCGCGTCTGTATGGGCGGCGCTGGGAGATCGAATTGGGATTTCGCCTCCTCAAGGAACACCTGGGCTTACGGCTGCTGTGGAGCGCGAAACCCCAGGTGATTGGTGCCCAGATCTGGGCACTGGTCACTCTGGCGCAATGGCTGCATCGCTTGCAGCTTCAGGTGGCGCGTCGGGCCGGAGTGGATGGCTTTGACGTCTCGGTGGAACTGCTGCTGCGACACCTTGCTCGCTTGCAGCAGCAGGCTGTGGCTCAGGGAAAGGGGCTGGAAGAATACATCGCTCAGGTTGGACCTTCCATGGGGCTCATCCGCCCTAGCAGCCGAACCTGTATCCAGGCCCCCCTCATCTTGTGGCAGGAGATCATCTGGCCGCCACCCGATCTGATCTGGATTCGTTCGCCGCGCTACACCCACAATCCGGGCGGTCCCGATCGTGGTAAAAAGCGCCACAAAGAGCGGGAGACCTGATTTTGTTGGAGTCAATGACGCAAGGCATGCCTCTACGGGGAAATCTGGTCATACGAGCGTTGACTGGCCCTGACTGGCAGCGGTACTTTTAAGTTGCGACTTGGTATCTTCAATCTTCGTTTGTAGAATACTCATGAAGCGGTTAGGAGCGAGACCGAAGAGAGCGGCGATGACAAGACCCTGCCGATTCTGTACGAGATCGTAGATTTGCGAAAGGTTGGGCAAGGGCGTGCCCCTGGCAATATCCTGGCCTGGCGTGTTGAAGGTGTTGATCGAGAGCAAGGAGACGACGAGGATACCAGCGATAGCAGCCAGCCCTGAAATGACCGGCGTAACGACGAGGCGGGCGATGGTGAGTCCGTAGTCGTCAATAGCCTTGTCGCTCTGTGCCTCCAGAACGAGTTGACCGAAGAGGCCAGACATAGCGCCAACGAGATAGAAGACGAGCGCCGCAAGCAGAGACTGTGGTTTGACAGCAGCGCAGATGGCGACGCAGAGCAGAAAAAAGGTAAGAAGGCCAGTGCCCATAGCAGTACCAGTGAGCTGGCCTCGTACACGCAAAAGGTTATCCCACAGACTGGAACGATACTCGTTGAGGATGTTGCGCGCATAGCGCAGCGTGCAGCTATCTCGGCCTCTGTTGCTGGTTCCTTACCAGTCATTTCGACAGGTGGTTGTGACACAAGCTCATCACCTACAGGTTTGTTACTGTGTGTCTTGTCGCCTTCCGGCGTGGCTCCGTCAGAGGCCATGATGAGGAGCGGTAGCGCTTTTAAATAAGCAGCGGAGGAAGGATTGAGTACTTTGACCGCTACTGCCAGGTTGCTAAGATAGACATCACGATTAGCAATCCCTGTACCCCTGATAGCAGCGGCATCGTGCATAGCTTCGCTCACAACAATGTCGCGCGGAGCAACGACGAGCATAGCTTCTTCTGCACGATGAATAAACTGCCAGGCGCTAAGATAGCCATTGCCTTGCACCCAGAGCTGACTTTCTTGTCGCACCATGTTCTGTGCGTTTACCAGGCTCTCATGTATGGAATCAAGAGCGATAGTGTAATCAACGGGATAGGTCTCGCTAAAAACTTTTAGCTCCGTGCGTGCAAGGGTTGACTTATCAACGGTGATCGCTTTAGCGCCATTGCCATAAGGCTCCAGCGTTTTATGGATCGCTACCAGCGCAGCGAAATGCCGTTTGAAATGACTGGCACTTGTTACATTGACAGAATCGAACGAGGTCGAGGGAATAAAGCCAAACGAGACAAAAAGCCAGAGTACAAGTGTAAGAGCAAGCCCTATACCGATAATTGTTAGAGCTCGTAGCCCGGTTGACCATCCTTGCAAGAGCAACTCCGGTGCGGAGAGCAGCCCGATATAAAATAACGCAGTAACCAGTGTAGCGACGATAGGCAGAGGAATAACACTATTAGTCAAAGTAAGCGCGGCAGAGTACGAGCCAGGTGCCGTTTTCAGCGGTAAGCTCAGGTCCTCCTGATCCGCAGGGGCTGCATGCTTCTTGTGCCCCCAGGGGAAGAGCCGGGCGAATAGACCTTTTTTCTGCTGCTGCATAGTTTGCTGACCAGTATCGAACGGTGCAGGCCCAGAACTCGTTGACATAATGAACCCTCCAGATGATCAAGCAGAAAAAAAAATACAAATAAAAATACGTTACCATTATAATTACGATGGAGCAATCGTAAATTAGAGGATAGAGATATGAGCACAAGGTCCAGGAGTGCTCCATCAACGGCTGGGCTTCCACACCCACTGATTTGGGCAAGTGTAATCGAGGACGGCAATTCTGCCTGTGCCAAATGAGGCGATGATGACCTGGGGTACAATCGAAGCCTGAAGATGATTTTGCAGGTCGGGCAGCAGCACTGAGAGACCATCCTGTTCGTGCACGAGCGAGATAGGGGCGTGGAATGTAGCAACCCGGTTGATGATGATATCAACACTGAAGTTCACGGTCCGGGTCTTCGGATCGTAATCGAGCAGATGCGGGATCATGGTGTCATTATCTTTGCGGAATGGATCATAGAAGGTGAAATCCGTCTTATATGGATTGTCAGGAGTTGCATGGGCAAAAGCATAGGCTTCAGTACAGAGATTATACTTAAAAGCACTGTTAGGAGTACGTATGAGACCAGATTGCGGAGCCGCTGAGAAGATTGTTAGATATTGATGTAGTGCGAACAGGGCGACGGTCATAGAGACGATCCCAACAAAGACGAAGAGCGTCCAACGTTTCATGCGTAAAGCTAGCTCCCTCTGTTTCTCTTTTGACGACCCGCTTAAGGGGACTGAAACTAGTAGTTGATCAACGATGTCTCTTTGCTGTTATTACAGGTTGCTCTTCCTCGACATCAATTTCTTCTTCTGGTTCTGATTGCTGTAAATTAACGACTGTGATCAGAAACATGACCAGAATGATCACATGCAGGCCAGTACACCAGGCACAGATTTTATGCAGGCGCACCAGTTCTGCATAAACCAGGTAAAGCACGGTTACTATACCCACAAGCGTCCAGGCAAATTCTGCTATGCGCAGGCTACGACGCTCTGGCCAGATGCGCCAGGCGGCAAATGCCAGGCCCGCGCTAACCAGGCACCAGGCAAGCCCGGGAACTGTGATCGGAATCGTCGTACCGGGCACAACAGAATAGGGACTGGAAAGTACGCTTGCACAATCAACCAGGCCAGTAGTAGAACAGACCAGTGGCACATTTTCATAATGCACCGAGGTCAGGTAGATCGAGATAGCCACGCCCAGCAATGAAAGGACGAACAGCGTGATCTGTCCTCCTGAACGTCGAATGAAAGTCATAAAAGCCCTCTTCCCAAAGAAATGTATAACCGTATATTCTTATTATAGTTGCCAATTGTATAGACAAATATTGCATTGCCCACAAAATCAACCTTCACCTACGTCCGTTGAAGTCTCTGAGCTAGCCCACAGGCCCAACTGGACGGGAGGATCGACTACGGCGATCCTAAGTTCTTTCTTCCACTGCTCATGACGGCGCATGAGCAACGCTTTGATCTCTGATCGGTTTGTACAGGCCCGTAATTGCGCATCATGCAGGCGAGTAGCAATGTTCTGTGAGGCGTTCAGATCAGCATGAGTGGTGTGACCACACACCTTGCAGCAGAACGTCTGCTGGCTTGGTCGGTTCTTGCGATCCACATAGGAGCACCTATGGCACTCCTGCGATGAGTAGGCACTCTTCACCTTTGTTGCTTGCACGCCCCGTTTGGCACTGTTCCATTCGATTTGCCTGGGGATATGACCCAGGTTCGAGGCCCTCATGTACGCGTTCATTGAACGTGCCTTGTGGCGCATCGTGGCAACGGAAAGCTGTTCATAGGCAAACTGGCATCCTGCGTGTTGCGTGTAACAGAGATTGACCGCTCGATTGATCTGTTGTCTCACATGACGGCTGAGTCGCTGTCCTGTTGCACTTGAAGTCGAAGGAAGCTTTTCTACTCCCTTCTTTTCCAGGCATTTCCTGAGCCTGGCCTTCCTGCGGCGTTTCTCCCGATCCCGTTTTTGCCGCTCTCGCAGCTTCCCGTTGAAGGTGCCGTACTGCTTGCCGTCAGAGGTCGTAATGAAGTTCGCAATGCCCACATCGATGCCGATGACAGGCGCATCGGGTGTCGTTTTCACCCTCACCAGTTCATCGTAGGAGAGGGTCAGCCACCATGCTCCATCGCGCTTGTTGAGCGTCACGCTGGTGTTGATCTTCTTCTCTTTGAGGGTCTGCTTGTGGTAGTCAGCAAGCTTGACCGGAACCAGCAGAGGGGAACCTTTGTTCAATGTGCTGATTTTGAGCCAGTAGTCGAAACAGGAGGTGTTTGCTGCTTCTAGTTTGATGACATTGCGATTTCCCTGGATGCAGATTTGGGAAAGTGTGGGAACGTCCCATGCTTTCCAAATCGGTTCTTTGGTCTCCTCTAGAAGTTGACCTCCAGCTTTTTGTTCGTTGTATTCTTCAAGCTCATCAAGATAATTTTGATAGGCAGTAGCGCGATGGGTACGCCAGGACTTCGCAATCCCCGCCGCCTGTTGAATAGCCACCCGATGCCACCGCTCGGAAAGCCCTGTCTGGAAGCAGGGGGCATGAAAGCTATCTGGTGGCTCGTCTGTACAAAAAAGCGTGAGGTACTGTTGACACAACGGGAGAAAGACCTCTGTGAGCGCATCGAGGGCAGCTAGCTTGCCAGGGTTGCTTTCCAGCAGACGGATATGCGTCACCGCGCGGGTTACGCGCTGCGGCTCGCCTTTTTTTGGTCGCTTCTTTCGCTGCTTCATGATGAGACTTTCTTGTAGACAAGTGACAGATGGATTCTCCTATCATCTTCCCAATCCTCATACGAAGCAAGTGTATCTGACCTGGAATAAACAGTCAAGAACCCTGAAAAAACTGTCATAAAAGTCCATGCTTGTCCATATCTGTCTCTCGTTTCTAAAACTTGTCGCCATACTCTATAGCAATAGAATAGCTTTGAGCGGGGTTAATGTCAAATGAACTGTACCCTTACCATACCAATCAAAAAAATATCGGAAGGGGAAAGGTGTGGTACAATATGGCTATGCTTACGAGAAGAGGGAAATTTCCAGAAAAAGCAGAGCGTGTGGTTGTAGACAACCATCATCTCTACTACCGTATGGTCGGTAGTGGTACGCCTCTTGTACTCATTCACGGTTATGGTGTCTCGGGGCAGATATGGCAACGCGCAGTCCCTTACCTTGCGCAACAGCACCAGGTCTTTATTGTGGACTTGCCCGGCTACGGACATAGTACGGCGACAGGGGCGTGGCACTTGCGCGAGATGGCACCGCTACTGGCGACGTGGTTGCGGCAATTGCAACTTCCTGATGCTGCAGTGATGGGACATTCTATGGGTGGCGCGATTGCGATTCATCTCACAGCACATGTGCCAGAGCTAATTAGTCGGCTGATTCTGGTAAATGCAGCCGGTATTCCATTGCGGGCACACCTCCCTTCGCTGGCAGCACGCTCACTGCATTCATTCTTCCAGACAGGCAACGGGCATCTGCCACTGGGACTCGTGCGCGACATGTTACAGCCGCGGCTCAACCTGTTATGGCAGACAGCCCAGGAGATGAAACGGAGCGATTTCCGGGCAGAACTCGCCAGAATTAACACTCCCACACTGATTATCTGGGGTGAGCGCGACGTGATGCTTCCTATTGCGCTGGGTTATGCGCTCAAGAATACGTTGCCGCGTGCCGACTTCGTTACGTTACCCCTTTGTGGACATCGACCTATGCTTGCACAACCCGCGCAATTTAGCCGACTGGTATTAGAATTTCTGCGCAGTAACGATCACATGTAGAGGCACGATTTATATCATTAACACCGTTGTAGGGGCGCGATTTATAAGCCCGCACCCGTTATGTCTGCAACATTTTATTGATCTGTTGAGCGGCTTTGTTGAGGGCAGAACGAGCATCCGCCTCGCCTAGCAGCACGCTATCTATTGCAAGATTGAGCCTGTCGTGTATAAAGTTATCCTGGGGACCATAATAATCTAGATCGCCATATGTCTGGGCATCAAAGAGTGTTTTGACGTTAAGGTGCGTGTCAAAATAAGGATCAGAGGCGAGACTTACCAGAGTTGGGAGTGCGAAGCCTTGCTTGAGAACGTTCGCCTGCACATCTTTGCCTGTCATATACTGGATAAGTTCCCAGGCGGCAGCAGGATACCTGGTACTGGCAGAAGCGGACCAGGCATTAGTGAAAATCAGATTGGCACGTCTACCGGTAGGAGAGATAGGCAGAGGCGCAATACCATAATGAGTGTTCGGATAGTACTTTCGCAGGTAAGGAATGAGCCAGGGACCCTCCATGACCATAGCAACGCGCTGCTTCCCAAATGCATCTCTGGACCAGGCATCGCCCACATCTGAAGGTAGGATCGAAGAAGCATCAACGCGCTGAAAACTTGCATAGTAATTCAAAGCATCAATACCAACATTATCATTGAACGTGGCACGAGTACCACCATTATTGAGCACCGAGCCACCATCCGCGAACAGGAACGCCAGCCAGCGCGAGGAGTCGGCAGTGAGCGAGATACCATGAACGGACGTGGGAGCATTACCGCCGCTGGTCAGCTTTTTGGCAATCGAGCGCATATCATCCCATGTCCAGGAATCGGATGGGAAAGGGAGGCCAGCCTTGCGGAAAAGGTCTTTATTATAGAAAATACCCAATGTACCCCAGTCTTTGGGGAGACCATAGACCTGACCACTTTTGCATTGGAATGGCGCAAGCAACGGCGCTTCATAATCACTGTTCTGTACGTTATCACTCGCCATGTAAGGCGAAAGGTTCAGGAGGTTGCCTTTAGAGATAAACTCTGGAGCGAGGTTGGGTGGCATGAAAAAGACGTCGGGAAGCTGGTTGCTAGCCGCGAGAGCATTCATCGCATCTGGATAATTCGTGTAGATGGGGGACCAGGGATTGATCTTAATATTGGGGTGAAGGCGCATGAAATTATTCAGGTTTTGCTGCACGATAGCATCTTCCTCTGGCGAGGACGACCAGCCACCTACATTGAGCGTAATAGTACCGTTCTGAGACACTGCAGGAGTAGTATTCGTGTGTGTGGGACAGCTAATGGCGTGACTATCTCCGCCCATGCGAGGTTGTGCACCACCGACACTCCCTGTATCACCCCCATTGTTACTACAGGCTGTCAATGCAAGCAAAAAGATAATGAATAGAGGAGCAATACGTCGCCTCATAACGAACCTCCTGACAGTGTCTCTTTGCTGAACCACCGCTTTATACCTATCTATGCTATAATATTGTTCCATCAGCACCTTTTGATTTACATCACATCGTACCCTCTTGAAATGAGGTCGATGCCCTCTACAAGCCGCACTGCCTTCTCTCAAACGGGTGCGATGTGATGTAAACAGAGCGGTCTTGATGTTGGTAAACAATACACGCACGGCACACGCAAGGCATGCCTCTACGGAGTTCGGAGATCATCTGGGTAAAAATATTGTAACGTTTACATAGTATTTTGTGTTTTACTAGATGAGGATAGTAGTAAATAAGCGCGGTGAGAACGATGAATCCGGGCGATAACGATATCCTGGGACTGCTCGCAACCGATCTGGAATCTTCCTACGAACAACTAATGTCGATGTACTGGCAGCAGTTGAAGGTCTTCGTGTTGCGCCGAACAGGTAGTTTACAGGACGCCGAGGATATTGTACAGGAGGCATTTATACGTGCCTACGTGGCCCTGGAGCGCTATACTCCTCAACAGATACGGACGCTAAAAGTACGTCCGTGGCTCTATAAAATCACGTGGAGCGTCTATTGTAATTATGTGGGCAGGTCGAAGATTCCGCCAGCAATATCGCTTGATGCTCTGGAAGAAGATTCTCAGCAGGAAATAGAGGACGATCAGAACGAACAACCAGAGGTGATCTTTGAGCACGCGGAGCGTCGATATGAACTGGAAGAGCTGGTAAAGACGCTTCCACAACATTATCGAGAAGTGATCAGCATGCACTTTTTCGAAGAACTGACACAGCAGGAAATAGCTGATATACTGAGTCAGCCGATTGTAAATGTGAGAGTGCATTTACACCGTGGCCTGAAGCGGTTACAGAAGTTACTGGCGACGAACAAGGTAGGATGAGAATGATGGAGCACGACAACCGCAGCGAACAACAGAAGAATCAAGACGCCGAGCAGGCACAGCTCTCTGAACACATAGATGCTGCGAACAGTGGTGTTCCAAACGTCATGGCAACCCTTGGATTGGGGAAAATGACCCGCCTCTCTACTACGCAAATAGAAGAGATTATATTTGATCTGGACCATCCCGAATGGTCTATGCGTGTAGCCGCACTACGCAAGCTAGGCAAACTGGGCACCCAGGCACCAGTAGCGCCTATAGTCAGCGTACTGGCCGATGAGCATGAAGCTGTACGTTCCGCAGCAGTACGCGCCCTCGGGAGCCTGGGAAGACGCACACCGATTGAGCCGCTGCTGGCTACGCTGAATGATACCTCCTGGCATGTACGAGCAGCAAGCATTATGGCGCTGGGTAAACAGAGGGAACGCGTATCCGGCGAACCCTTTATAGGTGCTCTGAGCGATACGGATGAAACAGTGCGTGCGGCGGCGGCATGGGCGCTTGGCAAGCAAGGGGAGCGAGCGCCACTTGCGCCCCTGGTTGCAGCATTGCATGATCCTGCATGGTCAGTACGAGAAGCCGCGGTACTCGCGTTGGGCGAGCGAGGTGGAGCAGGCGTAGTCGGACCTTTACTGACGGCCCGGATGGACGAGGATAGTGCAGTGCGCGCGGCTGCAGAGACGACCTTACAACAAGCCTATCCCGAAATAGAGGCAACGTCGGCAGCAGATCTGCTGCAGGAAGAAGACGTAACCACAGCAGACCGGAGAGTGCCGCTGTTTGATCTACCATTCCAGAGTTCCGCTTCTGTGGAACTCAACGCTAATACCATATCGCAGCCATTGAACAAGAATGCAAGGCGCGAAGCACTGGATAGTGAGGAAATAGATAGCCTTGATGGCAGGAAGGAGAAGATCTTCTCCTTCAAGCGCAAAGCGGCATTTTCCCAGACCATTGCAGAACCCAGGCATGAGCAGGAACAACAAAGAACGCAGCAGAGCAAGCGTCGCCATCCTGTGCTGGGGATAGTTGCCAGAGGCCTGGTAGCGGCAGTTCTGCTTGTTGGTATTGCAGTCTCATGGTTGGGAATTTCCCACGTACTACGTCCACCCGCAGGTCAAATTGTTCTAACAGCTTCCCAGGACTTTAGTACGAACGCGGTGAACAACATTGTATGGTCGCATGATGGGCAGTATCTTGCCTCAGTGGGAAATAATGGCATAGTATCAATATGGAATATCAAGAGCGATGGGCAGCAAACTCCAGGCTACGTACCGATAGGAACGAACGCACGTGTGCTGGCCATGAACTGGTCTTCCACAAATTTGCAGATCGTCGCCATGGTAAATGGACAGCTAAAACTGATACAGATAGACAGCGCTTACAACACAAAAACTTTTTTACTGCCGACTATCAATACACAAAGTAATTTGCTTGTCGCCTGGTCTTCCAACGGAAAGCATTTCGTTATTGCCACTAAAGGTGGTGACAACAGAGTAGAACTCTGTGATTTCAGTGGAGACTGTCAGTTGCCTGTAGCACTCAATAGCTTTTCCGGTAGTATTACAGCATTAGCACTGTCTTCGGATGGTACAAGTATTGCTACAGCAAATGACAGGAGTGGTAGTACAGATAAGAACATCCAGGTATGGAATAAGCAAGGCCAGCTCATTAGTCCTTTTACGAACCCGACGTATCGTGTAAGCATGGCCTCCCCTATTATTGCCATAACATGGTCTCCCCAGAACGACGAACTGGTTTATGAATCGAACCAGGGACAGCTAGCGGTATGGGCTCGGGGAAGCGGTATTAATAATGGTAATACCACCATCAACAATCCTTCTCCCTCCAAACCGATCTCCGGAGCTGCTCTTAGCTGGTCGCCTGATGGGAAACGCTTTGCATCGGTAGAGAGTAGTAAGCAAATTCAGATATGGGATGCAACCAGTGGTGATCTGCTTTATACCTCCTCGCCGCTGACAGGACCGATAAACGACCTGGCATGGTCACCTGATGAGAATCATCTTGCCCTAACCAGCGCGGATGGGACACTGCATATCTGGGGTATTTCGGGGTAATGTAGCAATGGAACTTCTTCAGGGACATAATTGCGCGCTGTTTTCAGGATCGTGAAGAAACCATTTGTCTCCAACGCTGCACCAGCGCTAAGCACTGCACCCATCATCGCTCCCACGATCCCCAGCGTACAGACATCCGTGCCCGTAAGCATCAACCCCTTGATGGGTGTACGTGCCCCACACGATTCCCGCTTAAAGCGCTCAGGAGTAGCTGGTAGACCATATATCGCCCCCTGGCGGTGGCGTCGATAGCTCATAATAGTCTACAAGAGCGCGAAAACCTAAGGGCTTTCACGCCAATAAAATATCCATTTTGCTATGGTCACCCAAGAAGAAGTCCCTCTGAAAGAAGAGCACTGCTACATGACGAGCCTCGCTCATACCTTGCGGATATTTTTGTTTGGATTCTGTGGTGTAGGGTGCAGCAGATGTCACCATCGCCTCACTATTCGTCATGTTGGTCGCCATTCTGAAGGCGCCCTCTCTCTCGCGCAAAACCGCTGAGACAGGTTTCATGAAGAGATTTCTGATCGTGAAGACCATGCATGGATCTCACCAACTCTGAACATGTCCAGTTGACAGACTTGCCGAAACATGTACATTTATGTAGTCGGCTACTTGACAGACTTGCCGAAACATGGTATATTTATGTAGTCGGCTACATAGTTTTGGAGGACGAGATGGGCGACAGTACAATCGATAAGGAGGGAACGTAAGAGTTCCCGTTCCCCAACGGAGGAAATAACATGACAACGCAGAGCGAAAGCACGGCCACCACCCGCAGCATATGGAAACTCGACCCGAATCATACCCTGGTTGAGTTCTCAGGCAAACACATGATGTTTACGAC
>WNGD01002242.1_pt1 | contig 21464 bp, 22 predicted proteins | sample 5400671 | NCBI WGS metagenome assembly WNGD01 (sample SAMN13153369, study PRJNA577476) | soil metagenome | isolation source: 40 cm soil or saprolite under grassland replicate 2 | place: USA:California | collected 2016-06-15 | reverse complement strand
CGGGGCGATAGCCGCGACCATGCGCTGCGCGTGCTGCCAGGGATCAATCTCTTTAAGACGATGCATAACAAAGCCAGCGATCATCATACTGGGAGCGCCCCGCGTAGGTATCAGGCTGCAGAAGCGGTTCGTTCCTTGAGAGAAGGTCTGAATGGCCTGCATTCCTTTGTCACTTATGATGTAGCAATTCACTTCGGACTGGCTGATCTTTTCAACGCTGACCCAGTCCAGGTGTTCGCCAGTTGCAAAGCTCACCCCTTCAGTGCTCAATGTGACGAGGGTAGCGCTTATGCCAAGATCAAGCGAGGTTGGGACTGTGGCCTGACCTCGCTTACGCGCTTCCAGTAGTGGCCGCGCCTGGACGTAGGATAGAATCACAGACATGGAGGAAACTACCCCTCCCAGATGGGTACATCGTACTCATGTTCATGAACAAACCAATTCCCCAATAGAACCATATCAGAGTACAAAATGAGCGTTTTCTTATCTCTCGTGTAAGAAGCTCGCTGCAAGATGAGTACCGGCTCATCAGTAAGCAGTTGAAAAAGGTTTTGCTCCTCAAGTGTTGTCATACGAGCGCTGTATACATCCTTTGCACGCCCAACAACAAGACTATGCTTCTCTTTAATGTACTCAACCACATGATCTACTACACCGCGCTTCATCGGTTCTAGGATGTCGCTCACAAGTTCTAAAGGATAGTAGGTATCCCACGTACAAATCACTGTACGATCAACCCTGGTGAGACGTGAACGTTTCACGAACTGCTTATCGGCAGGAAGCTGAAACCTTTCTACAGCATCTTCTGGAAGAGTAGTCACCTCTATACTGCGAAGTTCTGTCTCTGCCTGATACTGAGATCGTGCAAAAGCTGCCCAACTACCGAACATCCCAGTGATAGCGATGGACGCCTTACGTACCGATTTGCCAGCCTTTAAGGCAAACACATCCCTCTTTCTGTACCAGGGTTTTTTCTTTCCATCAAAACGATAAGCATGAAGAGATGGCTTAATGCTTGCATAGAAAAGTTTTTTCGATGCAGCAAGTTCCTCCATCACTTCTTCTGTGTCTAAGTACTCTTCATTCTCGACTAGCTTTGACATATATGCTTGCTCCTTTTTACGGACTGCTTGCGAAACTTGTCTCTAGTATGGAACAAATGGAAACTTTTGTCAACGTTTTTCTTCTAAAGGGATACTTTTAGAGAAAATAGGATACAAAAGGTTGACAAATGGAAACTTTTATGGTACTCTTAGAGGTGTTAATGATGTCAATTTTGAAAGCGTGGGTCAAGGAAGACACTTAAAGGAAGGGGCAACCAGCCATTGATCGAATACGAGGGTGAACAGTACGTCACCGTTACCGAAGTAGCGCGACGGTTCAGCATCTCGCGGGGCACGTGCTACAGCAACATCTTGCAGCACCTGCAAGGGTGCTATCTACCGGGTAGGAAGAACGCGCTGTACAAGTTGTCCGATGTAGAGCAGTTCTCACAGGTCCGTGTTATCGAGAAGAAAGCGCAGCCGTTAACTTTAGTTGGCGAAATGGTTCGGCCCGACGTGATTGCAGCACGTCGGGCCATGTGAGCCGAAGTGTCAAGTCAAGCTCGCTCCAAGCATACGCGATGGAGCGGCCTGAGTCAAGGAGAAGCGCGATGAGCGAACAGAATGGTACAACCAATACAACCAAAGCCTACAATCCCCATGACCATCTCATCAAGATCAAGACGAGGAACGGAGAGGTCGACTACCTCCCCGCCGCATGGCGACTCTACGAACTGAACTTGCGCTACGAGGAAGCCAACTTCAGCACCGAGATCGTCCACATGGACATTGAACGTAATTTCGTCATCGTAAAATGTCGCCTGTACCTTGGTGCCGATTATGAGATGTCACATCGCAAAACCGAAGCGATGAAGCAAGGATTATTGAGCCAGCTTGATAAGATCGAGACTGCAGCAAAAGCGCGGTGTGCGCGTGATCTTGGCATCAGCACGGAGTTAGCCCTCGATTGGGATGAAGCAGATATCCTGGAGCCGGTTGACACGACGAATGCTCCTACCGAACAACCAGCCCCGATCCGCGAGACGCTGCAAGCCTCACTGAGCGGTAAAAACTCAACGAAACAGCAGAGTAACGGGCATGCCTCTAACCGTGTTGAAGTTGTTCAAAAGCTATTCGCTTCCGTTTATCATGCAGAGCCAGAGCACCTGGCTAACCAATGGGCTCTGTTCGTGGAGAGCGTGCTCGGTCGTACCATTGCTGATAGCGAACTCACTGAGGAAAAGGTTGCGCGTTTGCATGGCGCTATCATTGCGGCACAACGAGAGCAGGCGCAGCAAGCAAAGCAGCAGAGCAACGGACACAAACCAGCAATGACTGCCGCAACCGTTCAGGCATGGTTTGCGAAGGTCTACAAAGTCGCCCCCACCGACCTCTCAACGCGCTGGCTCAAGTTCAAGAAGTACATCCTGACAGAAAAAGTAGCGGATGAGCAGCTCACCGAGGATCAATTGGATAAGCTTAATGGCGCGGTCTCGCAACAGTACCAGAAGGTCGTTGCTGCACGTGAGCAGGCCGCAGAGCAGCGCAAGGCCACCGCAGAAAGGAAGGCGTCATGATAGTGAGCAACGGAGCCATCAAAGAGCGGGTACGAGCGGGTGCACTGTGTTGCATCTGTGAGAAAGAGCCGCCGACGCTCACACATTGCTTCACGGGCGCTCCGCTGTGTCGAGGGTGTGTACAGGGCGTCGTGGTGATGCAACGAGCGTACGGTGTACAGGGCACAGGGGCCACCTTCATCGGAAGGCGGGTGCAGAGATGACTCCGCAAGAACTGGACCGAGAGATCAGGATCGCGCAGGCCGCCGATCGCCGAGAGCGGGATGCCCTGCTCAGACAAGATCGGCAGATCGACAACCCGACATCAAACCACACCGACGAGATCGACCGACTCAACGCGAGCCATCCCCACTATGAAACCGTGCCAGTGCATGTGATCGGGGTGCGGCTCAGCAACGGTGTGCTCGATCGCTGCTATGTGCGCAAGCTCAACGGACGCTCCAATGCGTGGGAAGGATGGGTGCCCGTACACAACCTGCAGTTCCTTCCTCAAAACGATGCCGATGCGGTTGCAGCGTTGCGGCACCATCTGCAGATGGTGCCGCAATGATCGTGAGCTTCCTGGACTTTTACGATGAGAATGACCGACATGTCCTGGTCGTGGTCGATAAGATTGGCCCTGGCGAGACCGATGAGGACTATACAGCGCGTACCATGACACAGGGAAGTCCTGAATACGAGCAGGCTCAACACGAGATCGTCACACGTCGTCCTGACCTGACGGTGTTCTTCCAGGTACAGGACCGCTCGGTAGAAGGGACGGAGCGATGAGCAGCAAACTGACCACGCAAGAACAGAACGAATACGCGTCGGCAATGGCGATGCAGTCGTTCTTGCAGCGCATCCATGAAGAGCATTTGAAAGGGCAGGGGCTCTGGACCGAGCCAGGGAAGGACGAAGAGGAAGAGGACATCATGATGCTTTATGATGATCCGTCTCTTCTACTACTGACGGATGCAGACCCGCTCTAGAAAGAAGGAAGTCTCATGATCTCATTGCACTACTTTGATGAGTACCTTTTGGGGTCGATTGCGCTCTCAGGGACCGTCCTGATCGTCGTCCTCTACCTACTGATCGAGCAGGTCAGAGACTTCCTCTTTCCCGCACGACCGCAGCCAGTGGTGCTACGGGCGCACATTCCCATAGCGTGTTCACCCTATCGTCCGACGACAGTGAGGCGATCGCCACAGAGCCGCCCGAATGCCAGCTACCTGGGTGCGTGCCGGATCGCACGCGAACTCAATTTCGGAAGATCAGCCTGTGGGTCTCTCAAGGGAGGAGCCATATGAAGAAAAGACGACAGCAGCAGATCATTGAGAGCAAGCGTGCTTCCTATGGAGCACCAATGCGCTATCCGCCGCAGCAAGAGGCAAGCTCGGTCAGGCTTTCTCTCATTGTTGCAATGATCCTTTTGGGGTTGCTGCTCATTGGCGGCGCGATCCTGGGCGTGCTCTCGTTGGTCGATGTGATCCGTGGGCACAGTGGTGAGAGTTGGCATCATTTCACGACCTGGTTCGACTCCATCAAGGGATGGCTCATTGCAGGGGGCGTTGTGGTCATTGTCGCTAAGGTGGTCTTGCCGTTTCTTGAGGCACGTGCGCACACGGCCTTACCGCGTGCTGAGGCAGCCATCAAGCGTGCGGAGGCCAAACGCATTCACAAAGAGACGGTCTTCCTGGAAGATTTGCATTACCACAACTTGGACAACCTGCCTGCTACCTACCTAGTTCAGGCCGATGAGTACGGTAATTACCCGCAGATGATCGGCTCTGATGGTCGTCCGGTTGCCTTCCTACTTCCTGGCAACGCGGGGCAGTCGGCCAGTGCATCTGGCATTCCGCACAAACTGCTGCTCGATTTCTTACAACAGCAGAACACAGTCGAGGCAGACAACGATGAGGAAGAGCCCGTACGACAGATCGAGGCCCCAAAGCGGATCATCAACCTTTCCGACCAGATCGAAGAAGGTCTGACGATGCCAGATGAAGAGGAAAGTGTGTTCGGCTATCCGGTTGACATCTACGAGCCGCTGTGTGTTCTGCTCTTCGAGCGGGAGAAGAACTTTGTCAATAGTCTATTCGTCATCGGGGACCAGGGCCAGGGCAAGAGTACGATCGGCACCTACTTTGCAGCACTGACCGTCAATCATGGCGGCTACCTGCTGGTGATTGACCCCGATGCCAGCGAAGAGCAATCCCTCTCCAAACGCCTGGGGCCACTTGCAGACTTCCTGCTGTGTGAGGTGGCTGATACCCCCGAAAAGGCGAAGCGGTTACTGACGCTGGCCGAGAATGAAATCGATACCCCTTCGGACTTTCCCCTACTGCTGCTGGTGGATGAGTTCTCGATGATTATGCGGCACAGACAACTCAAAGGGAAGTGGCAAGAGGTTGCCGATCTGGTCGCTAACACGGTCGAGAATTACGCCACAAGAGGTCGCAAACGCCGCCGCCGCGCCATCGTCTTTGGACAAATCAGTAATGCCTCTCGAACGGGCGGGACGGAATTACGGGATGTGTGTGCCTACATTATCTTCCAGACCCCATTCAAAAAAGCATCCCTTGTGTTGCAAGATGCCAGCGACGAGAAAATAGCGGAACTGGCACCTTCGCTCACACCAGGCATTGCGATTGTCTCACCAGCCAGATCGAGTGAGACCTACGTGATGCAGTTCACCTTCCCTGATCCACGAGGCTTGCAGATTATCGCGGAGGTGAGAGCAGAAAGTGAAGAAATGATAGGTTCAGGTAGCCAGTTTCAGGATGAGGAGGAATCATTTCACGAAACCGACTTGGAAGACCCGAAACCTACTCGAAACCTACCCGAAAACATCCGTGAAATTACACCTGAAACGGCTTGGAAAGCTAAGTTACGGAGAGTGCGTGAAATGCATGCCAAAAACCGCCCACAGAAGGATATTCTCTATGCCGTGTGGGGGGTTCTGCCTGGTGGAAGCACTGAGTATGCAAAGGCTCGCGAGGAATATCAGCAAATGATTTTGCAACTCAATAGCGATGAGGAGATAGGGTAGTTATGTACATTGTTTACGGGTTAGAGGACCAGCGCAACCATGAAATTTTCTATATCGGCATCACCGATGATATACAGTCACGTTTTGCACAACATCTCCGTTGTGACGGTTCCAATCCGCTCAAGGATGTGCGCGTACGGGGGATGATAAAGGCAGGCTACCTTCCTCTCGCGCGTACTCTTCAGATAGTTGTTGATCTTGAGCAGGCAAAACGACGTGAGTCGTACTGGATAGGGCACTATTACGATGCAGGAGCGGCGCTTATGAATCAAGTGATACCGATTATCGAAGAACGTGTCATTGTTGTCAGGGAGGGGAAAGAAGGCAGACGCTTGCGTCCTGGGATGCCGCTTAATGACCAAAGGGCATATGTGAACGATCTGTATTCTCAAGGCATGTCGAAGGAGGATGTCATTCGACGTGTGGGGAAATATATAGCATCGCATGTTGTGAATGCTGTTTTCCGTATCCGTCATGCGGCGAAATCTGATGGTGTGTCGATTGAACAAATAAAGGCATTGCGCGAACAGGGGCATACTCAGGACGAAGTTATACTTATGGTTTGGCATGTCCGTAAAGGCGGAGGTGTGAGGTACTTACAGGCTCGTGAGCGATACCGTGAGATCGTGGCTCAGTTAGCTAAGAGAGAGGCATAGGCATGTATCAGCAGCCCTACCAACCCGCCGTACAGGTGGAGCGCATGGAAGATTTACCTCTCCATCCGCGCCACATCTGTCGCGTGTGTTCTCCCGGTAGCGGGGAAGGCATCTGTGACCGACACGCAAGGACGCTCAAACGTCAGCGATCCGCGAATGCGCCTCGACAGAAGAGCGTACCGCAAACACAGACACATGCGCCGCAGCTCTCGACCGCGCAGCGACGGCGTAACCAGGCAGGACAGCCACGAGAGACGGACGGCACCTATGCAGAGAAGTCTGGCAGTAAGTGGAAGCAGTTTCTGAGCTCAGAACCCGCGCCGCGTACATCGCTCAAGAAGATTGAGAAGAAATCAGTGCAGTCAGTACGATCCTCGACGGCGCGGCCACAAGCGAAGAAGAAACGGCCTGTCCCAATGTCGGCGGTCGAGCACCGCAACCCGCTTGTGAAGGCACACTGGTGGGTGACACGCGGGTTCAGGCAGTGGCGACGCAAGAAGGTCCGGCAGCTTCGTAAAGCCTTTTCATTGAGGGGGTAGAGCCGTCACCACACCCCATGTCTAAAGACAGGGGCTTGTCCCTACCCTTCAACCAGGACGCTGATTAGCCAGCATCCCTAAGTGCGTGGGACGATACGACGGGTGACAAAGCGGATCAACCATCCGCCCAAGGTTTCAGCCTTGCGCCGCACACAGAAAGGATACGTACAGGTTGAGCTAGCACGTAGAGCTTTACGCTCCATGCCGATCCGTGCAAGGTGAACAGTCTACAAAGTCAGGGTAAACGATGACAACAAACAGTTTCTCTTCCGTGAGAGGAGTGCCTTTTGGTTCGCCTGTTCGATATGCGTAGTATAGCAAAAGTGGTAGAAGAATGCAAGAACGCATAAGAAAAGATAGTGAAGATATTGGATGCATTCACGACAGTGGCAGCGGCGAGCGGAGCGTCCGCCCAATTTTTCCTCCCCGTGTCTGAAGACAGGGGTATCCAAATTGGAGGAGTAGATGACACCACAGCTACAGCAGCAACCATCGGGCAGGCAACGGCTTGGGACGCTGGTGCAGGGGATCAACGAACTGAACTGGTTCAACCACATCCTGGATTTCGTGTTCAAACTGACCGCATTTGCCTCAGAAGGATTGCTGGCGCTCGGGGTGATCTTATCGACAGCGAACCACTTTCAGCATGGAGCGTTATTCAGTACCGTCGTGCCACTTGCACACGGCAAATCCGAGCTTGTGGATACGCCGATCTTCCAGGCGTGGACGTGGACGCAGGCGGTTGGCTTTGAGGCATCGGCGGGCGTCGTGCTCACGCGTGCCATTGCCGCCAATCAGGACAATGACAAGCTCAAGCGCAACATCCTGTTCGGGTTGACAATTGGTCTGGCGGTAGTTGGTACCGTCATGCTGGTGATGGCGCTGGTGGAGGCATCGACGGGCATCCAGGAGAGCCGTTTACCCGCCTGGTACGGGGTCTTCATGGCAGTCCTGCGTGGGATTGTCTCAGTGGCCTACGTGACGATTGGGCGGGTAAAGAACCTGCGCTTTAGTGGCAATCCGGTGATGCAGCCAGTTGAGGTGCCCGATGTGATGGCGCGGTTGGAAGAGCTACAAAGCCGGTTCCAGGGGGTTCAAGCGCAATCGCGGACCATGATCGAGGGGGTTCACTTGAGCGTGAACCAGGTAAGTGAACAGCTACTTGCGGTCCAATCGAACACCCCTGCACTGGTTCAAGCACAGTCGCATAGGATCATTGCCGAGATGCAACAGGTGGTTCAATTGCAACTCACACAGGCGGTTCAGTCACAGGTCCAGGGAATTCATTCACTGGTTCAAACTCTCTGCTCTGAACTACCCGTACTGGTTCAACAGCAGGTAGAACAGGTGGTGCGTGAGGTGGTTCAAGCACAGTCACAAGTGACCGTCTCAGAGGTTCAAGGGGTGGTTCAAATGGCAGTGCCGGAACTGGTTCAACCGCACCTGCAACAGGTGGTTCAAATCCTCCCCGAGATGGTTCAAACGCTGGTGCTTGAACAGGTGCAACCGCTCTTGCAGCAGCAGGCTCAAACAGTGGTGCAACTGCTAGAGAACGAGAACAACGCAGAGGCGTTGCAGGCGCTTGCAGAGCAATTGCAGCAGGTATCCTCGTCGGTGAGTGAAATGCGTACAACGATCACGGAAGTGCGTACGATCACCGGACGAAAAGCGTGGAGTGAACCAGTGGAAGGTGGTTCACGAAGGGGTACACGAGGTGGTTCAAATGAACCCCTGCAACTGGTTCATTCGCAGTCAAAAGGAGTGGACAGTGAACCATCAGGTGAACTAGCAAGTGAACCAGTCGGAGAGCGGGTCAAGCGGTTCATTTCAGACGAGAGAAGCAAGGGGCGTGAACCATCACTCTCGGAAATTATGAACCAGTGCGGCTGTTCAAAAAACACGGCGATCAAGTACCGTGATGAATCGATGATGATGCTTGCGAGCAAAGTGGACAGTGCGACGTCGGATGCGTTGCAACCACAGTGATGATCACGCTCGTTTCGGCGCCCTGAATCTGCTCGATGAGCATCCCTTTGGGAAGTGGAAGCAACAGGGTTCTCTCCATCATTATCTCGCTTCTGAAATCAAACAGGCATCCAGAGGTTTCTCATGAAAATAACTCTCTCATTACCCATCAACCGAAATTCTGAGCAAGCGAACGGATTCACCAATGTGACCATGAACCATATCCCCCCCTTCTGTTCTTTAGAGACAAAAACATACAGTAAAAAACGGAAGAAACGTTTCCGTTTGACGTTAAAAAGTTTCGTTGTTGCGCTTTTCTTAAGAGAACGTTCATGTGGCGTTTAATGTCCTCAGCGATGTCCTGGAACTCGATAAGATTTCTACATGGAACAAGCATAAAACGTTCTTTGCAACCAGAAAAAACGGCGAAGGAGCTTCTCTCCTTCTGCTAACGTTCTTTTCTCAAAAGCTCGAAACGGTGATAAATTCAGTCAACCCACAATGGCAGAAATACATGGAGCAAGGTAGCAGATTGTTGTGCAATCTACTACCTCAAAAGTATCCTCAGAGGATCGAAAAATGGATCGAGGCTTTGGTATCAAACACCAAGAATGACTTTCAGTACGCTCTGAGCGCGTCTTTCTAAAATTATAAGCTTATTATAACGAGAGTTACAAGATAATTATGCTTGCTTCAATACCAAAACGTCTGATAGGGGTCACTAGATTGTGGCGGGCAAAACATACGCTAAGCCCGTCGAACTCCCAAATGACCCCTCTTTCACTACTCTAAGCGTTCCACATCAAGGTTGCTTTGTTCGCAGTGGGCGAAGTTGCCCGTTTGGCGGAACCTGCTTCACATTCCAGTGGAAATCGCCCGTCAGATTGATGTGTTCCCACCCCAGAGGAGAAACATGCCGGAGCTCCTCTTCCTTGATGGTCACTCCATCGCGTCTCAATTGCTCAACTGCTTCTGCCAGATACACCGTGTTCCAGAGAATAATCGCCGCGACCACCAGGTTGAGTCCACTGGCCCGGTATTGCTGATCTTCGTAGGAGCGATCGCGGATCTCTCCCAACTGATAGTGGCAGACCGCGCGGGCCAGGGCATTGCGGGCTTCTCCCTTGTTCAGCCCCACTTGTACTCGTCGCCGTAAAGACGGGCTTTGCAACCATTTCAAGGCGAAAATACTTCGCTCAATGCGCCCCAGTTCCCGCAGCGCCAGAGCCAGGCCGTTTTGACGGGGATAAGAAGCGAGCTTTCCGAGAATAAGTGAGGCGGTAACAGTCCCTTTGTGAATCGAGCTGGTGAGACGCAGGAGATCATCCCAGTTGCTCTCAATGTGCTTGATGTTGATCATCCCGCCCAGCAGCGGTGCCAGGTTGGGATAGGACTGCGGTTTGTCAATGGGGAAGATCAGGTTCTCGCCCAGGTCGCGGATGCGCGGCGCGAACTCGAACCCCAAGAGCCGGGTAATGCCAAAAATCTGGTCGGTGAAGCCCCAGGTATCAGTGTAATGTTCATGAATATCCAAATCGGTTTCATGATAGAGAAGACCATCGACCATATGTGGGGCGTCGCGAGCCGTTGCGCTGATGACTTTCACACGGTACGGGCCGTATTGATCAGACAGATGGGTATAGAAGCTGATGCCAGGCTCCGTGCCATAGCGGAGATTGACCTGCGCCACCGGACTACGCCTACCACTGACCTTAAAGCGTTGCCCATCAGAGGAGGATGTCGTGCCATCGCCCCAGGTGGCAGCGAAAGGATGACGATGATGATAATTGATGACTTCCGCCAGTGCTTTGGTATAGGTCTCGTCTCGCATATGCCAATCGACCACCCAGGTCAGCCGAGAAAACGTCATGCCATCGCACGCTTCTGCCATTCTGACCAACCCCAGGTTCAGGGCTTCTGCCAGTAACGCGGTCAGCAGCGCCATCCGGTCCCGACAAGGATCGCCCGTTTGTAAATGGGTAAAATGGCGGCTACACTGTGTCCAGGAATCGATCTCTAACAGGAGATCAGGGAGTTTGATGCGTGGCAACAGATCATAGAGCTGTCGTGTCAATGCCTTGACCGAATCCGGGACATCTTTGTGTTGTTTGTCGCAATTCCGTTCGCATTTTGAGCCATAAATTTTCGTGTACCAGAGTAGTTTAGATGCAAGAGAAACGTACTTTTGTCGCTTTCTGACGCAATTCTTTTCGAGACAACAAACAGATCGCTTTCACCCTGTCAGGATCGCTCTAAATGGCCTTTTTCGCATCGATGCGAAAAGAATTGCGTCAGAAATCACGCCTTTTCATATCCCTTCGGGAGCGACCTCGTTGGGTTGCATGAATGGTTATGCGTCAGAAAACAATGTGTTTTCTTTTTGCCCGGCTTACGAATCAATTCGAGAAAATGGTCAAATGCTGCCTGGAAAATTTATGTGGCAGGACCATCGAATTGATACATAACTCTCATCGGCTCCGCAAGCCTGCCGATGGCAAGCAAGCGAGAAAATTTATGACTCGGAAAAGCGAACTGAATTAAGTCAAACGACACTTTGGTAAGTGGGGTAATCACCAGCTTCCCTTTTTCGAAGCGTACATCAGGGAGAGCCTCTTCCGCCATGAGCTTTTCGACCGTCCCCAGATGAGCGTTTAAGGTCTCTCGTCGTTCCTCCAGATACGTCTTCCAATTGGTCTGGACTTTGATCTCGGTGGTCCCTGCTTCCTTTACTTGTTGCCACTGCGTATTACTCAACAGGTATTCTTCCAGGGCTTTATGTTGCCGACTTCTGTTGATCCAGATATCGCCGGAGCGCAGCCCATGGCGCAGTTCGGAGAGCACACATAACTCGTAGGCGTGACGATCAATCGTTTCTTCCTTGACGACATACGGTTCCCATTTCCCATTGACAAAATCGGTTGGTGCTTGTTGCGGAATCGCACGCCTCCCGGTTTCATTCAACTCTTTGAGGACACCCAGCGCCTGGAGCAGCGGCTCATTGGCTTTGGTCGCTTGAAAGGTAAAAGTTGCGACGAGTTCTTTGGTGTACTTGCGTAACTGGGGATAGCGATCCACCAGCAGTTTGACCGTATCTACCTCGGTCGTTGTGGTGAGTTGCTCTGCTTCATTGACGGTCGCGACAAAACGTTGCCAGGAGAGGACGGCTTCAATGGCTGCATATGCATCCTGTGTGGCTTCTTTGGCGGTAATGAGGGCTTTGCCGACGCGGGCGTAGAGTCGAACTTTCTCATGGATTGCTTTACGACTTTGCTTGAGACGATCCTCTTGCTTCTGCTCCCCTCGCTTGCCTTGTTGATGCAGCAGTTTGTCGTGCATATCGAGTGCCTGGTCGATGAGCTCTTCTTCGGTCGCCAGGAGAAAGGCGACCAGCGTGGCATCGCGGTGCGCATCGTCGAGTTGGTTGAGTCGTTGCGCTGTCATACGCTCGCCCTCTCGCCGAAGCTGCTGGAGTCGATTGTGATGAATGCGCGAACGAACCTGTGGATCAATGCCCACGTCGCGAATCCAGCGCAAGCGTTCTACCACTTTCTGAAAACTCGCTGGAGAAGCAGTTCCGGGAGGTTGCCGGAGCCAGGCAAGTAGGCTCTGACCTCTGGGAGTGGAAACAGTGAGCAGAGAGCGGATCTGGATACGTTGGGCCTCTGTTAACCCCTCTGTTAACCATTGGTACACCTGATACCGGGCACGACGACGGACCTCCCAGGCGAGCCGTTCGAGGGTGGTAATGCCTGGGAGAAGGATTTGACGAGTACGCATTTCTTGCATCAGAGCTTCGATCAGGGCCACGCCATTGTCGGTGGTCAAGGCCAGTGACAAAAGCCAGGAGGCCATTTCGCGATAGGTTTGAGCAGAGAACGAGCGAAATCCATAGACGCGTTGGAGTTCCGCCAAATGCTCAAATCGCGTGGCTTCACGATCTTGGGCGTACTGAACCAGGCCCATGGGATTGACGCGAAGTTGATCAGCCACATATGCCAGCACACGAGGTGGAACCTCTTCGCTGGCCAGCCAGGTCCGACCAGGAAAACGTAAATACGCAAGCTGAACAGCAAAACTTATGTAGACACATACAAACTCTTGATTTTAGAACAGATGTCTGGTACTATTCTTCTTGGAGGGGCATCCAGGAAGTCGCGAGCCTGGGAAAGGACCCGGAGAACCCTTATGTAGACATGGAGACCGACTCCTTTCAAGTGATTGGGGGGTGTGACATAGATGCTTAATAAGCGTTTGAAGCCCAAATACAGAACTTCTGGTATGTGTTTGGCCAGGTCACATCCACGGGACCTCGCCTCTCCACCCAGCATCTGACGAGCGACAGTGGAGGCGTTCTTGCATTGCAAGGAAGGTGACCCATGCTTGATGCCGACTCTCAGTATGATCAGACCAGGCTGCTTTCGCCGCTTCCCCACGAAGCCCTCTACGTAGGGATCGATGTGGGAAAGAAAAGGCATGTCGCAGGCTTTCTCTCGCGTACCTTGCTCCAACGCCACCAACGCTTTGAAGGCTGCCCAGCTCTCCCTTTTGAACAGTCTCGTGAAGGTTTCCACCTCCTTGTGGACCGGATGCGATCCTACACCTCGTTGGAAGCTTGTTATGTCCTACTTGAGCATACGGGACACTATCATAAATTGTTAGAGCAATATCTGCAGGAGATGGATATCGCTGTGTATGTCGTCCACGTTCAGAAACGCCCAACAGGTATGCTCAAAACAGACAAACGCGACGCTCTCAACTTGGCGAATACCCTGTACAGTCAGTTGGAACTCGGGGTCCAGGTGGCTGAGAAGCTTTCTTTGGTCAGGCGCGCGCTCCCACCGACGAAAGCTGCCCTTCAACTGAAAGGACTGATCCGCCATCGCTATGAGCTCATTCAAGAGAGTACCCAACGAAAAAATAAGCTCACGGCACTCTGCGACGAAATTTTTCCAGAATTCACGGTGATCCTGAAAGATCCGAATAGCCCTACGGCCTTGGCGATCCGGGAGAGCTTTCCTTCCCCTCACGTTCTTGCTACGACGAGTCTTGCAGCGTTACAGGCCGTGAGAGGCTCTGCTCGTTCCCTTTCTGATGGCAAGCTGATGGAACTCCAACGGCTCGCCAGTCAAAGTATCGGGATCAAAGATATCAATAGACAAAGAGGCTTAATGCTTGAACAAAGCTTGCTGATCAAAGAACTCCGGTTGATTCAGCAACATCTGGAGCAACTGGAAGCGGAAATCTGTCAGATTGTGGAGCAAAGCCGCGAAGGGCAGATCCTCATGTCCATTCCTGGCATCGGACCCCTCTCAGCAGCGACGCTCATTGCGACCATCGGCAACATTGCTAATTTTCCGCGTGCTTGTGAACTCAAGTCCTATCTGGGATGGGCGCCAACCAGGGAACAAACAGGAACCTCTTTTGACCGAAGTGCTCTGACATCTGGTGGGGCAAGATCGACAAAGCAGACGTTGTATCTTATCGTTTGGCATGCGATTAAGCAGAAAGGCGGCGAATTTGCTCTCCTCTATGAGCGGTTAGTTCCCCTCAAATGCATCTACAACGACGCGACGAGAAGATACACCGGCAAGGGCAAGGTCATCGGGCGGATCGCTGGACAGATGGTGAGCCTGATCTATGGCCTGTTGATGACCGATTATGAGGTCACCTCCCATCTAGCACCTGGTACCAAACCGCCAGCACCAATGCTCTATGATCCAGAGGTGCATAAACGCCACCGCAATGGTCAGTATCGAGCACTCAAACCGAGAAAACAGAAGCAGCTCCTCATTGAGCAACCGAACGCCTAAGATGCCCCATCCTCACTTCTTTTGCTCTTTCCAAAAGCGCTCGCTTGCTACGATTCTATAAGCATTACTTGACAGTCTGTAGATCACCTGTCCATAATAGAACAGGTGTCCTAGACAGAAGGAGCAAGTGACCTATGCGAGTCCAGCGTATCCAACAGAGTTCCAGGCAGGATCTTTCCTTTGAACTCCTGGATGATAATGATCACCCCATTCCTGCCGTGTCTGGCTTTATGCGCCATCTGCGTGCCCGTGGATGCTCTCCCAACACCCTTTCTGCTTACGCGTTCGACCTGCTGCATTTCATGAGATTTCTCCAGGAGCACCAGCTCACTGTGCAGGAATTTACTCCGGCTCATGCCTTGACGTTTTTAGAGTATCTCAGCACGCTTCCTAGCCACAAGCGGGCACAACGCCTGAGTCTGGTACTCTCCACACGGACGCCGGAAGGATCCTCTACCACCCGTCTCTCGCCTGCGACGCTGAATCGGATCTTCGCCGCCGTCTCGTCCTTTTACGAGTACCTGATCCTCTCCGATCAGTTCACCGCACGGGAGAATCCCATCCAGAAGGTGGATGACCCCGCTCTCGCCCGCGTGTCTGAACGGCACCGCCCTTTCCTGGGCAAAGCTTCCAGACAACGCCCAATCAGACGAACCGTTCATGTCAAAACGGTCCAACGGGTTCCGCGTCCGATGGATGATGACCAGATCGACCAGTTGTTAGCTTCCTTCCACCTCAAACGGGATCGGGCGATGATCCTCTTGATGCTGCATGGGGGTCTTCGACCTGGGGAAATCCTCAATCTCCAACTCGGTGACCTGCAGTATGGGCGCAAGCGCGTGGTCATTCGGTATCGAAACGAACATCCTGCCGGGGTCAGAGCGAAATCGCGGACCGAGCGCGTCGTGGACTTGCTCCAACCAGAAACGTTACAGGCTGTCAGCGATTACGTGATGCAGGAACGTCCCACCGACTCGACGAGCCCCTATGTCTTTCTCATCGGTGGGCGTGGCAAAAGGCGAGGCGAGCCTTTAGGCTATCATGGCCTGGTCAAACTGTTTGCGCGGCACTGTGAGCGTCTTGGTATGCGCGATCCTTGGGTGACGCCCCACGCCCTTCGCCATACTCACGCGACTCGCATGTTTGAAGGAGGCATGCGCGAACTGACGCTGCAAAAACGCCTGGGCCATGCCTCCCCTGAGTCCACGCGGGTGTACACGCGGGTGTCTGATCCCATCGTCGTGGAAGAGTATCGTCGAGCACTCGGAGGGGAGGCAGAAGCACTTTCAAGTATAGGTTTTTTGGGAGGGAACAGAAGGCAAGAATATGAGCGTCTACTCTGATGATGAAAACAATTCACAAACACATCATCAAGGAGAACCTCAGTGTCTTGCCAAGATCGACTATCGCAATGGAAGCAGAGGGTGTCAACAGCCTTCGCACATTTGAGTAAAGCGCAAGCGCTCGGTTTGGCGCACTGGAGTGCAGGAATAGCCCTGACCGGCAGTGGTGGGATCAGTCAGATCAGTGCTCTGCTCGCGCAGGTGGGGGAAGAGAAGGAAATTCCCGTCTTTCAACGCCTGCGTGAGTGGTATCTGGATGCCCAACACAAAAGCGGGGATCATCGCCGTGAGCTGGATGTCACGAGCTGTTTTGCACCCTTGTTGCACTGGATCGTGCAGTGCTGGGCAGGGACCGAGCAACGGCTCGCGCTCGCGCTGGATGCCACCACCTTAAGTGAGCGCTGGACAGTCCTTTCAGTGAGCGTACTGGTGCGAGGATGCGCCATTCCGGTGGCCTGGAAAGTGCTGCCCGGTCATGCCAAAGGGTCATGGCGCCCCTATTGGGAGAGCTTGCTGGAACACTTGAAGGGGGCAGTGCCCGCCTCATGGCAGGTGCTCGTCCTGGCGGATCGCGGGTTGTATGCCAAGTGGCTCTATGCCGCGATAGTCGCTTGTGGGTGGCATCCGTTCTTGCGCATCAACACAGGGGTCAAGGCACGCGGACAAGGGGAAGAGTCCTTTGACTGGATCAGCCGATGGATTCCCCAGGCTGGGACAAAGTGGAAAGGCGTCGTGGAGTGCTTTGTGCAGAAGAAGAGTCGCCTCAGTTGCACGTTGCTCTTACAGTGGGAAGAGGGCTACGAGCATCGGTGGGCGCTGATCACCGATCTGCCTCCCCAAGAGGCCAATGTGGCCTGGTATGGGTTGCGAGCCTGGATTGAAGCGGGGTTCAAGGATGTGAAACGAGGAGGCTGGGGCTGGCATCACAGTAAAATGCAGGATGCCAGCCGGGTCGAGCGTCTCTGGCTGGCGATGGCGGTGGCCATGGTCTGGACGGTGAGCGTTGGAAGTCAAGCCGATAGCCAATGCTCGTCTGCGTCTTTGGAGCACTTGCCCAAGGCACATGTGGCGCGTCAACGGATGCAGCGACCACTGGTCACACCCTCAGTTCGCCCTTTGAGTTGTTTGCAACGAGGGCGGTTAATGCTCTTAGCTGCCCTGCTCAAAGCTGAGGCACTGCCTCTTGCAGGCATTGTGCCGGAGCCATGGCCTGAGACGCTCACGCCTCCCAAGCAAGCGCCCGATCCTGCGAAGCTTCGACAGCGGGAGAGACGACGGGCCTACAAACGACGGCGAAAGGCGGCTCAACGTCGCAGCGCCGCCGCTTAACTCGGGGAACTCCCAAAAAACCTACACTTGAGAGAGGCAGAAGCATGACTGTGAGAGTAGCGTCACAGACTGAGCAGCTACGCAGGCATGCCAGTCTTGAAGAGTACCGGGCTTTCTTGAGTCGGCGCAACACCACCGGAACAGTGGGTGAGTTTTCCAAGCGGTATCTTCGCTTTGTGCGTTTGTACCCAGATCTCGAAATGTGGTTTGCGGCCCCGCTTCCTGAGCGCGTTGGGCGTCTCTACGGAGAGAGCAGAGAACAGACTTCCTACCGGATTTCCAATCAGGCACGCCCTTACCTCTCCTTTTTAGCGGTGCGCGGATACGCCTGGTTCGATTGGGAGTGGCTCGTGAGTTCGCCAGGCTTGTACATCTGGGGCTTTCTTGAAGGCACCCCTCTGCGAACGTCCTGTGAAGAATTAGTAGAAGTGGCTGTGCGCCTTGGCTACAGCCCAAAAAGTGCCTGGAGGAGCATTCAATGGACAATGGCACGCCTCTTCATGCACCGGCTTGTCGGGAATCTCGCACAGATCAGCGAGAGCGACATTAATGCCCTTGATGAGGCAGTCTGTCGTTTTGGAGATCGCCCGGATGTCGCACGGTTCTTTGGTTCATCTCAGCAGTATCGAGAAGCCGTACATGTCTACCGGACCCATCTTCAGATCACGCGAGTGATTCTGTACCACAGCGGTATCATTGCCACCCCACCGCGCAGAAACCCATCGGCTCCCTTTCAACATCCCGTCCTTCCTGAAGGTCTGGAAACGGTTATTGAGCGCTACCTGACAGTCAGGCGGGTAGATCGTCGGCCCAAGACAGTGCACAGCTATGTGCTCATCCTCCATAGCTGTGCGAACTGGTTAGTGCGCTCGTACCCAGAGATCGTTTCCTGGGCCCAGGTGTCGCGCGAGCATCTACTGGCATTCGCAGAGGATCTCACTACCCGAATCAGTGCAGAGACAGGGCGGCCTTTGAGTGCCCGTACCAAAGAAGGCTATCTCGTCACGCTGGCGACCTTCTTGCGCGATGTGGCCCTCTGGCAATGGGAAGATGTGCCCCAGCGGCCTCTCTTAGGACCGGGAGATCTGCCGAAAAGAGCACAACGGATTCCTCGCTATATTCCTGAAGAGGAACTCGCGCGTCTGATGGAAGCCATCCGCACGCTCGACTGTCCCTACCAACGAACGGCGCTCCTCATCGCTCGCTGGAGCGGAGCCAGACGCGATGAGATTCGCCGCCTGGAGGTCAATTGCCTGGATAGCTACCCCGACGGCACCCCACGTCTGAGAATCCCGGCGGGAAAAACCTATCAGGAGCGCCTGATTCCCCTCCACGAAGAAGCGGCGCAGGCGATTCGAGCCTTGCAGGCGCATCGTGCCAACGAGCCAACGCGTGGGTTTCGCGACGATCTGACGGGAGTCAGTAGTCGCCGTCTGTTTGTCCATTATGGGAAGGTGTTTTCAGCAGAATATCTCTTTGTGAGTCCCTTACGGGAAGCCTGTGCGAAAGCCGGCCTGGTCACCCCAGACGGCAAGGCAACCGTGACCGCACACCGTTTCCGCCATACGGTCGGGACCCAGTTAGCCGAAAAGGGCGCTCGTTTGCATACGATTATGAAGGTGCTGGGGCACACCTCAGCTTCCATGTCGATGGTGTATGCGCAGATCAGCGAGCAGGAAGTCCGCAAAGATTATCAGGCGGTTCTTGGCCCAGGAGCCGTCATCGCGGGACCTGCTGCCTCAGCTGTGCAGGCGGGCGAACTTCAGGCCTCAGCCATTGCCTGGTTAAAAACCAACTTCCTGAAGACCGAGCTGGAACTGGGGCGGTGTTTGCGCTTGCCTCAGGAAGGCCCTTGTGAGTGCGACCTCTACCTGACTTGTGCGAAGTTCGTGACCACACCTGAGTATGCCCCTCGGCTCCGGCACCGACGGACCATCGAACTGGATCTCATTGAGGATGCCTCGGCTCGTGGTTGGCAACGAGAGGTGGAACGGCATCAATGTATCGTGAAACGTCTTGAGCAGCTGCTCGTTGATCTTGCGGAACCTCTTGACGGGCCGGAGACAACAGGTTAAGCTTCAGGAAGACATTCATATGAAAATTACAGAGTTGTCTACATAACGAACCCAAGGCGGTTCTTCGGGCGTCGGCGTTGTTTGATCAACGCCAGGTCATCATCAGAAAGGGTGTAATAGCGTGCCAGCAACTGATCGCTGAGATCATCTGGAATGCGGAGCATCTGCGCACGCTGCGCGGGGGAGAGTAACTCACGAGTCGGCATAACCGATCCATCCTCCTCAAAATATCTAGGATGGGTTTTACCATAGCAAATCGAGCAGCTCCATGCAACCAATTCAGGCACTTGCACTATCTTTTGTAAAAAAAGTGGAAAAATACTTGTCAAAAGGCAGGGCTTTGTGCTACACTCGTCACAGAAAAGTCGTACCAGAACCACCTTTCTGAAACGAGTAGACCTGGGAACTCATTCATGTCGATCTTCTCTCACGCTCGAATTCCCTGTGGGAAAGGACGATGCGCAGCAAAATGAAGCACGAAAACTTGTACCAGAAAAGATTAGCCTGGAGAATGATAGGCAATGACACAAGCTGCTCACATGAACGTGGTTCCTCATCGAACGGACCACACTATCTGGATCAGCACGTATAGCGAAGCGTGCCTCTCTCGCAAGAACCCTGGAACCATTGATGTCTACGAGCGGGTGCTGCGTGATTTTCTCCGCTGGTTCGACTCGCATGCTGGACATGCATCGTTTCACCTTGATCAACTAACGCGTCTCACTGTATGGGCTGCCTGCTTATGAGACGCGTTTTTTACGCTCTTGCAGGGAACGCAGGCGGTGGAGAGCGCGTGCCTGCTGGATCATATACTCGACGAAGCGTTCAAAGGAGCAACTGCCTCCTGAGAAGCCGCGCAACGGCACCGTTTTCAGCAAGGTGCCTTCGTGCCAGATGAGCAGGGAACGGCTCGCTGCCTCGATTTGCAGCGTGACACGTTGCTTGGCCCGATGCACATCGACATAATAGCTGCGCAGATCCAGGTGCACCTGCCCGTGCGCATCCACTTTGCGCTCAACATGAAAGCCCTCAAAGCCCTTGAGCCAGCCATCGATCTCAATGTGTTGCGGCGGCCGAGGCAGCGGCACGAGGTCGGGAAAAGCGACCAGAGGAGGTCGATTCTCACAGGAGCGGGCCTGGTTAGGTCGCTCTGCGTTGTAGTGCTCTCGAAAGGCTTGGGTGGCGGCACGAGCCTGTTCTACGGTTGTTGGCCGCTCATGGTTGAGACACTCGTGTTGATACGTTCGGTGATACCTTTCAACAAAGGCATTTTTCTGTGGGTGACGAGGCGGGCAAACGTGCATCTCGATGCCCAGACAAGCTCCAAAGCGCAGCAGAGCCGAAGGGAAATCACTGCCCTGTGGAGCACCAACGGAGCGTGGGTCACGGTCCAACGTGATGCGGCGCGGCAGGCCGTTGCGCTCGATAGCCTGCGCTAGCGAAGCTAGCAGAGTCTCCGCGGTGAAATCCGTGCGCACCTCACTCCACAAGAGAAGCGAGGTTCCCTCATCCACGATATTGAACGCCTCTGCAATGTGTTGCTGCTTGTCGGTTGGTTCGACGGGGTCGTCTTTGACGCTACTCACGTCCTTGAAATCGATCTGCCAGCAGGAGAGCGGCGTGGGACGCGGCAGGTCTGAAGGCTCAGGAGAAGCTGGACGAGAGGCAATACGTTGGTTGCGTTTGAGGATCTCATAGACCGTGCGCGTGGAGGTGGGCAGACGCAAATGGCTCTCCCACAGCGTGAGACGCCGAGGCAGATAGTAGAGAATGGCTTTGGGGCCAGGCGTGCGGCGGAGCCCTTCAGGCGGCTCATCTCGGATCGCCAGGATCTCCGCTTCAATACGGGGGTCGATGCGTTCGGGGGACTGTTTGCGTGCCCGTGATTGGCCCAACGCGGCCTGGTGCAAGGCCTCAACATCCCCTTTGGGGATCTGCTGCAAGCGGCCTTGCCATTTCCCTACCCAGCTTTTTGAACGATTCACTGCCAGTGCGTATTCCTGCTGCGTCCAGTCAGGATGCTGCTGCATGAGCCAGTACAAGTTGATGCGATCGGCATAATAGGATGTGCTCATCGTCAGTTGCTTTCTGGAGGT
>WNGD01005012.1_pt1 | contig 21474 bp, 20 predicted proteins | sample 5400671 | NCBI WGS metagenome assembly WNGD01 (sample SAMN13153369, study PRJNA577476) | soil metagenome | isolation source: 40 cm soil or saprolite under grassland replicate 2 | place: USA:California | collected 2016-06-15 | reverse complement strand
GACCACGCCGTCGGCCAGGGGGCGCTGGAGCGGGCGGGGGCGGCCGGGCCAGCCGAGGCTCCGGCTCCGGTGCTGGTCGCGGTTCCGGTTCCGGGTGTGCGGCCAGTCCCAGGCGTCCACTTGGCGCCAGGTCTGGTCGAGCGTCCAGGCGAGCGTGCGGCCGGCCCGGTGGACCGCGCGCATCAGCGCGTCCGCGTCCGGGTAGCGGAGCCGCGCCGCGACCGCGTCCTGGTCCTGGAGGCCGAGGCGGTCGAGGTGGCCGCCGGTGGCTTGATGGAGGGCGTCGCGGACGTCGAGCAGCAGGCGGTAGGCGCCGCGCGCCGCTTCGGGGAGCCCGCCGCTGATCCAGGTGGCCGCGACCTGGCTGACGGCGTGGCCGTCGCGCAGCGCGCCGCGGGCCTCCTTGAGGTCGGGCTCCAGCAGGAAGGCCAGCTCGCCGTGGCGCTCGGCGCGGCGCCGGCACGCCTCGCGCAGCTCCGGCAGGCGGCGGCTGGCGGTGTTGCGCCAGCGCTGCCCGGCCGCCTCGCGCAGCCGCTGGGTGAGCGCGGCGTCACCGGCGATGTGGCGCAGGTCGAGCAGGCCGAGGGCGGTCTTGAGGTCCTCGTCGGCGACCGCGAGCGCCTCCTCCGGGGTGCGGACGCTGTGGTCGAGGCGGACGCCGGCGTCCCAGATCGGGTACCAGAGCCGCTCCGCCAGCGCGGCCACCTCCCGCTGCTGCCGCTGGTCGCCAGGCTTGCGGGTGTGCAGCAGCAGCAGGTCGAGGTCGCTGCCGGGTGCCGGCTCGCCGCGCCCGTAGGCGCCGCCCACCGCCAGCGCGATGCCGGGGCCGGGGTCGCCCAGCAGGCCGGTCAGCCAGCGTTTGGCGGCGGCGAGCCGCTCCGCCCGGTTCGCGGCGCCGGCCAGCGGGTTGCGTTCGGCGTCCGCCCTCGGCTCGGAACTGGCCGGGGGCTGGCTGGGGCCGGTGCCGGGACCCGGGCTAGAGCGCGTCGGGGCCTCGCTCGCCGGTCCGCACGCGGACGACCTCATCGACCGGGACCGACCAGACCTTGCCGTCGCCGATCTGGCCGGTGCGGGCCGCCTTGACCAGCGCGTCGATGACTCCCGGGGCGGCCTCGTCGGTGACCAGGACCTCGATCCTGACCTTGGGGACGAAGTCGATGGTGTACTCGGCGCCGCGGTAGACCTCGGTGTGGCCGCGCTGGCGGCCGTAGCCCTGGACCTCGCTGACGGTCAGGCCGGCGACGCCGATCTCGCTGAGGGCGTCCTTGACCTCGCCGAGCTTGAACGGCTTGACGATCGCGGTGACGAGTCTCATGAGTCCGCTCCAAGCGCTGGGTTGCGGGCGGCCGCGGGGGTGGGCGGCCCCGGGGCCGGGTGGTCGCGGGTGGCGCTGCTGACGCCGAGGCCGCGGGCCAGGACCAGGCCCAGCTCGTAGGCGGTCTCGGCGTGCTGGCTGGTGTCCAGGCCCTCGCGCTCGGCCGCTTCGTCGACGCGCAGGCCGATGGTGACGTCGACCAGCTTGCCGATCGCGAAGGTGACCGCGAAGGAGAACACCGCGACCACCACCACGGCCACCGCCTGGTGGCCGAGCAGGCCGAGACCGCCGCCGTAGAGGAGCCCGTCGGCCCCGCCCACCGTCGAGGTGCCGAAGAAGCCGATCAGCAGCGCGCCGGTGACCCCGCCGACCAGGTGGACGGCGCCGACGTCGAGCGAGTCGTCCAGGCCGAAGCGGTACTTGACGCTGGTGGCCAGCGCGCAGATCGCCCCGGCGGCCAAGCCGATCACGGTGGCCCCGACGACGTTGACGAAGCCGCAGGCCGGGGTGATCGCGACCAGCCCGGCGACCGCGCCGGAGGCGGCGCCGAGGGTGGTGGACCTGCCGTTGCGGAGCTTCTCGGTGGCGATCCAGCCGAGCAGCGCGGCGGCGGTGGCGGTGTTGGTGTTGAGGAACGCCTGCGCGGCGAGCTGGTTGGCGGCCAGCGCCGAGCCGGCGTTGAAGCCGAACCAGCCGAACCACAGCACCCCGGCGCCGAGCAGGGTCAGCGGGAGCGCGTGGGGCGGCATCGGCTCCTTGGGCCAACCGCGGCGGCGGCCCACCAGGATGGCCAGCGCCACCCCGGCGATGCCGGCGTTGATGTGCACCACCGTCCCTCCGGCGAAGTCCTCGGCGCCGAGCTTGAACAGCCAGCCGGTGGGGGAGAACACCCAGTGCGCCACCGGCGCGTAGACCAGCACCGCCCACAGCGCGATCACCGCGACGAAGCCGCCGAACTTGAGCCGGTCGGCGGTGGACCCGGTGATCAGCGCGGGGGTGATGATGGCGAACATCATCTGGAAGACCACGAACGCCAGCGGCGGGATCGTCTGCGCGATCGGCCCGCTGTAGCCGGGCACCGGCTGCGTCATGTGCGCCAGCCCGGCGAAGCGCAGCGTCCCGATGATCCCGTGGCCGCCCAGGTCCGTAGTTCTGCATCAGCATGCCGAGCACGTTCTTGGTGCGGACCATCCCCGCGTAGAAGAACGCCAGCCCCGGCGTCATGAACAGGACCAGGGCCGCACTGCCCAGCACCCACGCCGTATCTCCGGAGTTGTACTGCATAGCTCTCCCCTTGCCGTATTGCGCGACTGGAAAAGCATGCAGGGCTGCCCGTTTCCCCTAGGCTACGCGGCTGTTTACGGGTTGCTACACCACTGTTACGGCCCTGTGAACGGGGCAAGCGGGTCGATCCTCAAACCAAAGGGAACCAAGTGGGCGTCTCCGGCGTCTTTGTAGGTAGGCCCAGCCCGGATCGGGCCGACAGGAGAGAGGTGGACAGCGGGTGGCGACGCGACCCATGCACGGCGAGCACGGTGCGGCCATCGGTGTGAAGCCGGGACACCTGCGGTTGGTCCCGGGCCAGCGACTCCCTCTGGTGGTGTTCGTGGGAGTCGGCGACGACCGCCGCAGCAGGGTCGCGGCCGCGCTGCTGGAGCACCGCGCCAAGGGGCGCGTCCAAGCCGTGTCGATGAGCCCGGCGACGGTGCGGCCAGACCCGGTGGTGGCGCGCTCCCTGATCGGGCTCGGCATCGACCTGCGCGGGCAGCGCTCCATGCCCGTGTCGCAGGAGCTGCTGGAACGCGCCACGACGGTGGTGCTGATGGGCTACACCGCCGATGAGCTGGCCGTCCGTACCGAGGACTGGTACATCGACGACCCGAGCGGCAAGGACCCCCAGACCGTCCGCTATCTCCTCGACGCGATCGACCGCCGCGTCCAGCGCCTGCTCGCGCGCCTCGAGGTCGGACGCAATTTGCTTTCTTGACGTCTTCGCCCAAGCTAGGATTGTCCGCGCGAAGCGAACAGTTCGTGCGTCAGCGCGGTGTCAGCGGTGTCAGCGGCACGGCAGCGCGGTGGCAGCGCCAGGGCGCATCGTAGCGGGGCGCGATCGGGTGGAGATCCTCCTCGAGGTGGATGGAGAATCCCCTGTCCGGTGGACGCCACCGTCACTGGCATCGCGTAGCCTCACTCAAAGCCAATCAACCGCATGAAAAGCTGCCGAGCAGAAGGGCTGAGCATGTCCACCAGCGTGACCCCCCCGCGGGAAACCACTGACCAGCTCGCGGCGCGGGCGGTCGACGTCGTCAAGGTCTACGGCCAGGGCGAGACCGCCGTCCGCGCGCTCGACGGCGTCACGGTCGACTTCCCCACTGGCCGTTTCACCGCGATCATGGGCCCGTCCGGTTCCGGCAAGTCGACCCTGATGCACTGCCTGGCCGGCCTTGACCGGGTCACCTCCGGCAACATCTACATCGGCGACACCGACCTCTCGGGCCTCTCCGAAAAGCAGCTCACCATATTGCGGCGCCAGCGGGTCGGCTTCGTCTTCCAGGCGTTCAACCTGCTCCCGACCCTCACCGCCGGCGAGAACATCGAGCTGCCCATGGCGATCGCCGGCCGCAAGCCGGACCGCTCCTGGGTCGACCGGGTGATCGACGCGGTCGGCCTGCGCGACCGCCTCGGCCACAAGCCCGCCGAGCTGTCCGGCGGCCAGCAGCAGCGCGTCGCCGGCGCCCGGGCGCTGGCCTCCAAGCCGGACATCGTGTTCGCCGACGAGCCGACCGGCAACCTCGACTCGGTCGCCAGCGCCGAGCTGCTCGGCTTCATGCGCCGCAGCGTGGACGAGTTTGGCCAGACGATCGTGATGGTCACCCACGACCCGACCACAGCCTCCTACTCCGACCTGGTGCTGTTCCTCAACGACGGCCACATCGTCGACGAGATGCCGAACCCGACCGCCGAGAAGGTGCTCGACTTCCTGAAGAAGCTCGGTGCCGACATGAAGCGGGTGGAGGGCGAGCTCTGATGCTGAAGGCCACCCTCAAGGGACTGGCGGCGCACAAGCTGCGCATGTCCCTGACCGCCCTGGCGATCGTGCTCGGGGTCGGCTTCGTGGCGGGCACCTTCGTGCTCACCGACACCATCAACAAGACCTTCGACAACCTCTTCAACCAGGTCACCCAGGGCGTCGACGTGGCCGTCCGGACCAACGCGACCTTCAACGCCCAGGGCGGCCAGACCCGCGCGCCGATGCCCTCCTCAGTCCTCGACCAGGTCAAGGGCGTCCAGGGCGTCGCGGCCGCCGAGGGCAGCGTCAACGGCTACGCCCAGTTCATCGGCAGCAACGGCAAGCCGGTCACCACCGGCGGCGCGCCCACCCTCGGCGTCTCGCTCAGCTCGGTGCCGCAGCTGCAGTCCGCGACCACCCTTCGTGGGGGAGCGCGGCCGACCAGCTCGGACCAGGTCGCGATCGACGCGGCCACCGCCAAGAAGCAGGGCTTCAAGGTCGGCGACCGGGTCAAGATCCTGTTCCAGGGACCGCCGCGCGAGTTCACCGTGAGCGGCATCCTCGGCTTCGGCCAGGCCGACAACCTCGCCGGCGCGACCCTGGCCGGCTTCGACCTGAAGACCGCGCAGCAGGTGCTGAACCGTGTCGGCACCTACGACGAGGTCGATGCCGTGGCCGCCTCGGGCGTGTCCCCGGCGACGCTGCGCGACCGGGTCAAGGCCGTCGTCGACCCCAAGTTCCAGGTGCTCACCGGTAAGCAGCTGGCGCAGGACGACTCCAAGACGGTCGGGTCGTTCACCAAGTTCATCAATATCGCTCTGCTGGCCTTCGCCTTCGTGGCGCTGTTCGTCGGCTCGTTCATCATCGTCAACACCTTCTCGATCATCCTGGCGCAGCGCACCCGGGAGCTGGCGCTGCTGCGCTGCCTGGGCGCCTCGCGGCGGCAGGTGCTGCGATCGGTGCTGGCCGAGGCGGCCATCGTCGGCCTGGCCGGCTCGGTGGTCGGCATCGGCTTCGGGATCCTGGTCGCCATCGGGCTCAACAACGCGTTCAAGGCGCTCGGGGTCGACCTGCCGCAGACCACCCCGGTGATCGCGCCGCGCACGATCATCGTCGCGCTGGTCGTCGGCCTCGGGGTGACCCTGCTCGCCTCGATCATGCCGGCCATCAAGGCGACCCGGGTGCCGCCGGTGGCCGCCCTGCAGCAGGAGGCGCACGCCGCCCCGACCCACCACACCTGGCGCCGCGTGGTCACCGGCACGGTCGTCACCGTGATCGGCGTCGCACTGCTGCTGACCGGGCTGTTCGCCAGCACCGGCAACCGCCTGATCAACATCGCCAGCGGCGCGGTGATCATCTTCCTCGGCGTCGGCTTCCTCAGCCCCCTGGTGGCCCGGCCGCTGGCACGGCTGCTCGGCTGGCCGTTCGCGCACTGGGCCGGCGAGCCGGGCAAGCTCGCGCGCGAAAACGCCATGCGCAGCCCGCGCCGCACCGCCTCCACCGCCGCGGCGCTGATGATCGGCCTCGCGCTGGTCAGCTTCGTGACGATCTTCGCCGCATCGCTGAAGACCTCCTCCAACAAGATCCTCGACGAATCCGTCGCGGCCGACTACATCCTCTCGGGCCCAAGCAACAGCGGGGTGGGCTTCAGCCCCCAGGTGGTGCAGCGCATCTCGCAGCAGCCCGAGATCGAGTCCGCCACCGGCATTCGCTTCGGCGCCTTCAAGCTGAACGGCAAGACCAGCCAGCTCCAGGCGATCGACCCGGCCACCTTCCCCAGGACCGTGCGCACCGACATGGTCTCCGGCAACCTTTCGAACTTGGCCAGCGGTGACGTCGCCGTGCGCAAGGACGTCGCCAAGTCCAACAGCTGGAAGGTCGGCGACACCGTCACCATGGACTTCCCGGTCGGCGGCAGCCAGCAGGAGCGGATCGCCGCGATCTACGAGGACAACCACCTCAATGGCAGCTACCTGCTGACCCTGGCCGACTACCAGAACCACTATCCCGACCAGCTCGACCAGCTCGGGCTCGTCAAGGCCAAGCCGAACGTCTCCACCGACGCCTCACGCGCCGCGGTCGAGCGGGTGACCAACGACTTCCCGATCGTCCAGGTGAAGGACCAGGCGCAGTTCAAGCGCGACCAGGCGAAGTCGATCAACCAGATCCTGCTGCTCTTCTACCTGCTGCTCGCCCTGGCCGTGATCGTCGCCTTCATCGGCATCATCAACACCCTGGCGCTGTCGGTGCTGGAGCGGATCCGCGAGCTCGGCCTGCTGCGCGCGGTCGGCATGACCCGGGCGCAGCTGCGCCGCATGATCCGCTGGGAGGCCGTGATCGTCGCGGTCCTCGGCGCGGTCCTCGGCCTGGTGGTCGGCGGGTTCTTCGGCTGGACGATGGTCCGCGCCCTCCACAACCAGGGCATCACCGAGTTCACCCTGCCGGTTGGCTCGCTGCTGGCCTTCGTGATCGCCGCGGGTCTCGCCGGCATGGCCGCCGCGATCTTCCCCGGCCGCCGCGCCGCCAAGGTCGACGTGCTGAGGGCGATCACGACCGAATAGGCGTTGCGAACAGGCGTTGTCGGTCGTTCAAACTCCGGGGGGAGGCGGAGCGGCGGCTCACGGGCACAGGCCTGGGGCCGCCGCTCTGGCATCTCGGTACAGTGAGCCCAGCGCGCGGGGAGAGGAGCGGGATTGGCCGGCCTGGAAATCGCTGAGGTGGATCCGGATCCGATCGGGCAGTTCGAGCGGTGGTTCAAGGAGGCAGTGGCCGCGGCGCTGCCGGAGCCGACCGCGATGGCGCTGGCGACCGCGACGCCCGCGGGGCGGCCGTCCGTGCGGATGGTGCTGCTCAAAGGGGTGGATCAGCGGGGGTTTGTGTTCTACACGAACCATGAGAGCCGCAAGGGCCAGGAGTTGGCCGCCAACCCGCTCGCGGCGCTGACGTTCTGGTGGCCGCCCCCGGTGCATCGCCAGGTCCGCGTCGAGGGGCGGGTGGAGCGGGTCCCGCTGGAGGAGTCCGAGGCCTACTTCCGCACCCGGCCGGTGGGCAGCCGGCTCGGTGCCTGGGCGTCACCGCAGAGCAGCGTGATCCCGGGCCGGGACGTGCTGGAGCGGCGCTACGAGACGCTGGCGGCCCGCTACGGCGGCGATGCCGCGGATGCCGAGGTCCCCCTGCCGCCGTTCTGGGGCGGCTACCGGCTCACCCCTGGCGTGATCGAGTTCTGGCAGGGCCGGGAGAACCGCCTCCACGACCGCCTCCGCTACACGCGCGAGCGCCCGACCGCCCCGTGGACGATCGAGCGGCTCGCGCCGTGAGGCCCTTGCGGCCTGCCCGCTGGGCAGGTCACGACCTCCAGCGCAGGTAGATGATCGCGATCAGATAGGAGATCCCGGCGATCGCTCCGAGGGGCGCGTAGGGCTGGCCGTCGCGGCCGTGGGCGATCGCCCAGAGGAAGGCGACGATCACCGCGAGCCCCAGCACGATGCCCATGAAGGCCGTGGCGCGCAGGTCGATCGAGCGCCAGCGCTCATCGGCGTGCCGGCCCGCCGCCATCAGGCGGATCGTCTCGCTGCGTCGGCCGACGACGAACACGGCGCCGGTGGCCGCCATGATGCCGAACATCGCCAGCCCGAGCATCGGGTGGCCGCCGATCCACGAGGCGGTCCACATGACCGCGCCGAGCGCGAGCGAGAACAGGAACATGCCCCAGCCCCCAAGCCCGCCGCACAGGCGGCTGACGAGGCCGCGGGGCTCACGTTGATTGGGTGCCATTCGCATTGAAAACCTCCTCGACCGGCTTGGCGAAGTAGTGGGCCAGCGCGATCGCGAGCGGGAGTGACGGCGTGTAGCGCTCGGTCTCGATCGAGTTGATGGTCTGGCGCGAGACGCCCATCGCCTCGGCCAGCTCGCCCTGGGACAGCCCGCGCTCGGTGCGGAGGACGCGGACCCTGTTGTTCATGGCATCACCTCCGGCGGAAGGACACTGCGTCTCGTGGAGTCAAGCGCGCTTTACATTGACAAGGTAGCTTTACACCTGGCGGCTGTCAAGCAGACTTTCCATGCGGCACAATGAGGCACCACGGCAGAGCCGAATGGCAGGGCCAATACGAACGGAGGTGCCCTGATGGCGTCCCTACGCCCAAGCGGCGTCGAAGTCCACGGGCCGGCGCAGCAGAAGTACCCTCAGATCCTGAGCGACGAGGCGCTGGCGTTCGTCGCCGAGCTGCAGCGCGAGTTCAACCCGACCCTGGAGGAGCTGCTGGCCAAGCGCCGCGAGCGGCAGGCCGCCTTCGAGGCCGGCGAGCTGCCCGACTTCCCGCCGGAGACGGCCTCCATCAGGGAGGGCGACTGGCGGGTGGCGCCCTATCCGGCGGACCTCGCCGACCGGCGCGTCGAGATCACCGGCCCGACCGACCGCAAGATGCTGATCAACGCGCTCAACTCCGGCGCGCGGGTATTCATGGCCGACTTCGAGGACGCTAACGCCCCCACCTGGGACAACCTCTTCGGCGGCCAGGCCAACCTGATCGAGGCGATCGAGCGCACCATCAGCTTCGACGGCCCCGATGGCCGCCACTACCAGCTGAACGACGAGGTCGCGGTGCTGATGCCGCGCCCGCGCGGCTGGCACCTGCCCGAGAAGCACCTGCTGGTTGACGGCCAGCCGGCCGCCGGCGCCCTGGTCGACTTCGGCCTCTACTTCTTCCACAACGCCACTCGCCTGCTCGGCAAGGGCACCGGCCCGTACTTCTACCTGCCGAAGCTGGAGAGCCACCTGGAAGCGCGGCTGTGGAACGACGTGTTCGTGCTCGCGCAGGATCATCTCGGCATCCCGCGCGGCACCATCCGCGCCACCGTGCTGATCGAGACGATCACCGCCGCGTTCGAGATGGACGAGATCCTCTACGAGCTGCGCGAGCATTCCTCCGGGCTGAACGCCGGCCGCTGGGACTACATGTTCTCGGTCATCAAGAAGTTCCGCACCCGGCCGGAGTTCACCCTGCCCGACCGCAACCAGGTGACCATGACCGTCCCGTTTATGCGCGCCTACACCGAGTTGCTGGTCCGGACCTGCCACCACCGCGAGGCCTTCGCCATGGGCGGGATGGCCGCGTTCATCCCCAGCCGCCGCGACCCCGAGGTGAACCGCGTCGCCCTGGCCAAGGTCCGTGACGACAAGCGCCGCGAGGCCGGCGACGGCTTCGACGGCACCTGGGTCGCCCACCCCGACCTGGTCCAAGCCGCCGCCGAATGCTTCGACGAGGTGCTCGGCACGCGCTCCAACCAGATCGAGCGCAAGCGCGACGACGTCCAGGTGCGCGCCTCCGACCTGCTGAACGTGCCCGCCACCCCCGGCGACGTCACCGAGGAGGGCCTGCGCAACGACGTCAGCGTGGCCATCCAGTACATCTCCTCATGGCTGCGCGGCAGCGGCGCGGCCGCGATCTCCAACCTGATGGAGGACGTCGCCACCGCCGAGATCGCCCGCTCCCAGGTCTGGCAGTGGGTCCACAACGGCGTCAAGCTCAGCGACGGCCGCGAGGTCACCCCCGACCTGGTCCGCCAGGTCGAGGCCGAGGAGCTGGACAAGCTGCGCCAGACCTTCGGCGAGGAGGTCTTCGCCGCCAGCCGCGCCGACGAGGCCCAGGCCCTGTTCGAGCAGGTCGCCCTCGCCGACGACTTCATCGAGTTCCTGACGCTCCCCGCGTACGAGCATCTGGAGTAGCGGCAGCAGCGGCGGCCTGGCCGAGCCGTGAGTGGCGGTAGCCGTAGGCGGCATAGGCGGCCAGGCCGGCCACGGTCCACAGCACGAAGGCGACCCAGGTCACCCTGTCGAACTTGGCCATGAGCCAGGCGCAGAGGCACACCCCGAGGATCGGCGTCAGCGGGTAGAACGGCACGCGGAAGCTGCGCGGCGCGTCCGGTCTGGTGCGGCGCAGCACCAGCACGCCGAAGTTGACGATCGCGAAGGCGGCCAGCGTGCCGATGCTGGCGGCGTCGGCCAGATGACCGAGCGGGAAGAAGCCGGCCAGGGCCGCGATGAACCCGGCCACGATCAGCGTGTTGGCCACCGGGGTCTGGGTCCGGGGGCTCACCCGGTCGAAGACGCGGGGGACGAGGCCGTCGCGGGCCATGGCGAACAGGATGCGCGTCTGCCCGTACATCACCGTGAGCACGACGCTGGCGATCGCGATCACCGCGCCGAACGACAGCACCGCCGCCGGCCAGGTGCTCCCGGTCGCGTCGCTGAGCACGCTGGCGAGCGGCGCCTGCAGCCCGCCCAGCTGTTTCCATGGCGTGACACCGACCGCGGCGAGCGCGACCGCCGCGTAGACGAGCGTCACGATGCCGAGCGAGATGATGATCGCCATGGGCAGGTCGCGCTTGGGGTTGCGGGCCTCCTCGCCGGCGGTGGAGGCCGCGTCGAAGCCGATGTAGGAGAAGAACACGGTCGCGCCCGCCGCGCTGATGCCCGCGAAGCCGAGCGGGGCGAACGGCCTCAGGTTGTGGGCCCGGAACGCGGTGCAGGCAACGGCACAGAAGAAGACCATCACGGCCAGCTTGATCAGCGTCATGACCGTGTTGACGGCGGCGCTCTCCGAGGTTCCCCGCATGAGCAGCAGCGCGGCCGCCGCCACCACCACGATCGCCGTGAGGTTGACCACCCCACCCTCGCCGGGCGGGTTCGCGATCGCCGCCGGCAGGCTGAACCCGAGGGTGGAGCGGCCCAGCTCGTTGAGGTACTGGCCCCAGCCGACCGCGACCGCCGACACCGACACCCCGTACTCCGCCATCAGGCACCAGCCGGAAACCCAGGCAGCCAGCTCGCCGAGCGTGGCGTAGGCGTAGGAGTAGGAGGACCCGGAGACCGGGATGGTCCCGGCCAGCTCCGCGTAGGAGAGCGCGGAGAACAGCGCGGTGACCGCCGCGAGCAGGAACGAGAGCACCACCGCCGGCCCGGCGAGCGGGGCGGCGTCGCCGAGGATGACGAAGATGCCGGTGCCGAGCGTGGCGCCGACGCTCAGCAGGATGAGCTGCAGCAGCCCCATCGAGCGGCGCAGCTCGGCGCCTTGCTCGTGGCCACGGCCGCTCTCGCCGACCAGCTCCTCGACCGGTTTGGTGCGCAGCAGGCTCCGCCAGCCATTGCGCTGCTCCCGGCCCGGGCCGGACCGCTGCTTGACGGTCTCGACGGTCACGCCGCCTCCCGCTCGATCGGGCAGCTCATACAGCGCGGACCGCCCCGGCCCCGGCCCAGCTCGCCGCCGCGGACGATGATGACCTCCACGCCGTTGCGCCGCAGCCAGGTGTTGGTGGTGACGTTGCGCTCGTAGGCCATGACCACGCCGGGCGCCACCGCCAGCACGTTGCAGCCGTCGTCCCACTGCTCCCGCTCGGCCGAGCGCACGTCCTGGGTGGCGGTGAGGATCTTGACGTCGTCGAGGCCGAGGGTCGCCGCGATCGCGCCGCGCATCGCCGCCGGCTCCGGCGGGTGGTCGGTGACCTTCAACTCCTTCGCGGGGCCGGAGCCGGGGCCGGCGTCGCCCGGGGCGTCGCCCGGTTCGATCGTGTGCGCGGCCAGCGGCGGCAGGCCCGCGTACATCGTGAAGGTGTCGCCGTCCACCATCGTCATGACCGTGTCCAGGTGCATGAACGCGCGCGCCTTCGGCAGCTCCAGCGCCACGATGCGGCGCGCTGCCCCGGCCTCGAACAGGCGGCGCGCGAGCCGCTCCACCCCCGCCGGCGTGGTGCGCTCGCTCATGCCGACGAGGACCGCGCCGTTGCCGATGACCAGCACGTCGCCGCCTTCGACGGTGGCGACCCCGCCCTCGGTGCCCTGCGACCAGATGCCGAAGTCCTGGCTGGAGAACAGCGGGTGCCAGCGGTAGATCGCCTCGTAATGGATGGTTTCACGCCTGCGGGCCTTCTTGCGCATGGAGTTGATCGCCACGCCGCCGCCGATCCAGCAGGAGGCGTCGCGCGTGAAGAGGTGGTTGGGGAGCGGCGCGAGCAGGAAGTCGTCCATGCCGATCGTGTGGAACACCAGCGAACGCGGCGCCTCGGCACGCTCCAGCAGCTCCCGCTTGGTCGCCCCGCCGATGAGGAATTCGGTCAGGGTGTCGTCGTCCATGGCGTCGAAGGCGGCCCGCATGGCGTCGATCGCCAGCGGGCCGTAGAGATGCTCGTCGAGGACCCGGTCGAGGACGTGCTTGCGTGCCACCGGGTCGGCGACCGTCTCGCGCAGCAGTTCGTCGAAGCGGTGGACCCTGACCCCGCGTTCCCGCAGCGCCTCGGCGAACCCGTCGTGCTCCTCCTTGGCGCGTTTGACCCAGAGCACGTCGTCGAACAGGAACTCGTCCTTGTTGCTCGGGGTGAGCCGTTTCAGCTCCAGATCGGGCCGGTGCACGATCACCTGACGGAGGACCCCGACCTCCGAATCAACCTGGAACACCACAATCCCCCCCGCATCTGGGCGCCACCATTGACCCCTGCCCGAGTGCATCGGCACCATCTGGGGTGGAGGTGAGGGCCGTGGACCGTGCCCAGCTCATCCGCCGCCTGGCCGAGGCGGTCGGCCCCGGCGGGATCATCACCGAGCGCAACCAGCTCCGCACCTACGAGTGCGACGGGCTGGCCGCCTTCCGGGTGATCCCAAGCGTGGTGGTGCTGCCCGAAACCACCGAGCAGGCCCAGGGGGTGGTCAGGGTCTGCCGCGAGGCCGGCGTCCCGTTCGTGGCGCGCGGGTCGGGCACGGGGCTGTCCGGCGGCGCGCTGCCGCTGGCCGACGGGGTGCTGATCGTGCTCGCCCGGATGCGCCGCGTGGTCGAGGTGGACCTCCCCAACCAGCGCGTGGTGGTCGAGCCCGGGGTCCTCAACCTGCAGGTCACCAAGGAGGTCGCCCCGCACGGCTACTACTACGCCCCCGACCCCTCCAGCCAGCAGGTCTGCTCGATCGGCGGCAACGTGGCCGAGAACTCCGGCGGCGCCCACTGCCTCAAATACGGCTTCACCACCAACCACGTCACCGGCCTGGAGCTGGTGCTGCCCGACGGGGAGCTGGCCCACCTCGGCGGCAAGGCCCCGGACCCGCCCGGCTACGATCTGATCGGCGCGTTCGTCGGCTCGGAGGGCACCCTCGGCATCGCCACCAAGGTGACCGTGCGGATCCTGCGCAAGCCGGAAGCCGTCCGCACCCTCCTCGCCGCCTTCGACGGCACCGACGACGCCGGGGAGGCGGTCTCCGGCGTGATCGGCGCCGGGATCGTGCCCGCCGCCATCGAGATGATGGACGCCCTGGCGATCGAGGCGGCCGAGGCGGCCGTGCACCCCAACTACCCCGACGCGGGCGCGGTGCTGATCGTCGAGCTGGACGGCCCAGCCCCCGAGGTCGAGGTGCAGTTCAATCAGGTCGAGGCGATCTGCCGGGACAGCGGCGCCACCGAGCTCCGCGTCGCCGCCGACGACGAGGAGCGCGCCCTGTTCTGGAAGGGTCGCAAGTCCGCCTTCGCGGCCGTGGGCAGAATCTCCCCCGACTACTACGTGCAGGACGGCGTCATCCCGCGCACGGCGCTGCCGGAGGTGCTGCGAGAGATCAGCCGCATGGCCGCCGAACGCGGCCTGCGGGTCGCCAACGTCTTCCACGCGGGCGACGGCAACCTGCACCCCCTGGTCCTCTACGACGCCGCCGTCGAAGGGCAGGAGCAGCGTGCCGAGGAGCTTTCCGCCGAGATTCTGTTCGTCTGCCTGCGCCACGGCGGCTCGATCACCGGCGAGCACGGCGTCGGCTTCGACAAGAAGCAGTACCTGCCGCGCCAGTTCAGCGCCGACGACCTGGACACCATGCAGCTGGTCCGCTGCGCCTTCGACCCGGATTCGCGCTCCAATCCCGGCAAGGTGTTCCCCACCCCGCGCCTCTGCGGCGAACGGCCGGGCCCCCGCCGCGTCCACCCGGTCGAGCAGGCCGGCCTCGCGGAGGTGTTCTAGGTGGCCTTCGAGCTGCCGGGCGGGGTCGCGTCCCGCCCGGCCACCGAGGCCGACGCGGTCGACGGCGTCCAGCCCGAGCTGGTCGCCGAGCCCGCCACCGTCGAGGAGGCCGCCGCGGTCCTGCGCGAGGCGACCGCGGCCGGCAAGCGGGTCGTCTGCCGGGGCGCCGGCACCAAGCTCGGCTGGGGCAACCCGCCGACCGGCGCGGAGATCATCCTCTCAAGCGCCCGCCTGGATCGGATCCTGGAGCACGCCGAGGGTGACCTGATCGTCAAGGCCGAGGCCGGCGTGCCCCTGGAGGCGTTGCAGGCGGCCGTCGGCGAGGCCGGGCAGCTGCTCGCGCTCAATCCTCCGAGTGCCGGGGGCGGCGCGACCCTCGGCGGGATCGTCGCCGCCAACGCCTCCGGGTCCTGGCGGCTGCGCTACGGCACCGTCCGGGACCTGCTGATCGGCATCACCGTGGTGCTCGCCGACGGCACCATCGCCCATGCCGGCGGCAAGGTGGTCAAGAACGTCGCCGGCTACGACCTCGGCAAGCTGTTCACCGGTTCCCTGGGGACCCTCGGCCTGATCGCCGAGGTCACCTTCCGCCTGCACCCGCGGACCCCCGACCGCGCCACCACGCGCCTGCGGCTGGAGCCGGACCGCCCCGAGCAGGCCGGCGCGGCGGTCAGCGCCATCCTCGGCTCGCAGCTGGTCCCGACCACCCTCGACCTGCACTGGCCGGACCCGGCCGGCCACGGCACCCTGCTGCTCAGCTTCGAGGGCACCGCCCCGGGTCCCGTCGACCAGGCCAAGGCGGCCGCCGCACTGCTGGGCCTCGGTGAGGGCGAAGGCCCCGGCGAACGCCCCGGCGAAGGCCCCGGGAAAAATGGCACACCGCCGCCAGAGGGGGGTCCCCCTGATTTCAATCTATCAGCCACTTGACGGCGGCGGCGCGGACGCCCTGGTCGGCGCGGTCGAGGAGGCCCGCAAGCGGCTGCTCGGGCGCGGCGGGTCGCTGGTCGTGCTCGGCGCGCCGCTGGAGGTGAAGCGGCGGCTCGACGTGTGGGGACCGGTCGGCGACGCGCTGCCGCTGATGCGGCGGGTCAAGGAGCGCTTCGACCCGAACGGCACCATGAGTCCCGGACGCTTCGTGGGAGGGATCTGACATGGCCGAACCCGCAGCCGGAACGGGCCCCGGACCCGCACCCGCGTTCGACCTGCACCATCCGCCGGACAAGGTACTGATCGACGATTGCGTCCACTGCGGGTTCTGCCTGCCGACCTGCCCGACCTACGTGCTGTGGGGCGAGGAGATGGACTCGCCGCGCGGGCGCATCTACCTGATGGACATCGGGCTCGAAGGCGAGCCCATGAACGACGAGATGGTCCGCCACTTCGACCAGTGTCTCGGCTGCATGGCCTGCGTCACCTCCTGCCCGTCGGGGGTCCAGTACGACAAGCTGATCGAGGCCACCCGGGCGCAGGTCGCGCGGCGCCACCCGCGGCCCTGGCGCGAGCGGGCCTTCCGGGGGCTGTTGTTCAAGCTGTTCCCCTACCCGCGGCGGCTCGCCGCGCTGCGCGGGCCGCTGCGCCTCTGGCAGCGTTCCGGGCTCGGCCGGCTGGCCGCCAGGGCGCGCGTGCTGCCAGACGGACTCGCGTCGATGGAGCGCCTCTTGCCGGACCTGCCGGAGGCCAGGGCGCCGCTCCCGGAGATCACTGCGGCGGTGGGGGAGCGCCGCCGCCGCGTCGGCATGCTCACCGGGTGCGTCCAGCGAGTCTTCTTCCCGCAGGTCAACGCCGCCACCGCGCGGGTGCTCGCCGCCGACGGCTGCGAGGTGGCCGCACCCTCAACCCAGGGCTGCTGCGGCGCGCTCAGCATGCACGCCGGCCGCGAGGCCGAGGCACAACGCTTCGCCAAGGCCCTGATCGCGGTCTTCGAGGGCGCCGGGGTCGACCAGGTGGTGGTGAACGTGGCCGGCTGCGGCTCCACCATGAAGGAGTACGGGCACCTGCTGCGCGACGACCCGGCATGGGCGGAGCGTGCCGCCGCCTTCTCGGCCAGGGTCCGCGACTTCTCCGAGCTGCTCTCGGAGCTCGGCCCGGCCGCCGAGCGCCACCCGCTGCCGCTCACGGTCGCCTGGCACGACGCCTGCCATCTGGCCCACGCCCAAGGCGTCCGCGCGCAGCCCCGCCAGGTCTTGCGGGCGATCCCCGGGCTGGAGGTGCGGGAACTGGCCGAAGCTGAGATCTGCTGCGGCTCAGCCGGCATCTACAACCTGGTCGAGCCCGATCCGGCCCGGGAGCTCGGCGTGCGCAAGGCCGCCAACGTGCGCGCCAGCGGCGCCGACCTGCTCGCCACCGCCAATCCCGGCTGCCTGCTGCAGATCCGCGCCAGCCTCGACGCACTGGACGCCAACGGCGCCGGCCTCCCCATGGCGCATCTCGCCGAGGTGGTCGACGCCTCGATTCGTGGCCTGCCGCCGGAGGCGCTCGGCCCGGCCTCGGCCCGGCCCTAGACCGAGGCGCTCTCGACCTCCCGTTCGGCGGGCTGCTTCGCGGTGACGCGGCGTTTCAGCAGCACCAGGAAGGTGAAGCTGTCCCAGCCGGGAGGGCCACCGCCGCGATCGTAGTGGGTGCGGGGCGACATCCCGACCGCCTCCCAACCCTCCCGGCCCAACTCGTTCAGTTCGGCGACGAAGGCGTTGGCGGCGCGTGCCTCGGATGGGTCGCCCCACTCCTGCTGGAACTCGCGGATCACGTACTCCCACACGGTGGATTTCCTCTCCTTGGGACCGGTGACCGAAAAGTCTACCTCGGTACGGTCCCAAGGAGAGCGGGGCGCTGGCGGGGCTCACGCCTCGCCAGCGCCGGTGCCGGTGTCGCTGTCGATACCGGCGTCGTCGCCGTCCTCGTCGCCGTCCTCGTCGCCGTCCTCGGCGAGGATCGCGTAGAGGCGGCGGCGGGTGTCGGCGAGGACCTCGATGGCCTTCGCCTGCTGGGCGTCGGTGCCGCTGCGGAAGATCTGCACGACGGCGTCGCGTACCTGGGCGGCGGCGATGCCGACGCGCATCACGGTCGGGCCTGCGCCCTCCGTGACCTCTTCCCACGGCTTCTGCGGGGTTGCCAGGCGGTCCGCCTCAGCCCTGCCGGTATCGGTCAGGGTGAAGCGGCGCCGGCCCTCGGCCTCCTCACTGGAGATGAGGCCCTCGTCCTCCAGCATCTGGAGGGTGGGGTAGACCGAGCCTGGGCTGGGTCGCCACACGCCTCCGGTGCGGGCCTGGAGTTCCTGGATCATCTCGTAGCCGTGCATGGACCGTTCGGCCAGCAGCGCGAGGATCGCGGCGCGCACGTTGCCGCGCCGTGCCCCCCGCCCGCGGCCGTGCCGTCCGGGGAAGGGCCCGGGACCGGGACCGTGCCCGTGCCCGTGGTGGCCTGGGCCGCCGAACGGTGGGCCCCAGGGGCCGAACGCCGCTCGCGCGTCAGACCAGGCTTCCCGGAGGCCTCTGACTCGTGGATCTCGTGCATCTCGATGCATCTGTGATCACCTCACAATCGGTTCTCGTGAGGTAACGATATATCGAGATGCATCGCGATGCAACATAAATCTTTCAGCTGGCCGCTCGGGCCGCCTCTCGGGGGTGGAAGAAGAAGGCTGGAATGGTCACCAGCAGCAGGACCGGCAGGGCGACGTCGCCGATCAGGCTGCGCCACAGCACCGTCTGGTCGTGGCGGCCGAAGGTCAAGGTGTAGCCGAGGTTGGCGACCATCACCGCCCAGCAGGCCCACCAGGCCCAGCGTTCCCGGCGCCGGAACGGGACGGCGACGATCGCCAGGAACAACAGCCCGAAGGTCAGCTCGTGCAGGGCGTAGCCGCGCTCCAGCAGGGTGACGTAGCGGGCGGTCCCCGGGACGGACTGCCTGACGCTCGCGAAGCTGGTCCCGGCGACCTTGGTGAAGGTCGTCTGGTGGTCGGTGGGAAGGCCCTGGCGCGCGTCGCCGGCGAGGTCCGCGGCGGGCGCGATCAGAAAGAAGAGGCCAAGCAGCAAGAGCAGCACCCAGGCGATCGGCAGCACCCGGGACCTGGTCGGAGTCGGGGAGGTGGCGGACATCTGGCCTCCAGTCGGCGGTCTGGGCGCCTCCCCGCCGGTCTTGCTCAGGTGGAGAGGGCGCCGGGTTCGGGGGTGAGGGCGGCGGGTTCTTCAGGCGGGCCTTCGGGACGGCGGAGCTGCGTGTGGACCTCGTAGCGGTCGCCCCGGTACAGGGAGCGGGCGAACTCGATCACGCGGCCGGCCGGGTCGCGGGTCACCCGCTGGAACAGCAGGGCGGGCTGGTCGGGGCTGACGCCGAGCTGGGTGGCTTCGGCGTCGGTCGGGCGGATGGCGCTGAACCACTGCTCGGCGCTGGCGACCTGGACGCCCCAGCGCCTGCCGAGCGTCTCGTACAGGGAGGTGTCGGTGAGGTCCACCTCCTCCAGGCCGGGGAAGCGTGGCGCTGGCAGGTGGCTGCGCTCCAGCGCCATGGGCTCGCCGTCGGCGGTGCGGACCCGCTGCAGGTGCACCACGGGCGTGCCGGGCTCGACCTCAAGCTGGCGGGCGATGATCAGGCTCGCGGTGACCACCTCCTGGTCGAGCACGATCGAGCCCGGAGTCATGCCCTGCGCGCGCATGTCCTCGGAGAACGAGGTCAGGGTGCCCGGCTGGCGGAGCTTGCGCTCGGCCACATAGGTGCCGCTGCGCTCCACCCGGTAGATGAGGCCCTTGGCGACCAGCTCGTCGATCGCCTGGGTGACCGTGCCGCGGGCCACCTTGAGGCGCTTCTTGATCAGCATCTCACCCGGCAGTGGTGTGCCAGGTTCGAGCGTCGCCACAAAGTCCTCCAGGATCTCCTGGAGTTGCGCACCTTTGGGGCGCTGCCCAGAGAGGCCGTTGGGCAACGTCTCCAGCAGGTCGCCGCGCCGCTTGCTCGCCATAGCGGAAGTTTAGAGGCGTTGGCGGTCGCTGGCTCCCGCCAGCTCCTCTGCGGGTTCGCTCTTGACAAAACTGGACTAGGCCAGTCACGCTTTCGGGCATGCGCGTGCATGGCACCTCCACCAACGGCAGCCCCGGACTGGACCACGCGGGCAGGGTGGAGACACTCAGCGTCCTGGTGATCGACGGTGGCCGGACCGGCTGCCGCGTGGCCCTGTTCGACCCCGGCCTATTGGGGGGCCCCTTGGGGGGCCCCGCGGCGGCCATGGAATCAGCTGGGCGTCCGCCGGGCCGCGGGTCCATGCCCCCCAACCCTCCCGCCGCCTCCACCGGGACGGTCCACAGCGCCGCGGTGGTGAGCGGGCCCGGGCTGCCGGGGATCGCCGACGCGGACGGCGACGGTTCGGCCGCCCCGTTCATGACCGCGCTGGCGCCGTTGCTCGAACGGGTTCCCCTGCCGGAGCGGCCGCTGGACGCCGTCTGCGTCGGGATGACCGGCGTGCTCGGCCCCGGGCCGGCCGCCGCGGCGATCGCCAAGGCGGTCCATTCCCTGGTCCCGGCGCGCCGGGTGCTGGTGACCAGCGACGTCGTCACCGGCTACTGCGGCGCGATCGGCCTTGGCCCGGGCGTGATCGTGGCGGCGGGGACCGGGGTGATCGCGCTCGGCATGGGCGCGCTCGGCCTCGCCCGGGTCGACGGCTGGGGCTACGTCCTCGGCGACGCCGGCAGCGGCTACGAGATCGGCCGCAAGGGCCTGGCCGCGGCGCTGCGCGCCCACGACGGGCGCCAGGGCGGCTCGGCGCTGCTGGCGGAGCTGGCCGCCGCCGCCCTCGGGCCGCTCGACGACATGGTCCGCGCCGTCCACGGCGCCAGCAACCCGGTCAGCGTGGTAGGAGCGTTCGCCGAGCAGGTCGCCACGGCCGCCCGCCGCGGAGATGAAATCGCCGGGCTGCTCTGGGCCGAGGCCGCCGCCGAGCTGGCAGCCAGCGCCCTTGCCGCGGCGGCGCGCTCCTGCGCCCCCGGCGAGGCGGCGGCCCTGTCGTGGACCGGCAGCCTCTTCGACGCCGCCGACCTGCTGCTGGAGCCGTTCCTGGCGCACGTGGAAGCGGCCGGACGCCCGCATCTGGAGGCGCGGGCGCCGCTCGGCTCCGCCCTGGACGGCGGCTACCGGCTGGCCGCGGCGCCCGCCGGGCACCCGCTGTTCGCCCTCGTCCACGCGGGCTGAGCCCAGGTCTGAGCCCAGGGCTGAACCGGCGCGAAGGCAAACCACTCGGACAGAAACTGGTCTACTCACAGGTCGCCTATTGACAGCAAATCTGGACTATGCCAATCTCCGGACGGGCGGCCGCCCAAAGCTCAAGTGCCGACAGCCAAGTGCCAAATGCCAAATGCCGACCAATCGCTAACAATGCGGATGTGTCGGCTGTCCGAGGCTCGCAGTCGGAGTCGGACTCGGAGGAGGATCCGTGAAAGCTCGATATCTGGCCGCGATCGCTCTGGTCGCGGCGCTGGCCATCGCGGGCTGCGGCAATAGCAAGAAGAGCAGCTCCAGCCAGCAGACGCAGACTGGTGGGAACAAGACGCTGACCGTCTGGCTGATGGACGGCTCGGCGCCCGACGCGGTCGTCAACAGCCTCAACACGGAGTTCACGGCGTCCCACCCCGGTGTCAAGGTCACCTACCAGAAGCAGGTCTGGGACGGCATCCTCGACAAGCTCACCACCGCGCTCGCCAGCAACAACCCGCCCGACGTGATCGAGCTGGGCAACACCCAGGCCGCCAACTTCACCTCCAAGGGCGCCCTGGTCGACCTGACCGGCAAGGTCACCGACCTCGGCGGCCAGAACTGGCTGAAGGGCCTCAAGGACTCCGGCGCCTGGGAGGGCAAACAGGACGCCATCCCCTTCTACGCCGGCAACCGCGTGGTCATCTACCGCACCGACCTGTTCAAGGCGGCGGGGATCTCCAGCCCGCCGACCTCGATCGACCAGTGGATCGCCGACGGCAGGAAACTCGCCGCCGCCAACCAGAGCAACTCCAAGTTCGTCCCGCTGTACCTGCCCGGCCAGAACTGGTACTTCCTCGCCAGCCTCATCTGGGACCAGGGCGGCGACCTCGCCCAGCAGAACGGCAGCACCTGGAAGGGCACCGTCGACACGCCGCAGGCGCAGGCCGGCATCGCCCTCTACCAGAAGCTCTTCAACCAGCTGTCC
>WNGD01004202.1_pt1 | contig 21478 bp, 25 predicted proteins | sample 5400671 | NCBI WGS metagenome assembly WNGD01 (sample SAMN13153369, study PRJNA577476) | soil metagenome | isolation source: 40 cm soil or saprolite under grassland replicate 2 | place: USA:California | collected 2016-06-15 | reverse complement strand
CTTCGTCTTTGCGCTGCAATGCTTCCCGCAAGATCGTATTCTCTTGTTGGAGTCGTTCCCGTTCTTCATCGTTGGTCATGCGGCTACTCTAGCAGATCGGTGATCTTTCCGCAACTGCATAGCCCTTCTGAACAGTTACGGTTTTTACAGTGATCCTAGTCCTACCTCATATACCTACTTGGGGTTTGAGCACGGTAGGAACCAAAAGTCGGAATAGAGGAGAAAAACCACCGGTTTTCTTTGCTTTGAGAAGCAAAAGCGACAAAACGACTTCTTTAGAGAGATATTTCTCTTGAAATTGATTTTTTATGTCCTGGAAGAATACTTGCTCAGCGCCCTCTCCAGGCCGTTTCAACAGGCTATTCCGACTTTTGGTTCCTACCGTGCTCAAACCCCACATTATCCCAAATATTGGTAACGGTTTGCATTTCTTTGTGCCATCCGTTACAATAGTGCTGTTCTTGATAACGGATGAAAGAGATGTGACCGATCCGTTACTCCATTCTGAAGAGAGGAGGAGCGACCATGAGGAACCAGAAGAAGCCCTCTCTGGATGTTCGCCTCGCCGGACGCCTCCGCGAGAAGAAAGCAGCCCTTGACTGCTATCGGCCCTTGCCTACAGGAACAGTGGTTCGGCTCAATGAGGACTTGAAAGTCTTAAGCACCTACCATTCCAACGCCATTGAGGGCAATACACTCAGCTTGCACGAGACACAGATGGTGGTGGAGTATGGCATGACCGTTGGCGGTCATAGCCTCCGTGAGTACCAGGAGGCGGCCAATCACGCTCACGCCTACGAGTATGTCGTTTCTTTGGTGCAGGGTGAGCAGAGCAATGCCCCGATCACGCAGCAGGTCATTCTCACTCTCCACCACCTCATGATGACGGGTATTCTCGACGAAGCCCAGACCGGGCAATGGCGAGTGGTGCCGGTCTCTATCAGGGGATCGAATATGACCCCACCCCCAGCACGAGACGTCTCCCGACTCATGGGAGAGTGGGAGCAATGGGTCAATGGCTCCAAAGGGAAGCAGTACGAACCCATCACGCGGGCTGCCATCGCGCACCATGGCTTTGAAGCGGTCCATCCCTTTGTTGACGGAAACGGGAGAGTAGGACGCCTTCTGCTCAACCTCATGCTCATGCGTGAGGGTTACCCGCCCGCATTGGTGCTCAAAGATTGGAGGATCAGGTACATTCATGGGTTGAACGAAGCGAACACTGGCCAGTATGGCCCGATCGTGAATCTGATCGGCCAGGCAGTGGAGGCGTGTTTGGACGTGTACCTGCAGGCCTGTGCGACCACCGCAACCCCAGAGGAGGAGGATTATCTTCCTCTCTCTGATCTGGCCCGCGAGTTTGGCTACGAGCCCGAGTATTTGAGTTGGCTTGCCCGCTATAGTCGGGTAGAGGCAGTCAAACGCGGTCGCCGGTGGTATGCCCGCCGGGATGCCATCGAAAAGTACCGCCTTGAGGCCCAGCAGCACACCCCTTTCAGAAAGAGCCAGACGAACAAGGAGAGCGAAGGAAGCGAGTAGAGACCAAGATGGCATTCGTCTTTGTCTTCTAGAGGGGTGATAGCCTCACTAGAGAGAGATGGGGGACGGTAGACCATTGCGTTTCCTGTCTGCATTTGCGATACCACCTTTTTCTGTTTGAGGGATCCTCTCCCTGGCATCACGTTCAGCACAGAGTGGTTGGAAGAAGGGGGGGCATACTTGTACGGACAGGAGAGTGAACAAGGGCATGAGCTACTCTTCTCAGTGAACGGTTGTCAGACACAGAGCTGTTCTTTGTTTGAGGCCGATGGGAGGGAAGGGGAAGGGTCCGCTGTCGCGTCACCGTATCAATTTGGGAAAAACATACGCTAAGCTACCCAGACGAGCTAAAAGAATTGTGTAAAGCGGAAGATTGTCGTGCCAATATGGATGGTATCTCCTGAGTGTAAGCGGTACGGTTGATGTTGGTTTATTAGAGCACCGTTCAGTAGCGTTCCACCCCTACTACCATTATCTATTAAACAATAGAATACTTTGTTCTCTGATATACTTACTTCAGGGTAAATTGTTGCGTGTACACGACTTACTGATAAATCTTCCATAAAAAGATCAGCGTCCAGTGCTCGTCCAATTCGAAAAGGCATATCATCAGAGAGATTGTAACTGCGCCTAGCATTTTCCCCCTTTTCGATGCGAATGTGTGCATGAAGATCTTTCCCAAGTGAAGGTAGAGCTGACGGGACAATGATACGAGCTTTTCCAATTTCTGTTGAAAGAAGCTGCCTCAAATTCGTATGTATCTGATTCCTATCTGGAGTACTACGGTTAATTTCTTTAGATGCATATTTGAGTAGTTGCTTCAATCCCTCATGCATTGCACGCGTTTCTGGTGATCGCACTTGCTCAAAGCATTGTAACGCTTGGGAGTAGTGTGTAATAGCGTCAAGATAGTTTCCGCTATCTTCATCAAAAAAAGCTAGACAGAGGTAGCATTTCCCTATTCCCTTGGTATCTTTCATTGCTTGGCAAACAGCAAAGCTTTCCATGATGTAAGCACGCCCTCTTTGAGGTTCACCATGCTCTCCTATATAAAAACCGAGACGTAGTAGTTCGTTAGCGTGAGCAGAGAGAGAAAGCATACCGCTTGTCGTTTGCTGCCGAGTTGCCTCATCGCTCAACACTTGGTTTATTTTCCACACGTTTTCTGCCTCGAGCCAACTCAAACCTTCATAGTTTGGATATCTCTGACCATATTCCCGCCAGAAAGTGAAAAGAGCTTTCTTTACTGCCTCCCGCTCCGAGGTTTTCAATACTATATTAGCTTTTTGAGCTGCAAACTCTCCAAGTAGCGGATGTAGTCGTAATCGCATATTTTGTACTGGCTCTATGAGGGCGTAAGAGACTAAATAATTTATTTAGGACACCATGCCGTGTTTTGTGTAAGGGAAAGCTGTTCAAAAGGGACTCTTTGAGAAGATAATACAGGCATAGAACATTTCTTGAGGATGTTCATTCATTTCCTAAAAAGGAGAGTGCTATGCCTGTACCTAAGAAAGAGCCTATCACATCGGAATCTTCGGTTTCAAGACCGGAGTCCTCGTCACCCGTCCTACCAGAACAGGAGGAATTTCGCCAGCATCTGCGTCGCCTCGCCGTGAGCGCCGTTCAGGTCTTGCTTGAACAAGTGATGCGTGAAGAACTGGAGCAGTGCATTGGAGCGTCATGGGGAGAGTGCACGCCCAATCGCCGGGGCTACCGCAACGGGACCTACACTCGCGATCTCGTCACCCCCACCGGGCGCATTGAGGATCTCCAGGTTCCCAGAGACCGCGAAGGGGAGTTTCACAGCCAGGTGTTTGAGCGCTACAACCGCAACGCCCCCGAGGTGGCCGAAGCGCTGACCCAAATGTTTGTGAGCGGGGTCAGCACCCACAAAGTGGGGAAAGTCGCGGAAAAGCTGATGGGAGCCGCCCCCAGCGCGAGCGCTGTGAGCCGTCTCAACCAAACGTTGACTGAGCAATATGAGGAGTGGCGAGAGCGCCCACTGCAAGTCCACTACCGCGTTGTGTACCTGGACGGCATCCATTTTACCGTTCGTCATGGGGAACAAACCGACTCCACGATCATCTTAACCGCACTGGGTGTGGATCTGGAAGGGAGCAGGGAAGTCCTAGCGCTGCGCGCATGTGCGGAGGAAAGTAAAGACGGCTGGAGCTGCCTCTTACAAGATCTGCGCAACCGAGGAGTAGCAGAGGTTGACCTCATGGTCACCGATGGGCATGATGGCCTCTTGGCCGCGCTCTCCTCGCTGTTTCCGGCGACGCTACGTCAGCGCTGTGTCGTGCATAAACAGCGCAATGTCATGAACGCCATTCCCCACCGGGAGCAGAAGGAAGTCAGTAGCGAACTGGCTGGCATCTGGAAAGTGGCCTCCAAAGAGGAAGCGCTCATCAACCTTTCGGCCTTCAAGGCCAAATATCGGAAGCGTTATCCAGAGGCGATTCGCAGTTTGTGTGAGGACGAAGAGCATCTTCTCACGTTTTATGCGTTTCCACAGGTGATGCATCGCTATATTCGCACGACCAACGCGATTGAGAGCTTCTTCAGTAACGTGCGACAACGCACCGATCAGATCGATGCTTTCACAACGGAAACAAGTTGTCTGACGATTGTCTGGGCCGTCATGCAGGACATCCGCTTACCAAAGATCCCGGTCGGCTAAAGGCTCAATGGTGATCGTTCTCGGAAGAAGAGCAACCAGCCGGAAAGGGTGGTTTGGGAGGAGATGGAGTTTTCAGACAATCTTGTGTAGCACCAGGGGGGCCAGGATCTCTTTTCCGGCATAACTTTTGAATGGTTGTGGGCTCTGTGGATCTTCTGTCCGATTTTGTTGACTGGTTGGGTTACTCTTACCTCCCTGTTTACTTGTCTATCGTCTACCGCTACACAACACGCGGGATGGTGTCTAAGCAAAGAAAATATGTATACTTTTTCCTATTTGCATCTCTCACCTTCCTGCGTACTATCCTTTTATCTGCTTGAGCTTCTCCTTCACCTGTTCCCGGCTGACTTGTGTATATCTCGCTGTGGTTTGAATCGCAGGGGTTCCCCTCTTCGTCACATGCCCCAGGTAATAAGCTACCTCTTCCAATGTCCAGCCAGCTTCTCGTGCACGATGCGCAAAATCATGACGCAAATCGTGGAACGTGAGATCCGCAATCTGTAAATGCGATGATTAAATGGGCGGATTGTTAAAAAATTGGACAATTAAATGGGTAAGCAATCAGGCGTCAGGAAAGAGCCAGCAGAGCCATAAGAGATAAATCACCTCATAACTTTCATCATTTTCTATTTGCTCTTGCCCGTTTTGCCGCCCACTTAATTATCCAATTTTCGCCCACAAAGTAAAATGATTTACAGGCAGTGACGCCGCGCTGCTGCTCGATTTCTTACAATCCCATCAACAGGAGATCTACCAGGCTGAGCAAGACCGACAGTTACCCAGCTGGGCACGGTCAGGACCACGCTTTGTTCTCAGAGAGGTGGCGGAAGAGGGACCCCGACAACTTGAAGAAGGAAAGAAATAGGCGCGACTCTCCGCAAGAGATGCGCCCTGCCTTTGGGTGATTGTTCTTACTATGGACTACTCTACCGCCCATTTCGTTGGTACCGCCTGCAGCTCGTTCGAGCCTGTCAGCTTCGTGTTTATTTTCATAACCTTATAACTGACTCACCGGAATGATGGACAGGGATCTTACTTGCATCGAACTCACACCCAAAGACGCGTATGCCCCCTGGACAGAAGGCCAGGATGGCGAGTCCTTCGACCAGCCTGTTCATCGCCTCCGATGTTGTGCCCTGTTGATGAAACAGAATCGCATCTCCATGCTCGGCCAGGTAGCGCCCGTGTTCTCGTAGACGCTGATAGTGGTACTCAGTCGGACCGCCTTGTTCGAGCAGCTCTCGAATCAGGGACGGGACCATCGCGTCCAGATGAGCCTGGATAAGCTCGTAGGTTCTTGCTTGCCATTCATCCATGATGACTCTTCCTCTTTCGGGAGGATCGCACGTGGTAGAATCATTCTGCGATCCTCGGATTGCTTGGCTCGCGTGTGAAATGCGTCGGATACATTGGCATACGCGAGCGACCATACTATGCAGCTTCTTCTACCAGGGGGTAGATGTCCGTGGCGTATTTCACCAAGTACTCAGGATGCTTGTCCACAAGCGCTTCCCAGGTGCGCAGATCTTCCTGCTTACGATCTTCTACCAGTTTGCCCTGCTCATCAAGCACGCCCCAGAGACGCAACTGCTCAGCACAGTTCGCATCGCGCCAGGGCAGGTCGTACTCTTCGTAAACGGCACTGCGCGCATAATAGAGCAATTGCTTCGTCATCTGACGGTTATCCAGACCATCCGCAACGGTGATGACCTCAAACAGATTGAGGACGACCTGAATATCATCAAAGTACACATCTTCTTCTTCGATGTCCTCGCAGCCCTCGTCTGGCACGACCAGGATGGCGAGGTGGTCGATCACCGCTTGTGTGAATTGATGCTCTATGAGGAACTGCGCGACCTTCTCTCGATCGATCGCAATGTGCTGTGTGTCTGCTGTACGGAGAACTTTCATGTTCTCTCCTTTCTGCCTGCTTGACTACTTCTCTTTTCAACAAGATGATCCGTACTAAAACAACCGCATCTGTGCGCGCACATCGGCGACCTGTTCCCATGCCTCGTTTGATGATTGAGGCAGGTCGATGCCGCGCTCGCGCAATCCATTGACCAGGTCGCTGGTGGAGGCGAAATGCTGCCGCTGATGATGTTGCTCGACGATCTCTCTGATCGCTTCTTTGAGCAGCTCTTGATCCATTGGTTGCTTCCTTTCTGTGAATGGTTGGTTCTTGAACGAAGGTGACGCACTACGATTGACCTGGTTTCTCGTCGGCAACGGCATAGGCCATGGCCAGTGCTGCGAGCAGATTGATGTCCAACAGTTTGAGCAATTGCTCAATGATCGCCTCTTGCTGTGCAGAGGTCTTGCCCACGAGCTGCTTGACGATCTTTTTCTTGAGTTGCTCGGTCGCAAAGTAACTGGTTGTCCCATTCACACTGATCTGGTTGTTGAACACGCGGTTGAGATCGCTCATACTACTTCTCCTCCCACTGATGATCATTGCCTTGCAGCAGATCATGCGGCCAGGGTTCATCCTGCGGTACTGTGATGGCGCAGAGTGCGCCGATGAGAAGCAGAACAATGAACACTGTTGCCATGATGGTATCCTTTCTACAGCCAACACGCGCGCATCAGACCACCTGCTCGATCTGGCGCTGCTCAACGAGCACACCGTTCTCATACAAAAAGAATTGGTCATAGTCCGAGGCCACATAGGAATCGATACGCACGCCGTCGGGCGCTTCATACCTGGCTGCCCATCCGATCTCCTCATTTTCCTCCTCGTCTTCTCCATCCGGTTCTTCGTAGCCAGGGATCTCCTTGACCTCGGCTATTCGCGAGATGAGCGGCACACGGCCCTGGCAGGCGTGCATCCACAACACAAACCGTCGCACGCTCTCTAACTCTGCTTCTCTCTCCTCGACAGTTTCATCGAGGAAGGGGCAAAGGGCCAGACCATGCAGCGCGCACTTGGGTTGAAAGTTCGGCACAAATGCGGGGTCGATATGCACGACCACCGTGAGGCGATCGCAATGGTAGCACTTCTGAGGATGCTACCGCGCTGGCGCTATACACACTCTTCACAAATGAAGTGACCACGCGGTAGCTAGGATCGGGATGTTTGCTTAGCTCAAATCTGATACCCATTCGCGCTAGAAAGAAGAGAAAGAGTCCTATCATCCCATACAGGACTAGTGCGTTGATGATTGATGTTTAAACTAACTCAGACAAAAGGCCCCCAACCTTGCGGGAGGGCGGCCTGATCCAGTAAAGTTCCGAGTATCAAAACAGCAAGGAAATTTACTGAGTGAACATTAACATAGTGCGTCAGTTTCGTCACGATATCTATGACTGTTTTCCACGAGCCAAGGATGCTTTGTTCAACACCATGGATGCTTTGATGACCGAGACGCAGGCCAAATCGTTTCCCGAACTGTCGCAATCGCTGTGGTTTGAGCGCAAATGGCCAAGCTTGTATGAGGCCTTTGAAGATGGACGTATCGACGAAAAAGGCTTGCGAGAAACGTTTACGCGCTACATGCCTCAGCCTCATCCGGAAAACAGGCTGTGGATCGGCATCGATGCGAGCAAGATTGCCCGTCCCGATGCGGTGACTTCGGCGGATCGAACGGCGCAACACATGCATAATCTGCCAGAATGCAAGAAGCCAGTCACGTTTGGTTGGCAATTTTCGACGGTGGTGGCGTTGCCTCAAACGCCCAGTAGCTGGACCTATGTCCTGGATCAACACCGGGTGGCATCCTCTACCACTGCCATCGAGGTCGCCGAGGAGCAACTCAAACTTCTGGTTCCTCATCTGCCCAAGAATGCCATCGTGGTGCTGGATCGAGGCTATGATGCCAACTGGCTGTGGTGCCGGTGTAGCGCGTTGGGCATTGGCGTGTTGGGCCGCCTGAAAAGCAATCGATGCTTGTATCGAGCCGCCCCACCCCCAACGGGAAAGCCTGGCAGTCCGCGCAAGGATGGAGCCAAACTGCAACCCAAAGAGAGCACGACCCATGGCGAGCCTGATGGGGTGTGGAAAGGTTTCGATGCCAAAGATCGTCCAGTGGAAGTCACTTGGTGGAAGCACCTGCATGTCAAGCAAGCACGCTACCTGGAAGTGACCGTTCTGCGGGTTGTACGGCCTCATGCGACGAACAAAGAACGCGATCCACGCATCAGTTGGTTCGTGTGGATCGGTGATCCTGATACGGATCTGGCCCAGATTGCTTTGGGCTATGTGCTGCGTTTCGGGCAAGAACATGGCTATCGCTTTGACAAACAATCGTTGTTGTGGGAAACCCCGCGTTTGCGAACCCCAGAGCAGTTTGAGCGCTGGACGCAGATCGTCGCTATCGCACACAATCACTTGCTGCTGGCGCGTGACCTGGTCGAAGCTGAGTTGCGCCCCTGGGAAAACAAGCAGCGTGCCCCGACCCCACAACAGGTGCGACGGGGGATCGGCAAATTGTTGCCACGTTTGGGGACCCCTGCCCGACCCCCTAAACCTCGCGGAAAAGCGAAAGGCCGGATGAAAGGGGCTAAGATTGGCAAGGCGACACGGTTTTCGGTCGTTCGCAAAAAGCCGAAGCTGCCTCAACTTGTACCAGCGTGACGATGCTGTCTGCATTTTGCGCAATGTTCTTTCTTTTTACAGATCTTCTCCAGAAGTTCTGGTAGGACCTGTTAGTTTAAACATCAATTGATGATATGTACCATGGTACTGCTCACTTTCTTTTTCTGATGTTTCTCACTGGACGCACTACAAACCGACGATCATTGCTAGGCCAGGGTTTGCACCTGGCTCCCGCTTTGACGGATCTGGCATCCAAGCTATCCCCACTCATCTAATGCGGCCTGCGCGTTGAGAGCGGCCATGTCTTCATTGATGGTTTCAGGCGGCGCTTCAATCGGTTGAGACGGTATGGTCCTGGTTGGGATCGCCGTGTTCGTCTGCCGATAGAAGTCGGCAATTCTGACCGCAAGCAATCGGGCGATTGCATCCTGCATGCCCATTTCCTCTGCGTCGTGCCGCAGCTTCTCAAGCGTTTCCGAGCCGCGTGGTATGCCCATCGTGAAGTAGGCATACCGCTTCGTGTCGCGACTAGAGGGCTTCGGTGTAAGAGACGGGATGAACTGGTTCGTAAGCGGCATGCCTTGCCGCAGGTAGTGGTTTATCCAGTGCGTTTCTCTCTCTTTTGCTTCTTGGAAGCTCGTCCGTGTTTCGATAACTGCCTTGTCTACCTCAACTCCTGGTGTTTGTATCCATGCATCCTTGCGCGGGTTTTCTCCATTGCATGAGAGGTGTTGGGCAAAGCGCGTCTCAAGATTTGAGGTCATGCCCACATACCGTGTGACCTCAGCGTTCTGTCTCTCAAACAATCTATAAATGCTATATAGTTTCGCCATGATCGCCTCCCCGTCCAGATCCAGTACCTGACCTGGCTACTCAGTCTGGTTCGCCATATTCGTCGAGATCGTTGTTGGTTGCCCCATGTCCATTCAATGAGATGCTTATCCCAGCCGGTTGTGCCACAGGGGCAGCGACGGATTGTACGGTCTGTGCCAGGGAAGCAACCGGAAGGCTTCCCCCGGTTGCTTTCACATAGTGGGCGGCGGCAAAGACAATCGCCTGCGCCTCAGAGATGTTGGTCTCTCGCTTCATATCGGCGAGCCACTGTGCCAATGCGCTCCCCTTGGGCACAATCACCCCGTAGTAGTCGTTTTTGTCGGTATCCTTTGCCATGTGCACCACTCCTAGCCCGCGAGCTGCCCGGCGCGTTGCTGTTCACGCTGGGAGAAATGACGTGCTAATTTGTAGTAGCCAGCCGCATTAGCATACTCAGGATTGCCTGGCACCATCAGTCGTTTCTTAAAAAGCGGTCGAATGTCTTTCGCGAAAAAGTGAGCGCCCCCTCCGACCAGCAGGATGGTTGTGACATCGGATGCAACCACGTCTCTTGAGAGCGAGCTGGACCAGATCCGTTTGACAAAGGCTGCGATTTTCCCCCCCGTTGTGCGCAGCTGCTCATCAAGCAAGGCGTCGATTTCCGCACTGCTGGCCTCGACATTCTGCACGGTTGCGACGGTCTCATAGTCCTTGCTGCGGGTGTAGTGGTGAAAGAGCGATCGTGCATCGATCAGTGAGAGGGGATAGCGGAAGCGCTCTTCAAAGGCAGGGATGATCGCATCAATGGCGGATTCGACGCCAGTATCCAGGCTCTTACACTGCTCCGTGATTGGCAGTTGACCTGTGACCATGTAGGCATCCGTGGTACGTCCGCCGATATCAATCACCCCCACTTTCTCCTGACCGCCAGGTCCATAGGCAATGTTAGCGCCTGCACCCTCCATAATGGTTTTCATCACGCGCACATGTGCCAGGCGCGGACGCCCATCAAGCACAAATTCGTGATCGCCTGAGAGCGCGAACTTGACCAGGTGGACATTGTTCTCATTGTGCGTGGCGATGGGCAGGTTCGTGACGACATACAGACCATATTCACTCTCTGGGATGAGCGCTCCTGATGTTGCCAGTAGGAGCGCCAGGCTCCGATCCGACCAGTAACGAGAAATGTCACCGCGAGAAGTGAGCGCAGCAATATCCGTACTGCCAGGTGCCTGCCCAATGGCAAGATCTCCAACAAACCATTGCTTCCCATTGAGCGCGATGGTGTGCGCCGTTGGACTCAGAATGGTCATCAGACCACTGGATGAGCTAGAGCCAGCCACTTTTTGTGCTAACTCTTCGTAGCGACCAGCATAGAGGGTGCTGGGTAGAACAAGAACCTGCTGGGTTCCATCGGGCAATCCGACAATCCCGCACGTTTCGCTGTTACCGTAGTCATGACCATAGGCATAAATTGGGTGAACCATCTGTAAACATCTCCTTTGTGTCTCTCTGTCCGTTCCGGTTCGTGCCAGTACGGACACAATCTATTAAACCGAAAAGATCAGGGCGCGTGAAGCCCTTTAGTCCGTACCCGTACGGACTGGCACGTACGCCAGCAAAAACTACCTACAACCCGTTGTAGCACCCCAAGATGGTCCCAACATGGGAGCAAGATGGGAAAAACACGGGAGCAACCTGGGAAAAACGCGGGCAAACATGGCACTGATGAGCTTACCGCGTTTTCCCGCTGCAACGATCCCATTGACAATGTGCGTCATGAAAACGACTCCTCTTTCGACTTTTGCCTGTCTCACCCCTGTCTCAGGTGTCTCACCGCTTGCTCGTCTCACTGTCTCATTTTGCCTGTCTCAGGTGTCCCATGAGACGGGTGAGACACCCTTTTTGAGCTCAACTTGGCATACAACAGGAGAATGAGACAGTAAGACATGAGACACCTGAGACAGGGGTGAGACACTACGTACGAGAGCGTATTCCCAACTTTTCTAACCGACGCGCAACCGTCGCTTTCGAGACTCCCAACCTGGCCGCTGCCTCTCGCAACGAGAGCCCTTCGTTGTGTGCATCAAGTGCTGCTTGCAAATCCGGTGAGAGGGCTGGTTTTTTGTTGCGCGAGGTCGTGGTCGGCTGTACCTCCGCAAACTCATCTGGGTAGGGATTCTGACTCCCCACGGGGGCATGATCGCCCGTATCCACTTCTCGCTGTCTCACCATCCCTGCAAGAACACGCTGATAGTCACGATCCGTCAGACCGACCAACTGCGCAATGTCGTGGTCGGCAAGCTCCGCTTCTTGCAACGTGCGAATCACCTTGAGTGTGTGGGCGGAAACCGATGATGGCATCTGCCTCTCTTGTGGGACTGGCTGCGCAACGTCTCGATCAAAGGTCACGCTGGGAGAGCGGTCCAGGCTTCTCTGTGCTGGTGCGAGAGTTGGCGGTTGCGGTTCCTCTTGTTGGGCGGTAGGGCGAGACGATCGCTCACGTTTGACGATGTGATGAGCAGCTGGTCGCGCCAAGTTCTCCACTCCTGGGGTTTTAGCATCGTCTGGACTCTTGCGCTTGCGTAACTGGTACACCCCTCGGATGTCGCCTGGTCCCAGAACATAGGCTTCCCCATTGGCAAGCGCCATCGCCACATCCGCATCTACGCCAAAGTCATGATAGACCTTCAAATCGTTGGGCATATTGGCCTTTAACAACAGTTTCCACTCTGCCACCGCAATCGCCCTGTTATCGACATTGGCCGGGCGCTGCGTTGAGATCACGATACCCATCCCGAACGATCGACCGCCATTGACCAGATTAAAAAATGCCTGCTGCAGCCGATTGAAGAGCGAGAGCCCGGTCTGCTTGTCCTTGATACGACTCACTGTGGAGAGTTGCTCACTCTGTGGCAGCCAGTAATGCGCCTCATCGAGAATGAAGGTGCAGGGAAGGCGATGGTTGTTGTCAATCGCTTCTTCCCAGGCCCAGACCCCTTCAATGATCTCGATCATGACAAGAGCTGCCGCATTATCGTTTTTGTAGGATCGCAAATCCAGGACGACCTGCAGGCGCTCGTTCATGATGCGCTGTCCAAACTCGAAGGCCGTTTCTGGGGTAACGGTGTGCACGTTTGCTCGCAGGGGATTGGTGAAGTAGGGACGCCTTGCCATGCGGTCGTATTCGGGTTTGTGATCGAAGAGGATCAGTGGCGCGTCGTACTGGCACAGTTCCTCGGCGATCACGGCAACCGTGTTACTTTTCCCGGAGCCAGGCATGCCAAGAATGACGATCCGGTTGGAAAACACCGTATTGGCATGTGGACGGAAAGTCAGGCCAAGGGAGAGGTGATACTTCTTCCCTGGTTCCTCGTCGGGTTCTGGCTCACTCTGCTGAGTGTCCATCTCCTCTTGCGCCTGGTACCCATCAGGGTACCGCCCCAGAGCACGATCCCAGAAGCTCCTGCCTTGTTTCTTCTCTGCGTTCTCCTCGGGTTCAAGTGCTGGCAAGAAGGGGAGTGTGTCGCGCATCAGATCGTACACTTCAGGGCCATGCTTCCATGCCACATACGAGGCAAGCCCGCCCACAAGCAGGCCTGTTGGCCCTAAATGAGCCAACAGATCGAAGGGGAGTGCCGCCAGGAGGGTACCACCTGCAAACTTTGCCGACACAGGAAGCGGGTATTTTTTCTCTTCAGGTTGTTCGCTCATGGAGGGCCTGCTTTCTTAGTGACTAAATTCGGTAATACTGCCCCAAATCAGGTTGAGGCCAAGAACGCCGAAAAAAGCGACCATGAACGAGGTGACCGCCGCAAACGCGAATTGACCACCGAGCCCACTGCCAAGTGAACCATAGTTCAGGTCCGTCCAGAAGTTAAACCCAACCAGGATAAACGCGCCCGTTTTGAACCAGCCATTGAGCCGTCCCTGGACGGAAACCTCACCAATCACGCACACCAGGTACACCAGCTCAATGCCCCAACCCCACATCACCGCCTTAGCCATGTCGATAGGAAGCTGTCCCTGGATCAGCGCGACCGGTTGCTGTAGCACTCCCCAATTGGCGGCAAGTGTCACAGGACTGCCGTTGAGGATAAAGGCTTCACTGGTCTGCACTTGCAGCATGAGCGCCAGCAGGAAGAAGCCAATCAATAACACCCCGAGCGCGAGGCGCAAGATCGGAACATTGCCACGGTTGGCTGCCAAACTATTGACTGCACCTGAAAAACGATTGCCTGCCATCGTTACGCCTCCCTCGCGTATGCTGTGTAATCCTCAATAAAATCAGCGTCATCTAAGATGGACAGAAAGAGCGGGTCGATCTCGTAGCCGAGCCACTCCATAATCAGAAAGCCGAGATCCTGCTTATCGGTGGTGCCATAGTCAACAAAAATCACATCTTGCCGACCTTTAAACCAGCGCAGGAACGTTGCAACGATCGTGTCGACCTTCTCTTTTTCGAGCGTGAGAAACACCCCTTGCGCACCCGCGATAGCCACCTGCGTTTCCGGTCGCACATAGGGTTGGGAGTAAGGGATCAATTGAGTCATGTTCATACCTTTCTGCCTAGTGGAGGCTCCCAGCCTTGACGAGAATGAACGTTCCAACCATGACTTACCCCTTCCTCGCTCCTTGTTTGACCAGGGATCGCACGAAGAGGTACAGCCCGAAGAGAACGCATGCCACCGTAAACGTGACAGAGGTCAATCCGAAGAACCCTGCCAGGATGGCCAAGCACAAGCACAACCACAACCACAACGTTGCCTCCGCCAGCACCAGTTCTGGTTCCCCAAATGGGCCTACACGACGCTTTTCTTCTTGTGAGACAGACCAGCAGCTCCGCCAGCCACTCTCAGGATCGATTCCATGCTCACGAAGGTAGGCGGAGACGTCTTCTTCGGAAGCCAGGCTCTCAATGCAGCTGGAGTTCTGGGAGTGGAAGCCTGTGGCAACGGCAAAGTGATCACCATCCCGATTCACCACTCCATCGATGGGCCAGCCGTGATAAGCAGCCTCATCGGTCGTGTTCATATCCTGCGCCTCTTGCCAGTTCATGCCCTTTGCACACACGCCGCAGATCGCGCCGCTCATGATGCGGTATTGCTGACAAGAAGGACATTTCGTCGGGTCCTGATTCACATGCGCGATGAGTTGCGCATCATTTTCAAACGTCCAGAGCACACCGTCTTCGTCGCGATACGTGCGCGCTCCATCGATCTCAACGTAGCCCACGTCTAAGAGGGTCTCGACTGCCTCTTCGAGGTCGGTGCAAGGTGCATCCAACGATGCCTGCAATGCGTTCAGTTCGAGAGGGGTGAGCGTCTGGGGAAGACCTACAGGCTCATTCGTTGCCATATGACTTACGCCTTTCTTTTTGCGTTCCATGCACCAGGCGTCTCTACTGGAGACATGCCTGGCGGGGTTCAACTTGTTGGGCTAGTGCCTGCTGAGAGGTTGCTCGAACATCTCTCAGTGGGCAGTTCCATCTATGATGAACGCGCTACGATTGAATCCGCTTTACCACTTCCTGCTGCTTCATACATGGCCTCCTCTCAGAGATCCACAGACCGAACGCCCGTATTTGAGTTCACGGGCAATCCGACACGCTGCCAGATAACTGGCATTGGGCCGGCTCTGCGGCGATCGCCTCACCATGGTTGGACGATACGGCGAACACGACACCGGAATGTAGGCTCGTGCCACTACTGGCTGCGGTCGTACTGGAAAGAGGTAGCCGAAGATCTCCTCCACGATCAAGTAGAGGACGACGATCAGCGCCGTCGCCGAGAGCACGATCGTGCATAAGGCAAACATATCGAAAAGGTGTCGATCGATCATCATGGCGCTTTCCTCTTTCTTTGCTTATCTGCCCCAAGTGTAAGTTGCTTCCGTTCGTCGTTTCCACGCCGAGAACTCGCCGTTCATTCGTCGTTCTTTCGTCGCTTTCGCTACAGATGAGCTTACACGATCTTCAGCCCAAGCTCATCGAGTGTCAGAACCTGCAATCCCCGTACCTGACGCTCTTCATTCAGTGCTCTGAGAATCGCGTTCCCCGTCGACCAGCTCGTGCTTTGCTGATTGCCACTCTCAAGTTGCCTGTACCATTGCAGTGAGATGCCAGCTTTGCGCGCCATAGCTTCCTGGGAAACCTTTGGACTTGTCAGTTCCTCACGGAGCTGGCGTAGTATGGTCTTCACTTCAATTGCCATCCAGGTCTGCCTTTCTGTTTATTTAGGTCCGGTCTCGCAAATCTTGTTTATTTGACATTTTGAATTTCATAGTTTAAACTATACATTGTGAATTTCACAATGTCAATAGTTAAGGCGAGAAATAACAGAAGTTCTTTTTGCGTTCCTTGTGTCAATCTGAGCTTTTCAAAATGTCACAAACAGTGTATGCTACAGAAGACCAGTAGAATTTCGATGCGGAGAGCAGAATGGAAGATTTGTACACATCCAGCGAGGCGAGAGAAAAACTCGGGGGGATTTCTTCAAGTACCTTCAAAATCCTCGTAGATGAGGGGAAAATACGAAAGGTGACTCCGCCTGGCAGGAAACAAGGAACCTACGTGAGAGAGGACGTGGACAAGCTGGCGGGAGCAATGCAGGTCTCTGCATCGAAAAAGGGAACCGCAAGGAAACGAAGATCCCTCAGAGGGCTCCCAAGTCAGGAAAAGAGTGAAGGTGAGATCGATTGGATGAGCGAAAGGGACCTCCCGTACCTTCTGGCCTATGACTATGAAATGTATGGCGTTGACGCGACAGTAGACATTTCGAAGATGCACTCCTGGTGGCAGAAGAACCCACGAATGACGAGAGTGATCTTTGACAAGAGAGACCGTCGCAACATCTGGGGAACTCTCAGCATCCTTCCTCTGAGGCAGGAGACCATCTTGAAGATCCTGAAGGGTGAAATGGAAGAGCACGATATTACCGCAGGTGACATACTGGCCTACGAACCAGGAGGAAGATACGATGGCTACATCCCGGCTGTATCCGTCAAGCCAGAGCATAGGGTTCACCTCCGTAGCCTCCTAGAAGATCTACTGAACTACTGGTGCCATCACTATCCTGAAATTCAGCTCGTCAAGCTCTATGCTGTCGCTTGGAGCGAAGGCGGTTGGGATCTCGTTAAGCACCTGTTCTTCTCACCACGTCACGATCTCGGAAAAGATGCCTTCGAGCTTGATCTCGGAGAGAGAAACCCGAGCCGATTGATCAAGAAGTACCAGGAGTGCATCAAGCGGAAGGTGAATTCAACCTCTCCTGGTACGTAGAGCAACTTCTCTTGGCACAGAAAAGAGGGTTTCGCCCCTCTGTGTTTCTCATTTAGCCTCTATTCAGTTGTTCAGGTTCAGTTATGGAAGGCTTCTGTGTAAAGTGTAGCAGAGGGAGTAGTCGACAACTTACATATTTATGTAGGTTGTCGCTGTACTTTATAGCAGTTCTCGGTTACACTCTAAATGACAGCAGGAAATGCTGTGTACTTCTAGGGAAGGAGCAGCCATGCAGCAACGGAAAACTGATGAGTCTCCGCGTACCTTTCATGAGTTGAACTTTGGAACGTACCTCAAAGTGCTGCGGGATCGGCATGGTATTAAACAGGGCGAAGTGGTTGCGAAGCTTCCAATAACCTGGACGCAACCGATGTATTCTGATATTGAGCGAGGCCGAACCTCACCATCATTTGATGATTTAGAATATATTTATCAGGCTCTGCATCGGGCAGGCGTCCAGTTGACGCTCCAGGATCGGAAACAATTTCTCACTCTTGCTCAGGCAAAATTGGATGCAAAACGAACACATCGGGTACAGAAATCAACCGAGGCGTGGGGTGAACTCAGACGCAGACTTGTTCGGATTGACCACTTGCCTGACAACGATGAGATGTTTCCCCTCACGAGAGAATCTATGAAACGCCATGTCCCTACCACGAATACCGTGAGAAGGGAGATAGATCATCTTCTTGGTCGGGAGACCTGGTTAGATTCTCTCGTTGGGACAATCAAAGATGGTCCTTTGAAAGTCCTTGTTGTGCAAGGACCGCCGGGGAGTGGGAAAACCTCTGAAATCCACCGCATTGCCAATCGTTTTCTTCAGAGCATTCCCCGTTATTCTGTAGTACTTAGTGAGCCGCCTTCCATCGATCTGGAACGCCTTGAACCAGACATTGCGCTAGAATTGCTGCTTAGTGACATTCTGGAGGTAATTGGATCACCTTACACAAGCACGCCAGTAGCTCATCTACAGGCTCGTGTCAAATACGTTCTGGAGTGTCTGGCCAGAGCCGATCGACCAGTCGTGATTTTTTTGGACAATGCAGAGCACCTGTTAGATCGAGGAGACCTCACCCCAACCTGGCGGCAATTTCTGACGAAATTTGCCCAGGCAAGTCACCACGCTTCTCTCGTTCTTGCAACTCAAGAATGGCCTGTGACGTTTTTGGCTGAGACTCAACTCATTCTGCATACCGTCGTGCCTTTCTTTTCACGTGAGGAGGGAAGTCTGCTTCTCCAAAGGTTAGGCTTGCGAGAGATACCAGAAGAGCAATTAGGCTTCGTGGTTGAGGCGGTTGGTGGGGTACCATTATGTTTGGAGTGGGTAGTCAGACTGATCCAGGAACCATTGTTGCAAGATGGTTGGGCTGATTTTGAGGAGGAAGGAAAGGGTGGAGAGCTATTGACCCGGCTCCTCGAAGATGCAGCTCTCTTCGGCGGTCCTGTAGCCAAAAGGGTGCAGCCGCTCCTGGAGCGAGTACTCAAGCGCCTTTCAGGGGAGACACGCACGGCTCTGCACGATCTCGCGCTCTCACCAGTGCCGCTAGCAGTTCCAGCCTTAAAGATGCTTTATAGCAATCCTGCGCCGCTCAAGGAACTGCGGGAGGCCTCGTTGCTAGCAGCGTATCACAAGCGTGTGCAACTATTGCCAATGGTAGCTGCCCATGTGAGGCAGAGCCTCACAGACGACCTAGTACGCCTCGCGGAGGAGCGGCTTATTCAGGCATTGCTGTGTTGGCTGGATAGTAGTCTTATTAGTGTGCACGAACAGGGCGTTGTTATTACAGAATTGGCCTGTTTATTGCTGCGCCGTCATCGGTTGCTTGCCGCCGCTGAACTGGTTCTCTATTATGGCTGGCTCATTAGCCACGTAGGTCAAATGCTCCGCTTGGCACGTCGTGTTCAGCAGGTGCTCCAGGTACGCCCGTGGAATGATGCCTCTGAATCCGAGCTTGAGACTGAATATGGAGGTCTTTTATTACATTATTACCTTGCTTCCTACGTTGGAGAGGAGATAGATGATCATGCACGAGCAGAAGCCTACGAGTGTATGCTTGCCAGCGTTTCTGCTGACCAAGTGACAGTTTCGCCATTGATGCAGGTGTACCTCCTGGACCACATTATGCGAGATTACGCGACTGCGGAGCGATTTGAAGAGGCGCTCCACCTCTTTGATACCTGCCTCCTACGTTTAGAGCCACTGCTGGCAAACGATCTGGAACTTCACGCCACGCTCCTCTCCAAACAAGCTGCTCTTTACAACAGGTGGAGTGGTTATGCCAAATCTCGTGAGTTGCCGGAAGAAGCGCTGCGAATGCAGGGACAGGCGATTGCCCTCTATCAGTCTTGTCTTGAGCTCTTAGAGCAAGTATTGCAAAAGGTGGAAGAGGGAACGCTCAGAAAAAGTACGCTCAGAAAGAAACAGGCGACCTTCCTGAATAACCTCGCCTATCAGCTCAATATGAGAGGACGTTACGAGGAAGCACTTAAGGCCGTGAATGCATGTATTGACCTCAAAGAACAAGGATACGCTGAGCGTGACTCGCTTGCAGCTAGCTATGGAGAGAAGTCACAAGTTCTGGCGGCCCTGGGCTATTTTCAAGAGGCGTTACGGCTTGATGAACGGGCTCGCGAGGAGATTCGGCGATGTGCCGAGGCAGGTGATACGCTGGCTCAAGAAGAGCAGTGGATTTATCAAGTCAACCAGGGTCGTCTCTATTTGCTCCTGGGCAGGATTGATGAAGCAACTCATCTCTTACAAGAAGCAGAGCCAAAGATACAACCACGAAGGAGAGTTTTTCAGAGTATGGCACAAGACGCGCTTCTAGAGATCAAGCAAGGGCAAGCACAGTCGGCCCCTACTCCGTTTCAGTTAGACTGGTGCTGGGTCAAACGGTATCGTGAGTTAAGCGCTTATGACGCCTACTGGTGGTGGACTCATACTGGCCCTTTTACAGCGGAGGAGCAAGAGCGCTGGGATCAACTCTTTATCCCGCCTGTGGATGAGGAAACAAAAGACCAGTTGAGAAAGCTTCTTTTGGGGTCGCGTGATCGTGAACTAGAGGCCGCTCTTGCTGAGCATCGAGAGCCACACCTACACTATCCAGCGATTGAGATCGATCTTGTGCGCCAGCGAATCGCAGATTTTCTTGCATTGGACGCAGAAGTGAACAAAGATGAGCCAAATGCTATCGTGCGACGCCTCTATCATGGAGCGATTGAGGACGAGGTCTGCTTCCTTCGTATGATTGAAGCTACTTATGAGGGGAATGCCCAACGTTTCTGGGAACTGACTCAACAATTGTACCCACCCCCTACGACTGAGGAGATGCACTATGCGATCGATCGTGTCAAGCAGATTATCTTGCAGGGGTTACAGCGTGAAGACACCGTGCAGGTGAGCCATCAGGTGATCCAGGTATTGCGCGATGAGACAGGCTTCTCGCTTGATGTTTCACCAGATATGAAGGTCACTCATGGAGTAAGCAAAAGGGTTCCATATTCATCTTCTGAAAAACCTCGGATGATATCGGCACAAGCCACGAAGCAATTTTTTGAGGCAATATTGCAAGAAAGTGGATATGAGAGATGGCAGGTGATGCTAGACCCCAACGCAAGCGGACCGCGAGTCGAATCCGGGTTACGGCAGATATTTTTGCAAGACAGTCCTCTTCCACTAGAGGATATCAGAGAGTATGTTTCGCACGAACTTCTGGGCCATGTCACACGAAGCATTGCTGGTGAACGTTCCCTTCTTGGCCTCTTAGGTATGGGGACGAAAGGATATATGCCGACAGAGGAAGGGCTTGCTGACTATCACGAACGCCATGTTGCCGCCCTTCATGGGAACCCTTTCGATGATTCAGGCACGTGGCTAGGACCGCTGTCAGTAGGGTTGGCGAGTGGAGTAGAAGGAACGTTATCCCAGACGTTCACCTCACATTTCTCTTTCTTCGAGCCATTCCTGCTCTTATATCGTTTGTTGTGGCGCGATGACGAAGATCGCCCAACGGCAGAACAACGTGCGCGAAAGAATGCGCTCAATCGTTGTTTACGGACGTATCGAGGTGTCCCTGATTTGCAAAGAGCTGGGATATGTTTTACCAAAGATGTCGTCTATCTCCGCGGCCATTTGCAAATCGAGCGCGCCGTTGCAGAAGATCCGACTGTTCTTGATCGCTTAGCTGTGGGAAAAGTCGCGTTAGAACTGCTCCCTGATCTCCAAGAATTAGGAGTTGTTGCTCCTCCACATGCATCAACCTTGCGAAAACGTGCCTATGATCCTGAGTTGGACAACTATATTCTTGCCTTTGAACGGGATGATGCCAGTTCTTCGCCTCAAGATCAGTAATGGTACCTGCAAGATGATGTGATGCAGGAGATGGAACATATGTCCTTCTCTATGCTATAGTTAAGTAGATTGTTTTCTGTATTTGGTTTTTTGCAGTCTGCAAAAAGGAGTATGTGCATGGGACGCATTTATTCGGTTGGTGGTAAATAGTGCGAAGAGTGGTCAAATTTTAGGGCCACGGGTGATCAATCAGCGCCAAGGGTGATCAACTCACCGAGCGCTGGCCAGAGAAACCGCTTGAGAGGCGGATGGCTCTGGATCGTTTCTGTCAATTGGCGT
>WNGD01002018.1_pt1 | contig 21480 bp, 21 predicted proteins | sample 5400671 | NCBI WGS metagenome assembly WNGD01 (sample SAMN13153369, study PRJNA577476) | soil metagenome | isolation source: 40 cm soil or saprolite under grassland replicate 2 | place: USA:California | collected 2016-06-15 | reverse complement strand
ACGAGCGTCGTCTTCCCGTGGTCGATGTGACCCGCCGTCCCGACCGTCAGTCCCATCGAGCTCCTTGCAACACAGTGTTACTTGGCGCGGGTGGTTCGGATTGCCGAGGCGACCTCGTCGATCTCGGCGTCCCGCAGCGTGCGGCAGTCGAGCAGCGTCCGACCGTCGCGGACGACGGCGACGACCGGGGGCTCGCCGGCGCGCAGCGGCGCGGCCAGCTCCTCCTCGACGGCGCAGGCGAAGCTCGGGAGCTCCGCGAGCGGCAGCGCGCCGCCGCCGACGCGGCCGACGGTTTCCTCGACGGCCCCGCCGACGAGCGCGGCGAGGCGCTCGGCCCGGGCCCGAACGGCCTCGGCCGGCTCGTGCAGCATGCGCAGGACCGGGATCCGCTCCGGCGCGTCGAGGTAGAGCAGGAGCGTCCCCTCGAGCGCGGCGAGCGTGAGCTTGTCCGCCCTCAGCGCGCGCTGGAGAGGATGGCGCCGCAGGCGCTCGACGAGCTCGGCGCGCCCGACGACGATCCCGGCCTGCGGGCCGCCGAGGAGCTTGTCGCCGGAGAAGCAGACGAGGTCTGCGCCGGCGGCGAGGCTCTCCTTCGCGGACGGCTCGCCGGGCAGCTCGACGAGGACGCCGGAGCCGAGGTCGTCGACGAGCGCGAGATCGGCGTGTCGCGCGACGCCGGCGAGCTCCGCGAGCGCCGGTTGCTCGGTGAAGCCGACGACGCGGAAGTTCGACTGGTGGACGCGCAGGACGAGGGCCGTCTCCGGGCCGATCGCCAGCTCGTAGTCGGCGGCGCGGGTGCGGTTCGTCGTCCCGACCTCGACGAGCCTCGCGCCCGAGCGCGCGAGCACGTCCGGGATGCGAAAGCCGTCGCCGATCTCGATCAGCTCCCCGCGCGAGACGAGCACCTCGCGCCCCTCCGCGAGCGCCGCGAGCGCGAGCAGCACCGCCGCCGCGTTGTTGTTGACGACGAGCGCCGCTTCGGCTCCGGTCAGCCGGCAGAGAATGTCGGCAACGTGGTCCTGCCGCGAGCCGCGCGCCCCGGCGGCGAGGTCGTACTCGAGATTCGAATAGCCGCGGGTCGCCTCCACGACGCGCGCCAGCGCCGCCTCGGCGAGCGGCGCGCGCCCGAGGTTCGTGTGGACGATCACGCCGGTCGCGTTGAGCACCCGCCGCAGCCGCGGCGCCCGCGCCGAGGCGAGCTCCGCCCGCACGCGCGCGGCGAGGTCGCCCGGCTCGCCGCCCCTCCGTATCTCTTCGCGCGCGCGCCCGAGCACCGTCCGTGCGGCGTCGACGGCGAGCGGGTCGCCCACCGTGCGGGCGAGCTCGTCGACCGAGGGGAGGTCGCGCAGCTCCATGCGCCTTAAGGCTACGGGAAGCTCCGCGTGCGCCGGCCGTTTAGAACGTGGTATGGCTGACGCGAGCTCCGAGGCGAACCGGGTCACGACGCTCGAGCTCTTCTTCGACCTCGTCTTCGTCTTCACGATCACGCAGCTGACGGCGGTCCTGTACCACGCGCCGACGCTCCGCTCGCTCGCTCAGGTCGTGCTCATGCTCGGCGTGATCTGGTGGATGTACGGCGGCTACGCCTGGATGACGAACGCCGTCAGGGCGCACACGGCGATCCGCCGGTTGCTCCTCCTCGGCGGAATGGGCGGCTACTTCGTCCTCGCGCTGGCGATTCCGAACGCGTTCTCGAGCAGCGGACTCGCCTTCGGCCTCGCCTACCTCGTCGTCGTCGGCGTCCACGCGACGCTCTTCACCCGCGCCTCGTCGGCGAGCGCCGCGAAGGCGATCCTGACCCTGGCTCCCTACAACCTCGGGTCGGCGCTCGTGATCGTCGCCGGCGGCGCCATCGGCGGCACCGCCCAGTACGTTCTCTGGTCGCTGGCCTTCGCCTTCGAGTGGCTGACGCCCGTGATCCGGCGCAGCGGAGGCTTCGAGATCGCGCCGGCGCACTTCGTCGAACGGCACGGCCTCGTCGTGCTCATCGCCGTCGGCGAGTCCGTCGTCGCGATCGGGATCGGCGCGTCCCACCTCGCGGTCGACGCGGGCCTCGTCGCCGTCGCCGCGCTCGGCCTGGGCCTCAGCGCCTGCCTGTGGTGGCTGTACTTCGGCAGCGGAGACGACGAGCGGGCCGAGCGGGCGCTCGCCGCGATGACCCCCGTGCGCCGCTCCCGCGGCGCGCTTCGCGGCTACGGCTACTGGCACCTGCCGATGCTGCTCGGCATCGTCACGATCGCCGCGGCCGAGCGGCTCGCGTTCGCGCACCCCTTCACGGCTCTCAGCTGGTCTCGGGCCGCCATGCTCGCGGGCGGCGTCGCCGTCTTCCTCGTCGGGGACGTCCTCTTCCGCCGCGAGCTCGTGATCGGAAGCAGCAAGGTCCGTGCCGCGGCGGCGCTTCTCGCCGTCGCGACGCTGCCGCTCGGGGCGAGGGTCTTCCCGGCTGCGCAGATCGGCGCCCTGGTCGCGCTCTTGATCGTCGCGCTCGTGGTCGAGGCGCGGCCGCGCGGCTACTGCGCGTCGGCCTTCGCCGGCTCCGCAGGCACTTCTCCGCAACGGCGCCGGTGACAGTCGACGACGATGTCGACCGCCTCTGCGGGGTCGTCCGTGAGGGCCAGCAGGTCGACGTCGGCGGGCGAGATCAGCCGGTTTCGCAGCAGCTTTCGCCGCACCCAGTCGAGCAGCTCGGCCCAGAACTCCGAGTCGTAGAGGACGACCGGGAAGTGCAGCACCTTTCCAGTCTGGATCAGCGTCAGCGCCTCGAAGAGCTCGTCGGCGGTGCCGAAGCCGCCGGGGAAGACGACGAAGCCCTCGGCCGCCTTCACGAACATTGTCTTGCGGACGTAGAAGTGGCGGAAGTCGAGCGCGATGTCGAGGTACGGATTCTCACGCTGCTCGTGCGGCAGGTCGATGTTGAAGCCGACCGAGAGCCCGCCGCCTTCCTTCGCGCCGCGGTTCGCGCCCTCCATCACGCCGGGCCCGCCGCCGGTGACGACGGCCCAGCCGGCCTCGGCGAAGAGGCATGCGGTCTCGCGGGCGCGCTCGTACGGCTCCGAGCCCGCGGGTAAGCGGGCCGAGCCGAAGATCGAGACGGCCGGCCGGTCGATCTCCGCCACCGCCTCGAAGCCGCGGCGGAACTCGTCGGCGATCTCGAGGGTGTGCCGGCCGATGTCCTCGACGTCGGCCGAGAGGATCCGGCGATCCTCCACTAGAGCCGGTGTTGCGGCACGTGCGTCTGCCACATGCCGTAGACGAGGACGACGACGAGCGCGAAGTAGAGGAACGCGATCGCGACCGCGCGCGAGCGGTCGGGACGCAGCGCGTGCATCGGGACGCCGCCCTCGAACTGGATCACGGGCATCCGCCACGCCTCGCTCGCCGCCCGCGCGACCGCGCCGCCGTCGAGGAAGCCGATCGGGATCAGGTTGAACAGGTTGAGGAAGAAGCCGGTGTAGGCGAGGGTCATGAAGATCTGCGAGTTCTGCGACTCGCCGATCGCCCAGCACACCGCCGCGCCGATGCCGCCGACGAACGGCCCCGCGAGCGCGATGAGCGCGCTCCGCCACGGCGGCAGGCCCGCGTGCTTGATCGTCACGTAGGCGCCGAAGAAGGGGATGAACGTCGGCGCCGAGACCTCGAGTCCCTGGCGTCGCGCCTCGATCGCGTGGCCGAGCTCGTGGACGAGGATCAGCGCGACGATCCCGATCCCCCACTGCCAGCCGCCGAGCAGCGCATACGCCCCGATCGAGACGAAGAGGCCGAAGAACTTGAGGAAGACGAAGCCGAACTTGACCGCGAGCCCGCCGAGGAAGGCGATCGGCGCCCAGATCTTGCGCAGGATCCCGCGCCAGTTCGTGCCTCGCGGCTGGATCGGCTGGTAGTCCCGGTATTCCTCCATGGGCTCAGGGTAGTCATACCGTCACGGCTCGGCTCTCAATCGCGCGAGATCGGCGATTCGCGTGCCCGGGAGGGCGAGGAGCGCGTCCACGTCGACCTCGAGCGTGGCCGAGGGCTCGCCGCCGCCGACGAAGACCGGCCCGCCGAGCCGTGCGGCGCGCTCGTCGAAGAGACAGTCGGCGCCGTCGCGGGGGATCGGCGCCAGTCCGCCGGGCTCGACGCCGATTCGCGCGTGCGGTGCGGGCCGCAGGCTCGCGCGCGCGACGCCGAGTGCCGCCGCGAGCTTCGCGTAGTCGAGCCGGTCCTGCTCCCGCAGGGCCACGAGCGCGAGCCCGGAGGCGAACTCGAAGGCGAGGGTCTTCACCCGCCGCTCCGGGTCGAACGGCAGCGAGCGCCGCTCCTCCTCGCTGTGGGTGGGCTCGTGCCGGTGGAGGACGAACGGGACGCCGAGCCGCTCGAGCTCCGTCAGGATCCCCGGCCGATCCACTCCTCGCCGCCCTCGTAGACCTCCTTCTTCCAGAGCGGGATCGTCGCCTTGAGCGTGTCGATCGCCTCCTTGCAGGCGGCGAGCGCCGCGTCGCGATGCGGCGCCGAGACGGCGATCGCGACGCTCGGGTCGCCGATCCCGACACGGCCGACGCGGTGGTGGATCGCGACCGCGCAGAGCTCGTACTTCGCCTTCAGCGACTCTGCGAGCCCGGCCATCATCTGCTCGGCCATCTCCGGGTAGGCCTCGTAGTCGAGGTGGAGGACGGTGCGGCCGCGTGAGCGGACGCGGGTCGTGCCGACGAAGGTCGCGATCGCGCCGGCCTCGTCGGACTGCACCTCGGCCACCGGCGCGGCGAGGTCGAGCGGCTCCTCGCTGAGGCGGAACGCGCCCCCGGAGACGGGCGGGATCAGCGCGACCTCGTCGCCGTCTGCGAGCTCCTGATCCGGACCGGCGTACTCGCGGTTGACCGCGTAGAGCAGCCCGGCCGGCTCCTCGCCGAGCTCGAGCGCCGGCCAGACGTCGGCGACCCGCGCGACGCCGTCCAGCTCACGCCGTCCCCAGCCCGCACGCTCGCGCAGGCCGGCGAAGAGGCGGACGGTCACCCTCATCTGCGAGACGCTACCGTGACCAGTCGGCCGCGTACCACCAGTCGTGGTGGCCGTAGTAACCGAGGCCGTACCCGAATGAGGCGAGCGGGCCGACGACGCCTCGCGCCGTCCAGAGGTAGAGCTGCCCGATCCCGCGCCGCGAGCGGACGAAGAGGAGCGAGCGGCCGTCGCGCGACCAGCGCGGCGACTCGTCGGCAGAGGCGCGCGACGGCGTCGTCAGCTGATGCAGCGAGCCGTCGAGGCCGACGCGCCACAGCGCCCAGTGCGTGTGGAAGAAGTTCGCGTCGTTGCTCGCGGGCTGGGACTGGACGACGAGCGAGCGGCCGGCGGGCGCACAGGCGACCGATCCCCACGCGCGCCCCCCCGCGCGCACGAGCGTCCTCGCCTGCCAGCGCGGCGCGGACGCGATCGCGAGCCGCTTGTTCGTCGTCGCGATCCGGTCGCCCCCGGCGGTGAGGACGAGCCGGTGGCCGCACCACGTGAGGTAGTCGGGATACATGAGCATCCCGGCGACCGTGCGCGGGCGGCCTCCGACCGCGGGCAGGATCTGGAGCTCGAGCCCGTCGGCGGCGATCGACGCCGAGCCCTGCGGATCGACGAAGAAGAGCAGCCACCGGGCGTCGGGCGACCAGCCGACGAGCCCGAGCGGCCCGGGCATCCCGGTGGGGGCGCGCACGTACGACTCGCGCACGACGTGAATCGCACGCTCCCGCGGCGTGCCCACGTCACGCACCCAGATCGTCTGCGTGCCGAAGTGTCCGCCGGGCCGCCGCCGTGCGCGGATCCCGGCGATCCGGCGGCCGTCGGGTGAGCGCAGCACGGGCGGCGCCGACGCGGTGCGGCGCGGCCGCCCGCCCGCGACAGAGACGATCCAGCGCGAGCCGTAGGCGACGGCACGGCCGCCGTCGACGAAGCGGACGGGGCCGGCGGCGCCCCGAGCGACGAGCACGCGGTCGCGGCAGCTTGCAAGCTCGACGACGTGCAGCGCGTCGCCGCGGACGTAGGCGACCGAGCCGAGCCCGGGCTGAGGCGAGCAACCGAGAGCGGCGGCGGCGAGAGCGGCTGCGGTGAGCACGACACCGAATCTACGACGGCGCCTCGACGATTGTCACGCGAGAGCCGTGTGTCATCCTGCATTGGTGAGCGCGCAGCCCCAACCGCCCCGGACGCCGCCGCCCCCGCCGCCCCCGCCGCCGTCGCCGTCGTCGTGGTGGTCGCGCGCCCGCCCCTACCTGCTGATCGTCGTCGGTCTCCTCGTGGTCAACTACTGGCTCGCGGCCCGCGCGACGAAGGAGCAGCCGCGTCCGCGGGTGCCGTACAGCCCCTTTTTCCTGGGCCAAGTCCGGCACGGCAACGTCTCCGAGATCACCTCGAGAGGGACGGCGATCCAGGGGACGCTCAGCAAGGCGGTGCGGTTCCAGGGCAACCGCGTCGAGCGCTTCCGCACCGAGATCCCCTCCTTTGCGAACACGAACGCCCTGGCGTCCCTGCTGCAGCGGAAGGGCGTCGTGATCAACGCCCAGCCGCTCGATACCGGCTCGCCCTGGTGGCAGACCCTTCTCTTCGGCTTCGGCCCGACGCTGCTCTTCGTCGGCCTGCTCTTCTGGGTGATGCGCCGCGCCGGTAGCGCCCAGGGAATGCTCGGCGCGTTCGGGCGCTCGCGCGCGCGGCGCTACGAGCCGACGCAGAACAGGGTGACGTTCGCCGACGTCGCCGGGATCGACGACGCGAAGCAGGAGCTGACGGAGATCGTCGACTTTCTCAAGGAGCCGGAGCGCTACGTCAGGCTCGGCGGCCGGATTCCGCGCGGCGTGCTCCTGAGCGGGCCGCCCGGGACGGGCAAGACCCTGCTCGCCCGTGCCGTCGCGGGCGAGGCGGACGTGCCGTTCTTCTCCATGTCCGCGTCGGAGTTCATCGAGGCGATCGTCGGCATCGGCGCCTCGCGCGTTCGCGACCTGTTCGCGCAGGCAAAGGCGGCTGCGCCCGCGATCGTCTTCATCGACGAGCTGGACGCGATCGGGCGCTCCCGGGCCGCGAGCGTCGCGGGCTTCGGCGGTTCCGACGAGCGCGAGCAGACGCTCAACCAGATCCTGACGGAGATGGACGGCTTCGACTCCTCGACGAGCGTGATCGTGCTCGCGGCGACGAACCGACCGGACGTGCTCGACCCGGCGCTGCTCCGGCCGGGGCGCTTCGACCGGCGCGTCGCGGTGCAGCCGCCGGACCGGAACGGGCGGCGAATGATCCTCGAGGTGCATACGCGGGGCGTGCCGCTCGCCCCGGACGTCGACCTGGACCGCGTCGCCGCCAGCACGCCCGGGATGGTCGGCGCCGACCTCGCGAACCTCGCGAACGAGGCGGCGCTGCTCGCGGCGCACCGCGGACACGAGGCGGTCGAGCAGTCCGACTTCGACGACGCGCTCGAGAAGATCATCCTCGGCGCCGAGCGCAAGGTGATGATGAGCGTCGAGGACCGCCGTCGCACCGCCTACCACGAGGCGGGACACGCGATCGTCGGCATGCTCACCCCCGGCGCCGACCCGGTGCGCAAGGTCTCGATCATTCCGCGCGGGATGTCCCTCGGCGTCACGTTCGCGGCGCCCGAGGCAGACCGGTTCAACTACGAGGAGCGCGAGCTCCTGGCGAAGATCAAGGTGGCCCTCGGCGGCCGCTCCGCTGAGGAGGTCGTCTTCGGCGAGCCGACGACCGGCGCCGAGTCGGACATCCAGCAGCTGACCGAGATCGCGCGCCACATGGTCGGCCGTTGGGGGATGAGCAGGGTGATCGGCCCGGTCGCGGCGCTGCCCGCCGACGGGCAGGGGCCGCTGCTGCCGGGCGTCTCGGAGCAGTCCGAGCGGACGCGGGAGCTCGTCGACGAGGAGGTTCGGCGCATCGTCGAGGCCGCCCACGCAGACGTTGTCGCCCTGCTGGAGGAGAACCGCGGGAAGCTCGACGGCCTGGCCGACGCGCTGCTCGAGCACGAGACGCTCGACGAGGCGGATGCCTACGCGGCTGCCGACGTCATCCGGACGCCGGAGGCCGAGCCGGCCCGCACGTAGGATTCGTGCGTGGCCACGACGGGTCAGCCACGCAAGACCGACTCGGACGTCGAGGTCAAGCCGGTCTACCGACCCGAGGACGCGCCGCGCGAGCTCGAGCCGCCCGGCGAGTTCCCGTTCACGCGCGGCCCGTACCCGGACATGTACCGCGGCCGGCCCTGGACGATCCGCCAGTACGCGGGCTTCGCCTCGGCCGAGGAGACGAACCGCCGCTTCCGCTACCTGCTCGACCACGGGCAGACCGGGCTCTCGATCGCGTTCGACCTCCCGACCCAGCTCGGCTACGACTCCGACGATCCGCGCGCTGTCGGCGAGGTCGGCCGCACGGGGGTCGCGGTCGACTCGCTCGCCGACATGGAGCTGCTGCTGGACGGGATCCCGCTCGCTGAGGCCTCGACCTCGATGACGATCAACGCGCCTGCCTCGCTCCTCCTGCTCCTCTACGAGCTCGTCGCCGAGGAACAGGGCGTCGCGCCGGACCGGCTTCACGGCACCGTCCAGAACGACATCCTCAAGGAGTACGTCGCGCGCGGGAACTACATCTTCCCGCCGAGGCCGTCGATGCGGCTGACGACGGATCTGTTCGCGTACTGCGCGGACCGGATTCCGAGCTGGAACACGATCTCGATCTCCGGCTACCACATCCGCGAGGCGGGCTCGACCGCGGTGCAGGAGCTCGCCTTCACGCTCGCGAACGGGATCGCCTACTGCGAGGCGGCCGTCGAGGCGGGCCTCTCGCCGGACGAGTTCGGCGCGCGGCTCTCCTTCTTCTTCAACGCGCACAACCATTTCTTCCAGGAGGTGGCGAAGTTCCGCGCCGCGCGGCGGCTCTGGGCGCGAATCATGAAGGAGCGCTTCGGCGCCTCCAACCCCAAGGCGCTCGCGCTCCGCTTCCACGCGCAGACCGGCGGCTCGACGCTCACCGCCCAGCAGCCGGAGAACAACGTCGTCCGCGTCGCGATCCAGGCCTTCGCTGCGGTCTGCGGCGGGGCGCAGTCGCTGCACACGAACGGCTTCGACGAGGCGCTCGCGTTGCCGACCGAGCGCTCGGCGAAGATCGCGCTGCGGACGCAGCAGATCATCGCCCACGAGGCCGGCGGCACCGACACGGCCGATCCGCTCGGCGGCGCCTACTTCATCGAGGCGCTGACCGACGAGCTCGAGGCGCGGGCGTGGGAGCTGATCGAGCGCGTCGACGAGCTCGGCGGAGCGGTCGAGGCGATCGAGCAGGGCTTCGTCCAGGACGAGATCGAGCAGGCGGCGTTCCGCTACCAGCAGGAGATCGAGTCGGGCGAACGGGTGATCGTCGGCGTGAACAAGTTCGCCGAGGACGAGAGCGAAAGGGTGGAGCTGCTCCGGATCGACCCCGCGGCGGAGCGCCGCCAGCTCGGGCGGACCGCGAAGGTGCGCTCGGAGCGGAACCGCGAGGAAGCCGTGCGCACCCTCGCGGCGGTGCGCGAAGCGGCCCGTGGCGAGACGAACCTGCTCCCGCCGATGCGGGAGGCGCTGAAGGCGCGCTGCACGATCGGGGAGATCTGCGAGGAGCTGCGCTCGGAGTGGGGCACGTACGACGCGCTCCGCGCCCATCCGTAGACCCGACGGTTGTCAGGCGCGCGGCGCGCGCGCACAATGGACGTGGTCATGCGCGTTGCGCCCAGGGCGATCGCGAGTCGTGCGGCTCTCGGTCTCGGCGTGCTCTTCATCGGCGTGTCGGCGGCGGGCGGCGCGTCGACGGCCACCACGATCACGGTCCAGGTCGACGGCGAAGGCGGCACGGTCGTCAGCTCGCCCCCGGGGATCAGCTGTCCCAAGACGTGCTCGGCGAGCTTCGACTCCAACGCGACCGTCACGCTGACGGCCACCGTCTCGTCCGGCCACCGGCTCGAGCGCTGGGAGTCGGACTGCGACTCCGGGACGGGCGGCACCGGTCTCACGTGCACGGTCCGGCTGCAGGGCTCGAACCGGTCCGTCGGCGTCCTCTTCCTGCCGGCCGGGAGGCTCCAGGTCGCGCCGCGCGGGTTCGGCGCGGTCGCCGTCGGCGTCTCGCCCGTCGGGATCGATGCCGAGAACGGCGAACCGGGGCAGGCCTCGTGCGACAGCTCCTCGGGCGACTCGAGCTGCGAGCTCGCCTACGTGCCCGGGACGAAGGTGACCCTCACTCCGGTTCCCGACCCCGGCGGCAGCTTCTCCGACTGGAGCGACCCCGACTGTCCGGGCACCGGCTCGTGCACGGTCACCGTCGGCGACACGCCCCGGTCGGTCGCCGCCTTCTTCAGCAAGCTGCGCCTGCGCGTCCGCCTCTCCGAGGACGCGGCCGGCGACGCCAAGGTCGTCAGCACACCGGCGGGGATCAGCTGCCCGCCGACGTGCGACCAGCCGTTCCCGCCGCACTCGACCGTCGTCCTGCGCATCACGCCTCCGGGCCATGCGTTCCGGCGCTGGGAGTTCGGCTGCGTTCCGAACGGCGACTCGTGCACGGTGACGATGAACGACGAGCCGCAATGGGTCGGCGTGACGTTCGACGACGAGCAACCGCCGCAGCAGCCCGCGACGATCAAGGTCGCCTTCGAGGTCCGGAAGGCGGGCAGCGGCAGCGGCCGCGTCTCGAGCTCCCAGATCGACTGCGGCTCCAAGTGCTCTGCCGACTACACCTTCGGCACCACTGTCAGCCTCGACGCGCAGGCGGACGACGGCTCGACGTTCGCCGGCTGGAGCGGTGTCTGCAAGCAGGACAAGACCTGCAAGGTCCCGGTCGGCCCGGTCACGGCTGTCAAGGCGACGTTCGAGCGGGACACAACGGCGCCGTCGGCCCCCGCCGAGCTCGCGGTCACGGCCGCGACGCGCTCGAGCATCTCGATCGGCTGGCGCGCCGCGACCGACAACGTCGGCGTGGCGGGCTACGGCGTCTATCTCAACGGCGAGCGGGTGGCGACGACGAGTGAGCTCGCCTACAGCTTCGACCAGCTCGCCTGCGGCGTCTCGTACACGCTCGGCGTCGACTCCGTCGACCGCTCCGGAAACCGCTCGAGCCGCTCGACGCTCACCCGGAGCACGAGCCCGTGCGCGGCGGCGGGCCTCAGGCTCAGCGTCGGCGGCGTCACCGTCAAGGGCCGCCGCGTGGTCGTCGCCCTGCGGGCCTCGCGGGCGACGAGTGCAACGCTGACGCTCGCGCGGGGGAGGGCGAAGGTGGCCTCGCGCCGCTACAGCCTCCGGGCCGGATCCAACACGCTCGCGCTGGCCGTGCCCACGAAGGCGAAGGCGGGCAGCTACCGGCTGACGATTGCGGTTCGCGATCCCGCCGGCGGCTCGCGCGTCTTCACCCGCGCCGTTCGGATCCGACGCTAGTGCCCGCGGCGGCCGGCGAGGAGACGCCCCGGCGGCGACCGAAGCGGCGCGCGCCGAAGAAGAAGCGCAGCGTGTTCGCGCTCGTGGGGCAGGCGGCCGCGGTCGTCAGCCTCGTCTCCGGCGTCGCCGGCCTCGTCTTCCTCTTCCGTCCCGGCTGCCAGCCGCAGGCGCCGGTCGACCGCGGCAAAGCGGCGATCACCGACGTCCACGTCGAGCGCGGCGTCAAGTTCGGCCAGTTCCTCGAGCGCCTCAACCTCTCGTCCGGCACGCTCAGCGCCGCGTACCTCGCCCGGAGCGGCGTGCTCGTCCAGTTCCATTTCGCCGTCACCGGTTTCAAGGGCAAAGCGCTCCCGCTCGAGTCGCAGCTGATCGACGACGGCACTCACGACCTCGTCGGCGGCACGCAGCGCGGAATCTCGATCACGGTCCAGACGAACGAGGAGGAGCGCGACTGGTTCGTCTGGGCGCCGGTGCCGCGGACGCGCCACACCTACCACCTGGTCGTGACCCTCTACCAGCCGGACGGCCGCATTCCGCTGCGTGCGTTCCCGACCGAGCCGTTCCGCGGCCTGGCGTCGCCGAGCTAGTGCCCCTTCCGGTAATGCAGCTCAGTTTCTCGGTCGCTAGCACCAAGCCAGAGGTCGCACTCGGCCGCCGCGCAGGCTGGCAGCCTGCGCAACGTCGAGGGTGGACTCTGGCGCCGCGTGATAGCGGGCGAGAAGCGGGCTTTCATTGCTGGGAGGGGCACTAGGCCGACGCGCCCGAGTGCCGGCGCAGCCGCACGCTCTCTAGGTACTCGCGCGCGTCTAACCTCGGGTCCCGACCCTCCCCCTGCTCACGCGACAGCGTAACTCCGAAATCGTGCCGGGTGGGATACCGAGTCGTGCCGGAATCGCAAAACCTGCACGCCCGCGGGCGTCGCGAGACCGCGGTGGCCGGCCGCCTCCCCGGCGCCCCGCGGTGGGCGCACCCCGAGGCGCGCCCACCGCTGCAAGCGCCGCTTACTTCCCGTTGCCGCCCTTCTCGCCCGTGTCCGGGTCGAGGAAGAGCTTGTTCCCGGCCGTCACCGGACCGACGGACTGGAAGGCGAACATGTGCTCGATCGTCCCGGCCTTCGCGTCGAAGGAGAAATCTCCGATGCGGCCGGTCTGCCAGTTGTCCTCGATGAAGCGCAGGACCGAGGTCTGGTCGGTGGTCGTGCTGTCGACGAAGTTGGACTTTGCATACGGCGAGATCGCGAGCAGCGGCAGCCGCGGGCCGTAGCCGCAGCGGTCCTGGTAGCCGCCCATGACGTTCTCCGGCTTGAAACCGCAGGTCGTGCCCGTGATCGCGTCGTAGCGCGTATCCATCGACTGGTTGACGATCGGGCTCATCTGGTGGTCGTACCAGCCGTCCGAGTCGTCGTAGGCGACGATCACCGCGGTGTCGTGCCAGAACGGCGAGCGCTGGAGCCGGTTGATCGTCGTGACGACGAACTCCTGCTCGTCGAGCGGATCCGAATAGCCGGCGTGCCCGTCCTGGTAGGCCGGCGCCTTGAGGAAGCTCACCGCGGGCAGGTTGTTCGCGTCGAGCGCCGCGAAGAAATCGATCAGGTCGTACTGGTGGTTCGCCTGATCCTGGTAGCCGACCGACTGCGGCGACAGCGGCGGCAGGTGCAGCGGGTTCGCGGTCGACGGGTAGTACTGGAACGGCTCGTGGTGCGGGATGTAGTCCTTGCTGACGATCCCGGCCTTGTTCGCATGCGTCTGGGCGCAGTTGCGGAAGCCGCCCTGGAACCAGCCCCACGTCACGCCTTTCTGGTTCAGCAGGTCGCCGATGTTGCGGCCGCTCATCGTCACCTGGTCGGCGCGGGTGTCGCAGCTGTCACCCGCCGGTTGCGGGTCGCCGATGACACTGCCCATCGCGGTGTCGACGAATGGGGTCCCGAAGCCGAGCTCCGGCGGTGTCGCCCCGTGCGTCTGGCCGGAGACGAGGTTCAGCGCTCCCGGCGTCGACGGGCCGAAGTTGGTGTCGTATGAGTTGTCGCTCATCGCGAACGCCTGCGCGTAGTTCCAGAACGCGGTGACGGTGTTGCCGTCGTAGTACCCCATCACGAGACCCTTGCCGTGACCGTAGTCCATGCAGGTCCCGGCGCCCCGTCCGGTCGTCTCCACGAACAGGTCCATCAGTCCGTGGTCGACCGCCTGCTGCTCCTCCTTGTACCCGTGGCCCTGGTCGCAGGTCTCGTACTGCGAGCGGTCGAGCCGGAACGGCTGGGCGCTGTTCGGGTTGTTCGGCGCCAGCAGCGGCTCGTTCAGCCCGTTCACCGTCGGCGTGTCCTTGTCGGGTGTGAACTGCGGCTCACCGGGCGGATTCGCCGCGCGTGGATACGTGGCGAAGTAGTGGTCGAAGGAGACGTTCTCCTGGAAGATCACGACGACGTGCTGCACGGGCGTCGTGGTGGCCCGCTTCTCGCCCGGCTTGTCGGCGCGCCCCGCCTGAGCCGCCGTCGTCGCGACCAGCGCGACGAGGACGGCGACGGCGCCGAGCATCGTGCGGCGTTGCATTCGTATACCCCTCCCTCAGGTCGATGGCCGCTCGGGCGAACCTACAACCGCCGGCTCCGGCAAGCTAGTGCCGGTGCGGATCCTGCTCGTCTCGCAGATGTATCCCGGGCCGGACGACCCCGATCTCGGCACGTTCGTGGCCCAGGTCGAGCGCGCCCTCGCCGACCGCGGACACGAGATCGAGCTCGCCGTGCTCGACCGCCGCGCGGGCGGGAAGCGCCGCTACCTCGAGCTCGCGCGCCGGGCCCGCGCCGCCGCGGGTCGCTTCGACCCGGACGTCGTCTACGCGCACTTCCTGGTCCCGTCGGGACTCGCCGCGGCGCTCGCCTCGCGGGCGCCTCTGGTCGTTACCGCCCACGGCCGCGATGTCCGGAACGTCGGTGCGATCCCCGGAGTCGCGGCCGCGACGCGCTACGTCGTCCGCCGGGCCGCGACCGTCGTCGCCGTCTCCGACTACCTGCGCGCCGAGCTCGAGGCGAAGGTCCCCGAGGCGCGCGGGAAGACGGAGGTCGTCTCGAGCGGCGTCGACCTCGAGCGCTTCCGGCCGGCGCCCGCACCCGGCGGCGGTCCGCACTTCCTCTGCCTCGGCTCGCTGACCCCGCGTAAGAACGTGCTCCGGCTCGCCCGCGCCTTCGAGCACTTCGGCGAGGGGACACTGACCTTCGCCGGCGACGGCCCGCTCCGTGCGGAGCTCGAGCGCCGCGGCGACGGGATCCGCCTGCTCGGCCGGATCCCACACGACCGCGTCCCGGACGCGATCGCCGCTGCGACCGTCGTCTGCCAGCCGAGCCTGATCGAGCCGCTCGGCCAGTCGCTGCTCGAGGCGATGGCCTGCGAGCGCTCGGTCGTCGCGACCCGGATCGGCGGCCCGCCGGAGTTCGTCCCCCCCGACGCGGGCGTGCTCGTCGACCCCGCCGACGAGGATGCGCTCGTCGAGGCGCTGCGCACCGCCGCCGCCCTGCCGACCCCGAACCCGGCCGCCCGCGAGGCGGCTGCGCGCCACGACGTCAGGCGTCAGGCAGAGCGCCTGGAGGTGATCCTCGAGCGAGCCGCTCGAGGTCGGCGAGCCTGATCTCGACGAGCGGCCGCACCGTTTCCTCGAGCCCGGCCTCGATCGCGACGGCGAGCGCCTGCTCGTAGCTCTGCCGCGCCTTCGCGGCGCCGACCCCCTGCTTCAGCCGGTTGTCGCCGGTGACGAGAAGTTTCTGGATCCGCTCACGAGCGTCCTCCCCGCCCTTCACAAACGGAGCCTAACAGGGCAGATTTGCGTTCTAGAAGCATGGAAGCCGCCCGTCCGATGCCCGACCGAATCCGTGTTCTGATCGCCGACGACCACCGCCTGTTCGCCGAGGCGCTCGAGGCGATCCTCGCCGTGGACGAGCGGATCGAGGTCGTGGGCCACGCGGGCGACGGACGCGAAGCCGTCGAGCTCGCAGCCGAGCGCCGCCCGGACGTGATCCTGATGGACATCAGCATGCCGGTGATGGACGGGATCGAGGCTGCGCAGGCGATCCGCGCCTCCGACGAGGCGGTCTGCGTCCTGATGCTCACCGGCTCGAACTCCCGCGCCGACGTCGACCGCGCCCGCCAGGCCGGCGCAGCAGGCTACGTGACGAAGGACCGGATCGCGGCCGAACTAATAGACGCGATCGTCGAAGTTGCAGGGCGTTAGAACGACCACTGTACGATCGCGGAACCGCGCTCCCGTACTTCGGTTTACCCGCAGCGTGTAAACCAGAACGCGTAGCGTGCGATCGTCGAAGTTGCAGGGCGTTAGAACGACCACTGTACGATCGCGGAACCGCGCTCCCGTACTTCGGTTTACCCGCAGCGTGTAACCAGAACGCGTAGCGTGCGATCGTCGAAGTTGCGGGCCGCTAGCTATCCTGGCTCCATGGTCCAGGTTCTCGCCGTCATCCAGGTTCTGCTCGTCATGTCGCTCGTCGGGCTCGTGCTGATGCACTCCGGTCGCGACGCGGGCATGGGCGGGATGGGCTTCACGCCCGCCTCGCAGGGCGGCACGCACATCGTCGAGCGCAACCTGACGCGCCTGACGGTCGTGATCGCCGTGCTGTTCGTGGCGAACAGCGTCGCGCTCTTTCGAGCCCTGCGCTAGGAGCGCGGGTCGCTATTCGGGCGTGTCGATCGGTCATTGCAGACGGACGCGCGGCAGAGCCGCGCATCCTGAGGCGGCGCCGGCAAGCGGCGCCTAGAGCCCGGGCGACGAGCCCGCGCCGGTGACGCTGAATCTCGCGGTCGCGATCGCGGGGGCGAGGACGCCCTGCGGATAGCGCTCGCCGTAGAAGTCGTTCGCGTTCACGAGCGTGATCCGGCGCGTCAGTCCCGGCACGTCGGCGAGCAGCTCGGGCACGGAGACGGTGAAGCGGAGGTTGACGAGCGGCTCGGCGATCGCGCCGTCCCGGATCTTGAAGGTGCCGTCGCGGGTCATTCCGGTGACGATCCCTTCCCGCGGCTCGACGACGCTCAGGTAGTGGAGCCGAGTCACGTAGATCCCGTCGCCGACGAGCTCCGCGAGCTCCTGCACCGATTCCGCCTCGCCGCCGCCGACGGCGAGCGCTCCCGCGAACGGACCGTGGCCGCGGTATGAGGCCGGCGGCGCGTGCCCGGTCGAGCTGCGGCCGTCCGCCGCCTGCGCCGCGGTGACGCGGTCCCAGACGACGCCGCGGATGACGCCCTTCTCGATCAGCGGGACGCGCTGCTTCGGCATGCCCTCGAAGTCGAACGACTTCGGCAGCCCGCGCGGGTCGAGCGCGTCGTCGACGATCGTGACCTTGTCGTCGAAGGCGTGCTCGCCGATGCGGCCGCTGAAATAGCTCCGCTCCTCGAGCAGACCCTGCGCACCGAACGAGTCCCACGCGAAGTACTGGAGCAGGTCGGCGAAAGCGTACGGCTCGAGCACGGCGCGGTAGTGGGCCGGCTCGACTGCGACGGCGCCGACCGTACGGTCCGCCTTGTCGGAGGCCTCTCGCGCCACGGCCGCCGGATCGAGCTCGCCCGCCCGCCACGAGCTCGCCTCGGCGTAGCCCGAGCAGCCCTCGCCGGCCGCGACGACGAGGGTCATCGCGTCGGTCATGCGCTGCTCCGCCGAGACGCCGGCCGTCGAGGCCACCGCGAGCTCCGTCACGCCCGTCGTGAAGAAGCCGTACGCGCCGGTGCCCGACGCCTCGATCGCCGCGCCGGCCAGCCGCGCCTGCTCCTCGGGTCCGAGCGATGCGGTCTCCTCGTCGAATCCGGCCACCTTTGGCAGCTCGCCCGCTCCGCCGAGCCCCGGGAAGGTCGGATCGGCGAGCGCGCTGTCGGCGGCCTCGGCCGCGCGGCGGGCGAGCTCGCGCAAGCCGTCCAGCTCGATCCGGTTTGTCGCCGCGACGCCGACCTTGCCGTCGCGCACGACGCGGAGGCTGACGACGACATTGTCGATCAGCGTCGGCTGATGCACCTCGCGTCCGGCAAAGCGAGCGAGCCCGGAGCGCTCGCTCATCACGACTGCCTCCGTCTCGTCCCCGCTCGCAGCCGCGAGCGCCGCTTCGGCGACGTCGAGTCCCCGGATCACGAGGTGACCCCGACCTGAACACCGCGGAAGCGCGCGGGCGAGGCGCCGTGCGAAACGTGCGCCGCCTGTCCCGGCTGGCCCTTGCCGCAGTTGGTCAGGCCGTGGAGCCGCCATTCGTCCGGGCCCGCGACCGCGTCCATCGAGCCCCAGAAGACCGGGGTGATCCCCGTGTACGTCGCGTCGCGCAGCATCCGTCCGAGCTTGCCGTCTTCGATCTCCCAGGCGATCTGCGTGCCGAACTGGAAGTTGAGCCGCTTGTCGTCGATCGACCAGCTCTTGTTCGTCTCGAGGTAGACGCCGCGCTTGACGCCGTCGATCAGCTCCTCCTTCGTGCCCGACCCGGGCTCGAGATGGAGGTTCGTCATCCGCACGAGCGGCATCCGGTTCCAGCCTTCGGCGCGCATCGATCCGCCGGCGCCCGCGCCGATCCGCGCCGCTGTCTCGCGCGAGGTGAGGAAGCCGCTGAGGATGCCCTCGCGCACGATCGGCTCGCTCGCGGCGGGAACGCCCTCGTCGTCGTACGCGAACGTGCCGAGGCCGCCGGCGGTCGTCGAGTCGGCCGTGATGTTCATGTGCTCGGAGCCGTAGCGGAGCGAGCCGAGGTCGCCGGGCTTGAGGAAGCTCGTGCCCGCGTAGGACGCCTCGGTGCCGTAGACGCGGTCGAGCTCCGTCGGGTGGCCGACCGACTCGTGCACCTGCAGCGCCATCTGCTCCGCATCGATCACGACGTCCATGACGCCGGACGGACAGGGGTCGGCGGAGAGGAGCGCAACGGCTTCCTCCGCCACCCGCGGCGCCTCGCGCTCGAGCCCGAGACTCTCGACGTACTCCCAGCCGGCCTGCGCGCTGACGCCGCCGTGCGCGCTCGGGTAGCTGCGGATCTGGTAGAGCCCGGAGCCGACCGCGATCGCGTCGATCCCGGCCCCGCACTCGCAGGTCTCGTGCTCGACGAGGGCGCCGTCCGAGGTGACGAGAACCTTCTCCTCGCGTTGCGCGCGCACCGAGGCCTGGGTCACCTTCATCTGCGGATGGACGAGCCCTTCCTCGGCGGCGAGGCAGAGGCCGACCTTGTCCGCGAGCGGGACGTCGATCGGGTCGCGCTCGCGGGGTGTCCGGTAGCTCCCCTCGGCGGGCATGACGGGCGCGAGTGCGCGTCCGTTCGCGCCGGGCGCGGCGCGCGCGAACTCGCAGGCTCTGCGCGCGGCCTCCTGCGCACCCTCCTCGGTCAGCCGGCGGTCGCACGCGAAGCCCCAGGCTCCGTCGACGAGCACGCGGACGCCGATGCCCTCGGTTTCGACGTCCGTGACGCTCTCCACCTTGCGGTTCTTCGTCAGGATTTGCTGGGTGCGGCGGACGACCGCCCGCGCATCGGCATACGAGGCGCCGGCGCCGAGGGCCGCCTGAATCGCGCTTTCGCAGAGCCGACGCACGGCAGTACGTTACCTCCGTGCGGTTGACCGCCCTCCACCACGTGACCGCGGTCTCCTCCGACGCCCGCCGAACGCTCGATTTCTACCGCGATCTCGGCTTCCGCCTGGTGAAGAAGACGGTCAACTTCGACGACCCCGCCTCGTACCACCTGTACTTCGGAAACGACGGTGGCGAGCCCGGCTCGCTGCTGACGTTCTTCGAGTGGCCGGGCGCCCACCGCGGCCGGATCGGACGCGGCTCGTATACGGCCATCGGCCTCGTCTCGCCGCGGGTGACCGACGTGCAGCGGATCGAGGATCCGGACGGCCTCCGGCTCGAGCTTCACCCCGGCGAGCGGGCCGGCCTCCACCACGTCGAGGCATGGGGGCGGCCCGAGCTCTACGAGGAGCTGGTGGCCGACGACGCGCCGCTCGGCGTCGTGCCCGCGCGGACGGACGAGCAGGGACTCGTGGGCGCCGGAACCACCCACCACATCGCCTGGCGCGCCCGCGACGAGGACGAGCAGCTCGCCTGGCAGGAGCACCTGCGCGAGGCGGGCCTGCGCCCGACGGAGGTTCTCGACCGCAAGTACTTCCGCTCCGTCTACTTCCGGCTTGCCGACGGACTTCTGTTCGAGATCGCCACCGACGGTCCGGGCTTCGCCGTCGACGAGCCGCTCGAGGCGCTCGGCGAGTCGCTCCAGCTGCCGCCCTGGCTCGAGGAGCACCGCGGCGCGATCGAGCCCAATTTAGCCCCCCTCTAGCTACAATGCCCGCCGCCCTCGCGCTGGTGGCGGAATTGGTAGACGCGCAAGGTTGAGGGCCTTGTGCCCCTTGCGGGGCGTGGAGGTTCAAGTCCTCTCCAGCGCACTGAAGGCCGCCCTGATCTGGGGCGGCTTTCGTGTCTCCAGCCTTCGCGGACGTTTGACGCCGTCCGAAGGACTCTCTACTCTGTCCTCGAACACACGTTCGTGCGACCGACCCCGAGAAGGGAGATGAGAGTGGAGCTGACCGGACGGCAACAGGAGATCTGGGACTTCCTGGTCGACTACGTCGATCGCCACGGCTACCCGCCGACCGTGCGGGAGATCGGCGAGGCCGTCGGGCTTGCCTCGCCCTCCACCGTGCACGCTCATCTCGCGAACCTCGAGCGGGCGGGCCTGTTGCGGCGCGACCCGACGAAGCCGCGGGCGCTCGAGCTGACCGGGCGCGAGCGCGGCGAGGCCGCGACGGCGACATCGGCGAACAAGCTGCCGCTGCTCGGCCAGATCGCCGCGGGCGGGCCGCTGCTCGCCGACCAGAACGTCGAGGACGAGATCGGCGTCCCCGAGACGCTGCGGGGCGACTTCCTGCTCCGCGTCAAGGGCGACTCGATGGTGAACGTGGGCATTCTCGACGGCGACATCGTCGTCGTGCAGCGGGCCCAGGACGCGCGCAACGGCGAGATCGTCGTCGCGCTCGCGGGCGACGACGAGTCGGCGGACGAGGCGACGGTGAAGACGTTCTACCGGGAGAGCGGCCGTGTCCGGCTGCAGCCGGAGAACGACGCGCTCGAGCCCATCTACGCGCCGCACGTCCAGATCCTCGGCAAGGTCACCGGGATGTTCAGGACGCTCTGATGGGAGTGACGCCGCTGCACCGGACCCTCGAGCAAGAGCTCACCGCGCTCCTCCGCGGCGCAAGCCTGGAGTGTCCGGTGTGCGGCGAGTTCGTTCTGCACGAGGGGCCGGCGATCGTCTGCCCGGAGTGCGGAATGCGCCTCGACGGGCGACTCGATTCGGCCGGAACGCAGCTACAATTCGACTCGCAGGCCGGGTGATCGCGGGCCTCGGGCCCGAGGAAAGTCCGGACACCGTAGGGCAGGACGCTGGGGCGACCCAGGCGGCGAAAGCCGACGGAAAGTGGCACAGAAAGGAAACCGCCGGCGGCGTATCTCCGGAGACACCGCAGGTAAGGGTGAAAAGGTGGGGTAAGAGCCCACCAGCGCCGTGGCGACATGGCGGCTCGCCAAACCCCGTCCGGTGCAAGGCAAACAGGCTCCGCAGACGCGGCCCGCCGAGGAACCGGGTAAGCCGCACAGATGGATGATCACCCTCGACAGAATCCGGCTTACAGGCCTGCTACGGAAAAAGCCCTGGTAACTCGGGGCTTTTTCTATGGCCCGATTCGCCGGTGACTCGACACGTTTCCGCTCGGACAGGGCGTCCCGCGGCGGTCTCCTTGGAACCGCTCGGCCCGGGCGCCCGGCCTGCGCCCTCGCGGGCTGTGCCGGCGTCGCTCCGAACCGCGTCGAGCACGTTACCAGCCCTCTCCGCCGTGCTCAAGCCGAGGTAGAAGAGGCCCACCGTGAAGCGGAGCGAGGCGACAGGCAGGCTCGAACAGCTGCTGCGGAATGCGGCCGGCGGCGGCCGCTACGTCCGGCGGATCCGCGAGATCTGGGTGTTCGGCTCCTACGCTCGCGGCGCGGCCGAGGTCGGCGACATCGACCTCGACGTCGAGTACGACTCCGACGACGAGCTGAGCATGGAGCTGGTGCGGGCGCTTTCCTACGGGCG
>WNGD01002017.1_pt1 | contig 21491 bp, 19 predicted proteins | sample 5400671 | NCBI WGS metagenome assembly WNGD01 (sample SAMN13153369, study PRJNA577476) | soil metagenome | isolation source: 40 cm soil or saprolite under grassland replicate 2 | place: USA:California | collected 2016-06-15 | reverse complement strand
GCGCCGCACGGGCGCATCGGGCTGAAATCGTGCGGGGCGGCGGCACGCGCAGGTTGCCCGAGAGTGGCCCATCAGTTGCACCTCTCAAGGTGGAACCTTGGGGAGGACGACTGTGGGACGCGCAACGGCGAAGCTCATCATCACCCTGACGCTGGCAGGGCTGGCGGGAGCGGCCTGCCGCGATTCAACCGCCCCCGTCCGCGGATCGTCCGGCCCGGCGCCCCAGCTCGGCCTGGTGACCGGCGCTCTCACCGTGTCGACGACGACGTCGGGATCGAACCTCGACCCCGACGGCTACACGGTGACGGTGGACGTGCTCCTGTCGAGCAGCCCGATCGCGCCCAACGGGAGCGTGACGTTCACGGACGTGCCTCCCGGCGTCGCGGTCGTGACGCTTTCCGGCGTTGCAGGCAACTGCACGGTCACCACCGGGAACCCGCAGGTCGTCACCGTTCCGATCGGCGGCACCGCAGGCGCAGCATTCTCGATCGACTGCGCGGGGTCGCCGCCGCCGCCGCCGCCACCACCGCCGCCACCGCCGCCGCCGCCCCCGCCGCCACCGACGAGCGGCGACCTCTCGGTGACGACTGCGACCACGGGGTCGAACCTCGATCCCGATGGGTACACCGTCACGCTCGATGGCAGCAGCAGCCGCGCGATCGGGACCAATGGGAGCGTGACGTTCACCGGGGTCCCGGCAGGGAGCCACTCAGTGGCGCTGAGTGGGCTGGCCTCGAATTGCAGCGTGAGCGGTACGAACCCGCGGACCGTGACGGTCACGGCGGGGAGCACGACTAGCACCACGTTCTCGGTCAGCTGCGCAGCACCGCCACCGCCGCCTCCGCCGCCGCCGCCACCGCCGCCGCCGCCACCACCCCCGTCGGCGCGAGTGACCGGCAGTGGGCAGGTCGGCGCGGGCTCTCCCACGCCCGGGAACAACGTGGTGACCTTCGACTTCGACGTGCGGTCCGATCTGACCGGAAGATTCACGGGCACCGATTACGCCGACGTGCGACCGGATGGTAGGCCCGCGTCGCTGACCGTGGACCCGACGGCGGATCCCGCGACGTCGATCACCGCGTACCGCAACAGCTCGACTAAGTGCAGCGACCCCAGTCGCGGGGTGGAAGTGGACGCCAACGGGCGTGAGGACACGGGCGGCGTAGTGAGCTTCACCCTGAGCGTGTGTGACAACGGACCGGCCGGGAGCGGCTCCGACTTCTTCGACGTCTTCATTCCGTCAGAGGGATTCCGCGTCTCCGGCACCGTGACGAGTGGAGACATCGTCAAGCAGTGAGCGTGAACGGCGGTACGCCGGAGCTGTTTTCGACCTGTCCGGCCTCGAGCAACACCCCGCGAGCGCAGTACCTCGCACGGGTGGCCGACGTGGCGCGCTGGAGCGAGCGCCACGGCTGTCGCGGCATGCTGGTCTACAGCGACAACCGTCAGGTGGATCCGTGGCTCGTGGCGCAGTACGTGATCCACCACACGACCGACCTGTGCCCCTTGGTGGCCGTGCAGCCGGTGTACATGCATCCCTACACCGTCGCCAAGCTCGTGACGAGCCTGGCATGGCTGCACGGGCGCCGCGTGTGTCTGAATCTCGTGGCGGGCGGCTTCAAGAACGACCTCGAAGCGCTGAACGATCCTACGGAACACGATCGGCGCTACGAGCGCCTGACCGACTACGCCACGCTGATCGGGCTGTTGCTCTCGGGCGCGGGGGTCACATACCAAGGCGCGTTCTACGGCGCGACCCGCCTCAAGCTGACGCCGCCGGTGGCGCCGGATCTCTCGCCTGGACTGTTCGTGTCGGGCTCGTCCGCGGCGGGCGTGGCCGCCGCGCGGGCGATCGGCGCGACGGCGGTGAAATACCCTCCGCCGCCCGGGGAGGAAGAGCCGGCGGAGGAGGGGGTGCGTACGGGAGCGCGTATCGGGATCGTGGCCCGTGAGGACTCAGAGGAGGCGTGGCGGGTCGCGCGGCTGCGCTTCCCACCCGACCGGCGGGGTCAGCTCGCGCGGGAAATGGCGACGAGAATCTCGGACTCGTTCTGGCATCGGCAGATCACGGATGCGGCCCATGCGGCAGCGGGGGCGGGGGCGGCCAACGGCGGACCATACTGGCTCGAGCCGTTCGAGCACTATCAGACGATGTGTCCGTATCTGGTGGGGAGCTACGACGAGGTCGCGGGGCTGCTGGCGCGATATCTCGAGCTCGGCCACGAGGCGTTCATCCTCGACATCCCGACCGCCGAAGACGATCTGTACCACGCGCGCACCGCCTTCGAGCGCGCGGCCGCTCTGGTGAGGCCATGACGCGGCTGCTGCACCACTGGCCGGCGGCGCAGGCGGAGCGACGCCCGGACGCAGGCGCGCTGGTGTTGGGCGAGACCCGCGTCAGCTACGGTGAGCTCGAGGCGGCGAGCAATCGGCTGGCGCGGCTGCTCGGCGCGGTCGGGTGCCGGCCGGGCGAGCGCGTCGCCCTGCTCCTCCCGAAATCGCCGACCGCCGTGATCTCCCTGCTCGGTGTGCTCAAAGCGGGCGGGATCTATGTGCCGGTGGATCCCGCCAACCCCGCGGCACGCATGGCCGCGATCTTCGCGTCGTGCGAGCCCCGCATCGTGCTCGTCGCGGGCGCCGCGGCGCGCTCCCTGGCTGAACTGAGCGTGGCCGGGCGTCCGGCGCCACGCTACCGCATCGGCTGCATGGACGAGAGGGGCGCCTGCGACCTCCCGGTTCGCCCCGACTTTGTGCTTTCGGACCTCGAGGCGTTCCCAGCCACGCCGCGGGACCCGCCGCCCGCGGCGTGCGCTACCGCCCAAATCCTCTTCACGTCGGGATCCACCGGTGTTCCCAAGGGCGTGGTCATCCGCCACTCCAGCGTGATCCGTTTCGTAGAGTGGGCGAACGGCTACTTCGGGCCGACCACCGGGGACCGCCACTCGGGCCATTCGCCGCTCCATTTCGATCTGTCGACGTACGACGTGTTCGGGACTCTGGCCGCCGGCGCCGAACTGCACCTCGTGCCGCCGGAGGTCGACCTGCTGCCGCACAAACTGGCGCAGTTCGTGCGCGCCAGCCGCCTGACCCAGTGGTTCTCGGTGCCGTCGGTGTTGACCCACATGGCCCAGTCCGGCGCGGTGCGCCACGGGGACTTCCCGACCCTGCGGCGCGTGCTGTGGTGCGGTGAGGTGTTCCCGACGCCCGCTCTGCGCCATTGGATGCGGCGGGTACCGCGCGCGTCGTTCACCAACCTCTACGGGCCGACGGAGACGACGATTGCGAGCAGCTACTACACGGTGCCCGAGTGTCCGGTGGATGACGGCGCGTCCGTCCCCATCGGACACCCCTGCGCGGGCGAGGTGCTGCGCGTGCTGGACGAGGCCGGAGAGCCCGTCCCGCCGGGCGCGATCGGCGAGTTGTACATCGGGGGGGCGGGTGTGAGTGCCGGCTACTGGCGAGATCCCGAGCGTACGCGCGCCGCCTTCGTGCGCGCGCCCGGCGGGAAGCTGGGGGGACTGTACCGCACCGGCGATCTCGCGAGCGTGAGCCCCGACGGATTGACCTTCTTTCACGGGCGCGCGGACACGCAGATCAAAGCCCGAGGGTATCGCATCGAGCTGGGTGAGATCGAGGGGGCGCTGCTCGCGCTCGACGGGATCGCGGAGGGGGCCGTGGTCGGCCTGCCGACGGACGGGTTTGCGGGCACCACGATCTGCTGCGCCTACGTGCCGGCCGGCCGGGCCCGAGGCGCTGTCACCCCCAAAGAGGTGCGGCGACGCCTGGCGGCGCGCCTGCCCCCCTACATGCTGCCCGCGCGCTGGCTCGCGCTGGAGCGCCTGCCGCGCAACGCCAACGGCAAGATTGGACGGCGCGAGCTGCAAGACGCCTTCCTGGGCCATGAAGCTGTTGCCCATTGATTCGCCCGCGCTGATCGACACGGTCGCCGGCTGGCTCGGTCAGAAAGCGAACTACCAGTGGCTCGACTTCGGCCAGGGCGTGCAGCGGCTCACGCCCTTGTCCCTGAAGCTGATGACGCAGCGGGACATCCATTTCTTGCGCGTGTTCACCGGAGACGACGACACGACGCTCGCCGGCGTCGTCGGTCTGACCAACGTGGATCGCACGTTCCGGACGGCGAGCGTCTGGACCGTACTGGGAAACAAGGGCCAGGGCGGCTGCGGCCGGCGCGCGACGGCCCGGCTGCTCGACCTGGCCTTCAGGGAGTTGGGGCTGTGCGCGATCAACGCGTGGACCGTCGAGACGAACGCGGCGGCGCAGCGCGGCCTCGAGCAGCTGGGGTTTCGCTACGTCGGCCGGCTACGCAAGTGCCACTACATCGACGGGCGTGCGCTCGACCGCCTGCTGTACGACCTGCTGGCCGACGAGTATCGCGAGCGCGCCGGTGACGACTGAAGAGCGGCTCGCGATCCTGTTCCGCCGGCACCTCCATCTGGAGGTCCCGTCGCTCGACACGGATCTCCTCGAGACCGGGCTGCTCGACTCGCTATTGATCGTTGATTTGCTGGTCCACATCGAGCGCGAGCTGGGGCGCACGCTTCCGATGGAGGCGCTCGAGCTGGAGGATTTCCGCAGCCTCGTCACGATCGCGCGGTGCATCGAGCGAAAGGGACAGGCCCCCGACCCGTCTACCCGTCTCGCTTCGGATACACGCTGACCTTATAGCGCTTCTTGTTCTTATGCTCGAACTTGACCTGACCGTCGATCAGCGTGAATAACGTGTCGTCGGACGCGCGGCGCACGTTCAGCCCGGGGTGGAACTTCGTGCCGCGTTGTTTGACGAGGATGCTCCCCGCCGTCACGAACTCTCCGGCGAAGCGTTTCACGCCCAAATACTTGGGGCCGGAGTCGCGGCCGTTGCGGGAGGAGCCGACGCCTTTCTTGTGGGCCATATCGCTCCCTCAGTCCTTGAGCTTCACGTCGGCGATCTTGATCTCGGTGAACGGCTGGCGGTGTCCGGCGTGACGCCGGAACCCGGTGCGGCGGGCGAAGCGGTAAATGTGGATCTTCTTGCCCTTGCCGTGTCGCACCACTTCGGCCGTCACCTTGGCGCCCTTCAAGACCGGTTTGCCGGTGTGCACGTGCTTGCCGTCACTCGCCAACAGCACGCGATCGAACGTCACCTTGCTCCCGGGCTCGCCTTCGAGCAACGGGACCTTGATCGTGACGCCGGGCTCGGCGCGGTACTGGACGCTGCCGATGGCAAAGATGGCGTAGGTCATGAGGGCCGGAACGTAAATGAGGGCAATCGGTTAGTCAATGGTCGCCTACGCCACCGCGTACTGCTCGGTCACGTCCCGGCCCGCCGGCTGCGCCATCATGCGGAACTCGTCGAGGCGCATCATCGGGTCGTCGCGCACCTCGAGCTCGAGCCCGGTTTGCTTCTCGAGTTGTCGCAGGAAGTTCGGCTCCTGCTCCACGAGATACAGCGCCACTTCGGGGTGCAGCCGCACGGCGAGCTGCCGCTCCTTGTGCTCGGCGCCGGCGCGTTTGAGCGAGCGCTCCATCCGCCGCACGACCACCTCGGGGCGAAACACGCGTCCGGTCCCGTTACAGGTGGGGCACTCCGCGGTCATCGACTGCCACAGCGACGGGCGCACGCGCTGCCGGGTCATCTCGATCAGGCCAAGCTCCGAGACGGCGAACGCCTTGGTACGCGCGCGGTCGCGACCCAAGTGGGTCCGCAGCTCCTGCAACACCTTGTCGCGGTTGCCGCGCGACTCCATGTCGATGAAGTCCACCACGATGATCCCGCCGATGTCCCGCAGCCGCAACTGGCGCGCCACTTCTCGCGCCGCCTCGATGTTCGTCTTGAGGATCGTGCTCTCGGGGTCCTTCTTGCCGGTATACCGGCCCGTGTTCACGTCGATCGAGGTCAGCGCTTCGGTCGGCTGGATGATGAGATACCCGCCCGTCGGCAGCTCCACCCGCGGCATGAAGAGCTTGCGGACTTCCGCCTCGACGTCGTACTCGTCGAACAGGGGGGCCTCGGCGGCGTGCAGTTTCACCCGCTCGATCAGGTCGGGATCGATCTGCTTCAAGTACTGGACGATCTCGTTGTGCAGCATCTTCGAGTCGACGAGCAGCGAGTCGACCTTGTCACTGAACAGGTCGCGGATGATGCCGCGCGTGAGGCTGGTCTCGCGTTGCAGCAGCGCCGGCGGGCGCACCGAGCCGGCCTTGCGCTTGATTTTCTTCCACAAGTCGTACAGGTGGTCGATCTCGTGCTTGCAGCTCTGCTCGGTCAGATCTTCGGCCACGGTGCGGATGATCCACCCGCCCGAGTCTTTGGGGACGAGCTTGGCGACCATGTCGCGGAGCTTGGCGCGCTGATCGCGGTTCTCGATCTTGCGGGAGACACCGACCTTCGAGGCGAACGGCATGTAGACCAGGAACCGGCCGGCGAGCGACACCTGCGCAGTGACACGCGGTCCCTTGGTACCGATTGGTTCTTTGATGACCTGAACGAGCTTGGCCTGACCCTTCTTCAGCTCGTCGGCGACGTTCGGCAGGCGGCGGCGCTTGGAGCCACCGTTCCCGTTGTCGGTCTCGTCGTCCGGATCGCGCGGCTCGTCTTCGTCCTCCGATTCGATCAGATCGGAGGCATGGAGGAAGGCGCTCTTTTCGGCGCCGATGTTGACGAAGGCTGCCTGTATCCCCGGCAGGACCGCGTCCACGGTGCCGAGATAGATGTCACCCACCGAGCGGCGGGTGTCGGGACGATCCACCAAGAGCTCAACAAGGCGGTCGTCCTCCAGGATGGCCACGCGGGTTTCCCGCGGGCTCCCGCTGATTAGTATTTCCCGTTTCAAAGCATGTTCCCTCGATCCCGGCCGGCCAGCAGCCCGGCGGGATCCGATTGTTGTCCCAGCAAGCACTCATTCCGAGCAGATTGACGGAGGAGGATCTGACCCGATTGGAAGGACGGCCCGATTGCGGCGCACCGAAGGTGCTCAACGCGGCGAGCAGTCCGGAAGTCCAATGCATACTCTAAATCTAAGCGGGCTTGCGACTTACGTCAACTAGCCCGAGATTTCATTCCCTATGATGCATCTACACAACGGATTCTCGCGTTCGGGGGTGCTTCTGACTGGCATGTTGCTCGGCGGGGCCGAAGCGGCGCTCGGCCAAACGATCCAATACCCATCCGCGCACAAGAGCGCCGTGGTGGACGACTACCACGGCACGCCGGTGCCGGACCCCTATCGCTGGCTCGAGGACCCCGACGCGCCGGACTCGCGCGCCTGGATCGAGGCCGAGAACCGCATCACCGAGTCGTATCTGGCGCAAATCCCGCAGCGGGACGCGATCCGCCGGCGGCTCACGCAGCTGTGGAATTATCCCAAGTACGGCGCCCCATTCCACAAGGTGGGGCGGTACTTCTTCTTCAAGAACGACGGCCTGCAGAACCAATCGGTGCTGTACAAGCAGGCGTCGCTCGTGGCCGACGCCGAGGTGCTGCTCGATCCCAACGTGCTGTCGTCAGACGGCACCGTCGCGCTCTCCACGCTGGCGCTGTCGGAGGACGGACGGCTGCTCGCCTACGGCACGTCGGCGAGTGGGTCGGACTGGGAGGAGTTCCACGTGCGCGACATCGCGACCGCGCGCGATCGCGCGGACCACCTGCGCTGGATCAAGTTCTCCGGCGCGTCGTGGACGCACGACGGCCGCGGGTTTTTCTACAGTCGCTACCCGGAGGCGGCGGACAAGGCCTTGACGAGCGTCAATCGCTTCCAGAAGGTCTATTATCACCGCCTCGGCACCGCTCAGGCGCGGGACGTGCTGGTGTACGAGCGTCCCGATCAGCCGGATTGGGGGTTCGGCGCCGCAGTGACCGACGACGGCCGGTACGTCGTCATGAACGTGTGGCTCGGCACCGACCGGCGGAACCGTGTGCACTACCTCGACCTGCGGAGCGCCACCCGTCCCCGCGTCACGGGGGCGGTCACGCGTCTGCTCGACGACTTCGACGCCGGCTACGGCTTCATCGGGAACGATGGACCGGTGTTCTACTTCCTCACCGACCTCGATGCTCCGAAGAAGCGGGTGATCGCGATCGACACGCGGCAACCGGAGCGCGCGCGCTGGCGCGAGATCATCCCGCAGGGCGAGGACGTGCTCGAGGGCGTCCAGATCATCCACGATGTGTTCGTCGCGCATTACATGCACGATGCGCATTCGCGGCTGCGGCTGTTCGCGCTGGACGGGCGGTTTCTCAAGGACGTCGCGTTGCCGACGCTCGGCGCCGTGGCGTCGATCTCGGGCGAGCGCAAGGACGATGCGATGTTCTACGCGTTCACGTCGTTCCTCTACCCCACCACGATTTTTCGCTACGACTTCACAGAAGGCACGTCGAGCGTCTTCAAGGCGCCGGCCATCGACTTCGATCCGTCGGGGTACGAGACGAAACAGGTGTTCTACACCAGCAAGGACGGCACGCGCGTGCCGATGTTCATCACGCACAAGCAGGGCATCAAGCTGGACGGGTCGAATCCGACGTATCTGTACGGCTACGGGGGGTTCGACATCAGTCTCACGCCGAGCTTCTCGGTGAGCGTGCTCGCGTGGCTCGAGCTGGGCGGTGTATATGCCATGCCCAACCTGCGGGGCGGCGGGGAGTACGGCGAAGAGTGGCACCAGGCGGGGATGCACGAGAAGAAGCAAAATGTGTTCGACGATTTTCTGGCCGCGGCGGAGTACCTCATCGCGCAGGGCTATACGACGCCCGCGAAGCTCGCCGTGGGCGGCGGCTCGAACGGGGGCCTGCTGGTGGGGGCGGCGATCACGCAACGGCCCGAGTTGTTCGGCGCGGCGCTGCCGGCGGTCGGGGTCATGGACATGCTACGGTTTCACAAGTTCACGATCGGCTGGGCCTGGGTCACCGAGTACGGCTCGGCGGACAGCGCGGCGCAGTTCCCGTATCTCTACAAGTATTCGCCGCTGCACAACCTCAAGGCCGGGGCGCGCTATCCGGCGACGTTGATCACCACTGCCGATCACGACGATCGGGTGGTGCCGGGGCACTCCTTCAAGTTCGCCGCCGCCCTGCAGGCGGCACAGGCGGGTCCCGCCCCGGTACTGATCGAGATCGAGACCAAGGCCGGGCACGGCGCCGGCAAGCCGACCAGCAAGGTGATCGAGGAGCAGGCGGATCGGTGGGCGTTTCTGGTGAAGAATCTGGGGATCGTGCCCTAATCGACCAGGTCTCCGAGTAGCTGCCGCGCGATGACGATGCGCTGAATCTCGCTCGTGCCTTCACCGATCTCGCAGATCTTGGCGTCCCGCATCATGCGCTCCACCGGATAATCCGTGGTGTAGCCGTAGCCGCCGTGCAGCTGCACGGCTTTGGTGGTCGCGCGCATGGCGAGCTCGGACGCGTACAGCTTCGCCATCGCGGCCTCCTTCTTGAACGGCTGACCGTTCTGCTTGAGCCATGCCGCGTGGTACACCAGGTGGGTCGCGGCCTCGATCTCGGTTGCCATGTCGGCGAGCGCGAAGTGCACGCCCTGAAAGCTCGCGACCGGCCGCCCGAATTGCTTGCGCGTCGCGGTGTACTCGAGGCACTCCGCCAGGGCCCCCTCGGCGAGGCCCAGCGCCAGGGCGCCGAGCCCGATGCGGCCGCCGTCCAGTGTGTGCAGGAATTGGCGGAAGCCGTTGTTCACCGGTCCCAGCACGTTGTCGCGCGGCACGACGGCGTCCTGGAAGACGAGCTCCCGCGTGTCGGAGGCGCGCCAGCCCAGCTTGTCCTCCTTCTTGGCCGCCGCCACGCCGGGACACTTGGGGAGCGATACGTCGTGTCCGATCCCGACCCGTCGCGTGTCCTCGAGGTCACAGGTGTCCTTGGTGACGATGAAGGCGGTGATGCCGTGCGTCTTCTGGGCGGCGGGATCGGTGCGGGCGGTGACCACAAAGATCTCACCCACGCCGGCGTGGGTAATGAAGATCTTGGAGCCGTTGAGGACGTAGTGGTCGCCCCGGTCGACCGCAGTGGTCTTGGTGCCTCCGGCGTCCGAGCCGGCGCCGGGCTCGGTCAGGCCGAAGCCGCCCAGCACCCTGCCGGTCGCGAGCAGCGGGACGTAGCGCCGCTTCTGCTCGTCCGTCCCGAAGTCCATGATCGGAGAGGTGCCGAGCGTGGTGTGCGCGCTGACCGTGATCGCATGGCTCGCGTCGACCTTGGCGAGCTCGTGGATCACGATGATGTACGAGAGATAGTCCATCCCCGAGCCGCCGAGCTGCTCCGGCCAGGGGATGCCGAACAGGCCGAGCTCGGCCATCTGCCTGACGTTGTCCCACGGGAAGCGGCTCTCGAGATCGTACGCCCTCGCGCTCGGCCGGATCACCTGGTTCGCGAAGTCGCGCACCATGGAGCGGACCTGATGGTGGTGGTCGGTGAAGTAGAGGCTGTCGTGCATGGGGGGAATATAGCGGCGCCCGGGGTCTCCTCACCCGGTCGTCCCAAACCCCGCCGCGATGCAGTTGATCGACAGGAGCAGCGCCGGCAGCGCGTCTTCCTGCCCCGCGCGGTAGCGTCGCAACAGCGCGATCTGCTGGTGGCTCACCTGATTCAGCGTTGGCAGCCGGCGGGAGAGGCGTTCCCGGAACTGGGGGAACCGCTCGGCGAGGGCGCTCTCGCCCGTGAGGCGCCGCACCGCGTCGACGGTGCGGTGGTATTCGTCGGCGACGAGGGAAACCAGCTCGTTGCGGACCCAGGGGTCGGCGACCAGATCGGCGTACGCGCGCGCGATGTCGAGATCGACGTACGCGAGCGTCTTCTCCGCCTCGTCCACGATCAAGCGGAACAGGCGGCAGCCGGTGAACATCCGCTCGAGCAGGGCCGCGCCGCGCGCGCCGCGCACCTCGAGGAAGGTGGCGAGCCCGGTGCCCACCCCGTACCAGCCCGGGACACAGTGGCGGTTCTGGGTCCAGGCGAACACCCACGGGATGGCGCGCAGGTCGCCGAGCGTGCGGGCGCCGAACCGTCGCGCGGGGCGCGAGCCGATGTTGAGCAGCGCGATCTCCTCGAGCGGGCTCGCCGCCTGGAAGTACGTGACGAGCTGGGGATGCTCGATCAGCCGGCGATAGGCGGCGTGCGCCGCGCCGGACACCGCTTCCATCGCCTCGTCGAACTCGGCTGTCGGTACCAGCGCCTCCTCGCGCTCGGACTTGAGGGAGTGCTCGAGCACGCCCGCGGCCAACAGCTCCGTCTGGTAGGCCGCCGTGCCGCGGTTGGCGTACTTGAACGAGACGACCTCCCCCTGCTCGGTGATGCGCAGGCGTCCCGCGATCGAGCCGGCCGGCTGCGCGGCGATGGCGCGCCCGGTCGGCGCGCCGCCCCGGCTCACCGACCCGCCGCGCCCGTGGAAGAACGCGATCGGGACGCCGCACTCTCGGCCGAGCCGCGTGAGCTTGAGCTGCGCCTTCGCCAGCTCCCAATTGGACGTGAGGAAGCCCCCGTCCTTGTTCGAGTCGGAGTACCCGATCATGACCTCGTAGACGCCGCCCTGGGCGCGCACACTGCGCCGTATCAGGGGCACCTGTAGCAGCGCCCGGACGATCTCCGGCGCGCGCCGCAGGTCGTCGACGGACTCGAACAGCGGCACGACCGGCAGCGTGCAGCTCTCGGTACCTTGGGCGTCGGCGAACAGGCCGGCTTCCTTGGCGAGCAGGTACGCGCCCAGCACGTCGGCCGCCTCGTGGGTCATGCTGAGGACGAAGCTGCCGATCGCCTCGCGGTCGAGCTCGTCGCGCAGCTCGCGGATCAGCCGGAACATGCCGAGCGTCTCGGCCGCCTCGGGCGGGAGGCTGGGCGGCGGACAGTCCGGGCGGAGCGGCCGGGCGAGCTCGCCCTGCAGCCAGGTCACCCATTCGGGCGACGCGGGCGCAGGGGCTGGGGGGTCGCCCGGGTGCCGCGCGCGCCACAGGGCGGCGAGCGCCGCGGTGAGTCGCGTCGTGTTGTCCCGCAGGTCGAGCCGGAAGGTGCTGAAGCGAAACGCCTCGACCTCGCGCCGCACGGGTCGCACGAGCCGCGCGACGGCGCCGGAGGCGTGGGCGCCGGCCAGGCCCGACTCGAGCGTCCCTAGGTCTGCGATCAGCTCGTCCGCGGTGCCGTAGCCCGCGGCCTCAGGGGCGGTCTCGCCGTGCTCCGCGCACTTGAGGGTGGCGTCCAGGCGCCGCAGCATGCAGGCGACGTACTGGCGGAACACCTCGCCCGGATTGCGCGCGGCGATGGGCGCGCCGGCCCCGCTGCGGTCGAGCTGTCGGGCCAGGGCCTCCCGGAACTCGAGGGGGATCCGGGCCGCGCGCTCGGTGACGGAAAGCCCCCGCAGCAGCTCGGCCAGGCGTTGGCGGTAGCGACGCAGGCTCGCGACGCGATTCTCATACACGGTCCGGCGCGTCACCTCGTTGGTGACGAAGGGATTGCCGTCGCGGTCGCCGCCGATCCACGACCCGAACTGGAAGAACGGCGGCACCTCGAACCGGCCGTCGGGGTAGGCCCGCTGCAGCGCCCGATCGAGCCTGTCCACGAGCTCGGGGACGACGTCGAACAGGTTTTCCGTCACGAAGTACAAACCCCAGGCGAGCTCTTGGGCAACCGTGGGCTTCTCCAGTCGCAGCTCGCCGCTGAGCCACAGCAGCTCGATCTCGGTGCGCACGGCGTCCACCAGACCGCTCCGCTCGCGCGGGGTCCAGCGCGGCGCTTCGAGATCGACGAGCCGGCGATAGATCCGGCGGTGTTTCTCGAGCACCGTGACACGCTTGGCCTCGGTGGGATGGGCGGTGATCACCGGCCGCACGCGCAGGTGCGCCACGAGGGATCGCAGTTGCTCGGCCGCGACCCCCTGCGCGGCGGCGGCGCTCACGACCTGAGCGAACGTGCCCCGCAGCTGCTCGGGGCCGCGCTCCACCTCGGCCTGGCGGCGCAGCCGCATCGCCGCGTTCTGCTCGGCGATGGAGAGCAGCTGGAACCAGGTGCCCTGCGCCTGGATGGCGCGCGCGATCAGCTCCGGGGACGCCCCGTCCGCCGTGGGCTCGCCCCGCAGCGCGGGCTCGAGCTCCGGCTGATGGACGCGGATCACCTCGACGAACTGATCGAACAGCAGCTGCGCCACCTCGTCGACGTACCGGGACGCGGTACGGGGGGCGGAGGCGGGAGGGTTGTCGCTCACACCACGCGGTCGCGCGGGGCGCTTCCGGCGAAGAACGCCGTGAGGTTATCCAACGCCCGCATGCCCATGGCCACGCGCGTCTCCTGCGTGGCGCTGCCGAGGTGCGGCAGCAGCACCACGTTCTCCATGGTCAAGAGCGCGGGGGTCACGTGAGGCTCCTGCTCGTACACGTCGAGCGCGGCCCCCGCGATCTGGCCGCGCCGGAGCGCGGCCACGAGCGCCGTCTCGTCCACGATGTCGCCGCGGGCGGTGTTGATGAGGAACGCGGTGGGCCGCATGAGGGCGAGCCGCTCGGCATTCACGAGATGGCGGGTCTCGGGCGTGGCCGGGGAATGCAGCGACACGAAGTCGGCTTCACGCAGCACGTCCTCCACCGTGGCCCTCGGCTCGGCGGCGAGATCGGCGAGGACGTCTCGAGGGGGCGGATACGGGTCGTGAAACAGCACGCGCATCCCGAACCCGTGATGCGCGCGTCGCGCCACGGCCCGGCCGATCCGACCCAGTCCGATCAACCCCAACGTCTTGCCGCTGACTTTGGTGCCGAGCAGGTGCGTGGGCCGCCACCCCGTCCATGCGCCGCTCCGCACTTGCCGCTCCCCTTCGCCCGCGCGCCGCGCCACCATGAGCATGAGCATGACGGCGTCGTCCGCGGTGTCGTCGGTGAGCACCTCCGGCGTGTTCGTGACCACGACGCCGCGGGCTTTCGCGGCGGCCACGTCGATGTGGTTGAACCCCACGCCGTAGTTGGCGAGGATCCGGACGCGGAGCGGCTCGACCGCGAGCGTATCGCCGGTGATGCGGTCGCTCACGGTGGGCACGAGCGCGTCCGCGGTGCGCAGCGCGTCCTGCAGCTCGGCGGGCGTGAGCGGATGGTCGTCGCGGTTCACGCGGGTGTCGAACGCTCGGGTCAGCTCGACTTCGACGGGCGCGGGCAGCCGCCGCGTCACCACGACGGTCGGCCGGCCCGGTGCACTCACCGCGCGACCAAGACCTGGCGGGGCGGCCTCCGGGCCAGGGCCTGCGCTACCGTCGACCCGAGCTCGGCCGGGCTCGGGGCCACGACGAGGCCCGCCGACCGCATGATTTCGGCCTTCTCCGCCGCGGTGTCCCCGAACGCCGAGATGATCGCGCCGGCGTGCCCCATGCGTCGGCCCTTCGGCGCCGTGAGGCCGGCGACGTATCCGATTACCGGTTTCGTCATGTGTTCCTTGACGAAGCGGGCGGCGTCCGCCTCCTGCGGGCCGCCGATCTCGCCGATCATCATGACCGCGTCCGTCTCCGGGTCCTCCTGGAACAGCGCCAGGATGTCGACGAACGAGCTGCCGTTGATGGGATCACCGCCGATCCCCACGCTCGTCGAAATGCCCACGCCGAGCGCCTGCATCTGCGCGGCCGCCTCGTAGCCGAGCGTGCCGGAGCGCGTGACCAGGCCGACCGTGCCGCGCATGTAGATGTGGCCCGGCATGATCCCCAGCATCGCCTTGCCGGGGCTGATCACGCCGGCGCAGTTGGGTCCGATCAGGCGGGTCCGCCGCTCCTTGGCGTACCGCCACAGATAGCGTTTGACGCGCATCATGTCCTGGGCGGGAACGCCGTCGGTGATCGTCACGACGAGCCGGATACATGCGTCCGCCGCCTCCATGACGGCATCGGTGCAGTACGGAGCGGGCACCAGCACCAGCGAGGCGACGGCGCCGGTGGCCGCGACCGCTTCCTTGACGGTATTGAACACCGGCCGCTCGAGGTGCCTGGTGCCGCCCTTCCCCGGGGTCACCCCGCCCACCACGTTCGTGCCGTAGGCGATCATCTGCTTCGCGTGGAACGTCCCCTTGTCCCCCGTGAACCCCTGGACGATGACGGCGGTCTGCTCGTCGAGCAGGATGCTCATGCGGTCTCCGGTGCATTGGCGTTCGACGTCCTCACCCCCTGTCCCCCTCTCCCTCCGGGAGAGGGGGGACTACTTTCGACGTTCCCCCTCTCCGGAACGGAGAGGGGTCAGGGGGTGAGGATCGCCGCGCCGCTACCACCCGTTCGGCCGCTTCCGCGAGCGTGTCGGCGGTGATGATGGGAAGCCCGCTCTCCTGCAGGATGCGGCGGCCCTCCAGCACGTTCGTCCCCGCGAGCCGCACCACCAGCGGGACGGGCACGCGGACCTCGCGAACCGCCTGCACCACGCCCTGGGCCACCCAGTCACAGCGGTTGATGCCGGCGAACACGTTCACGAGGATCGCCCGGACCTTCTGGTCGGAGAGCACCAGGCGGAACGCCGCGGCGACGCGATCGGGAGACGCGCCGCCCCCGATGTCGAGGAAGTCGGCCGGCTCGCCGCCGGCGTGCTGGATCATGTCCATGGTCGCCATGGCGAGCCCGGCGCCGTTGATGATGCAGCCGATGTCGCCGTCCAGCGCCACGTAGTTCAGCCCGTGCTCGGCGGCCTCGGCCTCGCGCGGATCTTCCTGCGCGTGATCGCGCAGCTCAGCCACGTTGGGCCGGCGGAACATCGCGTTGTCGTCGAAGCTCATCTTCACGTCGAGTGCCAGCACCTGCGCGTCCGCCGTGACGACGAGCGGATTGATCTCCACCATGGTGGCGTCCAGCTCGCGGAACGCGCGATACGCTCCGAGGATGACGGCGACGGTCTGGCTCACCTGCGACGAGGCGAGCCCCAGACCGAAGGCGAGCTCGCGCGCCTGAAACGCCTGCATCCCGACGGCGGGCTCGACGACCTCGCGCAGGATGGCCTCGGGCTCGCGCTGCGCGATCTCCTCGATCTCCATACCGCCGTGCGGGTGCGCGACGACGACGATGCGCTCGCGCCCGCGGTCGAGCACGAGCCCGAGGTACAGCTCGCGCGCGATCGGCAGCGCCTCCTCGATGAGCAGGCGGTGGACCGGGAGGCCGTCCGGCCCGGTCTGGGTGGTCACGAGGGTCTTCCCAAGGAGCTCCTTGGCCGCCTGCCGGACGTCGACGACGCTGGTGCAGAGCCTGACCCCGCCCGCCTTGCCGCGCGCGCCCGAGTGGATTTGCGCCTTCACCACCCAGCGGCTGCCGCCGATCTCGGCGGCGCGATACGCCGCTTGGTCGGCGCTGTAGGCGACGCCGCCCTTGGGCACCCGGACGCCGAACCCGGCCAGCAGCTCCTTCGCCTGGTATTCGTGAATGTCCACGCTTCACACTCGCGTCGCGGCCAGGGAAGGCGCGCCCCGCCCGCGGGCGGCGATGGCCGACGCCATCGCGACGACGTTCTGCGCCATGCGCGCCGACGCCGCGTCGATCATGCGGCCGTCGAGCTGGGCCGCGCCGCGGCCCTCACGCGCCGCCTGGTCCAGCGCGTCGAGGATGCGCCGCGCCCGCTCCACCTCCGCCGCCGGCGGCGTGAAGACCTCGTTCGCCAGCGCGATCTGCGAGGGGTGGATCGCCCACTTCCCCTCGTAGCCGAGCGCCGCGGCGCGCCGGGCCGCCGCGCGAAACCCTTCCGGATCCTTGAAGTCGCCGTACGGCCCGTCGATCGGGCGCAACCCGTACGCCCGGCAGGCGGTGACCATGCGCGACAGCGCCGCGTGCCATTGATCGCCGGGATAATCCGGATTCGGGCCTCCGATGCTCACGGTCCGAGCGCGCAGACTCGCCGCCAGGTCGGCCACTCCGAAATGCATCGCCTCGAGGCGGGGGCTCGCCTGCGCGATCGCCTCCACGTTAGCCATACCGAGGGCCGTCTCGATCAGGACGTCGATGCCGATGGGGGTCGAGATGCGGCGCGCGGTCTCGATCTGGGTGAGGAGGGCGTCGACGAGGTACACGTCCGCCGGCACGCCGACCTTGGGCACGAGCAGCACGTCCAGGCGGTGCCCCGCCTGCTCCACGACGTCCACGACGTCGCGGTACATGTAGTGGGTATCGATGCCGTTGATGCGAACGCTGACCGTCTGGCCGCGCGCCCGCCAGTCGTGCTCCAGGAGCCCGGCAATGACGTTGTGGCGCGCCTGCTCCTTGTCCGCCGGGGCGACAGCGTCCTCGAGGTCGAGGAACACGCAGTCCGCGTCGCTCGCCAACGCCTTCGGGAACAACGCGGGTTGCGAGCCTGGCACCGCGAGCTCGCTCCGCTGGAGCCGGGGTCGAGCCGGCTCGGAGCGGGTGAGGTTCATGCCCGGACGGTGGCGCGCGGCGAATGGCCCTTCCCGCTCGCGGGTGGCTGCGGCACGTCGGGAGACGGCACCACCGCGACGCGGGGCGGCAGCGGTGCTGCGGTGCTGCGGTAGTGCTCCGCGGCCGCCGCGACGCCCGCGCCCAGGGTGATCTTGATGCCGACGTCGCGCATCGCCATCTCCGCCCCGGCGATGGCGCCGAGCAGCATCAGCTCGTTCAGGTCGCCCAGATGACCGATGCGGTACAGCTTGCCGGCCACCCGCGCGAGCCCGGCGCCCAAGGCGAGGTTGTAGCGCCGGAACGCGACGTCGATGACATCCGCCGCGTTGAACCCGTCGGGCACGAGGATCGCGCTCACGGTGTCGGAGTGCCACTTCGGCGCCCGGGCACAGAGCTTCAAGCCCCAGGCCCGCACCGCGGCGCGCACGCCGTCCGCGAGGCGGCGATGACGCGCGAACACGTCGTCCAGCCCTTCCTCGAACAGCATGTCGAGGGACTCGCGCAGGCCGTACAGCAGCGGGATCGCGGGCGTGTAGGGGAAGTAGCCCGTCGCGTTGGCCTTGATCATGTCGCCGAAGTCGAAGAACACGCGCGGGCATTTCGCCTGCTCGCGGGCGGCGAGCGCTTTGGGACTGGCGCAGACGAGGCCGAGTCCGGGGGGCAGCATCAGCCCCTTCTGCGATCCCGTGATGGCGAGGTCGACCTGCCACTCGTCCATGCGGAAGTCGATCGCGCCGATCGAGCTCACGCCGTCCACGTACAGCAGCGCCGGATGCCGGGCGGCGTCCAGCGCCCGCCGCACGGCGGCGAGGTCGCTCGTCACTCCGGTCGCGGTCTCGTTATGGACGATGAGCACGCCTTTCACCTCGTGCCCCGTGTCCGCGCTGAGAATCTCCTCGATGCGCTCGACCGGTGCGCCCTCGCCCCATTCCACGTCGATGATGTCCACGCGCAGTCCATGCCGCTGGGCCAGGTCGATCCACAGATGGCTGAACTGCCCGTAGCGCGGGGCGAGGACGCGGTCTCCCGGCGACAACGTATTGACGAGGGCCGCCTCCCAGCCGCCGGTGCCGGTGGCCGGGAAGATGAATGCCTGGCCGGTGGTGGTCTTGAAGAGGTGTTTCAAGTCGCGGAGCAGCCCGGCGGTGAGCGCCGGAAAGGCGGAGGACCGGTGGTCTTCCATGGCGCGGTCCATCGCGCGGAGGATCCGATCGGGCACGTTCGTCGGACCGGGAACGAACAGGAAATTGCGGCCGGCCATGGCGGTCGTCCTCGAGGAGAGAGGGAGCGGGGCGATGCGCGAGCGGTGGGCTCGCGCCCAAGCTATCCCGGCAAAGCTATTTCGAGCTCCCCACCCCGCAACTGCACGAACGGGTAGGCGTTGCCTGCCTAACCGGCGGAGGGGCGTGGGCAGCGGTCGCAGCCGCTGCAGTGTTGCAACGCCTCCCCGAAGTAGGCGAGCAGCATGCGGCGCCGGCAAACGGGGCGGGCGACGTAGGCTCGCATCTCCGGCGCGCACTCGGTCCACGCGAAGTCAGCCGGGCGCCAGAGGATCAGGCAGAGCGCCGCCCCGCCATCCCGCCCCGCCCTGCCGGCCTCCTGGTAATAGGCTTCGAGCGTGCGCGGCATCCCCCAGTGCAGCACTTGGCGCACGTCCGCCTTGTCGATGCCCATGCCGAACGCGCTCGTCGCGACCACCACCGGCACCCGGTCGCGCAGGAAGTCGAGCAAGACTTCGCGCCGCGTTGCGGCGCAGAGCCCCGCGTGATAGGGGGCGGCCCGGACACCCATGCGGAGCAGCGCCCGGGTCACGAGCTCGGTGAGACGCCGGGTCGGTGTGTAGACGAGGGTGTGCCCGGGGACGTCGCGGATCAGACCGCGGATGCGCGCGAACCGGGTCCGGTCGTCGCTCACGCGCTCGACCGCAAACGCGAGGTTCGGCCGATCGAACGATGTCATCACCACCGCCGCTTCCCGCAAGCGCAGCACCTGCAGTATTTCGGCGCGCGTGGCGGGCGTCGCGCTCCCCGTGAGCGCCAAGGTGGGAGGGTTCTTCAGGAGATAGCGGTAAGCCCCCAGCCGGCGGTACACGGGCCGAAACTCGTTCCCCCACTCGACGATGCAGTGCGCTTCGTCGACCGCGAACAGCGCGACCGAGCCGCCCGTCCGCCTCAGGGTTCGCACCAACGAGCCGAGCCGCTCGGGTGCGCAGTAGAGCAGCCGGATCCTCCTGCCGAGCACCGCTTCGAGGATGGTGCGTCGCTCGGCGGCGGTGAGCAGGCTGTTCACGTACGCCGCGGCGACTCCGCGGCGCCGCAACGTGCCCACCTGATCCTGCATCAGCGAGATGAGGGGCGAGACGACGAGCGTCAGACCCTCCGCCATGAGCGCGGGTAACTGGTAGCACAGCGACTTGCCGGCACCTGTGGGGAGAACCGCTAGCACGCTCTGGCCCGCGAGCAATGGGCCCAGCACGCGGATCTGATGGACCCGGAGCGCGGCATGACCGAATCGCTCGGCGAGCAACGCGCGGGCGCGGGGGAGCCCGCCCGTGAAGGGGGACATGGGCCCAAAGAAAACGAGCCCCGGCGTCTCCACCGGGGCCCGAATCACGCGACCGGAATCCGAATTAGGCGATCGCCCTCATGCCCGATCGGTCCAATCCACGCCGAAGCTGTTGCCGCACTCGTGACACTTTACGTCCTTGGGTTGCCCCGACACGTACTGGCGCTTGTGGCACCCCGGGCACACGAGATGCGGCTCGTGCACCACGCTCCAGGATTTGGGCCGGTCCTTGCGCACGTCGACATTGCCCCTGGGCACCCGCACCTCGACCTGGTGCACGTCCAGCACGACCCATTCCTTGCCGTGGTCTTCCACGACCCGGTACCACGCCCCCCGCCGCAGGCCTTCCTTTTCCGCGCGGGTGCCGTTGCTCCGAGCCCATCCGATGTCGGCCATGCGCTACTCCTCTACTTCCTCGGGGGTCCCTTCCCGCACGAGCACGAGGATCGCCGCCTGCGGTACAACCAGGTACTTCTTGCCTTCGAACGTGATCTCGACAGCCGCCTTCCGGAAGAACAACCCATAGTCGCCGACCTGAGCCTGCATTGGGAGGTACTTGACGTCCGGGCCGTGGATCTTCCACGGCTCGTCATCCATGCTGGCGGGCTCGGTCATGGGCGTCCCCGGCCCGGTCGCGACGATGCGACCGCCCTGGACCTGGCGGCTCTCGAGCGCGGTGGGGGGGAGATACAGCCCGACGTTGGTGCGTTCCTCCCCCTCCTCGGGGGAGATCAGCACCCGGTCGCCCACGACGATCAGGCGTTTGGGTGTCTCGTCGTCGCGCATGGGCAACAGTATACGTCCGATGGGCAAAGCTGTCAGCCCTGTTTGTGACGCAGATCACCGGCGCCGCTTGACAGGGCGGAGACGGTCACTATCAATGTGTCCCGGCCGCTCGGGCGTCCGGGTGCGCCGTCGGTTCCCACGACCGCCAATCCCGGTTCCCACCCCAGTGAGGGAGCACTGACATGCAACAGCCGCTAGGCACTGCCCAGACCGAGCAGTGGAGCTGGATTCTCCAGACGGTGTGGGGCTGGATCTGGGCGGGCCTGTCCTGGATCCTCGATTGGCAGGCGCTGGTGTTCCGCACGGTGCTCTCGGGTGATTCCTTCTGGCAGATCGTCGGGAAGTTCTTGTTGCTCTTCTTCCCGGCGACGGTGCTGGTCGCGGGTGTCTGGGGCACGATGGTCTCGCTCTACACCATTCCGTTTCGCTCGGGCCGCGGACGCTTTCTGGCGGCGCTGCTCATGTCCTGGTGGGACGCGGTCCGCATGGCGTGGTTTTACTGGTTCGGCCTGGCGCGCTTCCTCCTCGTGTTCGTGGGCTGGATCTGGGGTCTGCTCCGGCTTGGCATCGGGCTGTTGTGGCGGACCCTGAAGAACCTGGTCACGTCGCCCTTCGCGATGCTGGACTCGAGCTCGCGCCAGCCGGGGGTGCCGTGGATCGCGTTCGTCCTGCTGCTGTTCTGGTCCGCCATCGAGGCCACGATCTTCACCTTCACGCTGCGTCCGACGATGAGCGAGCTGCTCTCGGACTTGACGGGCTACCAGGTGAACGCGCTGGCCCTCGTCGTGCTCCTGTGGTTCTTCCTGT